>JAEEGL016329389.1_pt1 | contig 18370 bp, 13 predicted proteins | sample 9134231 | NCBI WGS metagenome assembly JAEEGL01 (sample SAMN16246548, study PRJNA631951) | gut metagenome | biome: gut microbiome; feature: rumen; material: fiber-attached | host: Bos | place: Iran: Karaj | collected 2018-10 | reverse complement strand
GCTCAAGGGCGCCGTTGAATCCATACTTGAGACCATGCGTATCGAGGGCGCGGAGTTCACCGCCGTTAAGGACAACCCCTCCTACCACCCCGGCCGCTGTGCTGAGGTCAGCGTGAACGGAAAGACTATCGGCGTTTTCGGTCAGGTGCATCCCTCCGTTCAGAAGAATTACGGCTGCGACCTCGAGCTTTACGCCGCAGAGCTGAGCCTAGACGCTCTCATTGAGAATAAGGGCGCGGCTCCCACCTATAAGGCGCTGCCCCGCTTCCCCGCCGTCACCCGCGATATAGCCGTCGTCGCCGACAAGGGCGTCACAGTCGGCGAGATCGAAAAGACTATCCGTCTTGCGGGCGGCGAGCTTCTCCGCGACGTCAAGCTCTTCGACGTCTACGAGGGACCCGGCATACTGCCCGGCAAGCGCTCCACCGCATACTCCATGACACTCAGAAGCGACGACGGCACTCTTACCGACGACCACGCCGACGAGGTAATGACGAACGTGCTCGCCGCGCTCAGAGAAAAGCTCGGGGCGGAGAGAAGATAATTATTTATATTTAATGTATTCCTATGGCGGGGCTCGTTCCCCGCCATAGGTTTTATGAGGTGCTCATTATGAACGAAACCTTCACCGTTTCCTCCGTCGCCCTGCCCGCCCGCCCGAAAACCGCGCATAAGGGCGATTTCGGCAGAGTCCTTATAATCGCCGGGAGCGTACCCTACACCGGAGCTCCCTCCTTTGCCGCGCGCGGAGCCGTCCGCGCCGGAGCAGGTCTCGTTTTCCTCGGAGTTCCGCAGGCAATCCACACTGTTGAGGCTATAAAAAACGACGAGGCTATGGTCTTTCCCCTGCCCTCCGACGAAAACGGCGGGCTTTCAAGGGACGCTATACCCAAAATCTTAGACAAACTTAATAACTTTGACATTTGTCTAATAGGTCCGGGGCTTGGAATGGGCGACGGGGCTGTAAAAACCGTGCAGGCTGTTATAGAGGCGGCTGAGCGTCCTCTTATCATCGACGCCGACGGAATAAACGCGCTTGCGCTGAATATAGATATACTGGACAGGGCAAAGGCGCCCATCGTGCTTACTCCGCACGAGGGAGAGTTCGGAAGGCTCGGAGGAATAATCGGGTCTGAGGGCAGGCTTGAGGCCGCGCGCTCGTTTGCCGTGCGGCACGGCGTAACGCTCGTGCTGAAGGGCAGCGGTACAGTTACCGCATTCCCGGACGGCGACGCATTCGTGAACACCACGGGAAATCCGGGAATGGCGAAGGGCGGCTCGGGCGACGTGCTCGCCGGCATCATAGCCGGGCTCGCGCCTCAGCTTCATGACCTCAAAAAAGCTGTTCCCGCCGCGGTTTTTCTGCACGGCAGGGCCGGCGACCTCGCAGCGGAGGCTCTGGGCGAATACGCAATGACCCCGTCCGATATTATCGGGTATCTGCCCTTAGCTATGAGGTGATCCTTTGAAAAAGGCCGCACTTGCCTTACTTATTATCTTTATTATCTCCCTCTCCTCCTGTTCGGTCTCTCCTTCTGCCGACGAGCTCTGCGACAAGCTCAGCGTGAGCCTTTCGGAAGCGCAGAGCCTTTCCGTCACGGCTCAGGTGAGGGCTGATCACGGCGAGCGCGTCTATGATTTTCTGCTCAGATATGAAAAAAGCGGCTCTTCTGCCTCCGTCACGATACTTGAGCCCGACTGCGTTTCGGGTATTACGGCGCGGATAGCCGAGGACGGCGTGACGCTCATATACGACGGAGCGGAGATCTACACCGGTTATCTCACGGATTCCGGCCTATCCCCCGCCGCCGTTCTACCGCTCGCCGTAAGCGCATGGGAGAACGGACTTCTAACTTCGGCGCGCCTTGAGGGCGGCTGGCTTATTACCGAACATTATATCTCGGAGGACGTAAGCCTCGTCTCACGCTTCGACGCCGAAACTCTCGTCCCCGCAGAGGCGGAGCTTTTCTCCGCCGGCTATCGCTGCATCGACGCCGTTTTCGAGGACTTTGTAATGTGATATGGCAAAATATCCAATTCGATTCACAATACGCCTATCTTTATTCAAACGTATTCACAAATTATGAATAAATACGCAATATCCGCTTGACATTTGCGCCTTTCGGGCATAGAATAGCCGCAGTCAAACTAATGGAGGCTAAAGAAATGGATAAAGCGAATATCAAAAAAATAGCGCTTGCCTATTCGGGCGGGCTTGACACGTCGGTAATAATACCCTGGCTCAAGGAGAACTACAACGATCCGGAGATAATAGCGGTATCGGGCAACGTCGGTCAGGCGGACGAGCTTGAAGGGCTTGAGGAGAAGGCTCTGAAGACCGGAGCCTCGAAGCTCATCGTTCTCGATCTCACCGACGACTATGTGGATAACTATGTTATTCCCACGATGCAGGCAGGGGCGACATACGAGGACTATCTGCTCGGCACGAGCACGGCGAGACCCTGCATAGCGAAGGGGCTCGTTGAGGTCGCCATTAACGAGGGCTGCGACGCCATCTGCCACGGCTGCACCGGAAAGGGCAACGATCAGGTGCGTTTTGAGCTTGCGATAAAGCATTTTGCCCCGGATATGCACATAATCGCGCCCTGGCGCGAGTGGAGCATCAAGAGCCGTGAGGAGGAGATCGACTACGCCGAGGCGCATAACGTGCCTCTGAAGATAAACCGCGAGACGAATTACTCCAAGGACAAGAACCTCTGGCATCTCTCGCACGAGGGCCTCGACCTTGAGGACACGGGCAACGAGCCGACCTATGAGAAGAAGGGCTTCCTTGAGATGGGCGTTTCGCCCATCGACGCGCCGGACGCGCCGACTTATATAACTCTCGACTTTGAGAAGGGCGTTCCCGTTGCGCTTGACGGCGAGGCGATGAGCGCGAAGTCGGTCATTCTCAAGCTCAACGAGCTCGGCGGCAAAAACGGTATCGGTCTTCTCGACATAGTTGAGAACCGTCTCGTCGGAATGAAGTGCCGCGGCGTTTACGAGACTCCGGGCGGCTCCATACTCTACAAGGCGCACTCTCTTCTTGAAACTCTCGTGCTCGACAAGGACACGATGCACGAGAAGGCAAGGCTTGCTATCACCTTCGGCGAGCTCGTGTATAACGGCAAGTGGTTCTCTCCGCTGCGCGAGGCGCTCTCCGCCTTCGTTGAGAAGAGCCAGGAGAACGTGACCGGAACCGTGCGGCTCAAGCTCTATAAGGGTAATATCATACCCGCCGGGCTCTGGAGCCCCTATTCCCTCTACTCCGAGGATATCGCCACCTTCGGCGAGTCAGACTATAACCAGAAGGACGCTCAGGGCTTCATAAACCTCTACGGTCTCTCCACAAAGGTGCAGGCCACGGTGAACGGGAAGCTTTCATAATTCTAAAATCGTTGACTTTATCGATCGTATTTTGTATAATCAACGTGTGAAACCGTTTTCGGGCGCACGTGAAAATGCCTCTGTCGGTGCTTCGGCTAGAGAAATTTTCACGCGCCCGTTTTTTTATTACCAAAGGGGGATGGACAATGAAAGTTGTGCTCAAAAATCTTACGAAGCGTTTTCCGAACAGGAACAAGAAGCTTCCCGACGTTATCGCCGTGAACGACTTTGATTTCGAGATACCGGACGGAAAGCTGATCGGACTTCTCGGCCCCTCCGGCTGCGGAAAGAGCACCACGCTCAATCTTATCTCCGGCCTTGAAAAGCCGACCTCCGGCAGGATATTCTTCGGAGAGACGGACGTTACAGAGCTTCCACCGGAAAACCGCGGGGTCGGTCTCGTGTTCCAGAACTACGCCCTCTATCCGCACCTCACCGTGCGTCAGAACATTCTCTTCCCTCTCCAGAATCTCAAGGGTGAAAAGAAGCTCTCCAAGGAGGTGATGGAGGAGAAGGCTCTTGAGGCGGCGAAGCTCGTTCAGATAGATATGCTTATGGAGCGCAAGCCCTCCGAGCTGTCCGGCGGTCAGCAGCAGCGCGTCGCGATCGCCCGCGCTCTCGTCAAGATGCCGAGCGTGCTTCTGCTCGACGAGCCGCTATCTAACCTCGACGCACGTCTGAGGCTCCAGACCCGCGAGGAGATACGCCGCATACAGAACGAGACGAAGATAACGACTATATTCGTTACCCACGACCAGGAGGAGGCGATGAGCATCTCGGACCTCATCGTCGTTATGAAGGACGGCATACTCCAGCAGATAGGAAAGCCGCAGGACGTTTACGATTTCCCGGAAAACCTCTTCGTCGCCAAGTTCCTCGGCACTCCCGCCATCAACGTTTTCGAGGGCGAGGTGAAGAGCGAGGCGCTTTATATAGGAGGCAAAAAGGTGCTCGGCACTAAGGGCGCGCCGGACGGCGAGGTCTGGGTCGGAATAAGACCGGAGGGCTTCACTCTCGATGCAAACGGGCCCTTATCCGTCAAGCTTGACAGGGTCGAGGTCATGGGCCGGGATACCAGCGTCGTATCCGAGCATCCGGCCTGCGTCACCGGAGCTATCCGCTCCATCATCCCCTCCGAGGTGAGACCGACCGACTCTCCCGAGTCCGTCTCCTTCACGCTCAAGCCCTTTAAGGTACATCTCTTCTCAAAGACTAAGGAAGAGCGCATACCCTTCTCTTCGTGAGGTGCGGCGATGAAAAATAATATGAAGGGCTGGCTCTACCTCCTGCCCGCCATACTTTTTCTGGGCGTATTTATGGTGTATCCCCTCATAGACGTTTTCGTCTATTCCTTCGAGGAAAACTACCAGTTCGTTTCCCAGACCTACACGGGTGTCGGCGCATATAACTACGCCTACGTCCTGCACGACGCCTCGTTCCTCCAGGCGGTAAAGAACACGTTCATCCTCGTCATCATAACCGTTCCGCTCTCGACCGGCTTTGCGCTTCTCATATCCCTCGCGCTCAGCTCGATAAAGAAGCTTAAGAACCTCTTTCAAACGGTCTATTTCCTGCCATACGTAACGAATACTCTCGCCGTCGGTCTCGTTTTCATGCTGCTCTTCAAGGAATCGGATCAGAGCCAGACTCACAGCCTGATCTCAACGATAATCGGCATTTTCGGTCTCGAGCCCTTCGACTTTATCGACGGGCCGTACTGGGCGAATATGTTCGTTATGTGCTTTTATACCATTTGGGTCGTGCTCCCCTTCAAGATCCTCATTCTCACGAGCGCCCTTGCCTCGGTCAATCAGGACTATTACAGGGCAGCTAAGGTGGACGGAACCCGTCCCTTCCGTATCTTCACTCGCATTACTCTTCCGATGATAAGACCGATGATATTCTATCTGATCATTACCGGCTTCATAGGCGCATTCAAGGCGTATTCCGACGTTGTAGCGATATTCGGCACCGACCTCAACCACGCCGGAGCATCCGGAATGAACACGATCGTCGGCTACGTCTACGATATGCTCTACGGCTCGACAGGCGGATATCCGAGCTACGCCTCGGCCGCCGCCATCATCCTCTTCGTTATCGTGCTTACGATAACCACGATAAATCTCACGATACGCCGCAAGGGCGCAAACAACTGAGGAGGTGAGAAAATGCCTGAATTTTCGATAGATAAACGGACTGCCGCGCGAAAAAAGACTGTACGAGTCCTGACCTATATCCTCCTCGTCTTCTGGGCGATAATGGTCGTTTTCCCCTTCTACTGGATGCTCCTGACCTCGGTCAAGACGACGGCGTCCTACGACAGCGAGGTCAGCCCCGTATTTTTCACTACGGAGCCGACCGGAGAGAACTATGCTAACGCCTTCACCGCAGTACCCCTTGCAAAGTATTTCCTGAACACACTTATCTTCACTCTCGTTACGACGGTCGTTATGCTCGCAGTTATCACTCTCGCAGCTTTTGCCTTTGCAAGGCTTGAATTCAAGGGCAAGAACCTTGTTTTCACTCTCTTCCTTGCCCTAATGATGATACCGAACGAGCTCGTCGTCATAACGAATTTCGTGACGATAACCAACCTTGAGCTGAGAAACACCTTTACCGGACTTATCCTTCCCTCGATCACCAGCGTTTTCTATCTCTATCTGCTCAAGGAGAATTTCGAGCAGATCCCGGACGAGCTTTATAAGGCCGCAAAGGTCGACGGCACCTCGGATTTCAAATATCTGACCCGCGTTATGATACCGATAGCAAGGCCCACCCTCGTCACGATTACTATTCTCAAAGTCATCGAGTGCTGGAACAGCTTCGTTTGGCCCCGCCTCATTACCGACGATCCCAACTACTTCCTCGTGTCGAACGGCATACAGGAGCTGAGGGAAAACGGGCTCGGAAGGGCTAACGTGCCTGCTATGATGGCAGCAGTCGTAGTCGTGTCCGTCCCGCTCATCGTGCTTTTCCTCGTCTTCCGCAACAAGATAATGGAGGGCGTTTCGAGAGGAGGCACGAAGGGATGAAAAAGCTCGCAGTTTTATTATGCCTCATTCTGGCTCTCATTTTGACCGGCTGCCACGGTGCTCTGAAGGCGGCCGATACCGCTCCCTCTCCCGAGGACGTCGGCGAAGACCAGTCCGAAGCTTCTGAGGACGTTGCCTCCGCGGTGCCGGAGTTCTTCGACGAGTCGAAAATATATAATATTACCTTCTGGGCGAAGAACGACACGAACAAAACGCAGGTCGCCATCTATCAGAAGGCGATAGAGGATTTTCAGAGGATATACCCGAATATCAAGGTTAATCTCCGCCTCTACACCGATTACGGTACCATTTACAACGACGTTATAACGAATATCGCCACCGGCACGACTCCTAACGTCGCAGTCACCTACCCGGACCATATCGCTACCTATCTGACCGGAAACGACATAGTGACGAAGCTTGACGATTTCTACTCAGACCCGCGATACGGTCTCGGTGGCAGCGAGGTCAAATTCGACTCGCCGACTGTCGAAGAGATCGTTCCCGAGTTTCTTGCGGAGTGCAGGGTGGACGGCGGGCTTTACGCCGTGCCGTATATGCGCTCGACCGAGGCCTGTTACGTGAACAAAACCTTCGTCGAGAAGCTCGGATATACCCTTCCCGAAGCTCTGACCTGGGAATTCGTCTGGGAGGTCTCCGAGGCTGCCGTCGCCAAGGACGAGAGCGGCACCTATCTTATTAACGGACAGAAAACGATGATACCCTTCATCTACAAGTCCACCGACAATATGATGATACAGATGCTGCGTCAGAAGGGGGCAGGCTACTCTACAGACCGAGGCGAGGTGCAGATATTCAACGACACCACTCGCGAGCTGCTTATGGAGATATACGCCCACGCTCAGAGCCGCGCCTTCTCGACCTTCAAAATCTCAAGCTACCCCGCGAATTTCCTCAACGCCGGTCAGTGCATTTTTGCCGTTGACAGCACGGCGGGAGCGACCTGGATGGGCTCTGACGCGCCCCTCGTCGATATCGCGCCGGAAAACCTCGTCGAGTTTGAAACGGTCGTTATGCCCATTCCTCAGTTTGACCCATCCGACCCTAAGATGATAAGTCAGGGTCCCTCGCTCTGCATATTCAACAAGGCTGACAGGCAGGAGGTGCTCGCAAGCTGGCTCTTTACGCAGTACCTCATAACCAACGAGGTGCAGACGGCCTACGCGGAGACCGAGGGCTACGTCCCCGTAACTTTGAAGGCGCAGAACAGCCCGGAATACCTCGACTATCTCTCCCGCGCCGGCGAGGACGACGAACATTACGCCGTCAAGATAGCCGCCTCGAAGCTCTTGATGTCGAACACTGAGCACACCTTCACAACGCCCGTATTCAACGGCTCCACCTCGCTTCGCGACGCCGCCGGGCAGATGATCGAGAGCGTCACAAAATCTGCAAGGCGCAAGCAGAATGTCGACGGCGCCTATCTCACAAAGCTCTTTTCCGATATGCAGAAGGAGTATCACCTCGATCAGATAACCGTAAAACCCGCGCCGGTCACCGACGGCGGCGATACTGAGCCCGGAGGCGAAGAGGCTGCATCCGCACCTTACCAGGATCCCGTTCTCGGACCTCTGTCCCCTGGCGCCAAGGCTCTAATAATTGCCGTTGCAGCGCTTTGGGTGATGATAGGAGCTTATAACCTCGCAGTTCTTATCCGCGAGAAAAAGACCAAAAGCTCTTGATTTATCCTGAATATCGGATATAATTACCTCAAGACCCGATCAAGACCCAAATCTATATCAAAGGAGTATAAAAATGAAGAGAATAATTGCTGTTCTTCTCGCCCTCTGCATGATCCTCGCACTTGCGGCCTGCGCCGGCGACAAGCCCGATCAGCCGAGCGATCCTGCGCCTCAGATCGATCCGGAGCCGACTCCCGAGCCCGAACCCGAGCCCACTCCCGAGCCCGAACCCACTCCCGAGCCCGAACCCGAGCCCACCGTCGCCGTTATGACCCACGCCGACTACGTCGCAGCCGATCTCGATACCGAGGTCACCGTTGAGACCTATGTACAGGCGCATCAGAGCTGGTGGGACAATAAGCTCACCGTTTACGCACAGAGCCCCGACGGAGCATATTTCATCTATAACATGAGCTGCTCCGAGGAGGACGCCGCCCGTCTCGTACCCGGCACCAAGATCCGCGTTACCGGCTTCAAGTCCGAGTGGGCAGGCGAGGTCGAGATAACCGACGCCACCTTCGAGATCCTTGAGGGCGACGCCTTTGTCGCAGAGCCTGTGGACGTTACCGACCTTCTCGGCAATGAAGAGGCTCTTCTCGCGCATCAGAACGAGTACGTCACCTTCACCGCAGTTGCCGCCTCTCCCAAGGACGCAAATCTTTCCTATTACTACAACTGGGATAATTCAGGCTCCAGCGGAAACGACATCTACTTCAACGTCGTTTCAGGCTATAAGACCTATTCCTTCACCGTTGAGAGCTATCTCACCGGCCCCGGCACCGATATCTATAATTTCTTTGAGAACGGCTCTTTCGTCCCCGGCAGCCGCTATAACTTCACCGGCTACCTCTATTGGTACGAGGGTCTCAATCCCCACATTGTTGCCGCAGAGCCCGCCAGGGAAAACGTCACCGCGAACAGCGCCGAGGCTATGAGCTACGCCGATTACATCGCCGCAGAGCTTGAGACCGAGGTCACTGTCGAAGCTTACGTTCAGGCGAAGCAGAGCTGGTGGGACAATAAGGCTACTCTCTATCTCGCCGATCCCGACGGGGCATACTTTGTCTACAACGCCGCCTGCTCCGAGGAGCTTTACGCTCAGCTCGTCGAGGGCCAGAAGGTTCGCGTCAAGGGCTTCAAGGGCGAGTGGGCAGGCGAGGTCGAGATAATGGACGCCGAGCTTGAGCTTATCGAGGGTACTTACTTCGCAAAGCCCGTGTTCTTCCCGGACGATCAGATCCTTGACTCCGCTTACCAGAACCGCTACTTCGGAATGACCGGCCTCACCGTCGTTGCCAAGGACGACACCGGCGCAGCCTTCTACTATAACTGGGATAACTCCGGCTCCGACGGAAACGACCTCTATTTCGACGTTCAGTTCGGCGACGCTGTCTACAGCTTCACCGTTGAGAGCTATCTCACAGGCCCCGGCACCGACGTCTACGAGACCGTCAAGTCTCTCCAGCCCGGCGACGTCATCAGCGTCTTCGGCTACCTCTACTGGTATGAGGGCGCGAATCCCCACATCGTCAGTGTTGTGAAGTAATTAAAATCTCAGCCCCGGCTGCTATCGCAGCCGGGGCTTTTTGCGTTTACTATTCACTCACTGCCCTTTGGAGGGCTTCGCGCACTCCGGAGAGCTCCTCCGGTCTCACCTTGAGCACCTCGCGGTCGAAGGTGAAAAGTCCGTTCGTCTCGTCCTCAACGTCGCTCACCTGAGTATAGACCGCTCCGCACAGGCCCTCGCGAGCAAGCGGCACAAGCTCCGCCATCATCAGCTCTCTCAGATCGCGCACGAAGGCGGGCCTGTCCTCGTATTTCTTATAACCGTAAGTCTTCTTCAAGTTGAAGCTGTGCTCCGGGAGCTTATACGACCAGCCGCCATATTCGCTCAGAAGCTGGGCTCTGTCCTCTTTTCCGAGGCTGAGCGCCTTGAAGTAAATGTGCATTGATTCAACGTCGCTCTTCTCGCAGCGATACCAGCCGGAGGCTGAGTCGATGAGCCGCGTTTTATCGAGCTCTCTCAGCTTATCATACGCCTTCGCCGCCTCGAACTGACCCCAGCCCTCGTTGAATACCGTCCAAAGGACAATCGACGGATGCGCTTTAAGAAGGCGCACCGTGCCGTCCATAGCTCTGAGAAAGTTTTCGCGCATCAGCTTATCGCGGAACAGTCTCCTGTCGCTTTTTTTCTGAAGCCCTGCCGTCGGCAGCACGGAGTCACGGATGAAGCTGTATCTCCCCGAGTTCACCATATCCTGAAAAACGCAGACTCCAAGTTTGTCACAGGCGTAGTAATAAAGCTCAGGCTCGATTTTTATATGCTTTCTCAGAGTGTTGAACCCGAGAGATTTTATCGCCAGGATATCTTTCTGAAAAGCCTCCGGTCCCTCCGGCGTATACAGTCCGTCCGCCCAGTAGCCCTGATCGAGAAGTCCGTGGAAGAAATACGGCTTTCCGTTCAGCGTAATGCGTTTCTTGCCGTTTATCTCCTCTACCGCCACCGTGCGAAGGGCGAAATAGCTCTTTACCTCGTCCTCGCCCGCCTTTACGGTAATATCGTATAGCCTCGGGTTTTCCGGGGACCACAGCTCAGGATTTTTGACTCGGAGCTCTGCTTTTCCACCGGAGAAAAGAAAGCTTCCGCCCTCATAGCTTATCATACCGGTTTTTACGCCGCCGACTGTCACGGTCACCCTGGAGCCGTCGACCTCCGTGCTTATGCCTGTGATATGCTCCCTCGGACGCGGCTCAAGCCATACCGTCTGCCAGATGCCGCTGCAGGGCGTGTACCACATCCCGCCGCGCTTTACTCTCTGCTTCCCGTAAGGATACCGCGGGTCGAGGTCGTTTGTTACCTCGACCTTCAGCTCGTTGTCGCCCTCGCGCAGATACTGAGTAACGTTCACGGAAAAGGGCAGGTAGCCGTTATCGTGCTCGGCGCAGAGCTCGCCGTTTACAAACACTCTCGACTTTCGCATAACCGCGCCGAAGTTAAGCCACACTTCCCTGCCGTCAGTCCTGAAGGCGGGGGTGAAGCTGCGCTTGTAAACGTAGGTCTTTCCGGTCTCTATCCTAATTATAGCCCCGGAGAGCCGGCTTTCAAGCGGATACGGTACCGTGACCGGGCAGCTCTCCCCTCCGCAGGAGAGCTCCCACTCCCCGTTCAGGCACTGCCATTCAGCGCGCCGCAGCATGGGCCTCGGATACACGTTCCACGGCATGCTACTCATCGTCTGACCTCTTAACGAAGTAGTGTCTTCCTATCCAGCGGCTTAGTCCCTCAAGTCCGGGGTAAACTATGCGCTCGGAGATGTTCAGCTCGTCGAGCATATCGCGCACTCTCCAGCGAAGGCTCTTATCCACAACGTATTTGACAGTGTTCTCCGTCCGCTCGTTGAGGAAGCACTCCACGTCGTTCATATCCGACGGGATGACGGAGAAGAAAGAATACTGGTTGACGATCCGGGAGTTGATGCTCGGAGGCTCTATAACGACCATTGACCTGTCGCCCATATCCTCGTCGTATCTCTGTACGCTCGCAGCCGCCTCCTCAAGCATATCGACGGAAAAAATCTCCGCCTTGTGCTTTTCCATAACGTCGCGGTAGCTCTGAGGAAGAAGCGAGTGAAGCTCAGTAACGTCTATGCGCCACACGAGCGAGTCGTGCTCCTCCATTTGTTCCATATTCGGCTCCGTCGTTGAAAAATGCAGGGCGACGAGGGCGGAGTGAGTCCAGTCCAGAAGGCGTGTCGGAAGTCCGTTATGCTGGCCGAGTATCATCTGCCTCCAGACAGACTGCGCGACCGACGGGTCCTCAATGACGGCGTATTTTGCAAAGTTGCGCAGAATAGCGGGCTCAAGCGTCTTCTTAAGCCCCTTGCAGTTGCGTCTCAGGCTCGTTACCATCTTGAACGAGGCTTCCGGCATACCCCTGTAGAAATACTGGCTGCGGCTTCGATCAAGATCCGGGCGGAATTTCTGATCGGCAATGAGCGGCATAAGCTCGTCGATAGTCTTTATCCTTATCTCTTTTATCATATAGTCCGCCTCCCTTTTCGGAAAAATTATACTCCGAATTAATAGGGTTTGCAATTAATTCTGTCTCTCTTTTCGGGAATGCGCGAAAAAGCGCTGACAGGCGGCTTCCGAACGGAGTGCGGCGCGAGGGAAACCCTCGCGCCGCGATATGTAGAGCCCGTTTTCGTTCTTACACTCCCTTGAAGCCGGAGATATACTCGACTGTTCTCGTGTGCGGGTCGAGACGGGCGGAGGCGACCTCCTTGCCGTCTTTCTCCCAGTGGACGATTATCGCTATCTCGTCGTCGAGCTCACAGTTTACTGTGACCTTTGGATCGGTAAGGAAGGCGTTTGTCTTTCTGATCTCTATCATCTTCCTGTAGAACTCCATCGTTTCATACTGCATCGAGCCCGGTACGAGAAGCTCCCAGTCGATATTGTTGACCTTATCGGAGCTCATATAGCTGTTCTCGTCGCCGTCCTTCGATCTCAGCATCTCCTCGCCAGCGAGCCAGAACGGAGTGCCCTTTGAGAGCAGCACAATAGCGGCGCCGAAGCGGTTCATCTCGGCAAGCACCTCGTCGGAATCGTCCGGATTCGAGAAGTGGAGCTTGTCCCAGAGCGTGTTGTTGTCGTGCGCGGATATATAGTTGATTATCATAGCGTTGTCGACCTTCCAGCTCGCGCCGTTAGTCACGCCGCCTGCAATGCCGAATATGGTCTTGTTTGCGTTCGTCTTCGTTATCGCGCCGGAGATATAACCCGAGGACTTCTGATCAAACACGCTGCCCTTGAGTCCGTCGCGGATAGCGTCGTTGAATACTGCGACAGAGCCTATTCCGTCGCCCGTTGCGACTATCTTGCGGATGTTCGCCTGGTTTGCCTGTAAGTTCGGGTTGAGCGTGGTGGTGCCGCCCGTCCAGCCCTCGCCGTAGATGAGAGCCTTGGGATTTATTTTATGCACCGTCTCCTCTATCTCCTGCATCGTCTGAACGTCATGCAGCGCCATAAGGTCAAAGCGGAAGCCGTCGAGCTGGTACTCGCTCGCCCAGTAGCCGAGGGAATCGACCATATACTTGCGGAACATCGTTCTGTTTGACGCCGTCTCGTTGCCGCAGCCTGAGCCGTTGGAGGGTGCGCCGGAACCGTTGTATCTATAGTAGTAATACGGAACGACGCGGTTTAGGCAGGAGTCGATCGAGAAGGTGTGGTTATACACCATATCCATAACGACGCCTATGCCCGCCTCGTGGAGAGCCTGCACCATGCGCTTGAATTCAAACACTCTGACCTCGCCGTGATACGGGTCGGTTGAGTAGCTGCCCTCGGGTGCGTTGTAGTTCTTCGGGTCGTAGCCCCAGTTGAACTGCGACTCGTCCAGTCTCGTCTCATCGACGGTGGCAAAATCGTAGACAGGCTGGAGATGTACGTGGGTTATGCCGAGCTCCTTGAGATAATCGACGCCTATCGAAACTCCCGCCTCGTTTTTGAGTCCGGTCTCGGTAAAGGCGAGATATTTGCCGGGGTACTGGCTGCCGTTCTCAATATTCGAGAAGTCGCGGACGTGTACCTCCCAGATTATCGCGTCCTCATAGCTCTTTATGGGCGCGTCGAACTGCGCTGTGCGGAAGCCCTCGGGGTCGGTTGCGGCAAGGTCAATCACCATACCTCTGTTGCCGTTTACTCCCACTGATCTCGCGTATGGGTCGACGGCCTCCTGAGTGCCGAGCGAGGTGGTTACAGAGTAGGTATAATAAATTCCGTAGGGCAGGTCGGAGATAGCGAGCTGCCATACGCCCTTCTCCGCCTTCTGCATCGGGAGATTCGCGTATGCCTCGACTCCGTCGCCGGCGGTGAAGAGATTAAGCACGACGTTAGACGCTGTCGGAGCCCAGAGCTTGAAGGTCGCCTCGCCGTTTTCAAACCATACTCCGAGGTCGTCGCCGTCGTAGGTGTAATTCTCGATAAACTCCGCAGAGTCGAATATCTCTGTGGGGATAGCGGGACTCTTTCCGTAGCCCTTGAGCTCGACCTCGTATGCCTTGGATATGTCGAGATCCTCAGCGACGGTGATAACTCCCGTCGTCACCTTGTTGTTGAGAGTCGAAAGGCTCTCGATAGCGATCTCCCTGCCTTCGCAGGTAACCTTGATGTCATCAAGGCTCGTGAACTTGGCGGACGGCGTTATAAAATATCTGATCTCGCGGGTCGAAACAATGCCCGCCATATTGAAGAATTTCAGCTCCTGCAAGGTTTTTCCTCCATCCGTACTGGAATATTGGGCTGATTCGCCCGATTTAAGATAAATATCGGTGTACGCGCCCTCTATAGTTGCGAAACGGTCGTCGCCGAAGTCCTTAGTCGCGTCGCCCCAGCTCGCTCCGCCCGGGTCTGAGCAGCCGGTCCTGACGATGAAGCCGACCTCCTCGATATCCTCGGGCACGTTTATTACCACCTTGCCGCCGTAGGCGCAGGGGTGGAAGAGATAACCGTGGCCGTCGGCGCCGGGGTACCATATCCACATATCAGAGGTCTCGTAGTCCGCGCCCTCCTTCGTCCAGTAGAAGGTGAGCTGATTCGTGCCCGGCTCGCGCTCGAGCGTGTACTCCTCCGGTACCGGCTCAGGCTCAGGTTCCGGCTCGGGAGTAGGCTCCGGCTCGGGCACAGGCTCGACCTGAGGCTGCGGCGCCGGCTCGTCCGGCTTCGGCTTTTCGGCGCAGCCGGCGGCGAGAGCGAGGATCATCGCAAGGGAGAGTATGATCGCTATTATTTTTTTCATTATATCGCCTCCTGATAATTTATCCCTCAATTATATCGTATTTCCTTCTCTTTCTGATATCGAGCCTCTTCAAAAACCGCCGGGACATTATGAGCGCCGTTATGCTCGCCACGGCGTCTGCCGCGGGAGTCGCCGCCACTATTCCGTAGACAGGCACGATGAGATCGAGTATCAGCATGAGGGGGATATCGAGAAAGCCCTTTCTTAACGTTGCAAGCAGGAAGGCGCGTCTTCCGTCGCCAACCGCCTGGAAGAAGGAGATTATCGTGTATGCGTAGGCTGAAAACGGACCGCCGACGCAGAGTATGCGAAGGAACTGAACGCCGAATTTAAGGCTGTCGTCCTCCGTGTGAATAAAGATCGAGATCAGCTCCGATGAGAATAAGAGGTTTATTCCCATGCAGAGAGACGCTATGCCTACGGCGTATGCCGCCGCGGTCCTGACAGACGATTTCATGCGCTTATGGTCGCCCGACGCATAGTTATACGCTATGAGAGGCAGCGCGCCCTGAGTTATTCCGCGCACTATGGAGTGTGCAAGCATATTGACCTTCTTCGCCACTCCGACTCCCGCCTGACAGGCGACTCCGTAAGCGCTTATCAGCTTGTCGAGCACAGCGTAGGATATGTTCTCAAAGAGCGTCATAACGCAGGCGGGTATTCCGGCGTACATCACCTCGGCGGGAACTCTCTCGCGCAGCATCTCCCGTCCCGGTCTGAAGCTTAGCCGCGTCTTTTTTCTCAGTATGAAGAGCACGACGATAAAATAGCCGAGAGATACGAGATTTGAGAGGGCTGTCGCTATCGCTGCGCCGAGCGTCTCTCTGCCCGGAGGCAGGATCCGAAACATAAAGAGCGGATCGAGAGCGATATTCATAACTCCGCCGAGGGCTATGCCCACGCTCGCGTAAACGGCCCTGCCCTCGCTTCTTATAAGATGCGAGAAGAGAGTTCCGACGGCGGTCGCCATTCCGCCGAGCACAACGGTCACAGTCACGTATTCTACCGCAGCGCCGTGAACGAGAGGATTCGCCCCGCCGAGCAGGTCGATGAAGCCGTCGCGGAGGATATATGCTCCGGCGGAGTAGACGAGAGTTACGGCGACGGTCCCCCATAGCGCGAAGGCCGAGGCGAGGCCTATCCTCTTTTCGTCTCCGCTGCCCATCGAGCGGGCGATAAGGCTCGCTCCGCCGACTCCGAACAAATTTGATATTGCGGAGAGGAACATAAATGCGGGCATACAGACGGTCACCGCCGTGAGCTTCGCCGCGTCGTTCGTGAGACCCACGAAAAACGTGTCCGCCATATTGTAGACGACGAGGATTATCTGACCTATAACGGTCGGAAACGCGAGCTCCATTATCGCCCGCATTACCGGTTTGTTTCTGAAAAGCTCATCCTCACGGCTCTTTGCCATTTTCCTCCCCCCCTTACTTAATAACTGCGGGGAGGGGAAAGCCCTCCCCGGCGCGTCAGACGTCTATGCCCTTTTCTCTGAGTTCTTTTCTGAGGCGCTTCTCGCCCTTGAACACAAGGGCGTCGATGCCGCAGTAAACGGCTCCCTCCGCGTTAAGCGGCACGTCGTCGATAAAGAGGCATTCAGATCTGTCAAGCGCGAATTTTTCTAACGCAAGCTCGAAAAACCTCGGGTCCGGCTTCAGTATTTTGTACTGATATGAAATAAAGAGCCTGTCGCCGAAGAACTTTGAAACAGGGTATCTCTGCCAGTATTCCCCGTGCCTTATCGCGGCGTTTGAGAGGAGGTAGAGACCGTATCCCTTTTCGCTAAGCTCGCGGACGAGGTCGCACATCCCCTCGACCATGACCGGCGGCTCGTCCCAATGAAATATGAGCTTCTCCACGACAGGCCGCAGTCTCTCGGGAAAGCGGGACTTCACCCGCTCGAACAGCTCGGAGTCCGTTATCACTCCCCTGTCGAGCTGCATCCATTCTACCGTTCTGAAAAGCTCATCCTGTATGAGCCTTGCGTCGTCCGCGCTCAGCTCCTCGCGCATCGTAAACATGACGGGATCGAAGGATACGAGAACGCTGCCCATATCGAATAATATATTTTTTATCATCCCTCTGCTTCCGCCTTTTTATCTTTTCCGGAGAACGCTTTTTTCAGCTTGTCTATGCGTTTTCGACGCCTGTCCCTGATAGCGAGCCGCTCGGACAGGTCTCTCGCCCCTACGCCGTAGACAAGGTACAGGATTAGCCCCGACACGATCATAATGAACACGGTAGAGGCACAGCGGCGTCCGGACGCGTTGAGGTTCGTGTAGCTCAGGCCCTCGTCACGCACCATACTCTGGATCACCATAGCGTAGGTCCTGCCGTGCGCGCTGTTGAAGGTGGCGGACATATCGTATTCCGTGAAGAGCGCGTTGAAGTTGAGTGCGAAAACGGCGAGGACGGACGGGAGGATGATAGGCAGCTTGACGCGCAGGAAGGTCTTCAGCGGCCCGGAGCCGAGGTTCTTCGCCGCGTCCTCAAGCTCGTCGTCGATGGCATAGAAGCTTGCCTTTATCATTCTCAGCGAGAATGGCAATTTGACCACCATATAGGCGAGTACTATCAGTATCCTCACCCTGTCCTCATAGTAGAGATTCTGGTTGAAAACGTACCATACGCTGTTGGAATTGAAGAATATGCGATATGAATAACAGATAAGTATCGTCGGGAGAAGCCACGGGAACAGGAGAGCGTATTCAAGCACGAGTCCCTTCTTTTTGTGCTTGAATATGTAGTTGCAGGCTACGACGACTATCACGCAGGCAATGGCGGCTGCGAGGACCGACAGCACGAAGCTCGTCTGTATGCCGCCGAGCGTGTCCTTATTCGAGAACATACCCGAGATGGCGCCCTCTCTGACCTTTATCTTGCCGCTCGACGCCGTGTACTGATAGTCCTGACTTCCGAAGTAGTTTATCAGAGTCCAGCCTCCGGACGTGAGCTTTCTCGCCTTGACGGACTCCCACGAACGGAACGAAAAGATTACTATCATCACGACCGGAGTCATATAGATTATGAAAAGAACGTAAGCGTAGATATGGGCGAGCACGTTGGCAACGGGATTCGTTATCTTCTGCTTCTGGAGCTTTGCCTTTGTCTTGGAGACGGAGAGGTAATGTCCCTTGCGCTCATATCGGGAGAGGACGGTGAGCAGAATGATGGTGAACATAGCCAGTATGATGCTCAGAAGAGCGGCTCTCGCCTGCGGGAACGCCTCGTCTGCCGTGGACGAGCCAGCGAGCCTTACTATCTCCGGGTTTATCGAGTCGTAGCCCAGCAGCGTCGGGGCGCTCATAGCGCAGAGACCGGTAATGAAGGTCATGACCGTAAGGCTGAAAAGAGTCGGCAGCAGAGTCGGAAAAACGACCTTGAAGAGCACCTTGAAAGGGCTTGCTCCCATATTCCTTGCCGCCTCGACCGTGTTGTAGTCGATG
>JAEEGL012655363.1_pt1 | contig 18370 bp, 14 predicted proteins | sample 9134231 | NCBI WGS metagenome assembly JAEEGL01 (sample SAMN16246548, study PRJNA631951) | gut metagenome | biome: gut microbiome; feature: rumen; material: fiber-attached | host: Bos | place: Iran: Karaj | collected 2018-10 | reverse complement strand
TGTTTGAGCACGCCCTGCTCCGCACGGCCCGGGATGGTCTCCTGAGGCATGGAGAGCACCATCATCATGCCGTCGCCCTGTTTCATGGCCAGAGCCACGCTGTCATTGAGACGGTGGCGGGATTTCTCATTCACTACCAGTTTCTCAATCACCACCTCTATATCATGGTTGCGGTAACGGTCCAGTTTCATGCCGGGCTTTACCTCACGCATCTCACCGTCCACACGCACATTGATATATCCCTTGCGGCGTATGCTCTCAAACAGCTCCTTGTAATGGCCCTTGCGGTTACGCACCAGAGGAGCCAGCACATAGATACGCTGTCCCTCATAGTCCGATACAATGCGCTCCACAATCTGCTCCTCGGTGAACTTGACCATCTTCTCGCCGCTCAGGTAAGAAAAAGCCTCACCCGCACGCGCAAACAAAAGTCTCAGATAATCATAGACTTCGGTCACGGTTCCAACTGTAGAGCGCGGATTGCGGTTGGTGGTTTTCTGTTCAATTGAAATAACAGGACTCAGTCCCGTGATACGGTCCACATCAGGACGCTGCAGGTTACCCAGGAAATTGCGGGCATAGGCCGAAAATGTCTCTATGTAACGACGCTGCCCCTCGGCATAAATCGTATCAAAGGCCAGTGATGACTTACCGCTTCCGCTCAGACCGGTCACCACGGTAAGTGACTTGTGCGGAATCTCCACATCTATGTTTTTCAGGTTATTGGACCTGGCTCCGGTAACTTTAATTTCAGATTTATCCATCACACATCAATTCCCTGTTCCCAGTCCTTTCAGCACGTTGATATCAGCTCTCTTGTCATACTGCTCTCCACCGGCACCTACAGCCTGAACGTTAATGAAATAGACTCCGTCGTTAACTACATCACCGTTAAAACGTCCGTCCCATATCTCAAACAGATAACCTCCGTCATTGTCCGGCTCGGCGTCAGACGGGAGCAGATCGTTCATTTTGCCCGCTATGGTCCTGACAGTCTGGCCCCACCTGTTGAATATGGCTATCTTCATGCTCACAATGGAACGCGCATATATCTTATAAGTGTCATTTATTCCGTCACCGTTGGGCGAAAATGCATTATACAGCTTTAATTCAGAATCATCGATCGTAAAATCCATAGGCTGGACTTCGGCTCCCTGGATTGTCCCGGAGGAGTCCTTTTCCCTATATGACCACGCATATTTGACCTGGAACTTGCCATAGTCCGTGAATTCATACTGTGTCACCGCCTCCTGACGTTTAAGAAAATCATCCGTCTTTGAAGTCTCCCCGTCGGTTGTTGTCCTTGTTACGGTCCACTGCGGAAACAGTAAGTATTCCTTGCCGTCATCGGCTACCAGTTCCGATATGAATTCGGCTTTCAGAGGAACGTTAAGGACAGTCGGAGATGACTCGCCAGGGACGATAACGGTCGAATCGCCCGATACAGATATAAGAATTACCTTAACCTGCACCTGAGGAGTACCGGCCAAAACGGCCTGACAAGCAGCAAATTCCGCAATGACGCTCCACAAAAGACTAATAAAAAACCTCTTATTCATATAGTCTGGTTTCAAAACGCAAAAGTACTCAAAATAACCTTTCATTCAAAAAACGTAGACTTAATGCTTTTTTGTATTTTTGTAGGCAAATAATCAATCATGACCAGACTCAAACAGATTATACCGGCTCTCCTGTTCGTCCTGTTTTTCAGCATACAGGCTGGTGCCCAGGATTATTTCATGCATACAGTCACTCAGGGACAGGGGCTTTACTCCATATCCAGAATGTACGGAGTTACTGAAGATGACATCATAAAACTCAATCCCGGAAGCGAGAAAGTGATACGTGCCGGCGAGTCACTCAGGATTCCCGTCAGAAAAAGCACCTCATCGGGCAAGTTCCACACAATACAGAAGGGTGAGACACTGTATCGTCTGTCAGTCGAAAACCGCGTATCGGTAAAAGAGATCTGCGATGCCAACCCGGGACTGTCGGCACAGAATTTCAAGATCGGACAGGTAATAACCATCCCCGCTCCCTCCGATGAAGACCCGCTCGCATCATCAATCGAGAATGCCGGCGATGAGGCTCCCCAGGAGATACTCGACGATACGGAAACCATTCTGTCCGATACCACCGGATTCAAAGGAACTCACGAAGTGAAACGCAGGGAGACCATTTACAGGATAAGCCGCAACTACGGCATAACCCAGGAGGAATTCCTGGAAGCCAACCCCGAGTACAAGTACAAGAAACTGCGTCGCGGTGCCATTGTTAACATCCCGTATTCCGCCGAGGAACTTGCCCAAAGACGCATGAGGCGCGATCAGGCTATATCCAGGATAGAATCCATACCTGACAGTACTCTGTTCAACATGAACGGGCGCAAGAATGAAAAGTATGACGGAACAATCAATGCAGCGCTGATACTGCCGTTCTCACTCGATGACACTACATCATTGGAGCAAAAGAGGATGGTGGAGTTCTATCAGGGTATGCTGCTGGCTCTGGAAAAACTTAAGAACGAGAATGTTTCAGTCAATCTTAAACTGTATGACTCCAAGGGAGAAAACAGTTCCATTGAGCCTCTGTTGCAGAGCGGAAAGTTGGACGATGTTGATATAGTTTTCGGCACCAGACACCCCAACCACATAACATCTGCCGCAAAATGGTCTACCGAACATCAGGTCCCGTTGGTTCCGCTGCCGATCAGCACAAATATGGATGATGTCTACAACAACCCGTACGTATTTCAGATCAATACTCCTCAATCCTATTTCCATCAGGAGATATTCAGTCATTTCTTCAGGCAGTTCCCAAATCCCAACGTGATTATTCTGGATGCCGATGAGTACAACCGGAATTCTTTCATAGACGGACTCAAGACTGCCCTGGCTGACCGCCACCAGACATACACCACTGTTATGATAGACACAGCCTATCAACAGATAATGAATGCATTGGTTCCAGGTAAACAGAACCTTTTCATAATCAATACGCCCAACAGCGAACCTCTCAACACAATGCTTCCTGTGCTTCAGCTGGTTACCCGCAATAAGGCTCCGGAGATTGAGACTCACCTTTTCGGCTATCCCCAGTACCAGTATTATGCATCTGACCATCTAAATGAGATGTATGAGGTTGACACATGGTTCTACAGTTGGTTCTATACCAACAATATGCTTCGTGAGGCAGTTGATTTCAACGCCGCATTCCGTCGTGCCTTCAGTAGGCAGATGATGATAAGCTACCCCAGTTATGCCTCATACGGTTATGACACAGGGTATTATTTCCTCAAGGAGCTGGCCACTTTCGGCAAGGATTTTGGTAATCATCTGAATGATCTGGATACTGAGCCTGTTCAGATGGGATTCAAGTTTGAGCGTGTAAACAATTGGGGAGGATACATCAACCGCAAGGTTTTCTTTGTACACTTCTCTAATGACTATAAGGTATTAAAGGTTGACTTTGACAAATGAGACGTCTCCTTACCACCATCCTTTCAGCTACTGTTTTCACACTGACCGTATCGGCACAGGTAGGCGAACAGCGTAACACCATATCATTAGGCGTGAGTGGAGGCATGGGTACAAGCCGTGTCTCATTCATACCTTCAATAAAACAGCAGCTCAGTCTTGGGCCCACATTCGGAGTTTCCGTCAGACACGTTTCAGAGAAATACTTCTTTCTGATATGCGGAACCCAGCTTGAATGCAACTTTGCCACACGCGGCTGGACTGAACTCATCGAAGACGGTTCTGAGAATGAATACACCAGGGTCGCAAACTACATAGAGGTCCCATTCCTTGCCCACATAGGATTCGGCCGCGAGTACCGAGGCTTTCAAGGTCACCTGAATCTTGGACCTCAGGTAAGCTATCTTTTGAATGAAAAAGAGATATACGGAGGAAAAACTCCCTGGGACACCTCAAACCGTCCAAATCAGGTAACGGAGCAATACGGAAAAAGCATAGAGAATAAACTTGACTATGGCATAACCGCCAGTCTTGGATTGGAGATGCGTACCGGTTCCGGTAATTTCGGAATAGAAGGCCGATACTACTTCGGGCTTGGAAATATCTACGGTATAACCAAGAAGGACTTTTTCGCCCGATGCGCAAACAGCACCATATCCGTTCGCGCCACCTACTCCTTCAACCTTATCAGATAAAGTCTTTCTATCAGTTATCAGTCCCTGAGCCTGAATCCCGATGCGCGTGCTATGATTGCGGCCTCCGCTTTGGACACGCCGTTTATTGCCATATACTCCAGTACCAGTGAAATAAGCGGTAAGGCTGCACCGATCCTGGGGCCAAACGCAGACTCTCCCTTGAGCAGAAGCACATACACCGCAAAAAGGATGTAATAGCCGACTGTAAGCAGCATCATGAAGACAAGCAGACGTTTCTGAAGCACAAAATTGCGAAACCCGGACAGCAGCAGTTCAAAAACTCCTACTGCCAGTATTACAATCAGAATCAGCCCGAGAGCCCACATAGCACTGCTGCTGTCACCCTCAATGAAATTAAGGCGGAAATTAGTTAACTCGGCCGATGCGCCCTCTGCGTCCACAAGCTGGCCGATTGGAAGAAGAAGGCCGGCAAACATCAGTACACAGATGAGAGCCAGCCATATTTGATGCAGGTAGAATTCTATCTTCATTCAGAAATTCTCCTTCTCCTTGGCGGGATTACGGAAATAAATCTTACCCTCCTCAAACTCCTGAGCTGCGATCAATGTGGGTTTGGGAAGACGCTCATAGTAGCGTGAAATCTCAATCTGCTCCCTGTTCTCGAACATCTCCTCAAGATTATCGGTTGATGAACTGAACTCCTCAAGCTTTGACTTGAGCTCTTCCTTCATCTCAACTGAAATCTGATTGGCGCGCTTACCCATAATGGCAACGCTCTCATAGATGTTGTTGGTGTCCTTTACGAAATCGACCAGGTCACGGGTTACGGTGTTGGTCGGAGCATTTGTCTTCTTGAAATCCATGTTAGTCTTCTTCTATTATTTGATTCTTGTTTCCCAAATTTTTTGTGGAGATGCGGAAAATCCTGTCAGCCTCCTTCATATGCTCACTCTCAGGAAATTCGTTCTTGAAAGCGTAATACTCATCAATGGCGTCGCGATAGCGGTCATCCCTCTTTTCCAGCACACTCTCCTGAGCCATCTGGAACTTGGCCTTCAACACCAGCAATGAGAGCTTTTCACGATATTTTGTGTAAGGATAGTCCCTGAGCGCATTCTGAGCTACAATAATGCTGGAACGGTAGTTATTACCCAGATAATTGCCCATATTGTAGTACAGTTCGGCCGTACCTATCTCTTTCTCCACCAGACGGTCATACATTGTGTAGATCATCTTCTCGGCATCAGAGCGATACTTGCTCGCGGGATACGTCTCCACAAAACGCTGCAGCTGAATGATGGCATTGTTTGTGCTCGTTGCATCCAGACGTGGATCCGGGGTATCCAGGAACAGGCTCTTGCCGGACCAGTAAAGACAGTTTTCGGAATACGTGCTGTTGGGGAAAGACCTGTAACATGCCATATAATACTGCGAGGCAGAGAGATAGTCATCAAGATTATAGTAACATGTTGCCAGCAGATACATCGCCTCTTCTGCCTTTGAAGTGCCGCGCAGAAAAGCGACACACTCCTCCAGTATCGAACTGCATGTGGTATAGTGGCCCTCCATGAAATAGGCCTTGGCCAAGCTGTACTTGGTGTTGTAGTCAGACGCCTTCATGATCTTGTTGTATCCTGAACAGCCTGACAGGACAGCCGATGCAAGCACCAATGACAATACTATAGATGCAGTCTTACGCATACTGTGAAATTTCAACCCGCAAAAGTACCTATTTTGAACGAATCAAGCAAACTTGCCTCTGATATTTAATATTATTTACGTATGCGGAGCACATCTCCGTGATCACGGACAACATTCTCCTTCCACTTTTCGGAATAGTCCTCCTGGATGGGGAATTCCGGTATAGACTTGTCAAAACCGTTATCCCTGAATGACCCGTCATCATTCTGACGTTTTATATTTCCGTCAATATATTTTACCAGAAGATACTTATCCAGATCCTTCCATTTCCCAAACAGGGCGTTGGCATTGTCTATTCCGAACGATGATAAGGACTCGACCGGTTGCGAGTCACTCATACCTTCCGCCTTTGCCATCAGATCTTTTTCATACCTGTCAATGACATCACGCACCTCGGCACCAATCCTGTCATAACGGAGATAAGCGAATTGGGCTATCCGGCTTACAGCCCAGTACATAGAGGTCTCCGAGTACTCAATGAGCGACCCGTTTCCTTCCCTAAGACATTCCGGAACGCCATTTGTACAACTGAAAAATGGCATAAGCGGAGATGTTGCCGCATCGTCCACGCCAAACCAGAATATACCGTTTTTCTTGCCGGGGCGCGACTGTGCCACATACCACCAACCGGTCTGCTGGGTTGCGATAGGACGTTCATTAACGTACTCCCCACCCTGATCCTCAAACTCCATGGGACGCCAGCGGTAAGGCAGATGGCTGCCGCCGGCACCAATATCGGTTGTCATGTCCATTGGAGTACCCTCAAAGTGGTCGCGCATCATGTCTGCAAGATCTTTTGTTGAGATTTTTTTATTCGGCTTAATATACAGCGGCATATGTTTCTCAAGGTCATAACCCATAGCGTAATCCAGATATTCATCCATACCGTCGGCAAAACGGTTGAAGAAAGACCAAACCCTGGCTTCACATCCGCGGGCAGCGCCGAAATCCAAAGGATTATATACGTCACAGAAACTGAACTCCTCATCCTTACCGCTGAAAATACCCTGTTCCCTGGCATGCTTGATGACATCCTTGGCATAAAGGCAGTTTTCGGGATCATTGAAGTCTATTGTGGTTATGCGTGACTGGTTGGCATGACCGGAGATGTAGCCGTCTGGAATGCGCTTGGCCACCCATACGGCGCCACGGTTCACATTACGTCCCTTCTTGTCAAACTTGGGGTTCTTGCCTATGATTTCCATAATCCAGATTTCATTGGGGTCGCAAAGAGTGAACGACTCTCCCTCCGAAGCATATCCGTACTCCTGCATAAGCTTATCGATCAGCAATATAGCCTCACGAGCCGTCTTACATCGCTCCAGAGCTATGTAAATGAGCGAGCCGTAATCCAGTATAGCGGTAGTGTCGATGAACTCGCGTCCGCCGTAAGTGGTTTCACCTATTACAAGCTGATGCTCGTTCATGTTTCCTATCACAGAGTAAACGTGCGCGGCCTGCGGAATAGCCCCCAGCCTCTTTCCGCTGTCCCAATCAACGATCTCACGCATCGCGCCTGCCGGATAATCGGCAGCCGGACTGTAATGCAGGGTTCCGTACAACTGGTGGGAGTCGGCCGCATATGTGCACATGTTCGAGCCGTTGGCCGAAGCCCCTTTGGTAACTATCAGGTTGGTGCAGGCAAAAGCACCGGCAGTTCCGAGCACTGCTGCAATTGTAAGAATCAGTTTCTTCATTATTTATTATTCATTTTTCAATTTCCTGGCCACAATCCCCGCAGCAATTGAACACAATTCACCGCAAGGCCGTTTCTTATAGTATTCCGGGGTACGGTCCGAAGGAACGGGAGTACCCTCCGGCTTGCCAAGTCCCAGCAGTTCACGGCAGATAATGCTGCCGTTAATCTGTCTGAACTCGGCCGCCATTTCCTGCACCAGTGCATAGTTGGCTGTCTTGGCAGCCTTATCGGAGACATCATCAGCAGGAATCATTGCACCTGCAACCATAGTCATGGCCGACACTGTACCGCACACCTCACGCATTCTGCCCATTCCGCCGCCGAAACCGCTTGCAAGCTTTGCCACCTCATTTTCAGGAAGTCCTATCACATCGGCAAAAGTCATTGCCACCGCCTGACAGCAGTTGTATCCGGAACTGAACAATTCACGCGCCCTGTTTTCTCTTTCTTCTACGGTCATGTCTGTAAAGAATAAGTTTTCAAAAGTACAAAAAAGCTGCAAATACCCTATCTTTGCATTTCCCGATTTTTCAGATTCAGCTGATGGAATTCAAATTAGTTTCACCTTTCAAGCCGACAGGAGACCAGCCGCAGGCCATACAGCAACTTACAGATGGACTGCTCAACGGTGCCCGCGCCCAGACATTGCTGGGTGTAACCGGCTCAGGAAAGACCTTTACCATAGCCAATGTCATAAAGAACATAGGCCGCCCCACTCTGGTTCTCAGCCACAACAAGACCCTGGCGGCTCAGCTGTACAGTGAATTCAAGTCATTCTTTCCCCAGAATGCGGTAGAATACTACGTTTCTTATTATGACTACTATCAGCCCGAGGCATACATTCCATCCACCGATACGTATATCGAAAAGGATCTTGCCATCAATGACGAGATTGACAAGCTGCGTCTTTCGGCCACTTCGGCACTACTCTCCGGCAGGAATGACGTGATAGTAGTATCATCGGTATCCTGCATCTACGGCATGGGCAATCCGGCCGATTTCTACAACAACGTCATAGAACTGAAGAAAGGTGACCGTCTTGACCGTAACATATTGCTGCGCAAGCTGGTTGACTCACTCTACACCCGTAATGACATCGAACTTGCCCGCGGCTGTTTCCGCGTCAAGGGTGAGAACGTGGATATCAATCTTGCATATAACGATACTGCCGTCCGCATCCAGTTCTGGGATGATGAGATAGACTCCATAGAAGAGTTCGATGTACTCACCGGAGAGCGCATAGACACGTATGATTTCTACCGCATCTACCCGGCTAACCTGTTCATGACCACCAAGGAGAGCCAGGAGCGTGCCATACGCGCCATACAGGACGACCTTGTGGAGCGCGTGGAATATTTTCAGGAGATAGGCAAGCCCCTGGAGGCAAAACGTCTCAAGGAGCGCGTGGAATATGACATTGAGATGATACGCGAGCTGGGCCACTGCAGCGGCATAGAGAACTACTCCAGATACTTTGACGGCCGTGCCGCCGGCACCCGTCCCTACTGCCTGCTGGATTTCTTCCCCAAGGATTTTCTGATGGTGATTGATGAGAGTCACGTAAGCGTCCCTCAGCTTCATGCCATGTACGGAGGAGACCGCGCCCGCAAGATCAATCTTGTAGAGTACGGATTCCGTCTTCCTGCCGCACTTGACAACCGCCCGCTCAAGTTTGAGGAGTTCAAGGAGCTGACAGGTCAGACCATCTACGTAAGCGCCACCCCTGCCGATTATGAACTGGCTGAAAGTGAAGGCGTTGTAGTGGATCAGGTGATTCGCCCCACCGGACTGCTGGACCCGGAGATAGAGGTGCGTCCCAGCAAGAACCAGATTGACGACCTGCTGGAGGAGATTGCAGTCCGCGCCGAACGTGACGAGCGTGTACTGGTAACCACCCTGACCAAGCGCATGGCGGAGGAACTGAATGACTACCTGCTCAAGAACGGAGTCCGTTGCAACTACATTCACAGTGATGTCGATACCCTGGAGCGCATCCAGATCATGACCGACCTGCGCAAAGGCCTTTACGATGTACTTGTAGGCGTGAACCTGCTGCGTGAGGGCCTTGACCTGCCGGAAGTGTCGCTGGTAGCCATAATCGATGCCGACAAGGAGGGTTTCCTGCGTGACCACCGCTCACTGACCCAGACCGCTGGCCGCGCCGCCCGCAACGTAAACGGAAAAGTGATACTTTATGCCGACAAGATTACTGAGAGCATGCGTCTGACCATAGCCGAGACCACCCGCCGCCGCGAAAAGCAGATGCGCTACAACACAGAACACGGAATCACCCCGAAACAGATAGAGAAAGCGCTCAACACCTCACTGCTGGTACCAAACACCCAGCAGGAGACCGAACCCAAGACATACAATATTGAGGACCGCACAAGAGCCGTTGCCGACCCTGTAATTTCCACCATGACTCCACAGCAACTGGACAAGGCCATAGCCAGAGTACGCCGCCTCATGAACGAAGCCGCCTCCCGAATGGATTTCATGGAGGCAGCCCAGTACCGCGACGAAATGTTCAAGTTGGAAGCTCTCAAGAACTCCTGAGAACACAAAAGGAACGGTTCTATCTGTGTTCTTTCTTAACTGAAAACGACAGTTTTGTTCTTATAGACCAGGATCTTGTGCTCGATGTGTTTCTGGACGGCGTGTGAGAGAACGATCTTCTCCAGATCCTTTCCCTTGTTTGCCAGATCCTTAGGCATATCCTTGTGTGATATGCGGACCACATCCTGACAGATGATAGGACCTGCATCCAGTTCGGCCGTAACATAGTGGCTGGTGGCGCCGATAATCTTAACGCCACGGTCAAATGCGGCCTGATAAGGCTTGGCACCCACGAATGCCGGCAGGAACGAGTGATGTATGTTGATTATCTTATTGGGATAAGCGGCAATCATGCGGTCGCCAATGATCTGCATGTAACGCGCCAGCACGATGAAATCGATATTATTCTCCTTGAGCAGCTCCAGCATGGCAGTCTCCTGCTCCAGCTTGTTGTCCTTTGTGATGGGGTAAACATAATAAGGTATGCCGAACATATCGGCCACATGCTTCATGTCCGGGTGGTTGCTCACTATGAGCGGTATCTCCACGTTCCACTCACCTGCGCTGTAACGTGCCAGCAGGTCAAACAGGCAGTGTGACATCTTTGATACGAATATGGCCATACGGGGCTTGTTATCGCTGAAATAAAGACGGAAATTCATGTCATACTTCTTGGCGTAAAGCGTGCCGAAATAGTCGGATATCTTTTCCTTAGGGATCAGGAACTCATCGATATTCCACTCAATGCGCATATTGAACACATTCTCCACGTGATCGACGAACTGCGCCAGATAAACAACGTTTCCGCAGTTCTCAGTTATGAAATTGGTTATATCAGCAATGATTCCCGGTCTGTCGGGGCAGTGCAATAGAAGTGTTACAGTCATAGCTATTTGTTTTTCAAGGCGCGAAAATACATAAAATGGAGCAATTTTTGTCCTAAATGGATACGAAAACGCAATCAGTTACACCGAATGACAAAAAAGAGTTAACTTTACAGCATATATCAGGTAGAATCAGATGAACAATAAAAAATATTTCAAAGATAAAGTAGCAATAGTAACCGGCGCCAGTTCGGGCATCGGTCTTGCCACAGCCACCCTTCTGGCCAAGTATCAGGCAAAGGTGGTCCTGGCAGCACGTTCAGAAGACAAGCTCAATGAACTGAGCCGCCAGCTGTCACAATACTCTGAGGTCATTAGCGTAAAGACCGATGTCTCCAATCAGGAAGAATGCAGGAGACTGATAGAAAAAACCATACAGAAATTCGGAAGGATAGACATTCTGATCAATAATGCCGGCATATCCATGCGGGCAATGTTCAAAGATCTGGACCTCAGCGTCATACATCGCCTTATGGACGTCAATTTCTGGGGCACGGTCTATTGCACCAAATATGCTCTCCCGTATCTGCTTGAATCAAAAGGTTCCGTAGTTGGAGTAATCTCCACAGCAGGATACAAAGGACTTCCCGGTCGCACCGGCTATTCGGCGTCCAAGTTTGCCATAAACGGCTTCCTTGACACCCTGCGTTCCGAACACCTGTATGACGGGCTGCATGTAATGATATATGCTCCGGGATTCACCGCTTCAAATATCCGCAAGACCGCCCTTATGGCCGATGGCAGCATCCAGGGTGACACACCGCGTGAGGAAGGCAAGATGATGACCTCGGAGCGTGTCGGCGAAATCATGCTCAACCATATCCGCAAGCGTTCCCGACGCGCGACCCTCACATTTACAGGAAAACTTCTGCTGGTGCTGACCAGACTCTTCCCTACCATTACCGACCACATGGAATACTGGTACATGGCCAGAGAGCCGAATTCACCATTCAAGCGCCGTTCCGAGATAATGAAGGAACGCCGCAATCACCACTGATAATTGAAATTGAGCGTAAAGAACTCCTTGAACTGACCGTAACCCATCAGGTTACCTTCCTTGTCTTTCTTTCTCTTGACACTGTCGTCAAAACGCCAGTGGCAGAAAAACTGCAGAGAGAAATATTTTGACAGTTTATAATCAAGGGTATTCTCAAGGTTAACCTCGACGCTCTCATAACTGGTATAGTACTGGGCCTTTGATGTCCATGTAAAATCATTCAGGAATTTCCATTTGACATTGCCGTCAAATCTGGAACCGATGGTGTACTTGAAGTTCTTGCCGGCTTCGATACCGAAATTGGTGGCGATACTGTCAACACTCACGTACCTGCAGTTGTAAGACAATGGTGACAGAAGCACGGACAGCGTGATGTTCTTATTCTTGAATTTTGGCTTATAGTCCATACCTACCGAAACGTTGCCGTAGGCTGGCGAAAAGAATTTTGACTTGAGCTTGGTGGTAACCTTTGTGTCAAACACCGGCATGAACTGTGTATACCCCTGGAACTGAGCCGAATAATACCACCCCTCTATGGCCCTGAGACCATATTTTGATGTAAAACGGATAAGGTCATCGTTGGTACGGAAAGTATTCTTGCCGTTTATCTCTGTGGTATGATATCCCAACTTCAGTTCAAGTTTGTTGTCAAAGGTTGTATGATTCTTGGCAAAATTTGCTTCCGTATTGATCTGTCCCAGGATGGAGTGGTTGCTCTCACCTCCTTTATACCAGTTTTCCGAATAGTAGCTCTGCGTATATTTGCCTTGGAAATTACCGAATACCTTCCAGTAATGAGGTTTGATCTTTACCCTATCCGGATTCTTGTCTTCAGACGGCCTGCTCTCTCCGGGTTTAATCTCCTTGAGGTTTATTCCGCTCAGCATATCTGATGAAATAGGTATAATCCCCGGCACGCCCCTGAGTTCCTCCTCTGTCATCTTGACCAGTTCCGGATGTTCCAGGTACACCCTGACAAGAGTCTCGTCTATCATCTTGGCCAGTTCCGGATCGTAGCCGTTGTCTATCGGCTCAATCTTGAGCAGACTGTCATTCTCCTCGTCTGTGATGTTGTCCGGAGTAATGGCCTCGGACACTGCGGACCCATATAGGACAAGCGGCATGAACAACTTGAAATACATCGGATTATCCGATATATCTCCGGATGAAATGTCTGAGCCTTTATCCAGCGGGTAGAAAATTGAATCCGGGAAAGCCGAAACCGAATCTGTCATTTCCGGAATTTCCTGAGCTTTGGCTGTAACTGACATTAATAGAGATGCAATAATCGCTACACTTCTATTCATACGTCTTCATGCATTGTCAACTGCAAAAATACAATAAAAAAAATGACGGCATACAACGGATGGTTACTATAGTCGTGTTTTTTTTATACCTTCGCAGCTCGTAACAAATAATAACAGTCATAATACAGTGGACAGAAGAAGTTTTATCGGTTTAGCCCTGATTAGCGTGATCATTTTCCTGGTACTGCTCTGGTCTGGAAACAACCAGAAGAAAAACGCACCGGCCAAGGCCCGGTATGAGCAGAAATTGGACTCCGCAAGAACCGCAGAAGATTCGATACGATATGTACAGCAGGACGCCTATTCTGCAACGGCAACCCGGCAGGACTCTCTCTCAGCGCTGTTTCCAGCCATGAACGGCACAGAAAACGTCGTATTCCTGGATAACGGCTCTGTCAGAATCGGAATCTCATCAAAAGGTGCTGCACCCTGTTTTGCACAACTCAGCGGATACAAAGACCAGAAAGGCGATAATGTGATTCTGTTCAGTCAGGATGAGATCAGTCTCAACTTCAAGATAGACGGCAAGAACCAGAACATACAGAGTAAGGAACTGTTCTTTGAGACCGTAAAGAAAGATGCCGCCTCGGTAACCATGCGTCTCAATACCAACGGATACGGTTATATGGATTTCATATACACTCTCCTTCCTGAGAGCTACATGCTCAATCTGGACATAAAGGCTACCGGTATGGGCAATTTCTTCTCATCAGACCTCAACACTCTTGCCGTTGACTGGATTCAGAACCTTCGCCAGCAGGAGAAGGGATTCGAGTTCGAACAGCGATACACCACCCTCACCTACAAGCGCAATGACAAAGTGAAGGCCAAGGTGTTCGGCATAGCTCCCGCCTCCAGGAAATCCAACGGAGCCACTTCAAAAACCGTCGAGGAGCAGCTTGACTGGGTAGCATACAAGAACCAGTTCTTCTCATGCATAATGATTGCCACCGATACCTATGCCGGCGGCACCCAACTCTCCGGAAACTCATATCTTAAGGGCAAGGGATACATGAAGAAACTCATGTCCAAGACACATACCGCCTTTGACCCCAATGGAAACGAGCCCACAAAGTTCCAGTTCTACTTCGGTCCTAATGACTACAAGATCCTCAAGCAGAACAGCAAGCTGGCTCACGGCGACCACAAGATTCGTCTCAACCGTGTTATGGATTTAGGATGGCCGGTAGTACGTGAAGTCAACCGTTTCCTCATAATACCTCTGTTTACGCTCCTCTCCAAGTGGAACCTGAATATGGGTATCGTGATCCTGCTTATGACACTTATCGTAAAGGTGTTGGTATTCCCCGCGCAGGTCAAGAGTTATATGTCATCGGCCAAGATGCGTGCCCTCAAGCCATACGTGGATGAAGTGAACGCCAAGTACCCCAAGCCTGAGGACGCCATGAAAAAACAGCAGGAAACCATGGCCGTATACAGCAAATACGGAGTAAGTCCCATGGGAGGATGCCTTCCCTCACTCATACAGATGCCTGTATGGATGGCGTTCTTCTTCTTTGTGCCCAACGCCATAGAGCTGCGTCAGCAGAGTTTCCTCTGGGCTACGGACCTTACGGGATTTGACGAGCTCATCAGGTGGAACACCAACATACCTCTTATCGGCAATCACCTTAGTATATTCTGCCTTCTGTTCTGCGTCACCAACATAATCAACACTATCTACTCAATGCAACAGCAGCAGATGGCTCCCGGACAGGAGGACAGCATGAAGATGATGCGCTGGATGATGTATGCCATGCCTGTGATATTCTTCTTCTCATTCAACAACTATTCTTCCGGACTCTGCTACTACTACTTCATTTCAGGTCTGGTCGGTATCATTACGATGATATGGCTCCGTCGCTCGACCGATGACAAAGCTATCCTGGCCAAGCTGGAAGCCGATTATGAGGCAAGCCGAAATGACCCTGGCAAGCGCAAGGCCGGCGGCAGCAGCATGATGGCCCGCCTGGAAGCTCTCCAGAAAGAGCAGGAGCGTCTCCAGAAGCAACAGAAAAAATAGAGGATCAGAGGATTAACTTATTTGTTCCTCTCCATCCACTGAGTTGGAGTCTCGTTGAAGAACAGCTTGAAATAGCGGTAAAAGGATTGGATTGAACCGCATCCGCACTGCATTGCAATATTCTGGATAATGATCTTCTCCTTTGGAGTCTGTTTCATCAGATCAATTGCATAATCAAGTCTGAAGCGGTTAACATAATCAGGGAAATTACATCCTTTTGTATCCTTTATCGCCTTGGATGCATAAGTGCGGTTTGTTCCAACCTTCTCACACAACACCGTAAGAGACAAATCGGGCTGAAGGAAAAGGTTTTCATTCATCATAACGTAGTCAATCCTTTCCATAAGAGTAGACGGAGACGGTTCAGCAGGCTCTACTGACACCTGATTGACAGGCATAGGCTGATTGCGTACAGGCTGATGCACAGGTGCGGCAACAGGCCTTAACGGGGATGTTTCCTCCTGATAGTCGGAATTGTCTGTAATTCCATGAATATCCTCGGCCGAAAGATCCAGCTGCAATACATTATGTACCATCAGAATAACCAGCACTATCTGGCCGGCTACGGCAATTGCCACAAGCGTAATATGTTCAGTGCTCTCAAATACCGGGAGTGATGACATTATCAAGCGGGTCAGTATTGTAAGTATGGTAAGGGCATGAATGCCTCGGATCTTGATCTTCTTTTCTGACTGATAGACCGAATTGTCATTCTCCAGCATGCTCAGATAGGTATTAAGCCTGAATTCTCCGTAAATCATCACCAGAATGCCCTGTGCCGGCATAAAGACGCTAAACAGTTTCTTTCCTATCATAAGCATCCAGTTATAAGTCACCGATGCCTCCATCTGAATATTCTGTCCCAAAATCTCGTTGCATATGTACGCATGCCTTTCGGAGCTGTCCATCAGCAGCTGTGCCGATATAAGAAGCACCGTGTAGATGACAGTTGGAAGAAAAACCAGGACATTAACGACCGGACGCCGCCTTATATCCGTCAGACAATTTACAAACAGATAATAGGCAGGGGCGCAGAAAGGAGTTATGAGACAGTACAGGAAATCGAATCCCCACGAGTACCTTGCTGCCAGATATGGATTGAAGTATTGGGCATAGAACAGCATGCTCAACGCTACGACAATCATCATATTTATTATGGAATACCTGATTCTGGGTGCGCCTTTACCGCGTATGGCCAGCAGGATTGCAGATATTACGATCGTCAGCGCCGGAAGCGAGAACAGTATGTATATTATCGTTTGAGCCATTTATCCAGCCAATTGAAATATGTCCTTTGCCAGAGTATTCCGTTCTGCGGCTTAAGCACCCAATGGTTCTCATCCGGGAACAGTAGCAGCTCAGCCGGAACTCCCCTTAGTCTGGCTGCCTGGAACGCAGATACTGCCTGTGAATAGAGAATCCTGTAATCCTTCTCTCCGTGTATACAGAGTATCGGTGTATCCCATTTATCTGCAAAAAGATGCGGAGAGGTTGCGTAAGTGCTCTCTGTAACCTTGTTTTTTTCCCAGTAAGGACCACCCAGATCCCACTGCGGGAACCACATCTCCTCTGTTTCAACATACTGCTGCTCCAGATTGAATATTCCGTCATGTGCTATGAAGCACTTGAAACGCCCCTCGTGATGTCCGGCAAGCCAATAAACCGAATAGCCACCGAAACTTGCGCCTACACATCCCAGACGGTCTTTGTCTACATATGGCTCCGTGCAGATATCATCAATGGCCGAAAGAAGGTCTTTCATACACTGCCCGCCGTAATCACCGCTGATATCCTCAAGCCATTTCTTTCCGAATCCGGGCAGTCCGCGGCGGTTTGGCGCAACAACGATGTAGCCCTGGGCAGCCATTATCCTGAAATTCCAGCGATAACTCCAGAACTGTGACACCATACTCTGAGGACCGCCCTCACAGAACAATATGGTCGGATACTTTTTTGACGGGTCAAAGTTTGGGGGATAAGCCACCCATGTCAGCATATCCTTGCCGTCAGTAGTCTTGACAGCCCTTGCCTCAACCTTCATGTTATCCAACTGTCCGAAAATATGGTCATTCTCATGGGACAGCTTCTCGGCAAGTCCGCGTCGGATGTCGACTGAGAATATCTCGGTAGCGTTCCTCATTGACTGACGTGTAACAATAAGGCGCCTGTTCCTGGACCAAGCCAGCGAGTTGTAGTCACATGCATCGGTATTGAGAGGCAGCACGTTACCGTTCAGGTCAACCGTAAAGAGCGACATGCATCCCTGCCAGGAGCCTATGAAATAGAAATAATCCTTTTCGGGATCCCATATGAAATCATCCACGTTGCTATCAAAACTTTCAGAGACAGACCACTTGCGGTGATTCTCCATATCCATGACATAGAGGCGGTTGATATCACTCTCGTAGCCGTCACGCTCCATGCTTTGCCATGCTATGTATTTTCCGTCGGCGCTGAACTTGGGATTAATGTCATAACCCATGTTCCTGTCCTCATCGCCGTCTGTCTTACACAGATTGACTGTCCTGCCGCTCTCCAGGTTGTAGAGGAATATATCCGAATCTGTGCTCTTGGCATATTCAAGTCCGGATTTCTTGCGGCAGGTGTAAGCCAATGATCCGCCATCAGGACTCCAAGCAAACTGCTCTGTTCCGCCAAAGGGCAGCATCGGGCTTTCAAACGGTTCACCTTCAAGCAGGTCTACAGCTTTATCTGACACCTTGCCTCCGTCAAAAGCAGCTATATAAGGGTGAGGCAGTTCCGTAACCCATGTATCCCAGTGCCTGAACATAAGGTCGTCGGCAATCATACCGGTTGATTTTGGCAGATCCTCATACTGGGTCTCCCTGACCAGCGGGTTGGGCACGCTCATTACCATAAGGACGTTCTTCATGTCGGGCGAGAATACAAATCCCTCCACATCCTTTTCCATGAATGAAAGCTGTTTACGGTGCTTACCTGATGCATCCACGCTGAAAATCTGCTGGACCCCGGCACTGACGGTAAGGAAAGCTATATGATCATTGTCTATCCATGCCGGGCTGTGCTCCGATGCAGCTTTCTTTGTCAGG
>JAEEGL013422683.1_pt1 | contig 18371 bp, 14 predicted proteins | sample 9134231 | NCBI WGS metagenome assembly JAEEGL01 (sample SAMN16246548, study PRJNA631951) | gut metagenome | biome: gut microbiome; feature: rumen; material: fiber-attached | host: Bos | place: Iran: Karaj | collected 2018-10 | reverse complement strand
TCATGGTGTAGAAATGCTTTGCGGATTCGGAACCATACTTGAGCATGGTACCCATGGCGGTGTCACCATCGATGTTGGCGTTTTCACGCTTCAGGTCAGATTCCTTGGCGGAGCTGAAGGTAATGTCACGAAGCGTGTGCATGAGGCGGGTATTGACCTCGCGGATGCGGGAACGCTCGGCACGGTAAAGGATGTAGCTCTTGGCGGTATCGGCATAACCGCCTTCGGTCAGGGCCTTTTCAACAGCGTCCTGGATTTCCTCAATTTCGGGCTTGGTCTTGCCCTCGGCCTCCAAAAGGCCCACGGCACTTGCGGCCACCTGGAGGGCCGTGCTGGAAAGCACGTCGTCGTTTCCTAACAAATTCAGCTGGTCCTGGGACGCCTTGATCTGTTCTTCCAATTCACCAGATGCGCGGAAAGCCTTCTCGATAGCAGCAGAAATCTTCTCAATGTTGAACGGCATCTCGCGGCCGTCGCGTTTTTTCACTGTTACAATCATTACAATTACCTTTTTTTCAGCAAAATTGGTCTATGGCCAAATAATAACAAAAAACACCATATCTTGTGCTTTTCAATTTATGACCACCACAACATGTGGTGATTTTGGAGATCGGACCACCACTGCCAGTCGGGACAAAAAGTTTACAACCCCTTAATACACAATTATTTAGGCACAACGGCCGCCGTAAGTAAAAAGTAAGCTTTGTGAACGCCAGATTCACGCCCACCCGAGACCCATAGGCCGACTCAATCGTCAAATATGGACTAGAAAATGACAGAGATTTTTATCTTGACTATAAAAAGGGGTGTCGTATGAAGGGTATTTGGGAAGCCTCCATCATGAGGAAGACGCTGATTGCCATGACCGCGGCAATCGCAACAACCACGGCTAGCGCCGCCATCAATATCGGGGTCGATACGGACCAGGGGGTCAAGAAGATTTCGCCCTACCTCTATGGCCGCAACATCTACTGCAACGGCGACGCCGGCGACCTGAACGACGTATCGGACACGCTGACCGCCAAGGAAAAGGCCAACCTGGAGACCTACCGGCAGGCAGGCATACGCTACCTCCGCATGAACAACGGAAACAACGCCACCAAGCACAACTGGCGCAAGAACCTCTCCAGCCACCCCGACTACTACAACAACGTCTACGCCCACAACTGGGATGTTTCCGCCCAAAAAATCCTGAAAAACTTGCCCGGAGTTGACGGCATGTACGCCTTCCAGCTAGCAGGGTATGCGGCCAGCAGCACAGAATACAACTTCAAGGACTGGGACTGGAAGCAATCCCACGGGGGCGTAAATGCAAAACAATCACTTGACCTTGCCGGCGGTGGCACCGTGGCTGAAGACGGTACGACCCAGACCAAGGCAGGAGATTATAGCCTATACCTAGAAAAATGGCCCGCCGATTCTACCGTAAAGATCATCCCCCACTGGAAAGACGAGCTCAAGTACGACATGAAGCGGTTCCAGTACTGGAGCATGGACAACGAGATGGAACTCTGGAAGGGAACTCACAGCGACCTTCCCTACACCTACCCCAACGAAACAGGCAACACCGTCGCGGCAGACCGCATGGTGGACAATTACATTGCCGTGGCAAAGGCGGCGAAGGCCCTTAGCCCGGACCTGAAACTTACAGGACCCGTAGCGGCTAACGAATGGAGTTGGTGTAACATCGGTTACGACAATGGCACAACCTATATCAAGGCCACGGACCACAACTATTGCTGGCTGGAATACTTCATCAAGCGCCTGGGCGAAGAACAGAAAAAATCTTCTGTGCAGTTGCTAGACGTATTCGACATCCACTGGTACCCCACCGAAACGGATTACGCATCCTGGATGAACTGGCACCGGGTATTCTTCGACACGAACTACGTTTACCCCGGTGGGAACGGTATCCGCTGCGCCGATATATCCTCTACGGGATCTTGTGACTGGAATACCGGAAAGGGCGTGGGTTACAGAACCTACATCTTCAAGCGCATCGCAGCCTGGATTGAAAAATACATGGGCAAGGACTACAAGTACACCTTCGGGTTCACGGAGACAGACTTTATCGGAGATATGGACGCCATGAGCCGTGCCCTCGCCTACGCCTCGTTTATGGGCACATTCATCGACCACGGTGTAGAAATCTTTACCCCCTGGACCTGGCGCGACGGCATGTACGAGGTAGTCCACCTATTCAGCCGCTACGGCCACGAAAACCGAGTGCAGTCCACTTCCAGCAACGACTCCCTGGTATCGGCATACAGCTCCATCAACAACAAAGGCGACTCCCTCACCGTAATTTTTGTGAACCGCAGCCAGAGTGCCGCACAAGATATCAACCTGTCCCTGAGCAGTTTCAAGGCCAAGGACGAATCTGCACAGACCCTCACCCTCTCGGGCATCACGGGCGAGACTTTCGTTTCGCACTCGCAAAATGCCCTGAAAAAAGGAACAGTGCAGGTAGCAAGTAACAAGGCTTCGCTTAGCCTCCCCGCAAAATCCATTACCGCAGTCCTATTCACGTCGAGCACTCCAAAAGCTGTAGACAATTCCAAAACTGACTCTAGCAAAACGGTACAGCCCACATCGAGCAGTTCCAATAAGCCCGAAGGAATCATACCCACAGTCTTGAGCAACAACTACAGCGTTTCCACGCAGGGACTGAACATAAACGTGACGGGAATTAAGAAGAACACCCGCTACACCCTCGCAAACCTCCTCGGCCAAATTATCAGCTGGGGCATGTGGGACGGCACCATAGGCGCAACCCTAAGTCTCAAAGTTCCCTGCGCCGGACGCTATATCTTGCAAGTCGGCAGTAGCAGCAAGAGCGTCTTAGTGAAATAATCATCAATTTATTATATCAAAAACATTAAAACTATCTATTTGACATAATCAGTCCCCGGAACTATATTATTAGCAGGAAACTTCAAACTTTGTGAACGGCCCTGCGTTCCGAGGAGTCATTATGAAACACTTTGCCGCACTCTGCTCCATCGCATTCTTGCTCTGCTCTTGCGCAGGAGTGCATGTCCAAAAACCCGAAGTCGACGACGTGAAGAAAATTGCCATTCTGAGCGTATCAGCCAGCGAAGACATCAAAAAACTAGAAGACGAAGAAGAAAGTGGCAGCCTCAAAGACGCTCTGGTAGGGGTCGCCACCAGCGCCGCCAGAGACAACGTGCCGCAACTCGCCAAGGGTCGCGAAAGGCTCATCACCCATGGTGCAGACGCCCTGGCAGAGACTCTCGGCAGCATCAAGGGCTGGGCGGTAATCTCCCGTGACGAGGTAACCGGCAATGCCGAAGTCCAAAAGTTCTTCGACCCCTCAGGAGCAGAAGGCGTTATCAATAAGCTTTCAAGACTGGTTCCGGTGAGCGGCTGGCGCTACATGGCTCCCACAGGAATGCATGTGCTGCCCTACGAGGCGGTTGTTTCTAATGAAACGGCACTCTTTGGCGCCAAAACCGACGATCAGGAGGTCCGTGAAAGTGTGGGCAAGCTTTGTGAATCACTGAACGTAGACGCCATCGCCGTAGCCGAATACTATTTCTTCTACGAGGAGGGTGGCCTGCTGCCGACAGCAAGAGCAACCCCGGTAGCCATGGTAGACGTGGTGCTCATCGACAAGAAGGGTAACAAACTCCTGCACACGGACCACGGCTGGACCCAGGTCAAGGGCAAAGGCAACGTAATGCTCGTGGACAAGTACGTGGACCTGCAATCTGACACAAGCGTAGACGCCTACGTCAATAGCATCGACAAGGTCATGGGCGAATTCAAGAAAGCCGCGAAGAAAAAACTGTAGTTTGATGGGCGTTCCCTCGTCCCCGTCACCCCGGACCCGATCCGGGGCGGGTAACTGTCCCTAACGCAAAAAGAACTCCAAGTTGGTGTATTTTTCTTGTATTTTTTGAGGGAAAGAATATAGTTTCTAAGAAAGGACTTCAAAAAGTGAGCTACAATGAGGAAAATTGAATTTAGAAAACAGGTTACGGGCTACGATTGTGCGCCGACATGCTTCATAAACGCCTTGGTTTATTTATTCGATCGAAAAAAGATCCCAAATGAAATTGTACAAGGGATTTATCTAAAAACAATAGGCGATTCCAGAGGAACATCTGATACAGAGGTAGAGATTCTTTGCAATTGGCTTTCTAATTACAAAAAAAATAAAGGCTTCGCGGTCAAAGCGGTTTATAAAGACGGCAATGATGTTGATTTTGACAAATTAAAAAAACATGTCAGAAAAACAAATTGCTGTGCTATAGCAAGTGTAAAATCTGAAAAAAAAAGTTGGCATTATATTGCGATATTTCGCTATGAAAAGGGATATTTCTATTGTTTTGATCCGTTCTATGAAAGAAAACTTAAAAAAGAAAAACATGGAAAAGAACTCTGGAGTTTAGAAACGTATGACGAATGTAATTTAAGAATCTCAATCGACTTTTTAAAAAAAGCAGGTAAGGAAAGATATCAAAGTGGAGAAAAAAATTCTCGAGTATGCGTTCTAATCAAAAGGATTAGTAAATAACGACTTTTTCACAACATCATCGCTCTAACACTTCCCAATGGCCATTCTTACGGGCGCCAACTCTGCGGATTAGGCCGAGTTTTTGAAGAATTCTCAGATTTTCACGAATAGTATCCCTATGTTTTTGCGTCATAACAGCAAGTTCATCATAAATTATGTTCGGATTCTCTCGTAATATGGCTATCAAAGTTTTTTGAGTGTCATTTATAGGCAGGTTTATAGGCAGATTTATAGGCAGGTTTATAGACAGATTTATAGGCGGATTTATAGGCGGATTTATAGGCGGATTTATAGGCGGATTCGGTCCGTCTATATTCCATTTTTCTGCGAGTTCCTTGTACTGATCGCTAGCGTGACATTCAACAACAAGCCCGCCAAATGCAGCCTTTGGTTTTGGAAGTTTAGAATCGGTCTCCTTACAAGCCAATTCTATGTTGTAATACCCTCGTCCCCAACTTTCTACATAGCCACTCTTGAAAAAAACATTGGCGATATTCGGATTGCGCGGTTTTGAGACATGTTTCTTGTAAAGGTCTTTTATTTTGACTTCCTCCGGCATATTGCCAGGATTCCACATCCAAATATGATCGGCGTAAATCTTAATTTGAATAGGGACTGTTTCAATATAATCCTTGTGCACGACAGCATTCAACAGCAATTCCCTAAATGCATCTGGCGGGAAGAAAAACCTCTCCTGACGATTGATTCCTTCGTAACTCACCAAAGCTTTCATATATTTAGAGAATATCAAATCCATAGCGTATTCGACTTGAATCAAAAGTGGCCCATGAATTTCGTCTTGGTACAGAATGTCCGCTTCGGATGCGAAGAAACCGATCTTGATATATGCCCCTGTTACCCACTGCTCTGGGTCCGGGTGGAAACACATCATCGCTGTTCTCGTCAGGAAATTTCCCTCGGTACAACGAAGATTTTGTAGCAGGTTCAGAACCGATACGCCAGTCGCCTTTTTATCTAGCCTTTGTGATTCAACAGCCTTTTTCTTAAACAATTTCAAAGCGCCAGGGTCAAGGTCTTCGACAGTAATTCCGGGAACAGGAATAGAATCCCATGTCCGTCCTTGCATAAACAGAGTCAACTTGTTTACTTCTACACCGCTCAATTCCTGCACTGTTGAGCCGGAACGTTTGTAATAGTGTCCTCTATAACTAATTGGTACTGGATATTTATCAATCTTGATTTCAAAGTAATACACCCCGCTATCAGAATGCAGATTCACATCGCAAATAATGCCCATTGCATTACGAATTTTATTCGGGATGTCTTCACTCAATTTATGGGCGTCTTTTACACCACAAACATAACCGTCATCATCTACGCCGACATAAAGTACACCACCTTCAGTATTCGCGAAGGCGCAAACCCACTTTAAATATTCGTCGTGCCAAGACTTTTTGAAGTCAATATTCTGACTTTCCAGTTTTTCAATGCGCATTAGCTCTCCATCGTTTTTTTACTATTGATATAAAGAGATTACGCAAAAAAAATGCCAAGCACTCAAAATGCCTTTTTTATTCAAAAAAAGGCACTATAAAATTTCTTGTTACTGATTAATCAGTGGTTCATCAGTGATTAATCACCGATTAATCACTTTTCTTTCAAGTAGAACACTCGGGTGAGTTCCGCCCTTGAACCAATGGTTTCGCCGTAGCACATGGACATCCAGGGACGCGGCCAAATCTTATCGAAAACCACCTCGCGTAACTTGTCCGACCTGCTCACGCTTGCATCCTGTGCATCGACGACGATGTCAATGTGGGCAAGACGTCCGTCGGTACTATTGATAAAGTTCGTGATATCCTTCAGGTGTGTTTCCTGGATTTCCGACTTGTCCGGCGTGAGGATATAGCCCAAGAAGTATTCCCATATTTCGTCACGAACTTTTTCATCGGAGTAGGAACGTTCCACTAGAGCCTTCAGGGCTTCTAGCCCCTGATCCTTATTTTGAAAACTTTTCATATTCGCTCCACTTTATGAACTGGGTCTGCACGGCATCTTTGAATAGTGAGCCATTTGCCAATTTCGCGGTCAATGTCTGCGCCAACTTACGTTGTAAAGATGCTTCTTTGTTCTGTTGGGCTGCCGCAATGTAGCTCCTGTTGACACGTGTGCAAGGGGATGTAGATATGAACATGTCAATGGCGCTATTGTACCAGCTATCGGTACCTTTATCCGATGTGTTCCGGCTTACAATCGAAAATCCCTCTACATCGAGCCCCCGGTTGAGAAGATCCCGAATCCTCTCATCGTACCGGATGGGTCGACTGCCCCTTACCGAAAAGATTTTCCAGAATGTAACAGCACGGGCATCCTCATCTACAAGGCACACAACCAGCCATTCAGCCTTCTTTGGAATTTCAACATTGAACAGGTAAGACAGTTCACACTCTTTGTCCTTTACTTTTGCAAGGGAGCAGAAGGGGCTTTGCGCCGTATTAAGGAGCGCCTGGTGGCCCTTGACTGGAACAAGCAGTATGTAGGCGTCTTCAAGGGCGGTCTCGTCCTTGAACGAAAAGTGTGACGGTTGCCACAATAGCCTATCGACCTCACGCACCTTATCCCAAGTGACAGACTCCGAACAACGCCAGAGGTAATTGAAAATTGATGTCACCTTTTTTGCCGCAGGAGAATCTTCTCCCGAATCAAGGAGGACCGTTTCGTCGTCATCGTAGCAGCACCTTTCAACACGTCCGAGACTGACCCGCATATACGCGCGAGACCGGTCGGGCAAAATGAACAGGGGCGTACCCGCATCTTCCGAGTGGCGGATTTCGATATTCATCCCAAATTCCGGATCAAGAGCATCGACTATACTATCCCAGTCTGGATTCTTCAGAAGATTCGTGACAATCCTGATACACCCGCTGCCATCCTTCAGGTTGGAATCGAACAGATTCTGGCAAAGCCAACGTGCGTCCTTATCGCAAAAGCCCCATGCATCTAGATTCAGTTGCGGCATGGAGATGTAACGGCGCTCGTTACTTTTGGCAAGGAATTTTCGGATTTCACGATGCGCCTGTTTTTGTCCGTATATTTTCATAGTGAACCCCTTTATCGGTACTATGAAAATAGGTTCCAAATGCGACAAATACCGCCGTTTAAGTAGCAGTTTTTGGACGCTTTTTAGACTATTTTTTGCACGGCACAAGCTTCAGCACCAGTGCCACCAATATGGTGGTGGTCATGCTGATGAAGGGCATCCAGGGCCAGCTGAAAATGCCGCCCAGCACCGCAGGCACGCCAAATGCCGGAATCCCCTGCACAAGCACAAGGCTCGCCATGCCGCAAAGCACAGCCGTAACCACCTGCCAACTGCGGAGGTTCTTCACAAAGAAGGCCAGCAGGAACATGCCAAGCAGAGGGCCCGTAAAGAGACCCGTAAAGAACAGGGCATTCTTGAGAAGGCTCCCCTGCTGGGTAGCCGCAAACAGCGCAAAGAACACTCCCAGCACGCCCCAGACCACCGTCCAAATTTTCGCACGCTTAAGGCCGCCAATACCTTCGAATTCGCCCCAACCCAAGAAGTCGTGCTCCGACGTATTGCTGAGGGAATTGATGGCGCCCGAAAGGCTGCTCATGGCAGCAGCACAGATGGCCGCTACAATCAAGCCCGTCACGCCCGAAGGCAGCCCATGAACAATAAAGTAGGGGAACACGTCGTTCTGGCCCATGCCTTCGGGCAAGGTCGCCACGTGGGAAACCTTGTAGTAAACGTAGAGGGCGGCGCCCACCCAGTAGAACAATATGGAAACCGCACAGCCCAGCACCATAGAAAGCACGCTGGAACGGTTGGCCGCCTTCACATCCTTCACGCTCAGGTAACGCTGCACGAACTGCTGGTCGCAACCGCGTATGGCGATTTCAAGAATGGCATAGGCAAAGCCCGCAGACACAAGCGTCCGGGCATCGGAAATGTCAAAGGAAGGATTCCACCAGCGGGTCTTGCCAGCCTCGCTTGCAAGAGCAGCCATCTCACCAAAACCGCCCACGGCGTTCGCGATAAGCACAAGCACAAGCACGCCACCGCCAAAGAACACGCAGAACTGGAGTACGTCGGTCCATATCACCGCCTTGATGCCCCCAAGCCAGGTATAGAAAATTGCCACGGCGGCAGAAACGATAATGGCCACCTTCAAATCCACATTCAGAATCTGAGCAAGCACCAGCGACGGTGCAAAAAGCAGAATACCCGTGCGAAGCAGCAAATGCATACAATAAAAGATGGCGGCCAACCTGCGCACCCCGCGGGAGAACCGCACCTCGAAAAGTTCATAGGCGCTGCTGATACCCGAGCTGCGGAATCGCGGAATAAAGACAAAACCCACCACAAAGATACTGATGAGGGCGCCAATCTGGAACATCAAAAAAGTCATGTCGTCACCGAACACATCGGCAGGAGCACCCAAGAAAGTGGTAGCGCTCACCGAGGTGGCGATAAGGCTGATACCCACGGCCACCCAGGGCATAGCCCCTCCGCCGAACATATATTCTTTCAGGTTCTTGTTGCCACGGGAAACCCAAAGCCCCACCAACAGAGAGAATAGCAGGTAGGCTGCAAGAACCACCCAATCCATGACAGTAAACATAGGGAAAATCTCCTAAACCGTTTCCGTGTACTGGACAACCTGATTACGGCCGCCTTCCTTGGCCTTGTACAGGGCCTGGTCTGCAAAGTTCACGGCCTTCATCATGTTCTCGTTGAATTCCGGCGTCACCAGGTACGCACCGATACTGATGCTCACGCGCAAGGGACTTGCCTGGTGTACCTCAAATTCCAGCTGGAGCACCGCTTTGCGGATACGCTCCGCCGTCTCAATCATGCCTTCGGGCGTCGTGTCTACCAGACCCACCACAAGTTCCTCGCCGCCATAACGGGCCACGATATCGATGTCCTTGCGGACTTCCTTGAGAAGGGTCTTTGCTATTTCAATAATTACAATATCACCGACACCATGACCATAAGTATCGTTCACACTCTTGAAATGGTCAATGTCCATCATCAGCACGCCAATATTGTACTTGCGCCTGTCGGCACGGATCTTCTCGGTGCGCAGGGCTTCCGGCAGGGTGCGCTTGTTCAAAAGCCCGGTCATGCCGTCTCGAATGGCCTCGTCTTTCTTGGTTTCGTACTGGCTCGCCCGAGCATAGGCAAAGCCCGCCACGCCAGCAAAAGCCTTCAAGAGTTGCATTTCATGTTCGGTATAGCGGCCAGATGTACGGCTTTCGAGACAGATGGCCAGTTCCGCCTGACTTGCATTGTTATCCGTAGAGACTGGCATCACGAACAGCTGGCGGAAATCCATATTCCGGGTTTCACGGTTATCTATGCGGGGAATGTACTGGCTGCTACTGGAACTGAAATAACGTTCTACCGGGTGGTTCTGGAAAATGGCAAACACGGCGAGGCCCTTGTCCGAAAGGGTAAACTTTTTATCCTTGAACTGTTCGCTGTCAATACCATCGGCGCAAACCACACGACCTTCCCGTTCCTTATGAGTGTTGACCTGATCCTGTTTGTCCAGGGCCAGAAGCATCATGCGGTCATAAGGGATGTTCTGCTTGACATAATCAAAAATCTGGTTGTAAATATCCTTAACAGACATGGTCTGGAAAAACTTGTGCTGGTAGCTGTACAGAATGCTGAACTGATGCTGACCGATAAAGTTCTTCGCCGAAATGAAACTCTTGTAGTAAAGGGCATACAGAGCGCTCGCTATGTGAGTGAGTGCCTGGACCGTAGACTGGTTGAACGCATTAGGGTAAAGGGAATCTATCACCAGGGCTCCCATGCGGTTCTTGCTCTGATCCAGGATGGGGACCGCCGCCAGCGACTTGATCATGGGATTGTCAATGTAGTAAAGCAAGGCCTTGCCACCAGAAAGGTCTCCCTCCAGCAGGCGTTCCACATCCATGTTGAAAAGCTGGCCGATAAGCCCAGAGGTTTCGGTCACCTTCACATCCGATGCAATCTGGGTACTGGGGTCAGCACTATAGACCCGAATTCCCCATTCCTTATAAGTGCTCAATGAAGAGAAAATGACAAGGGAATGGACGTTGGGAATCACACGCTTGAGGCCCTGGAGCAAATCCGTCATAGCCTTGTTCACGTCAGCATTGGCCCGTGCCCAAACCTGGTTCACCTTCAGAGTGGAATTGGGTTCGTTGAATTCCGTAGACTCGTCCTTGACGGCGTTGCGGAGCTCGGGGGTTACCGCAGGGGCAAGGCCTGTCGCCCGCATGGCGCGGGTCACCACCGGGATGCTCGCAGTCTTGCTGCCCGGAATGCGGGGCAGGTTCACATAGCCCAAGGCAATGGCAATGCCTGCCGCGGGGATCAAGAACAGGAACATTCCCCCCTTGAACGCGAGGCCTATCAGGAGGCCCGCCACCATGAACAAAATATTCGACATCAACATCCAAAAACCTCTACAGCCTAAACGAGCGGTACAACATGGTAGAGGCCAAGGCCCCAAACACCAGGTGACTTATCCAAGCCCCCATGAAAGGGGACAGGGCTCCATTCTCGCCCATCTTCAGCCCAATACGTTCCAAAATATAATAGCTAAAAACTAGCAACAGGCCTATGCCAAATTTCTGGGAAAGCCCCCCGGAACGGGTATATCGGTGACAAAGGGCCGCTCCTATCAAGAGCACAATCAGGTTCATCCAGTGGGCGGATCGCTTGAAATACAGGGCCGTTTCCATGGCACGAGTATCCTCGCCAGAGCGTTTCAGCACCTCAATGCGCTTGATGACCATCTTGGAATCCATCTCGTCGGGAACCTGTCGCTCGTTAATCAGGTCTTCCGGTCGGGTACTGACCTTGCCCACCAGTTTTTCCTTAACAAAGGGAAGAACCCTAACGGATCCATCCTTATTGAATATCCGTTGGTATCCCCGCTCAAAAAGCCAATAACCTATCCCCTCTTCCTCGGCCCAGGTCACACTCTTGGCATCATATCGTTCTACCAAGTGTCCCTGATCCCGCAGGAGCAGCACCACATCACGGCCCACCTTCCTTTCGCCAGAATAATGCCTAAAGAACCAGCTGGCTCTCTCACTATCAATAAAGGTAAAGTTATTCTTCTCCTTGATTCGCGGATTTTTCTTTTTCTGGGCATTGGTCTCCATGATTTCCAGACGCTTGTGATTCGCATCAGGGAGCCAGTACTCACTCATCTCGTATGCCCCCAAAGACACCAGGACCCCAAAGAAGAATATGGGCATGAGCGTACGGAAGGGATTCTGGCCCGAGCTCTGCATGGCGCTCATTTCCAAGTGGCGGGTCATATTACCCACAGAGGCGAGTACCGCAATAAAAAGGGCCACCGGCGTAATCAGATAGAGAATATAGGGCAAGTAGCTGATGTAGTAATCATAAGCAGCCTGCACATCACGGGCAAGCCAAGTCTTGATGTTACCCACGAAGTCGATAACAACGAACATGAAGATGGCGCCCACCACCACGATGAGGAACATCTTCAAAAAATTGCGGATGAGATAACGGGAAAACTTCATCCGAACCTCTTCGTGAACTTTTTGAAGAAACCACCCACGGCACGCATAGCCCTGAAGAACTTGGAATCTCCGGAGAAACGGTCCCTGACCATGGCCACCGTGATGAATATGCCAAAGGCACCGATGATGATGTTGGAGGCCCACATGGCAAGTTCCGGCGAAATTATTAGACGATCCGCCAGGTTTTCGCCACCAATCAGGCATATCCAGTATATGACAAAAAACGCAAGGCTATAGAGGATACCCGTGCCGATACCGCCCTTACGGGCCATGATTCCAAGAGGTGCGCCAATAAGCACGAATATAAAACAGGCAAAAGAGGTGCTGAATTTCTTATGAATTTCCACCAGGTACTGGGCTACACGTTTTTCTTCAGACTCCATACGCCCCCGCAGGCGTTCCGTTGTACGCTGCACTCCCTGTTCCTGGGCACGCACCCTAGGATAAATCCTCGAACGGCGAGCTTCGTCATCGTCCAAGATGCCGCGGGCGCTATCGGGAACAACACTATCGCCCTGAACCATGCGGTAGATTGACATAAGCGAAGAGAGCCTGACCCCCTTGGCGTATTCCGCCAAAGAATCGTAACCATGCCGGGCATCTTCTACCACATCCATCATCATCTCCACAGGCATCTCGCGGTCGCTCCTGTAGCTGCGGCTACGGCGTTCCAGGCGGTCGTCTACATTTTCCATGGCCAGGTCCTGAGAATAGAAGCGAATACGGAAATAATTTTCGGGATTGTCGGGATCCACCATGTGGGTCTCGCCACTACGGAGCTTGAACATAAGCGTCGCACCATTATCCACGTAGTCCAGGGTGGCGCTGTCCGCATATACAATACGGGGCGCACCCCTGCGTTCCATTTCGTACACCTGGATTCCGTATAGAGTCCCCGACACCTGGTCTATCCGGCTTACCCAAAGCTGTACGTCGGGGAACTGGGTAATCAGTCGACCGGCATCGATAAACACGTGTGGCTTTTTCCTGGACACGGCATTCATCAGTTCCACGGAACGGTGGTTCGCCTCGGGCAGCACCCAGTTGTTGAACAGCACCATAAGCACCGATATGAGGGCCGCCACAAGCATCACCGGGCGCATCAGCGAAAGGGGCGACATTCCCGCAGCCTTTACCGCCGTAATCTCCTGGTCTCCCGAAAGGCGGCCAAAGGACATGAGGCAGGCCACAAGCACCGCCATGGGTATTGACAAGGAAAGCATCCAGGCCAGATTCAGAACGAAAATTTCCAGAACCGTAGAAGCCGGGAGTCCCTTGGAAAGCACGTTGTCCAGAATCTTCACCAGGAAATCAACCACAAACAAAAACGTGATGCCAAAAAGAGCCGCCAAAAAGGGGCCTATCTGCTCTTTCAAGACATAACGGACTAAAATCATTTTTCCGGTGATTTTCTTTTTTCTAATTTGATAGCTGAAAATTAGAATTAACCAAAGAAAAAAAATGACCCTTTTTCAAAAGTCAGCCCCAATACTATGCCTTTTTGCACTGGTCGGTTTACTGAGCGCCTGTTCCTCGGATCGCGGGAAATTAACCCCTGCGGAATTCTGCAAGAACAAGTACGAGGCCGCCGCTGAACTGTTCAAGAAACAAAAGTACGGCCGGGCCCAGGACAAGTTAGAAGAAATCCTCAGCCTCTGTGCCGGTACCGGTTACATGGAACAGAGCCAGTTCCTGCTAGCCGAAAGCTATTTCAACCTGGAAGAATGGATAGAGGCCCGTGGCGAGTATGGCTCATTCGTCCTGAACTTCCCGGGATCGCCCTTCATCGAGACCGCCGAATTCCGCAAGGCCATCTCCTCGTTCAACATGGAATTCAAGGTGGCCCGCGACGAATCCAACACCACCATCGCCATGAGAGATTTCGAGCGCTACCTGTCCAACTACCCTGATTCTCCCCTGCGAGACTCCGTCAACTACTATTATGGACTCCTGGTCGAACGTATGGCCGAAAAAGAATTCCAGACCGCCCGACTTTACTACCGCATGGACAAGTACCAGGCTGCCGTTATCTACCTGAAGGAATTCCTAGAAAACTACAAGGTGAGCAAGCGCCGTAAGGACGCCTTCAAGATTATCGTAGACTCCTACATAGAGTTGGACCAGTTCGAACCGGCCCGCAACTATCTGACCATGATGCGGGGTGAATTTGCAAATGATGATGACATCGAAAAGATTGTCAAGAAAAACGAGAAGAATATTGCCAGCGCCGAAAAAGATTTCGAAAAGCGCATGAAGAAAGATTCCAAGAAGAAGAAAGAAGACAAAGAAGACAAGGAAATGACGAACTAGCCCTATGGTTTCCCTTGCAAAAAAGATTCTGTGCCTGTGGCTCGTGTTCGCAGCGGTGGCCCTTGGGGCAACCGAAGACAACACGAATGTCCACGACAATTCCAGAATCGCCCTCTTTTTGCAGCCGGGAATTTCGTTTCTCAGCTTTGACCAGCGGGAGTATTTTCAAGACGCCATCGACACCATCTACCATGAATTCCTGGGTCAAGCATTAGATAAGCGGGATACCGCCAACGTGGCCAAGCAGGACTTTCAGAAGGTCAACTTCTGCTTCCCCATCTACGCAGGCCTACAATTCCAGCTGCGACAGGATAACTTCTTGAGTGTGGGAGCAGGATACATTTACGACAACGAATCTGTGGTACTTTCTGACCAGAACAGCCGCTCCCACAACTATAGCTATACCCTCCAGGGTTTTCCGCTTTTTCTGGAATACCGTTTCGCCATACCCCTGAACCTGATGTCCCTTTCTAACGAAAGCCTCTTTAGCGTTTCTCTACGGTGGTACTGGGTACTTCCTCATACCGAAATCTACACCAGCTGGGGCAGCCTTTCTGCAGAAACCCCCTACTACGGCGCAGGATTCGGAATCAGCATCGGATACCTGCTGTTTAATTGGAAAAGCCTGTACGTGTTTGGAGACCTGGGTTACAGTTCCATTTCCGTCAAGTCTAAGAAGCAATATGCCGACATCGTGCCTGACGGCCCCGAAGAAAAAGCCAAGTGGAACATCGGCGGCATCCAACTGCAGATCCGCATAAGCCTTGGCGTATGGAACAAGCCCGAAATCATAGAGGATAGCACGACAACAGATTCTCTGAAGACAAATGCTACCGCCGGCGCAAAGGATAGCATGGTCATTTCCGTCGCAAAAGACAGCGCAGCCATCAGCACAAAGGACAGTACCGCCACCATCGCGAAGGACAACGCCGCAGTTGCCACAAAGGACAGTTCAGCCAATGTCTCAAAAGACAGCGCCGCCGTCCCTGCAAACAAAGAAAATACTGCTTCCGCAAACAAGCAAGAGCAGAAAACCCCTGCCAGCAACAACAACGCGACACCCGCCCCAGCACCGGCCCGTCCCGAAGCAGAGACCCGCCCGAATGCGGAAGCTCGCCCTAGTGCCGAAGCACGGCCGGAGTAGGCCATGCACTACGCCGAAACCCACTTCAAATTCAAGCTGCCCTGGTCCCTACTGTACAGGCCATGGCCCGAAATCCTGACAGACGCCCCCTTCCAATTCGTGCCTGGCAAAATGCCCCAGCTCTGGATTGTGGTGCGGGACGCCCACCGGTTTGACGTAACCATCAAGAGCCTTGAAATTTCAATCCGGCGGATTGACAGGGACGCCCCCGCCGAAACACGCCACTTCGAGCATCTTGACCTGAAGGCCCACAAACCCTTCCACTTTTTCCCCGTCGGAATCGGCGCCCTGGAACCAGGCCTCTACGAAATCTTACCGAAAGTCACCGCTGGACGTGGCGGAAAAGAAAAGTCGTTCAAACGTTGGAACTTTCCAGGACTGAAATCCGCACCGCTGAGAATCCAGATTCTCAAAGAAGACCTGCCCAAAGCGCCCGGCTTTTGGGCCGGCGAAATGCATTGCCACACCTACTATTCGGCAGACCACGTGGAATATGGCGCAAGCCCAGCCGTCATGCAGCAAGCCGCAGCGGCCATAGGGCTCGACTTTGTGAACTTCACGGACCACGCCTACGATTTTGCCTTCCAGCAAGAGGACTACACCAAAGAAGTTCCCGACGCCTCGGAAAGGTTCCGGGATCTAAAGCAAGAAATTGAAGCCCTCCCCGCAGAACCGCTTCTCATTGCCGGCGAAGAAATCTCCGCAGGCAACAGCAAGGGCGAAAACGTGCATATGACGACCCTCGGCCCCGAGGCCTATCTGCCCGGCCTCGGCGACTGCGGACGTTACTGGCTTAACAACAGGCCCACGCTCCCCATTGAGCGCCTCCTAGAAATGACGGAGGCCCACTGCTTTGCAGCCCACCCCCTACAGCAAATGGGCGCGCTAGAAAAATTCATCTTCCGCAGGGGTTACTGGAAGTCAAAAGATTTACACCTAGACAAGAAGCATCCCATACGCGGCATTCAATTCTGGAACGGTATCCGCGACGAAGGGTTCATGCTTGGAAAGGCCTGGTGGATCAAGGAACTGGGCAAGGGGAACTTCTTGCTGCCCATCGGCGGAAACGACGCCCACGGCGACCTGAACGACACCACCTACGTGCGACTGCCCCTCTTTTCTTTGGGCAACAACCGCCACCACGTTTTCGGGAAAGTGCGCACTGTAGTGAAAGGGGAAAGCCTTCCCCTCGCGTCCGCCCCTGACGTGGCTCCCGCTACCCCTTCCGCCGTCACAGCCGAAACCTTGAAACGTGCATTCGCAGGCGACAACTGCTACATCACCGACGGGCCCGCCCTCTGGTGGGAACGCGACGGCGACACCGTAAAGTTCCACGCCAAAAGCACCCAAGATTTGGGCGGTGGATTCCGCTACATACGCATCTACAAGCGCCGCATTCTAGCAAACAATAAATGGGCAGCCAAAGAAGAACTCTGCCCCGAAAGTCTTGTGGCCACAAGCCAGAACGAAACCATTACGGTCCACACCGAAGGCATCGCCTACCTGCGCGCCGAATGCGAAACCGCCAGCGGACGTTTCGCCCTCACCTCCGCCGCAAAATGCAGCGAATAATTACGACGAATAATTTTTATCTGAAATTTTTCTTCGCTGATTCCAGCGTCTCAATTACCTTGTCACACCAGGCATCGAATTCCGGATCTTCCCTCTGAAATTCTGGATGAGCCAGCACATATTCCACCGTACGACGGATACCCTGATCAAAGCGGACCTCTGTGCGGAAAGTAGGCACGGCACGCTTCAGCTTGGCATTATCGAACACCACCGAATTTGCCTTGTCACCTATGAGACTCCCCAGCAAGTCATAATCACTTACATCTGCAAGGAATTGCGAAGACACATAGTAGGGCTTCAGCTCCACGCCTAGTGCGTCGGCTACGGCCTTGTAAACTTGATTCCAAGTCAGGGTTTCGTCACTAGTAATCTGGAAACTCTCACCGATGGCATGGACATTTCCCATCAAGCCCACAAAGCCTCGGGCAAAGTCGGTATTGAAAGTCATGGTCCAGAGGCTAGTACCGTCACCATGGATAATCACAGGCTTGCCCTCTAGCATGCGCTTCGCGACTTGCCAGCTGCCGTTTTTGCCGTGGACGCCCAGCGGGATGCTGCGTTCATCGTAAGTGTGGCTCGGCCGCACAATGGTAATGGGGAATCCTTCCTCACGATACTTCTTCATCAAGAATTCCTCGCCAGCAATCTTGTTGCGGGAGTATTCCCAATAGGGATTCGCAAGAGGCGTTCCTTCGGTAATGCGGTAATCCGAAAGAGGCTTCTGGTAGGCACTGGCAGAACTGATGTACATGAACTGCTTGGTGCGCCCCTTGAACAGGCGGTAGTCACGCTCTAGGGCGCTGGGGTGGAACACGATAAAGTCGCAGACTACATCAAATTCCATGCCCTTGAGCTTCTCGGCAACAGCGGCCTCGTCGTAGATGTCAGCGTTGATAATCTCGACACCTACGGGAATATCGTCTGCGGGGCGGTTCCCGCGATTGAGCAGGTAGAGTTTCCAGCCCTGGGCCACCGCAAGGCGCGTAATGGCCATGCTGATGGTTCCCGTACCACCGATAAAGAGAGCTTTCATATGCTGATAACCAATGATTAGGAATTAGTGGTTAGGGGAATGCCTTCCCCTGCCTCGCACTGCGTTGCTCACCACCCCTTCTTTCTGGAAGGAGATGTTTACAGCGTAGCGTGTGCCGCAATCTTGTAAATTGCGGTCACGTCGGCAGCCTTCAGCGGCACAAAGCCCCAGCCGTCGCCCGGATTGAGCTTTTCGACCAGCTTCGGGATGTCCTCTTCCTTCGCGCCGAGTTC
>JAEEGL012770287.1_pt1 | contig 18371 bp, 9 predicted proteins | sample 9134231 | NCBI WGS metagenome assembly JAEEGL01 (sample SAMN16246548, study PRJNA631951) | gut metagenome | biome: gut microbiome; feature: rumen; material: fiber-attached | host: Bos | place: Iran: Karaj | collected 2018-10 | reverse complement strand
TGCTCACAGGCATCCAGACAGGCACCGCAGGCGATACAGCGGTCTGGATCCACATCGATCATGTTCCGATCATCCCGCTCCACGGCCACATTGGCCCCCATGCTGCTGCAGGCACTGATACAACGGTTACAGCCTATACACTTATCGTTCGTTCTGACCAGACTCATAAGCATCCTCCTACGGTTTCATGAATTATCTCGTAAAGTATATTATACTATATCCCACAGGGTGTATCTAGTATTTGGCGGCGATTTTGGATACGGGCTTCCAGAGAATGAAGAAATATACGAACCCGATGAGGGCCGTAACAAACTGGGTCACGGAAAAGGTGGTCTGTAAAACCGGGAGTTTTGCTCTGATGGGCGCTTCCGCGGGAATAAAGGTGGGAAGGAGCCACAAAGAAATGGTCAGCCCCATGATGCATCCCTTGGCCAGGCAGGATAAAACCGCCATGATCACCGAACGGGGATTGATATAGAATTTCTCTCCCGTAACGGCGGGTCTTACCAGAAAGTAAGTGAGTACCACCAGAACCGCATTTCCCAGCATGATCAGAGGAATGATCCCGGGAACAGCCGACATCACGGGGTTCGGGGAAACGATAAAAGCCGTTACCGGGGTGACCACAGCCAGAATGACACCCCATAAAAGGCCGGCTGTCATCACGGCGAGGATCAGGCACAGATTTACCACGGGACCCGTGATATAAACGCTCAGGTTCTTAAAGTACTGACTTACGATACAGAGGGCCAGAAGAATGGCCGTAATGGCGATCTGCTTTGTTAATGATGCTGCTTGCTTGTTATTCATGTCTTCTCTCCTTTATTATCCGTTTTAAAAACGGTTGATCCTGATATCTGTCAGCGCCACCTGATCTCCGGTAAGCGCAACATATACTTTCGGGAATTCCTTAAGAAGGGTCATGGTGTTTTCCAGCGCGATCCCCAGATTCTCGGTCCGAAGCAGGATCCGGGAACCCTTCCTTTCCAGATTCAGCCTGCATTCCAGGCCCTTTTTATTCGCGGCTTTCCAGGCATCCCATCCCGGGAAATCCTCCTTCCGCTTCATGACGAACCTGTTCTGGGCATCATCGTTGGATCCGTTGTTTTCCCCGTTTAACTTGATGACGGCCAGTTCCCGGTAATCCTCTCCTCCGATCATACCGTTACCGGAAGCAAAGAGGATGATATAGGGGCAATGCCATACCAGGTTGGCCCCCGGCAGGCTCGTGGTATGAAACTCCAGGGTCATCCTGTCCCCGATCTCGATCCCCGGTGTGGAAGCAGACCTGGTCCTGTCCACCTGAACGTTGGGGATATCGGCCTCCAGATGGTCGATAAAGTTCAGGGGATCCACGATCCTGGGAATATCCCCGGCTTTCACGGTCTCTCCGGTGGGTGTCACCGTGATGTTCCGGATATGGCACATCTCACCGGTGATCCCGATACAGGCCCCCTTGGAGGCATCGGGAAGAGCCACGATCACTTCTTTCACAAAGTCCGGACAGCGCATGACGAGTTTCAGATGATCCTCATAGCGTCCCGCCTCGATCTCATAGTGTCCGTCACTGCCCCGGCCGGTCTCGGTCTCCTTGTCTTTTATGATATTCTCAACGATCCTTCTTGCACCGGTGGTGATACTGTGACGGTCGAACCATATCTCACCATACTCCAGATAATGGTAACTATCAATGGCTTTGGGATTATCGTGCACTCTGCTGTCGTAGGCGTCAAAAAGCACCACGGAGGCGGCGCTGAACCGGTGTTCTCCGTCGGAAAGGGCTTCGAAATCGAAGCTGATCCTGGCCCGTTCCGGTTCCACGGAGATCCCTCCGGAGACATGCTCTCTGTATTCCATGCAGGTGATCTCGGTCTCCGGCTTTTCCTTCGCCTCTGCCGAGTTTCCGTCGTATTCGGAATCGATGATCCGCACCATGAGATCGGCGTAGAAGGGATCGAATTTTTCTCCCGCTCCCTGGATCAGCGCTTCCCTTGCTTCAAACTTCTGACGGGCATCCCGGTACCGTTTTCTTGTAGTCATGGTCACATAGGCATCCGCCACGCCCACGATCCTGGCAATATCGGGAATATCTTCTCCCCGCAGCCCCTCCGGATATCCGGTTCCGTTGAAGCGCTCATGGCTGTACCGGGCTCCCTGTTTCAGATAGGGATATTCGGTGATACTGGACAGGATCTCCGCACCGATCACCGGTTTCTGTCTGATGGCATCGTAGTCACGCTTATCCGGATCCCCGTCGTTTTTGATCACCTGATCGGGAACGCCGATGAGTCCCACATCATGAAGCAACGCCGTATAATAGACTTTTTCGCAGTCCTCTTCGCTCTTGCCTGCCAGTTCCGCGATCTTTCTGGCATAATGGGCCACCTTCATGGAGTTGCCCTTCACGTAATCGTCCTTTTTTTCCACCGCCAGCACAAAGGCCGTGGCGGTCTGGTCAAAGAGCCTGTGCATACGGGACTGCTCCCCCTGCATGTTCAGGATCTCGATCTCATGGGCATGTTCCACCGTGTTGTTCAGGTCCAGATACATGAAGATGTAAAGGGACACGGATACCGCCACCATGGCCATGTTCACGATGGAGATCCCGTAGGTAAAGATCTGCAGGATGCCGCAGCCGATGGGCACAAAGATGTACAGGAGCAGGGACAGGTAGATCAGAGTGCTGAATTTCTTTTTATATTGTCTGATCACGGTATACTGCAGGAGGGGCCCCAGCACCGGTATGATATAGGCCACAAGGAACCCGGGTCCCCTGTGATAGAGGTTGTTTTCGTCAAAATAGTAATAGAGTCCCGTGAAAGCCGAAATGACAGCCAGTACCATTCCCAATACGGCGATGGCTCCCACGAACTGCAGCCGCCTGGGGGCGGCAGGCAGTTCTCCCTCAATGGTAAGGAGGTTGATCAGATACAGATTAAAGCCGAAAACGATACCGGAGGTCAGGAAAAAGACCATGAAATTGCTGAACCTGACCATGAAATAAGCTTTGTCTCCCGGAACTCCGGCATAAACATAGGCAAGACGGTCAAACCACAACAGAAAGAAGGCAATGAGTTCAATGAGGATCAGCACCTTTTTTCTGCTCTCCTTTAAGAAACGGGTGTTCACCAGCAGCAGGATCAGAATCCCGCAGGCTCCGCATAAGAGCAGCATGAGGTTCAGCTGGTTTTCACGTATCAGTTCATACATGTCATCCTACTCCTTGGTTTTCCCCATCAGGGCTTCCATTCCGTCCCAGTCAAGCTTCTTCAGCATCTTCTCCATTTCCCTGATCCTGCGGTCGTCTTCCTCCGGAAGGACATACCGGTGAAGTTCATTCAGGATGGACTCAGCGCCATCATAATCCATCCGGGAGATCACCTCCGAAAGAGCCTCATAAGCCTCCTTCAGATCCTCCGGGGAAATGGTTTCCAGATCTCCTTTGTCCGGATTCTCCCGGAGACCGGAGAGACGCTCCTTAAAGGACTCGTAATCCGACAGGAGTTTCGGTGCAAGTTCGTCGATAAAAGGGCTGTTTCCTTTGTTCCCCGCCTCTTCCAGAGATGCGGCGAGATTGGAAAGATCCATGGCGCCGATGATCCTGGCGGAACTCTTAAGAGAATGGACCTTGATGGTAAACAGCCGGAGATTACCGTTTTCAATAGCGTTTTTCAGCACCTTGGCATTCTCGTCCACGGTATCCAGGAACATGTTCAGGGAAAAGATATAATTGGAGATCCCTCCGGAATTCCGGATCCCCTCCGGTACGGAAATACCTTCCGTTTCATAGAGCCATTTCAGGTTCTCCGGGATCTCCTTCATTTCCTCCACCGCATCTTCCTCTGCGGGTTTCTGCATCATGGATTCCGGCAGATGCTTCATGATGGTCTTTTCCAGAAGCAGGCTGTCAATGGGTTTCTGCAGATAACCGTTGAAGCCTTTGGATCTGTAGAAATCCTCTCCCATGGCCGTATTGGCGGTCAACGCGTAAACAGGCAGATCCGGATAAACCTTCCGGATCTCGGCGATGGTCTCGAGGCCGTCCATTCCGGGCATCATATGATCCAGGAGGATCACATCGAATCTCGTATCCCTGATCTTGTCAAGACATTCTTCTCCGTCGGAGGCGGTGGAGACGAAGACCTTGGTCCCCTTTAACAGACCCTTGATCACGCTGAGGTTCATGGGATTGTCGTCCACAACCAGCACATCGGCATCGGGTGCGATGAACTGAGGGATATAGGGACCTGTTCCCGCCAGCTCCTCATGTTCCTTAAACACGCCTATGGGCGTGCTGTCCACGATCTTCTGGGGCAGAGTCAGGATGAATTCGGAGCCCTTGCCGTATTCGCTGACGCAGCTCAGGGTACCGCCCATCATATCCGCGAATCTCCGGGAGATATCAAGGCCCAGGCCGGTTCCCTGGATACCGCTGTTCTTCTGCTCATCCAGCCTTTCGTAGGCCGTAAAGAGCCTGTCCATATCCTCTTCTTTGATCCCGATCCCCGTATCCTTCACGGAGAATCTCAGGGTACAGTTGTCATCCTCCCGCTCCTCCATGGAAACGGAAAGCACAAATCCGCCCACATCCGTATATTTCACGGCGTTGGAAAGAAGATTCACCACGATCTGTTTGATCTTGCCCTGATCCCCGTAAAGACGGGCAGGCAGCATTTCATCGATGACGGCGTCAAAGGCCAGTTCCTTTTCCGTGCTCCGCAGACGGATCATGGAGACAACGGATCTGAGCATTTCCTGGGTGTCATATTCCTGAAGCACGGGAACCATCTTCCCGGATTCGATCCTGGACATGTCCAGCAGGTCATTGATGAGGGACAGCAGGGATTCCGAAGCGTTCCGGATATCGAAAGCATAATTCATCATGGACATGAAATAGGGTTTGGGCACCCCGGTAGCGTCTTCGCGCATGGACATCTCGTTCATCCCCATAATGGTATTGATGGGGGTCCGGATCTCATGGGAAATATTGGCCAGGAATCTGGATTTGGCGGAATTTGCCCGCTCCGCTTCCTCCTTGGCCCGCTTGATCTCCGCATACTGGGAGTTGATGACGGTAGCCTTCAGCACTCTCCATACGATGAAGCCCGCAAGAGCAGCCACCAGCAGGAAGAAAAGGAGCCTGATCAGGGGATGTTCCAGGAACCTGGGTTTCTTCACGATCCTGTAGGTCTCGTGTGCGATCTCCCTTCTTCCCGCCCCGTCAAGGACCCGTATATGGAGGGTATAGGTTCCTCTGTCGAGATTGGTATATTCCAGAGGTTTTAATTCACTCTTCCTCAGGCGGATCCCTTCTTCCTCCTGCCCTTCCAGATATACCTCCACCATGGGATTGAGCATGGTATAATCAAGGACCGAAGCCATGATGCTGATCCTGCCTCCCTGGGGAGGAATGACATATCTTCCCTCCTGATCGGGCAGGAGTTCTTCCTCACCCACGGATACGGAACCGATGCCGGCTCTGATATAGGGGATCTCATCTCGCGTTCTGTCGATATTGATCCGGCAGACCCCGTTACGCTCCGGAATGTAGAGATTTCCGTTCTTATCCAGTTCACAGTAGCCCTGGGAAGTGGGAATGCCGATGAGGCCGTTCTCCACCGTATAAAGACGATAGTCCGTGATCCTGTCTTTCAGCACTTCATCTGACTTCAGGGTATAGAGTCCGTCGGAGGAGATCACCCACATCTGGTCGTGATCGTCAAAATACAGGTCATAGTTGTTGTTGCAGGGGAACGTGGAAACCTGACGGATCACCCCGTCTTTCATATATTCGATGGAATTGGAGGTGACGATCCAGTACAACCCCCGTTTGATATCTTTCCTGATCCTGAGCACCACATCACTGGTAAGCCCCTCATCCCTGCCGATCCTTCTGACTTCGGAACCTCTCAGTTCATAGATCCCGTCTCCGTCGGTACCTACATAGGTCTTTCCGTTATCCCCTTCCGCCACCGCAAGGATCACCGTATTGGACATCCCGTCTTTGGCACCCATGGTCCGGATCACCTCGTTATCCTTCACAACCGCAAGTCCGCCGTTGGTTCCCACCAGCACCGTTCCGTCGCTCCTGGGCTGGATGCAGCGCACTTCGTTATCCGGCATTCCCTCTGCGGTGGTGATGGAAGTATAGGTACCGTCTCCGGTAAGATGCACCAGCCCCAGACCGTCCGTATAGGTTCCGATCCAGAGATCGTTATGGGCCCCCCGCTTGATACAGCGGACTCTGGCGGAGCCGATATAGTCCGTCAGCTCATTTTCCACCGGGGTATCCCCTTCCAGGATCCGCAGGCCGTTGTCCGTTCCGATATAGAGTTTCATGCCGTAGCTGCATACCACATCAGCCACGCCCGGATTCAGTCCCGCTTTTTTGAACACATCCACAAAGCGGTTCCGGACCACCTTCATCACACCCTGGGTGGAGGAAGCAAGCCACAGATTCCCCTGATAGTCGGATGTGGTCATCTCAATACCGCTGTCCATGGGGAGATCTTCCACGATCCTGAAGGTATGATCCTCCGTAAGATATCCCACCATGCTGATGGAAGAAACGAAGATCCGGCCGCAGTCGCCGCTGATCCAATGCACACCCTTCAGAGGGGATACGTCGATCTTCTCCATCCGGTCAAACCGGTCTCCGAAATTCCCGTAATAGATCACGTCACTGTCCGTTCCCAGATAGACTTTCCCGGGATTGACCGGATCGGTCTTTATGGTGGTAACGGTCTCTTCTCCCAGATCCTCACTTGCGTATACCCGGGTGACCTTCTGATCCTCGATGGCAAAGATCAGACCGCTCTTTGTCTGTCCGTAGATCCTGCCGGAGGAGTCGCTTTCCAGTTTCAGCACCCGTTCCTTTCTGATGGCCTCGTTTTCCATGTTATGGATCCAGAGATTGGGATCCGCATAACAGATCCCTTCCGTGGTGCCGATGAACACATTCCCATCCGTATCCTCCGCAAAGGAACGGATGGAGGAAGAAGGCATGCCGTCCTTATAGGTAAGGTGTGTCCTGGCATTGCCGTCAAGGATCACCACGCCGTTATCGTTGGTGCCGACCCAGATCCTTCCCTTACTGTCCTCAAAGAGTCCCCGCCCGTTGGTAAGGCCGTCGGATACGGGGAGCCTGGTAAAGGTACTGCCGTCGTATCGCAGGATCCCGCTGTATCCGCCGATCCAGACGTATCCGTCGGAAGCGCTGAGGATACAGTTGGCGTCCGAAGCAGGCAGACCGTTTGAGGCGTCATAGATCACCGAAGTATAGCCCGCATCTTCGGTCTGCTCCGTGACGGCATATCCGCCGCCCATAACAGACCTTCCTTCCGGCACTTCCGCGCACAGGGAAAGAGTTCCTGTTCCCGTAAGGAGCAGGATCGCTGCGGATATTATGAATGATAATGCTCTTTTCTTCTTCATCTGTCCGGAAACTCCCTTACTTTTCCCGGTTATATTTTTTCAATATGATCTGTACTTCGGGAAGGGCATCCATAAAGACCTCCACGCATTTCGGGTCAAACTGAGTCCCTTTCCCTTCCTCCAGGATCTCCAGGGATTTTTCGAGGGAAAAGGCGGGCTTATAGACCCGGGGTGAGGTCAGGGCATCGAAAACATCCGCCACGGACATGATCCGTGCCGCCAGCGGGATCACCTCGCCGTGGAGCCCCTCCGGATAGCCTTTGCCGTCCCACCGTTCATGATGATAAGCCGCCATATTCCTGGCTTCTTTCAGATAGTTATCTCCCTGCACCGTACTGATGGCATTTTCCATGATCCGTTTCCCGGCGGTGGTATGGGTCTTCATGATCTCGAATTCCTCATCCGTAAGCTTTCCGGGTTTATTCAGAACCACATCCGGGATATTGATCTTGCCGATATCGTGCAGGGGCGCGGAACGCACCACGTCGGACATGAATTTGGGGGTCAGTTTTTCCAGATAATAGCCCTTTTTCTTCAGGCCTTCCACAATGATCTTAACGTAGGCGGCGGTCTTCTGGACATGGGCGCCGGTATCGGAGTCCCTGCTTTCCACCAGGTCCGCCATGGTGATGATGAGGCCGTCCTGCATCTTTGCGGTGGAATCGGAGAGTCTTCGGATACTCCTCATCTGCTCCGCCTGATTCCTGATCAGTCCGGCGGCGGAAAGATAGAGATTCTCGATCTCGTCTCCCGTACGGATCCCGAGACTCCGGAACATCTTCACGTCTTCGTCCATATGCTCCTGGGTATCGGAAGTCTCCGCCAGCTGATTCAGTCCCTTTGCGATGGAGTTGATGGGGAGCACCAGCTGGTAATCCACCAGCCACATGGTAAACACGCAGAGCAGCAGAAAGAATCCCATGAAGATGGAGATGGTCTCAAGCAGGTAGGTTTTGCCGTAGGCGTTCACTTTGTTCATATCCACGTCCACGCCCACGTAGCACATGCACTGTCCTGCGGAATCATACACCGGCTTATAATAGGTGAGCATATAGCCGTAGGTTTTGCTCACCGATACGACAGGGAGGATCTCCCTGCCCGCATGAAGATCCGGCATCACATCCGCAAAAGCCGGGTCAAAGTCAACCCGATCCCCGATGGAATCCGCCTCCAGATCGGGAGCGTCACAGTCAAAGACCACCTGACATGCGTCATCCAGGATCCTGTATACGTAGAGATAGGAGATCTTCGGAGAAGTATCATAGACGGTCTGCAGCAACTCCGCCGTTTTTCTGTAACTGTCGGAATTGCCCTTTGTTTCCAGATATTCGTTGACCCTGTCCCCGTCGATGAGCTCTGCGGCCAGATCCGCCACGGAGGCGGCCACCTGTTTGTGTTCTTCGATGATGGTCTTCCGGAAGATCCCCGCTCCGATCACGGTGCAGACCAGGGAAACGGTGGTCAGGGAAAAGATCAGCACCAGCAGGAACTTCATCCGCAGAGAGATGGACCTTAAGTCGGCGATCTTCCTTCTGCTGCCCTGTTCCCAGGCGGAAGGGTTCTGCATGAAAAGGCGGAAACGGAAATGCTTTCGGAGCCTGTCCGGGATCAACCTGACGATGGTAACGGCCAGGATCATGGTAACGATCTTGTCCGTCAGATCCAGAAGCAGCTTCGAGATAAAAAGAGCGCCCGCCGTACCGAAGCCCGACTCATAGAGCAGGGCTCCCACGGAGCCGCTCTCAAAGGAAAAGTCTTCCCTGAACCAGGGGACCAGTGCCCCCACAACGCCGCCCAGAAAAGAAAAGACCAGTACCATGCCGATCATGCCTCTGATCTTTTTATGCCAGCCCCGGGCGGACAAAAAGGTGGCAAACAGGGCGATGAGCACGCTCAGCACCCCGTAATAGAGAGATTCCGGAGCATTTATGGCCTTAATGAGATTTGTGGTAAACCCCACAACAACTCCGGGAAGGTACCCCCCGGAAATGGCCGCAACAACAGTCCCCACCGTATCAAGATACAGGGGGAGGTCCAGTTTCGTTATGGCAGTGTTCAAAAGAATGTTCAGGGCTACCCCCGCAGCGCATAAGAGGGCGGCTATGATGTTGTTCCTCAGGTTCCGTCTCATTCCCGCGTCTTAGCCCCCATGGCCTTCAGGTTCGCTTTCCGTTCGTACATCATTTTATCCGCTCTTTCAAAAACATCCCGGACATGTCTGTCCGTCTGGGTAAGGCTGGAATATCCCAGGGAGATCACCACTTCGCCTTTGGCGATATTTTCTTCCGCCCGGCGGTTGAATTCCCGGATGGATTCCTCGTAGGAAGCGAAAGGTTCCTCCGTCAGCATCACCGTAAACTCGTCTCCCCCCACCCTGTAGGCGCATTCTTTCGGGAAGAATTCGCAGATCAGGGCCGATGCGTCCCGGATCAGCTTGTCTCCCGCCGCATGTCCCTGGGTGTCGTTCACATATTTAAGTCCGTTGAGGTCGCATACCAGCACCGTCAGATTCCGGACAGAATGATCCAAAAGTCCCCGGTTGATCTCGTCCTCGATCTCGGAAAAGGCATATTTATTCTGGAGGCCGGTCATGGAATCCGTGTTTGCCAGATTCTCGAATACCTTGGTATTCTCCTCCTCCATGGCGATCTTGGTATAGGCGATCCGCCGAAGCTGTAAAAGCAAAGCCCCTGCATACAGAAGCATGGCGGACAGGATCATGACGATCTGGGCTCTGCTGACCTGAAGGGTCTTGTCCCGGATCCCCCGGATCTGCTCGTGGATCACCGATTCCCGTATCAGCACCACCATCATCCAGCCGGTATCGCCGATGGGACCGTAGCTGATGGTCTCTTCGTTTCCTCCCGTAACATAGGTGATGCTGCCTTCCCTTCCGTTCTCGAAATCGCCGCGTACCCGTTCCAGCTCGCTTTCGGAAAGAACGTACTCCATGGCATCCACCAGATTCCGCTGTCCGATGACGGACCCCAGATCCGTTTCGGAAAGATTGTCTCCGTTCGCCGTGTACAGGCCGAACAGGGTTCTTCCGTTATCTTCGAAAGCCAGCAGATTCATGATCTCTCCGATGTCGATCTGAATGAAACAGGCTTTAAACTGTTTTCCCATGAGTTTCAGATCTCCTGCCGGAACCGCAAGACACAGCTGTCTGGAAGAGCCGTATTGGGAAACGGTACTGATCACATGATCCTCCGTCCCCACCTGGGAAAGGAACTCATGCCGGCTTCTCCCGGTATAGGTGGTGTACTGGGTATAAACGATATCTTCCTCATCCACGAGCGCCAGTCTCTGGAGGGAAAGCAGGTCCCGTACTTCACCGAGTTTGAACCTCAGATCCTCGGCGTCATCCACCCCTTCCTCCTTCAGCATGGCCATAGCTCTCTGCATGGTCTCAAAGTTACTGTTAATGAGGTTCGTGATGGTCTTGGCGCGACGGTCTTCCATCTCGTCCAGATAGAATGCGCTCACCGCGGAAACCGCCTCGTTGGTCACCCGGATGGTCTTGGTGGAAGCCCAGAACACATTACCGATGACCAGAGACATGATCAGGATCCCACCGATCACCGCAGTCAGGATAAAAGTTTTGTTTACGATCAGTCTGTTCTTCATGAAATATCTCCGTAGAGGATCTCCAGCATTCTGGATGCGTCCTTCTGAAAGATCACCGTGGTGATCTCCGAGGTAAGCTCCGGGAAAAGATCTCCCGGCAGGTTGCCGTCGGCGATCTTCACCGCCACCTGCAGGGTGTCGAATCCGATGGAATAACAGTCCTGCACCCCGAGGCAGTAGATCACCCCGTCCTTAAGATAATGCAGTGCTTCCCTGTCATGATCCATCCCCACGATCACCGTGCTCCGGTTCAGTTCGGTCACCGCCCTTGCAGCGCCCACAGGATTACTCATATTGCAGCAGACAATGCCGTTCAGATCCGGATACTTATTCAGGATCTCTTTGGTCAGATCATAGGCCAGATCCACGGAATCCATATCGTATTCCGTTGCCACGATCTCCATCCCCGGGTATTTGGCGATGGTATCCTTTGCGCCTCTTGCCCGGTCTTCATGACAGGGAGCTCCCACGCTCCCCACCAGAATGGCCACGGTTCCCTGGTATCCCAGTTTCTCGCAGAGAGCCTCCGTCAGATCCGCCCCGTCCTCATAGTTATGGGTATTCCCCACATAGGCGATCCGCTCACAACCCCTGGCGGCGTCCGAACTGGAAAAGGTCATGATCCTGCTTCCTTCTTCCGTCAGTTCATCAAGAACCGGTGAGATGACGGCTTCATCTGCCACATCCACGCCGATCACATCATAATCTCTCTTTGCGGCCTCACGGAGCCTCTCTGTCTGATCCGCGGCGGAAGCCACATCCGGTGCCATATACTCGTAGGTGATGGTGACCCCCCGGTCCTGATACTGCCTCAGGGCATCTTCCATACCCAGGGCAACCGCATCCCACCATGGATGGATGGTCTTATAGGTGAAATAAAAACTGTAATGATCTTTTTTCGGTACATAATCGTCCAGTTCGTGATGGAAATTCACCGCACTCTCCAGAAGTTCCTCCGAAACCGCGGGCCGATCCGCAACCCCCTCACCGGCTCCCGTCTCCTCCCCGGATTCCCGGAAGAACGTGGAAAAGAGCACTGCGGATAAGATTGCGAGAGCCCCCACAGCCGACAAAATCACCACTGTAATCTTTTTATACATTTCATAACCTCATTCCATCATATCGTTTTAGCGCTATCTTTTATCCCTGTCAATAAACTCCAGAAAGATCACCGCCACGGCGGCATAAAGAATGATGAACAGGATCAGGAATCCCCAGCACCGAAGCAGGGTTTCCGGATTGAAAGCGTAGGCAGGTTCCGTGTTATTACGACCGCTCCAGGCCATGATCTCCTCCTTCATGCCGTTATCCTGGGCATAGAGCATGAATTCCTTGATGGGCTTTTCTCCCTGTACCTCCATTTCCTGCAGTTTGGAAATGGAATTCCAGATGGAGACCATGGGCAGATTGTTGTAATCCGCCTGGGAACAGAGGGCTGTGAGCCCCCACTTGGTAATCGTTACGTTGGTAACCTTAAGAGCCACTCCCGAAAGATGGAAGAAGCCTCCCGAGAACACCAGCTGGAAGATCAGAAGAAAAGGCATGACCGTCATAGCTGTTGTGGTGGAGCGTACACAGCTGGACACCAGAAGAGCCAGCATGTCGGCACTGTAGGTGGTAAGGAACAGGGTCAGTCCCAGATCCAGCAGGGGCCAGGGGGTAATGATCGCCTTGGCAGGAAATGACACATTTGTCATATTCCCCACGATCAGAATGATCACGGTCTGGCCGAAACACAGAAATGCCTGATAGAGCATGTGGGCGGCCACATAGGAGGAAATGTGCATGCCGGAACGATGCTCCCTCTTGATGATGGGGCGCTCCCGGCACACCACCTGGATGGAATTGAAGAATCCGTTCCAGACACAGATACAGGCAAAAGCAAAGGTGCCCGTAAGTGTCCCTTCCTGGGTCTTAAAGACGGATCCGCCGATGACATAGGATACCAGGCCGGCGATGAAGGCCGCCATGGGAAACACCTTCCAGTCGTTCTGGAAGACGAACATGCGGAAAAGTTTGCCCAGATAGATAAAAGTCTGGGGAATACGACCGGTATGCTTTACGGAATTCTCGTTCATGGTCATCACCCTGCCTTTCCTTCGGATTCAACGGTCAGATCCGTATACTTCAGAACGAACTCGTCGGCCCGTCCTTCTCCGCCTTCGTCCTTCTGGTTAATGGACAGCAGGATCTCCTCCATGGACTTCTTGCCGAAGAATCCGTATGCTTCCTCCACGGGTCCGAAATAGGCAAGTCTTCCCGTTCGGGATTCATCCTTGGCAAGGACGATCACATCATCGAACAGATCGATGACCCGGTCGGGGGTATGGGTGATCACCACCACGATCTTGCCGGAATCGGCAATGGATCTTAATTTCTCAAAAAGATTCCTTGCTACCACGCCGTCTAGGCCGGAATCCGGCTCATCCAGAATGAACAGGGAGGGATCGGAAATAAACTCCATGGCGATAGACAGTCTCTTCCGCTGCCCGCCGGAAAGCTTTTCCACCAGGGAATGACGGATGGAGGCAAGACCGAACTCCTCCAGCACCTCCAGCACCCGCTTTCTCCGTTCCGATAAGCCGACACTGGTGGGAAGCCGTAAGGTTGCGGCGTCCGAAAGGGTCCGCAGTACGGTATCGTTCCCCCGCATCAGATCCAGCTGGGGCACAAAGCCCACATCATATTTCATCTTTTCGTATTCTCCGTAGATATTGCTGCCGTTGAGCAGGACGGTGGCATCCGCTTTCTCGTATCCCGTCACCGCGTTCACAAAGGTGGTCTTCCCTGCGCCGGAGCCCCCAAGGAGAAGTACCATATGCCCCAGAGGGATGTTCATATGGATATCCTTTAAAAGGATCTTCCTTCGGAAGAAATCGACAGCCGTCCTCTTATTGATGTTCACGGTCAGTCCCCGGGAGATGGCTTCCGCCTCAACACCGGATTCCCTGACGGATTCTCCCTCCTCTTCCCCCGGTTTTCTCAGGGGTAAAAAGGTCTTCCCGAATCCCCAGATCAAGGCGGTCATGGAAGGAAAAAGGGCCCAGAGCCAGACCCATCTTTTCCGTCTGCCGAAGCTCTCGCAGATACCGAAATAGATCCGGATGCTCAGGAGAAACTCGGAAAGGATCAGTGTCAGCAGAAGGACAGCCAGTACAAGCGCGGTCCGTGATGTGGGATCCACCAGGACAAAGAAGATGCTGAAAAACATTTCCAGTCCCGCGATGATGGCATAGGTCCGCCCGTCTTTTTCCCTGTCCGCACAAAGGCTGAACTGATACTCCTTTACAAAGGGAATGAATCCGTAGAAGGGGTTCAGCCCGCATTTTTTCAGGATCAGGCAGAATCCTACGGACTCCAGGGCCCATCTGATCAAAGAGATGATAGCGTTACTCGTTCCCGTCATGTTCTTCTCCTTTCGAGCCATCCGGATGCCCCGGATCGGACATTTCGTTATCATCCGAATGAGGCCGGACATTCTCCACCTCATAGGAAAGGGAAACATCTCCGCGATAGGAAGATTTTTCCCAGGCATTCATGATCCGCCGGATCACCCGGTCGATATCCCGTTCGTCCACCTCCGGCAGGAACAGGAAAAACTGGAGTTCTCCCGTCTGCATCATAAAATCGCTGTTCCTTAAGGAATGCTGGAGGATATTCTGCAGGTCTTCGGAAAGCCCGGCCATCTCATGGGAAAGATCCCGCAGGGGCTTTGCCGTGAACAGAAGTTTGCATGCTCTTTTGTGATAGCGTTCCAGATACCGCATCATATAACGGTATACATCCCCGAAGGACTCCTGTCCCATCCACATGGCATACTGGGACACATGCCGCTCGTTCAGGCTGGCGGACAGGGATCTCAGATCGGAGCCGCCGGCGTTATCGGTCCATTTTTCGGATCTGCCCAGGCTGTAGCCGTGCTTCCCGTTCTGTTTCACATAAAGCAGGGCCTTATCCGCCAGATCAAAGAGTTCCGCATAATCCGTACCGTTTTCCGGCACAAACACGGCACCCAGGGATACCCCCAGGGGAATGGCGACGGATTCCTCGATGAGCTCATGGGTCCTGTGGGTAAATTCCCGGTTCAGGCACTCCGACATGTCGGAGAGTTCCTCTTCCCGGATAAGGCCTTTGAAAAACACCAGGAACTCGTCTCCCCCGATCCTGCCGAAGGTACTTCCCTCGGGAGCTGCTTTTCTCACAAGATCCGTAAAGAGCACCAGAACCCGGTCCCCCCGCTCATGTCCGAAAAGGTCGTTGATGGGCTTAAAGGCATCCAGATCGATGACGCAAAGGCAGCCTTTCTCTTTCCGGCAGATCTGCTTCATCTTTTTGTTCGTTACATCCTTGTTCAGAAACCCGGTCATCCTGTCGAACATCACCTCATCCTGAAGCTTCAGCATTTCCCGGTGATGCTGCATGATGTTCCGGATCCTCTGGATCAGGATCTCCGGCTCAAAAGGCTTTTTGATATAATCGGATACCCCCATGGCAAAGCCGGACTTTTCCGATTCCGCCTCGTCATCCGCGGTGAGGAACACAACGGGAACCTCCTCCCCGTCTTCTTCCTGTTCCCGAAGCCTTTTTAAGGTTTCAAAACCGTCCATCTCAGGCATCTTGATGTCAAGAAGTACCAGATCCGGCGTTCCGTTTTTTGCCACGTAATCCAAAAGAGCCTGCCCGGAGCCCAGTGCGGTCACCCGCATATTGGCTCTGCTCAACAGATTCCCTGCTACTTTCAGGCTCGTCAGGTCATCGTCAACCACGATTACCCATTCTGCCATACATTCCCTCCCTTTTTACTTTAACCTGTAACAGATCCCCAACGTCCCCGGTCCGCAGTTCACCGCAATGGCCGAAGATGATTTCTGGAAAATGATCTTCTTAAAACCGGCTCTGGAACTGATCTCCCGTTCGATCTTCCCCAGTTCCTCTTCACTGAATCCCACATAGGGGACAAAAAGCAGATCCTTATCGGCATCGGATGTCTGGCGCAGTGCGTCCCGGATATATTTCCGGATCACGTTTTCCCTGGATCCGAAATACATCTTGGAAAACCGATATCTGCCCTTCCTGATATTGAACATGGGATGCATCATAAATGCATCGAACACATGGGCCATCCGTTTGCTGATCTGGCCTGCTACCTCCATGTAGGCGATCCTTTCCACCATGAAGGTCACCCGGATCTTCCGGATGGATTCTTCGATCTGTTTTATGATCTCTCCTGCGGGTACGCCCTGGGCAGCCAGTTCTGCCGCCTCCATGGCCACAAACCCCATACCGCAGGTCAGAAGTCCGCTGTCCACCACGGTAACATTCTCAAAAGTCTGGGCGGCTTCTCTGGCGGCTGCACAGCCGCTGTTGTATATCTTACTTGCCATGGCAAGATGGATGATCCTGTTGGCATGTTCCAGCTCTTCCGCAAAGAAATTCACATAATCATCGGCTACGGGAGACCTGGAACGAATGGAACGGTCATCCTCCGACAGATAGTCAAAGAGCAGGGTATTGGAAAGGACTTCCTCCCCGTCCGAAAAGGTGGCATCACCCAGTTTGATAAAGTAAGGCATCACCCGGATGTTGTATTTATGTACCAGCTCCGCAGGCAGATCACAGACACTGTCTACGGTGATCACCACGGGAACACGCTTCACGACGGAGCCGGCAACCTTTTTCCCCTCCACGTGCAGATGATCGTCCATATCCACATAGCGCACCAGTTCTTCCGGCAGAAGCCTTGCCAGTTCTTTTTCCAGATCCTCTCCGTGCACCGGCTTGGTCAGATATCCGTCAAACCCTTCCCGTTCGTAGAGGACCCTGTCCTCGTTCCCGGCATTTGCGGTGAGGATCACGATCTTCGCATCCTTGGAAAGCCCTCCGGTCTGTTCCCGGATCCGCTTATGGCACTCAATGCCGTCCATTTCGGGCATCATGTGATCCATGAAGATCACATGGTACCGGTTCTTCAGGGTTTTCATAAGGGCCTCTTCCCCCGAAGAGGCATGATCGATCTGGGCGTAGGTATCCCGCAGGAGTTTTTCCTCCACCAGGATATTGGCCGGATCGTCATCCACGATGAGGACTCTGGCCTGAGGCGCCTCAAAGGACTTCCGGTATTCGTTGCGGTAATTGGAAAGGTGTCGTTCCTCGATCCTGATATCTCCCACCACATCGTCGTCCGCCCGCTCCTGGGGCAGTTCCACGGTAAAGGTGGAACCTTTGGTATAAACGCTGTTGACCCGGACGGATCCGCCCATGAGTTCCGTCAGCTGCTTGACTATGGAAAGGCCCAGGCCCGTTCCCTCGATATAGCGGTTCCTGTCCTCTTCCACCCGGCGGAAGGCGGTGAACAGATGGGGCAGGTTCTCCTTCCGGATCCCGATGCCGGAATCCGATATGGTATAGGTGACGATCCCCCGGTTACTCCCGATATCCTCGTACTGGATCTCAAAGCGCACATAGCCCTGTTCCGTATATTTGATGGCGTTGGTCAGGATGTTGATCAGGATCTGGGTGATCCGCACCTCATCCCCGTAGAGACGGGCAGGCAGTTTCGGATCCACCTCCACGTGGAATTCCAGTCCCTTTTCCTCGGCCCGGAGCCACAGCATTCCCACAATGGAGGAGAGCATATTGCCGGTCTCATAGACCACATTGGCGGGAACGAGCTGTCCCGATTCGATCTTGGACATGTCCAGGATATCGTTGATCAGGCTCAGGAGCACGTTACTTGCGGACCGGATATGTCCCGCATCCTCCGCAACCTCATCGGAGATCTTTTCCCTGAGGATCATCTCGTTAAAACCGATGATGGTATTGATGGGTGTCCGGATCTCATGGCTCATATTGGAAAAAAACCGGTTCTGGGCCCTGTTGAGTTCTTCGATCTCCTTTTTCTGTTCCTCGGACTTGATAAACTCCCGGCGGTACAGCATGAGCGCCACACTGACCATGACACCGATCATTCCGTTCACCAGGATGATGGAGGCCAGGGAATCCTGATACTGCATGGGGATGTTGTGGGGCGCCACTTTCACGGCCCCCGTATAGGCTCCCAGATAACAGAGGGAGCACACAACGGCCTGGAGGATCAGATAAAAGATCTTCATCCTGCCGGGGATGACCATACACACAAAAAGAGCACAGAGGGTGGCCCAGACCGGTGCACCGCCGTAGAGGCCGCCGCCGGAAAAAAAGATGAGGGGAAATACCACCGCCGACAGCACCGTGGCGATGATATTGGCTCCCAGCTCGTATTTGTCATACCGGATGGACAGAATGGCGATCAGAGAAAAAAGTACCATACT
>JAEEGL013744184.1_pt1 | contig 18372 bp, 9 predicted proteins | sample 9134231 | NCBI WGS metagenome assembly JAEEGL01 (sample SAMN16246548, study PRJNA631951) | gut metagenome | biome: gut microbiome; feature: rumen; material: fiber-attached | host: Bos | place: Iran: Karaj | collected 2018-10 | reverse complement strand
TGGAATGGGAAAAATTATTGATTCATTAAAAAAAAAATAATTTTGTTTTTTTAAATTAAATGAAATAATACAAAATATTATTTAATTTATCACAATTAATTATATATTTTCTTCTTAAAAAAAAAAATAAAACATTTCAATCAATAAATTAAATTGATTGTCAATTAGTTTTTTTCTGTATATTTAAAAAATATATAATCATCAAATAAAATTTGTTAGAAACTAAAACATTATTCATATTAATTTTAATTCATTTTAAATTTAATTTTGATAAAGATTTTTTTTATAAAATGTTTTAAAAACATAATTGATCTTTAATTAATAATTAAAGCTTTTTTTATTTAAATAACCTATAAAAATATATAAATAAAAAGTTCAAGTGAAAATACCTTTTGGATGAAAGATAATTAAAAAAATAAAATAAATAACAATAAAAGGAAAAATGTTTAAAATTATAAAATTTAAAAAGAAACAATAATAGTCAAAAAAAAAAAATTAAATATATAGGGATAAAATATCCATAACTTCAATTTCAGGTTTAAAAAATACAAAAAATATAAAGAATATTGTTTATCTTTTAAATAATTATTTTTAATAATTAATTCCTATATAATAAAATAATAATTAAAAAAAATAAATATTTATTTTATTTTAATTTTCTTATAATTTTTTTCTTTCTTATTTTAATTCTAAAATTTTTTTATTAATTATACTTTAATTTTTTCAATCCATTCTTGACTTATATTTGGTCTTAATTTTCTAATAGAATATTTATAACAACTATTTTTTAATAAAGAATTTTTAATAACTTCAATTTCTTTTTCTTCTTCATTATCATTATTATTATTAATAATATTATTTTTATTATTATTATTATCATTATTATTATTATTTATATTTTTATTTTTACACTTTTTATGTTTTTTCTTTTTACTTTTTTTCTTTTTATCATCATCTTCAATATAATTTACCCATTGATCTATATCATAATTATCTTTTAAATTATTATTTTTATTTTGAATATGTAAATTATTATTATTACTAATTAAAATATTTTTATTTAAAATATTATTATTTAAAATATTCTTATTAAAAATATTATTGTTATTAATTTTATTTTCAAAAAATTTAACATTTTCTTCTTTAACAATAATATTTGGTTTAATAATTTTATCTTTATTTATATTATCAATATTATGATTATTAGATAAATTTTCATTTATTGAAATAATTTCTCCATTATTCATTTTTTGTTCAAATTCATTAACTAACTTTTTTTCTTTTTCTCTTTTTTTATTAATATTATTTTCAATTAAATAAATAAATTTCATTGTTTCTTCTTTTGAACAATTTAAAGGATTATCTTGAATTTCTCTTATTAATTTTTTTAATTCTATTATTTTTTTTTTACTAATTAAAATAAATAAAACTGAAAAAAAATTGTCTGATAAAATTTGTCTAAATTGTTCAATTTGAATTAATTCTAAATTTATTTTTATTTTATTTCCTTTTTCATCTTTTAAAAATTGAAAAGAATAATTAAATATTTTATTTAAATCATTTGTTGATTCTATTAAATTTTCTTTAATTAATATTAAATCTTCTAAAATTTTTCGAATAATAATAATTTCTTCTTCTTCATTATTTTCTTTTATTTCATTTAATAAATGAGGTAAAATTAAATTGAAATTTTCATTATTTTTTTTTTCACTGTTTTCTTCTTTTTCTTTTATTTTTTTTAATTTATTTAATTCATTTGTAACACTTAAATTTAGAACATATTTATTATTTAATATAGTTTTTTTGTATTCAAAAATAATTTCTGGAATTTTTTCTGATAATACTTTTAAAACATATAAATTTGATATTTCTGACATTAAACCACAAAAATTCATAAACTAAAAAAATTAATATTATAAATATTACATTTTGAATTTCTTTACTATAATTTTTTTCTTTTTTTTTCATTATATTGTTATTATAAACTTCATAAATTATTTTTTCAATATTTTGTGATAAAAAATCTATTTGTTTATTATATTGTTCTAATAAAGGAAAATCATTTTCATCAGAAGATAATTTTTCATTTTCATATTCTTCATTTTCATCCTCTATTTCTTCTAAATTATTACTTTCTTCTTCTATTGTTTTTATTTCTCCTTTTATTAAATTATAAATCCCAATTTGATGATTAGCTATATTTTTATTATTTATTTATACTCGTGTTTGAGATTGTTTTTCCTTTTTGAGAAAGAATTGATTGTATTTTTGAACATTGAAAATTTGAAATCAAAGTTTCTTTCATCATTTTTTTATATTTTTTTATTTTAATTATTTTTTTTTTGAATTTTTTTCTTATTTTTAATCTGATATTTTCTTATGAATTAAAATTTAGAATATAGATTCATATATATATATCATTATATTTTATTTTAACAAATAAAAATTTTATTCAAAATAGAGAAAATATTATTGGAGAAGAGGCAATAATGAATTAATGTTGATATAAAATAGAATATAAATTAATTTAAGGATTTATCAATTAAATATAAAGTAAATTAACTAAAGCTTTTATTGATTTATATATTTATATTTTCACTAATATGCTTTAATTCCTTTTTTCAAAGAAGAAAAAATTATTTTTTTTGATGATTGTTATAATGTTAATTGTTGTTTTTCAGAATTTAAGACTTTTTATTTTGGCAAAATTATTTATCTGAAACATTACTTTTTAAAAGTTGTTAAAACATTGTAAAAAAATTAAAAAATAAAAATAATAGATAAAAAATAAATGTATCTATTTATTATTTAAAAAAATGAAAAAAACCCAAAATAATATAAATCAGTAAAAATATAATAAAAAAATATTTCATCTTTACTTTCCAAAATTATTTTAGATTAAAAAAGATTATTTAGGTAAATTTGGAAAAATAAAAAAATAAGGGATTTATTACATCATCAAAAAAGATTCATATTGTATTTTAACTATAGATTAAATAATCACTGAAAATTATTTAATAATAATTTTTTAGGAAATTCAAAATGTTAAAAATTTTTAAACAATAATAATTGATAAAAATAAATTTGTGTTTATTCAAACTACAAATGAAAATGAAATTTTAAAAATTGAAATTTGTAAAAAATATGAAATATATTAATTACATAAATATTAATTTAAATATTGATTTTTATAATTTCTTTCCTTTTAAATTGTTTTAATTTTGAATTTTGATTTATATTAATAATTATTCTTTTTCTTAAATAATTTTATCGATTATAATAAATATATATTTCATTTAATTAATAAATAAATGATTATTTTTTTTTTGTTCTTTTTGTGGTAGAACCAATATTTTTATCTAAATGAAATTCAATAATCTAAAAAAATATAATTAATATTTTGAGAAAAAATAAAATTAATAAAATTTCATAAGATCGATTTTTTTATTAATTTTTGATTTTTTTCATCTTTCAATAGTAATTAAAATCAGTGTATTAATAAAATTAGATTAATTGTGAATGTAATAATAATAATTATCTTAATTAACATATTATAATTTAAAAGATATAGAAGAACTATTTAAATATATAATTTTTGTGAATTTTTATATTTTAAATTTGTTCATAAAATAACGATTTTATTACCAACCCAAAATAATTGTAAGTAAGATTAAAAGAATTTAAAACTTAATTATTTGGATTTATAGTATTTATACTAAAAATTTATAATTTTAAAGCATAATTAAAAATATAAACCCCAAAATTTAATATGGTGAATTATTTTTAAAATTATAGGTAATTTTTTCAATAAATAAATAAAATATATAATATTGTTATGGTAATATGAAAAAATAATTTTTTTTTATTTTTTTTCCAAAATAGAAAAAAAATATTTTTGATAATCTTATAAAGGGTTCTAATTTATTAATTATTTTATTTCATAAAATAATTAATAATTATAATTAAAAGAACTGTATTTAAAAAAGAATTAAATGCTTTTAAAGAAGATAGGGCTATAATTGAGAATTTTTTTAAGATATTTATTAAGAAGAAACAATGGAGTCTAAGTTAGATATAATTGGAAAAAAAGTTGAAAATAATAAAAATATAAATATTAACAAATTTATTCTTAAAGATAATATTATTGATATAAATTCAAAAGAAGAATATAATAATTCTCTTCTCATCAACTCTGAAATCATTAATTTTAACAATTCTCAAGATAATAATAACATTGATTTAAATAAAACTTTAACTGAAAATGATTCTGATATTGAAGATAAAGATAAAATTATTAATTTATTTTATAAAGAATCAAAAAAAAAATTTAAAGGAAGATGGAGTGAAAAAGAAAAAATTTTATTTTTAGAAGGTTTTTATCAATATAAAAATAATTGGAAAAAATTAAATGAAATAATAAAATCAAGATCAATTATTCAATTAAGATCTCATGCTCAGAAAGTTTTAATTAAATTAAAAAAATTTATCAAAACTTTTCAAAACGTGAATTTTGTTAAAAATAAAATTTCTGAATTTTTTCAACAAGAATTAAATGAAAAATATAATCCTATTTATCTTAACAAATTTACTCTATATATTATAAATCTTTTTTCTTCTAAAAAAATTAAACGTAGAAATAATTTCTCATTTGATAAATTAAATAATTTAAATTTAAATAAAAATGATTATAATAAAAATTTAAATAATAATCAATTGAAATTTTATGATAATATCAAAAAAGAAAATAAAGAAATAAATAAAAAAGGGTCTTTTTACATAAATAAGTTAACTGTAAATTATATTAATTCATTAAATAATAATAAAATAGAAAATAATAATCAAATTTCTCAAAATCTTAATAAAAGTAATTCTCAAAGTTCAATTAATTTCAGTGAAGAATTTTATCAACATAATGAACATAATAATTTTGATGAAACATTTTATCAAAGAATTAATTTAAATGAAGCTAATTTTGAAAAAAATGATGAGAATAATAATTTTTTTGATAATTAAAAAAATAAAGAATAATATATAATATTTACAAATATATAAAAAAAATTTTTATTTTATTCAATAATTTATTCCTTTAAAACTTAAAAAATAAATGGATATTCATTTAATTTATAAAGATTCTTCATTAACATTTAATGTAACACCATTAATGCCAATTTCCTATTTACGGGCTTTAGCACATAAAACTTTTAAAATTCCAGATTTTTTATTATTATTATCATATGGAAATGAAAGAATTTTAAAATCTGAAAATAACACTTTATTAAAAGATTATTTTAAAAATTCTTCATCAGTAACAATAAAAGTTTCTGAAATTCAACCTCAATTAAATTTAAAAAATTTATTTGAAAACAATAATAATAATGAAAATAATATGAATAATTCTATAAACAATAAAAATAAAGAATATCAAAATAAAAGAAATTTTTTGAATAATTTCGATAATAAAATTAGACTTACTTTAAATAATGTTCAAATAAGAAGAAATAAAAATAAATCAGAATTAGGAAAAAATAAAACAACTAATTATATTGAAAAAGAAAAATGTCAAGAATGTTTAAATAATAATGTAAATTATTATTGTAGAGATGATAATATTTTTTTATGTCATTATTGTTTTGATAAAAAACATAATAAACATAAAGCAATTCAAATTGAAAAAAATAATATAGAACAATGCTTTTATATTTATCAAAAAATTTTAATTGAAAAAATCAAAGCTCAAGAAAATTCTTTATATAAACTATCTATTAAAATTAAAGAACATGAAGATAAAAAAAATACAGAAGAATTAATTCATTTATTACAAAAAATTTTTGAAAAAGAACAAAAGATTTTAAATTTTTATCCTTCTTTACCTTTTGAAAAATTTTTCGAAAAAGATTATTCTGAAATTAAAAGAGAAATATATGAAATGAAAAAAGAAATAAATTCTAAAAATTTATATTCTTATAAAGATAAAATAGAAGCTTTCCAGATTTTAAGAAAAAAAGACTTTGAAATAAATGATAATCAAACAGATATAAATGCTTTTAAAATTAAAATTAAATTTAGTCAAATTATAAAAGAAGTAATAAATCAAATTAAAACAAAATTAGATAAATTTTATTTAGAAATGAAAAAAATATTAGAAGATAATAAAATTAATCCTGTTGGTTTAGCAGAAGATTTAAAAGTTTTTATGAGTAAACAAATGAAAAAATATAATATAAATATTGATGAGTCAAAAGAAGAGATTGAAGAAGAAAAAAATAATGATTTTTATGAAAAAATAAACAAAAAAAAAAAAACTAGAAATAGATGTATAACAGAAAGAGATTTATCTGTTAATACAAATAATCAAAAATTACCAATTTTAAATTCGAATAATTCTTTTTCAACAATATCAAACAATTCTTCAATAAATTCTTCTTCTAAAAATATAAAAAAAGATATATTAAAATTAGATGTTAAAAGTGATTATTCAGATTCTTCAGATGAAAGCAATATAAATAATAATAATGTTATTTTATCTCCTATTGACTATTCTTCTAAAATAAGAAATAATAAAGGAAGTGTGTATGGTTTAGATGAAATAAATAAAAAAAAAAATTCTAATGTAAATTATATTTCTTTCAATCATAGTGAGAGTATTAAAAAAAATAAAGGAATTATTAAGAATAATAATATAATTAATGATAACGAAAAAAAAAATATTAATGATGAAAAAAGAGGAAGTATTAGATTAAGTGTTTTCTTACAAAATAAACATAAAATTAATACTTTTGATGTTATGAAAGTTAAAAAAAAAAAAAAGAAACATTTATAATTTCTTGTTTCTTTTTCTTTATTTTTTTATATATATATATTTTTTGTTGTTTTTAAATTTCTATCTTTATTTTTAATATTATCTTTTTGATGGGGTTAAAACATAAGTATAAAAATAAGTTTAATAATATGTTATAATAGTAAATAAAAATTTAAGCTTTTATTTTTTATTTTAAATATTTTTAATTCCATAAAAAAATTAGTTTATGAAATAAAAATACTATATAATAAATTTTTTTTAAGAATAATTAATATAAAATTCTTTTAAAATAATTTAAAAGAAAAAGAAATTATTCAAAAAACAAATAAGTGTTTTTTTGTACATTTATTAAAATAACAAATTAATAAATCGTATGATCAACTCTTACATATATAAATAAAAAAAAATATTCAAAATATCTGATGAGCGAAAGTGGTGTATTGGGTGTAGATAATGTAATTAAATAAAATTAGTAAAATAATTTAAGTGTTAAAAGTAAAACTTCAATTTCAATTAATAATTGAAAAAATCTATTCTTATTATTGATTTATTGAATTTTTCATTTATATTATTTTTAAGGAAATTTTTTTGTTTTTAAAATTAAAATTTAAACATAAATTATATAATTTTTTAAAAATCAATTTCAACTCTCATTTATAATAAAATTTTATTTTTAAAATCAACAATTCAAAAAAAACCAATTTAAATAAAATTAAATCAACTCTCCTATATATCTTGATGAATTATATACCTTTTTCTTTTTGAATTTTAAAGAAATTATTCTTAATGTACATACAATTAAGCCAATAGATAAAACAATAACAATTGAATAAGCTAATCCAAGAATAAAATTAATTAATAAATTAATTTGACTTTTTTTATAAATTTCACAAAATATATATATATAATAACCACAAACTAAGGATATTAAAAGTTCTAAAATAAAACAAACAATAATTCTTTTATGCATCATTTTGATATTATGATTTAATAAAAAAAGATGGTAGTTTTCATCTTTAATTTCATAATTTAATAGATCAAAAACAAAAGAATAATGAATTAACTTTCTCATAAATTTCATAACAATAGAAGTAATTAAATTTGAAATTAAAGATAATAAGGTTTCAGTAAAAAAATGTAATTTTCCTTCATTAGAATATTTTTGATGAACAATATCATCAGCAAATAAAAGAGTATTAATACTAAAATCAAATAATAAACCAAATAAATAAAAAGAAAAAGTAATTGAATAATATTCATATTCTTCAGGGAAAAATATAATAGAAATTATTTCATATTTTGAAAATAAAAAAGAAATGTAACTTTTAAAAAATTTTCTTTTATCATATTCAATTGCATTTAAATAAGTCATTTCCCAATAATTATCATTTTCTTTTTTATCAAACAATTTATTATATTTCAAAACTAATTTATCTTGAAAATTATTTTCATCATTAGGATTTTTACCAATCAAAATTGGTTTTTTAAATCTATTAATATAATTAGTATTATTGACTTGAGAAACTAAATTTTTTTCTGTTCTTACTGTATCAATATTTTTATCTGATTTTAAATCAATTAAAGTTAAATAACTTCTTGAAGATATTTTAGAATGAGAATTTATTTGACTTGGGTCTTTATTTATTATATCTTGATGAAAATTTACATTTTTTGAAGTATTTAAATTTATTTCTCCTATTTCTTCTTTAATTATTTTTATTTGAGGAACCTTATTTGGATTTAATTCTTTTATATTTATTGTCCTTTTTTTTGGAGGATTATGATTAATTATAAAAGTGTTCTTTTGATTATTTTTATTTGATTTATTATCTTCTGATTTTTTATAATTTGAATTTACTTCTTCAAATATTTTATTTTTAGTATATAATAAATATATTATAACACATGTAATTTCAATAATAAAGGTAGTAGAAAAAATCCAAAAACCTTCATTTTTGTAAAAATTTTTTCCAAATTTTTTAAATGCTTTATGGCAAGTGAATAAATTATAATTAATTTGATCATTCATTGATTTAAAAAAATTAGTAGCTTCTTCTTTGGGAATAGTTTCATTAAAATTTTCTTTAATTTGACAAACACATTTCACTATTTTTTTTTCTTCATGATATTCACCAAAATTGCAATTTGATTCACAAACTGAAACAGAACTGTAAATATCTTCTCTTCTGTCTTTAGTATTAATATCATTATTATTTAAATTATAACCAAAACATTTATCATGATAAAAATCAGAGTTATAATCATATAATTCAATTTTATCTTCTTCTAATTGCTTAATTAAATCTATATTTATTTTATCTGAATTTTCTCCTAATGAATTATAAATAATAATTTTTTCGTTTTTACATAAACTTAAATTTAATTGTTTTCCTTCCTGAGAATAAATATTATAATTTATTGTATTTATTAATGAGTTTGTTTTTGAAGGTGAATTAATTAACATTACAAATAAAGGTTCATTTGGATTTATATTATAATGATCTTTTAAAATATTTTCACATTCTAACAAGTTTATTCCAGCTAAAGGACTTTTAGAATTATAATTATTAATTAAATCATTATTTAAAACTTGAAGTTTATGTTCTTTAAATTCAATAATTAAATCATCATAATTTTTTAAAATATATAAATTATCTTCAATTAAATCAATAGCATCATTTAAATTCATTAACTTAGCAAGCTCTTCTAATAAAGTTTCAATTGAATGAGAATTACAATATATTTTTTCTTTAGATTTAATTATTAATTTGTCATCATCATCACAAACACAAACATTATTAATTTCTTTTAAATTAAGAATACTACAATCATCAATGCATATATTAGAACCATCAATTAATTTTTTATTTTTACTTAAATAATCATCAATACATTGTCTAGTCAAATAAATTAAATAGGGATAATTACCTTCACAATTATAACTATTCATTAGGATTTTATTATTTAGATTATCAATATAAAATAAAGGTTCAACACATTTTTTATCTTCTATTTCTAATATTAAATCATTTGGACAATTTTTAACACATTCACCAGTTATATCATTTAAATAAGGATAATTATCCGGGCATTCATTATTATTATAAATACATTCTTTTTTATTTAAATTTAAATCATAATAATAATATTTAATACTTTTATCACATTTAATACAAAAAGAATTTTCATATAAATCATAACCATATTTACAACTTTCACATTTATGATTATTTTCACTTCCATTCTCAGAACAAGTATTACACGATTCATAACATGTATTACTAATTATTTCACATTCAGTTTCATCAGTTAATAAATAATAATAACCATTAGAACATCTTTTATTAGTGCATTTAGTCGGAGAAAAATTTTTACTTAGAATTTCAGTGCAATGTGAACAAGCTATGTTACATATATATATTGTTACTACATATATTTCATCTCTTTTTTCATAGGTAATTTCATAATTTCCATTTGAATTTGAATAATTTGTTTTTAATCCTTTATAACCTAATTGAATTATCCCACTATCTTCAGTTATTATAATTTCTACTTTTGTATTATCAATTATTCTATATTCAATATTATCAGGAGAAAAAATAATAGAATCTGTTAATAACATATTATTTAAATATAATTTAGAAAATAAAATTTCTATATTTACTTTAGAAGTAGTTAAAAATTCATAAAATTCTGAAGGTTCTGAAAATTTAGGAGTAAAAATGCTTTTTATAAAATCATAAGAAAAATATTCATATTTATTAAAATTATTAGAATCTCCTTTTGTTAAAATCAAATAATCAGAAGAATCTGGAATTTTTTTAATAAAATTAGTTGAATAACCAATATCACCTTTAATTTCATAATATTCATATCTCCCATATGAACCATCATATTCTAAAGTTTCTAGAATTAAATTTCCATTATCTTTATTTTTATAAACTAAAAGTAAATATTCAATATCACCATCAAAAAATTTGACCATAGATAATTCATTAAAATTAAAAGAACTTTTAGTTTCCGAATCATAAAGAACACCATTTGAAGATTTATAAGAATATATCTTTAATGTGTTATCATAAAAATAAACAATTAATTCGTCATTATCGTGGGATAAAGTAATTTTAAAATCAACAGATTTACTATAAATTATCTGTCTATTAAGTAGTATCCCTTGACTAGTATTTTTAAATATAACAATAGAGTCATAATTACTTTCATAACACCCACTAATTGATTCTTCAGAAATGAAATCAGAATAATTAATGAAAAAAGATTTTGATACAAAAGATACCCGATTATCAAGAGAATTATATATGCCATATAAACACATTGTTAAAATGTTATCATCATCATGATAAACAATATTAACATAAAAGTAATTAGTATCCTTTGAGTAATAAAGTGGACAATCAAAAATTGGATTTATATTATTATATTCAAAATAATATAAAGTTTGGCTTGTGGAAATATTTATTATTTCAATTAAATTATTCTCAGTACAAGAAATTACAAAAATTTTTTCATTTGTATCCATTATAACAATATGAGATTTACTTGTTAAAGGAAAATTAAACAAATTTGTTTTAATTCCATTATTTATTTCTAATAAATCATATGATGATAAATATATGAAATTTTGATCTGTATATGAGTAAAAATAATTAATTGTATTTGATTCTTCAAATTGAGTTATTGTTGAGGATATTAAATGGATTTGAATAAGGAAATAGATTTGTTTCATTAAGAGTTTTATTATTATCATGTTTATTTTTTTTTTTTGTATTTTTTTTATTTATTATATTATTAAATAATTGTTTTAAAATGTGATATGAAAAGATTTAATTTATTTTTGATTGGAATTTATTATTATAATGATAATTTTAAAAAATTATATCTAATTAATTTTTAATCGGTGAAAAATTTTGTAATGAAACTACAAATATTATTTAAAATCTAAAATAATTAATTTTAATTAGTAAAAGACCAAGTTTTAGTATTGGTTAGGAAATACACCTACTAGACTATAGTTAAACAAACTCTCCCTCTATATAACAACCTACCTCTTTCCACAAAAAATATTTATTAACTTAATCCAATTTAATGATAATTTCAATGTTTAAAATATTTTAATTTTTAACTATAAAATAGGAAAATAATTTAATTTTTTCAACATCAAAAAATGAAACAAAAAGTCAATAAAAAAAAGAAAAACTAATCCAGAATAAAAACTATAATTAAAATCTTTTGAACTTTATTCTCTCATTTATTTAACATATAAAAAGAAAAATGTATATAATTAATGAAGATATATAGGTGAGTTAATTTATTTAATTTTTATTTATATTTGTTTTTTAATTATGTTTTCGAAATATTAGGAATTGATTCATCATTTTTTAGCAATTTAATTTAATTTATTTTTAACAATAGATTTTATTATATTATCTAAAATTAGTTATAAATATATTGAAACATTTAATTCCATTGATGGAAAACAAATTATGAATTTAAATTTTTAATTTAATGATATATTTGTTGAAAATCTTTATATTTTTTAAGTTTTTCTGATTCAATAATTAATTCATCGTTAATTTTTTGTTGAATATTTATTTGCATCATTAATTCAACTTCATTTTTTGAAAAATTTCCATAAGTTTTATAAAATTCAAGTAAAACATTTAAAATTTCAGGGAAATAACTTAGAACTTTTTGGTCTCCGTTTTGAATAAGAATATTACAAAAATCATAAAAATTATTTAAGTTAATTTTTATAAGTTCAAAATCATAATTAGTTAAATATTTTTCTGCTAATTTATAGTATTTATAAGCTTCCTCAATTTTGTTTGAACAACTTTGTAGTTCAAGATATGCTTTTCCTAATTGATACTCTGATAAAAGGTTTTTATTTTCCTCTAAAAAATTTGAACATTCATGAATATTTTTATTTTTCATCTCAAAAGTCTCATAATCAATATATAATAGTCTAATAAAATAATCGTATTTTTTCATTAATTCAGGGAATTTTATTTTATCATTCTTCTCTATTTCACATAATTGACAATCACATTCAAAATTATAGTCTTTTTTAAAAATTTCATTTCTAAATTCATAATTTTTTGGTCTACTTAAATATAAAGTTGTTATTTCATCTCCTTTTTTTATTAACTAATTTGATATTAAAAAAATAAAATCACCAATTCCTAAATTTGTAGTATTAGGAGAGCAATTATGATTAAATAAAGAAAAATATTTCCATAATCCTATTCCTATTTTATTGGCATGACAAAAATATCTTAATGTAAAATAATGATTCAAGGTAAAAATTTTTTCAATCATTTCAACATTCAATATAGATAATAAATCTTTAGGTAACATTTTCATTCTTTCTTCATAATTTTTATTTAAATTTTCCCCATTACATAAAATAAAAAATTCTTTAAAATCCAAAGGTGATTTTTTTTAAAATTTTTATTAAATTATTGATACATTCAATATATTCAATTTTATTTATACTAAGAGTACCACTTTGTATTTTTATACTTGTTTCAAATGAATTATTTGGGTCATGTGTTTTACAAAAATATATTGCTTTCGCAACTAGAATATATTCACCTTTTTTATATCTTCCTTTGCTATAATTTTAATACCTTTCTTTTTATCAAAAGATATTTCTAATTTGGAATTAATATAATCTCCATTATTTAAAAAAAATTCTTTTTTTCTTCAGAAAGCATTTCTTCAATCTTATATTTTCCCAAATAATTTTGATGTCCTTTATAAATTATTTCAATAAGTGTCATTATTCTTTTATTAGAAATAAATTGATTTATATTATCTTCTTTTAATTTATAAAAATTGATAAAATCTTTATTTTTTTAATTTGTAGAAGTAAATCATATGCTTCTTTGTATTTTCTTAATCCAACATTACACCTTATTTTTCTAAAAAATGAAGTAATTATAAATGAGTTATCAAAAGTTTCTTTATTTTCTAAAATAGAAGTATTTATAATATTAAAACATTTATTAATATTTTTAATCCTTTACTAAAGTATTTATAATTTATATAAGCTTCTGCTAAAAGTGAAATAAATTTTACATTTTATTTATATATTATTATTTTCTTCTTTAAGAGCATTTTAATAATAAAAAATTGATTTTTCATAATAATGCCTGATAATCATTAAATCTCCTAATTCTTTAAAACCCTCAAAATTATTTTTATTTACTAAATTAAAAAAATTATTTAAATCTTTTTCATCTTTAAATAATATTGTTTCATTTGGAGAACGACAAATTAAACCATCTATTCCTTCTGTTTCATACATTTCTTGACTATATATTTGGTAATAAGGGTTTATAATTAATATATATTTTCCTATATCATATAATTCTTGAATTGTTTCCCAATTATCAAGGTTTAAATTATAATAATTATCTACATCATATATTGAAATAGGTATAACATCTTTTTTCTCATCTTCTCCTAAAAACATTACATAATTATAAATTGCAATTTTTTATTTTATTTTTAGTTTAATATAATCATTTTCGTGAAAAAAATTAATCATTAATTGATTAATAAATTTTTCTTTGAAATTACAATCTAAATTAAATCCTAAAGGATAATATTTTTCAATATTAATAATTTTCATATTTTGTAATAGTTTATCATCGTGTCTCCATTTTTTAAAATATTTTTTTTGTTCTTTAACAAATTTTTCTTGAGTTAATGTATAATCTTCATTTGATTTCCTTTGAAAATTTGGTGGACATGCAGGACAATCATCCCCTTTTATTTGCCCATTAAAATAGTTTTCTAATAAAATCATTTGTTTATTATATGATTCCATTAATTTTTATAACAAATCATAAATATAATATTAATTATATTATTGATAAAAATCTAATTAATGAATGATTTAATTGAAATATAAAAAAAAATTTATGAATAAGTAATAATAATTCAAAAAATACAACTTATGACAATGTTTGAGAAAAAAGTCCAAATATACAAAAAAAATTTTCAAGTATAATTAATCAACAATTTAATTAAAGTATTAATTATATATAGTAATATGAAATAAGCCAAATTAAAAAAGTTTTATTCAATTGACTTTATTATAACAATATCTTTTTTATTTAAACATCAATAAATATATTAAAGTCAATTTCCTCATACACAATGCTTCATTCATATAATTTATAATTAATTTCCTTCTCAATGTTAACTAGGAAAAAAAGAAATGACTATATTTAATATGATTAAACTTTTATCATTTAATAATTTAATATTTGACAATTCTTCAGCAATTAAAATTTGATTTGAAATTTCCAAACTTTATGATTTCCAATATCAATATTATAATCTATATTATACATAGTTAAATTTAATTTCATATTATTAATTTTTTGATAAAACCGACCAAAATTAATTTCGACTAGAAAAAAATCATTCTGAAAAATAAAAATGACATTTTTAATTAATATAATATAAAAAATCAGGATATTTATAACAACTTCTTATTTTTCATTATGATGATATTCTTTACTTAATTTTTCACATTGATAAATTTTTTCTAATTCAATTTATTATTATTATTAATATATTTATATCCATTATCTTCTTTTTCACTAAAAAATAATAACCCCTCAAAATAAGAATTATTTTATTTAATTTAATAAAATGATTCCTTGATTTAATTTAATAGGAATCTAATTAAAATATTTTCTATTATCCCCATCAATTTCAATAAATATATTAGAATTATATAAAAATTATCGTTTAAGAGATAATTTATTATTTATTAATAATATAATATGTTAAGAATTTAAAATAATTCCATAAAAAAGTTTTTTTCTTATTATTTGAATTATATAAGTATATTAATGATATAATTATTTACAAAATGTTTTTGATTTTAAAGATTAAGTATATTCTTTACATATGAAAAGAAATTTGGGATTAAAAGAAAAAAAATTTCTTTAAAACTTTCAAAATTTTGTCATATTTCATTTTTTTAAAAAAAGCTATTGTCTTTTCTTTCTTATAATATATTTTTAATGGATTAAATATTACAAAGATTCTAAGTTTCAATTTTACCTTTTTCAATTTCTATATAAAATATTTATTCTAATTTCAAATCTAAAATTGAATCTTTCAACATTTTTATAATATTTGAATAATATTATATTATTCATTTCTCATTAATAAGTCTTTTTGCTATAAACTATAATTATATTCAATTCCAACTAAATTATTTGTATTTATTACCCTTTAAAAATTAATCTTAATCTCTTATTTCAGGGCATCTTAATTATCCAATAATATTGAATTTCTTCATTTTAATTAATTTTTATTTCTTCTCTTTACTAAGATTCTTTAAATTAATATTATTAATATTAATCAATTTAACCAAATATTTTATACAATTGGAAATTGTTATAATTAATATTTATTTATTTATAAATGCACTCATCATTTATTCAATTTCACAAACCAAAATGTTTCATTTATTTGATTTCCATTTCAATAATTGATTGTATAAAAACACATATTCAATTAACTAAACCATATTATTTTAACAGTGGAATTGTTTTCCGTGTATTTTTATATTGGATATCTCATTTATTATCATTTTTTTTATGTTTTCAGGAAAAAAGTTTTTTTTATAAAAAAAAAAAATTTTATTTCAATTCAAAAACTCACAAAAATACAGTAAATGAATTTTTACCATATGATAAATCAAAATTTTGGTTTGTTTCTATAATGTGTGTCAGCACTGCAGCAAAAATATTTGGTAATATAAAATATAATGCTGTTTTTTTTAATAATAACATGAAAAAAATTGATAAAAAATTCATCGAAAATTATAATTTATTCATATTATTTTTAACTTATCTTTTTTTTGAAAATTATTTTTTAAAAATCAGAACTTATAGACATCATTTAATTGCAATAGGAATTAATTTATTTACTTCTTTCATTTTGATGATAATTGAGTTTTATCGTAAGGAATATGAAATCATTGCAATTATTTTTGTTTATATAATTCAAACTCAAACAATAATTCTCCGTGGATCGTCTAATATTATCACTAAAAAATTAAATCATTCTTTTTTTGTAAATATGGATTTAATGCTATTTATTCAAGGTATAATAGGAATGATTTCACTTTTAATATTTGAAATTTTTTATGTATTTATTTTTAAAATTGAAAATATATTTTTGTTTAGATTTGATAAAAAAACAGATAATGATCCTTTATGGATCGATCTATTATTTTTCCTAATTTATTCAATAGTAAATTGTATTTTATATATTTTAAATTATAAAATAATAGAAGAAACTAAACCTAGTTATCTCACTATCTCCAATGGATTAACAAATATAATGACTAATATTTATTTTTTTATATTTAAAGACGACCACAGTGTTTTGAGTTTTTATAATATTTTTTTTGTTTTTTCGTCGTTTTTGGGATTTTGTATATTTTCTGAAATTATTACTTTTGGTTTTTGGAGTTTGGATAGAAATACTGAATTTAAAACTTTTATAAGGGGAAAAATAGATGCTGCTGAAATGATGGATAATTCAAAAGAATCTATGAACAGTGAAACAGAAATTTTTCAAATGATTTGAAAGATAATTCCTATAATAAGTAATATTTAAAAATTAAAAATCTCTTAAAAATAAATTTAACAATAAAACAAATTTTAATATATCTCTATAAATATAGAGAAGATCCAATATTTAAAGTTTGGAACATTCAAATGAGAAGATAATCAGAATTTTAAAAGTTTAAACAAATGAAGATATGGTTTAAAAGAATTTGAAAATAAATTAATTGATACTCAATTTATTTATTAAAATAATTTAATTTGTGATCAAGCTTAATATGTTATAATTAATTTTTTTATTTGAAAAAAATGGATGATATTTAATAAGGATAAACTAAATTATTTATTGATAAATCAATATTTATAAAGAACTAAAAATAATTAAAATAACAATGACACAAATACCTAATTTAACATTTTAATATTTCTTACCTTTTAAACTCTAAATATATATATTTTTATCATCAAAAAAGATTAAAAACAAAAGGTATTCATAAATTGAAGGCATGTTTAAAAATATAGAATAACAAAAAATTAAATGTATAATAAAATATAAAAAATAAAATAAAATTTTATTCATTAAAAGAAGAGAAATATAAGGAAGGAAAAATTAGAATTTTTTGAAATTTGATAAAAAAAACAAATAAATTAAATGAAAAAAAAAATTCAAATATTATTTAATTATTATATCTAATATGAAGAATTACCTAATTTTGTTTTATTATGTTTATAATGTTACCCATAAAACAATTAATTCCTTTTTTTCTTTCTTTTTCTTTTATTCATCAATTACCAAAAAAAAATTGCTCTATGTTTAAACAAAGAAGAAATCTCTAAATAATAATTAAATTAAATTGATGTTTTCAATTAAAATTATCAATCTCTAAAATAATATATTAAAATTAAATTTGAATCATAGAAATGGGGATTGGGGATTGGGGATTGGGGATTGGG
>JAEEGL012418557.1_pt1 | contig 18372 bp, 17 predicted proteins | sample 9134231 | NCBI WGS metagenome assembly JAEEGL01 (sample SAMN16246548, study PRJNA631951) | gut metagenome | biome: gut microbiome; feature: rumen; material: fiber-attached | host: Bos | place: Iran: Karaj | collected 2018-10 | reverse complement strand
TTTGGAACTGCAAAACATATTTCTCAAAACTGAAGAAAAATAATCAATTTCTTTTGTGAAAAAGGCAATATCCTATCTTTTGTGGCGATTGTTTACAACTTTTTTGGCACATTATTATAAATATATTGGAAATTTCTATCTACATTTGCAGTTGAATATGCACTTGACAGGGAAAATAGGTTATGTGTTGATGTTGTTGCCCATTATGTTGCTGGCGACAACATTCTTATCGTGCCGCCATGACGCGATTCCCAAAGATGTGATAACACAAAACGAGGTGTTCACTGTGGGAATCGACAAAGTAGTTGAGGGAAAATGGGTTGCTGAGGCCAAAAGCGGCACGCATCTTGTTACCAACTACCAGTTGCCGCTCACCGACTCGATACCATCGGTCATCAGGATGCGCCTAGCTATCAATGGCCATGACAACGAGTTGCGACCAGGCGAATATCACTACATAGACCTTACCAAAGACACCGAGGTCACCGCTATCAAAGCCTGCGTTGCCGACAACAAGCGCTCATCGTCACAAAAAATCGTGCGCCCCAAGGAGCTAAAACTGAAAATCGACATTAGTCCAATTAAGAACTCACTGAACGAAAAAGGATATTTCGTCACCCCTACAAACGATACCATTTATGCCGACGACTACAAGGGTGTGTGGATCACTGCCGACATAGCTCCCCTCGACATAGAAGCCTCGCAATGCCCTCAGCACTCCGAACTGCTTGTTGACGCAATGCCAGGCAGCGGTGACATTTATAACGCCACAATTAGTCTATCAACTCAACAGCGCCACATCAACAGGGAATGGGAAATAAATTCTCTTAACGCTAATTATCCTATCTATGAGTCGTCACAGAAACTGATGGACGTGATGCACAACATGTCGATATCTGTTGTCAGTTCAGAGTTCACAGTTCAGAGTTCACAATTAGTTGCAGACACCGATCCCCAATCCCCTACTCCCGATTCCCGATTCATGGTCTCGCAAGAGTGCTATGCCATAGCCCTATCGCTGGCCTACCTAGAGCCTCAGAAATCGATGGAGACGCTTAGGGCAATGGTCCGAGACAGCATCATCACTACTGGCGACAGCATAGAGAGTTATAGTTCCCTTGCCAACAAGATGATATGGGCAACTGCCGCTTGGCACGTGTATTGCGCAACTGGCGACAAGGAATGGCTTAAATATTCTTACAACATTATTGTCAAAAACCTCTCAATCATTGAGAACTCCGGGCTTCTCAACAATGAGACAGGCCTATATCGTGCTACTTGCCCCTACAATGTGAGCAGCATAAATCAATATTACCCGCCGTGGGCAAGCATTACCGACATCTTTGAGACAACACCCTTGCTCGCCAACGCTATCATGGAACATGCCTACCGCATCGTAGGGATGATGTGCGACGAATTTGAGATAAACTACCACAACACCCACGCCGAAGCGCTTAAAGATGCTATCAACCACCGCCTGTGGGACGAATTTAAAGGACATTATTCCCAGTATCTATATGGAGGCACCCTCAACATGATGTCGCCATGCTCCGACAATTTGGGACAAGCACTGTGCATCCTGTGGGACATTGCTGAGGACAATCGAGGCGAGACTCTTGTCAACGAGATGCATCTCTCCTACTATGGCCTACCACTGACCTACCCCATCAACCAAAGCGTAAAGCCTGAGTTCAATAATGCCATTATTCCTATGGTGCAGGCATTATGGAACCTTGCCGCTGCACGAAACGGCAACATTGCAATGCTGCGACGAGGCATAGGCTCACAAATCAGGCCTCAAGCATTGATGGCAAGCTGCGATGTAAGTTCCTCGGCGACCACTGGCGAACCTCTCGACATCTCATGCTCACGTGGCAACGCAGCGGGAAACCTGTCGATGATTTATAATGTGATTGCTGGTATGAATTTCTTGCCCAACGGCATTGAGTTCAGTCCTAAAGTGCCTGCGTGCTTCGAGGGCAAGAAGACCATCACATCGTTCAAATACCGCAACGCCGTGCTCGACATAACAATCAATGGCACAGGCAACGAGTTGAGTAAAATCTCGCTTGACGGCAACGACCTTGCCGACAATTTCATTGATGGCAACATCAGCGGTCACCACTCGATCGTTATCACTATGAACGATATCTACACCGGCTCGGGAAAAATCACCGTCTCTAAAGAACTCAGCTACATTCCTGAGACACCACTATGGCAATGGGACGGATATTACGGCACAACCTACAACTACAACGGCAATTATGGATATAAAATCCTCATCAACGATGAGCCCCGCTACTCAATGCGCGACTCAGTGCTAGGCACTCGCGACACTGTGAGCTACCGCAGCTTCTCGCTGATGGCGGTCAACAGATATGGCTTCAGCTACATCTCCAAGCCACACTTCATCACGACCACTGCCACCACTCATGATTTTGCTCAACACAACCCACAATTCAGTTTAGCGCAGCCCTTACCCAGCTACTATAAGCATCATCCCGTTGAGATTACCGACAGCACTTCATGGTTGTCGATTCCTGTCACCACCACCGAGGCGGGAAACTATGTGGTCGATGTTCTTTACAGCAACGGCAATAGTCTAGCCTCACTTTGGGCTCCATGCCAAATGCTTGAAGTCACCGCCAACGGACATCTTCAAGGTGTGGTGGCAACTCCACCCCTTGGCGAGGGGCAATGGCTTTGCACTGCCTATAGCAGCCGTCTAAATGTGCAACTGCTGAAGGGCAACAACACCATTGAGGTGCGACTTCACCGTAGGTTATCGCATGAGGGCCAAACAGACAAATTGCGCCTTCATCATCTAAGAATCATAAAACGATAAACGTCATCTTAATCAATCCAACTTTAGCAACACACTCTCATGAGAAAAGAAATAAAACACCGATTGAGAACATCTTTAGCAATAGCACTGACTGTCATTTTCTGTCTAGCCATTGACGTGTCGTGCAAGAAAAACGCTAAAAGCTCAGGAGAAGACACCACCAATATCGCCACCTACGATAGCCTGATGAAAAAAGCTTATGAGAATTACAACAGAGCCGATTTCAACAAGTCGATAGAACTCACACGCGATGCCATGAAGTCGATTTCTAAAAACGACAGAGTGGCGATGAGCGATGCCTACTCACACCTGGCAGCTTGCTATCAACGCATTGGCATGAACGACAATGCACTAAGCAATGCCTTTGCAGGACTCAACATCGACGAGAAACTTAAAGACAACGAGCGCATTAGTGCCTCTTACAGCAACATCGCCTATATCTATCTTGCCGCTCAAAGGCCCAACGAAGCCAAAGCCCTTATCAACAAAGCACTTGAGCTAGAGAAAAACATACAAAAGCCTAATAGCCGACACCTGTCAAACCGCTATGGCATGGCAGCCGAAATTTACCTCAAACTTGAAGAACCCGACAAGGCATTAGAGTATATCAACAAGGCCCTTGACATCGACACTACTGCCAACGACTCATTGCAGATAATGCGACGCATGTTGACGCTGGGCGATATCTATGCTGCCACCGACAGCACCCAGAAAGCCCTTAACAATTACCAGCAAGCCATCAAAATGTTTGAGAAAAACGATGACAAGTACAACATGATGCTTGCCTATAAAAACCTCGGTACGCTATATGTTAAACTTGGCGACAAGGCTCAAGCAATGAAATGGCTAAATCTTAGTACCGACATAGCTAAAGAATGTAATGCAAAGAGCGTCTTGAAGGAGAACTATCTGTTGCTTGCCAACATAATGAGCGATAATAACCCATCGCAGGCAGCAAAATATCTGAGTCAAAGCAACAGCCTTGCCGACAGCATTTACAATGAGGCAACCAGCAAACTCACTTCCTATTATGCCATGGAGTTCCAAACCAAGGAGAAAGAGCACAAGATTGAGGAGCAACAAAACTCCATCACCGTTCAGCGCCTCATCATCACAGCTGCAATCATTGCAGCTTCTTCGTTGCTAGTGCTCTGCATTGCTCTCTTTATCATCATTATGCTAAGGTCTCGTGCGCGCAAAGCAGAGAAAAATGCCGAGCAGCTAAGAGACCGCTTTTTCACCAATGTCACCCATGAGTTCCGCACACCACTCACCGTAATTCTTGGTGAGGCCGAAGAGCTCAAGAGCGAGGAACGTGATGAATCAAAACAACCCAAGTTCAATGCTATTATCAACCAAGGAAACCATCTGCTAAGACTTGTAAACCAGCTCCTAAACATCTCCAAAGTAAGGACCGCAATAGGCAGCCTACCCTGGAAAAACGGTGACTTGGCGGCACTTGTCAACATGATCGTTGAGAACATGAGTGTGTATGCCCAACGACAAGACACTCAAATCGTTTTCAACCACGATGAGAGCGACTTCAATATCGACTTTGTGCCAGAATATTGTCGAAGCATAGTGACTAACCTAATATCAAATGCCATCAAGTTTGACTCCCCTAATGGCCACATCACTGTTGACATGAGCCGCAAAAAAAGCAATGTGATGATTGCCATCAGTGATCATGGCTGTGGCATAAATCAGGAAGACTTGCCACACATCTTTGACTTGTTCTATCAAGGTGAGAGCGGGAAATCAGACCTCGGCACTGGAATTGGACTGGCACTAGTGAAACAGATGACCGAAGCCATGAATGGCACAGTCGATGTGCAAACTAGTGAGGGTGAAGGCACCACTTTCACCATCACTCTCCCTGCCAAGCATAAAAACCGCGAATATCCTAAGTGGATTCCCAAGATGCTTACTACAAGTGCTGACGACTTCACCGAGCCAGTGCATGAAACCGTAGAACAACCATCCTCCACCTACACACCAATCTCTAACGATGACAAACGCATAGCTCTTGTTGTAGAAGACAATTCAGATGTTGCAACCTACATCCAGCACGTGTTGGAGAACAACTTCAATGTGATTGTCGCTCACGACGGACAAGAGGGACTTGACAAGGCAAGAGAAGTGATTCCCGACATCATAATCACCGACCTGATGATGCCAAAGATTGACGGAATGGAGATGTGCCGACAGATAAGAGAGGATGAACTAGTGAGCCACATTCCCATCATCATCGTCACTGCACGCGACACCGATAAAGATCGTCTGGAAGGACTATCCACTGGAGCCGATGCCTACCTGACAAAACCATTCAAACGTGACGAACTGATTGCTGTTGCCGACAATCTGCTACACACCCGAGATTTGCTCCGCATGAAATATCAAGTTCAACTCACGGGAGAAGAACCCGACACACCTGAAGAACCTGAGAGCAACATTGAAATTGCTGAAACAGTTGACTCTACAAAGATTCTTTCAAGCATAGCCCGAAAGAATGAAATCTTCATTGAAAAGGTGAAGGGTATTATCTTAAAGAACATCGCTAAATCAGAACTCAACTCAGCACTCATTGCCGATGCTATGAACCTTAGCCAGCGACAGCTTAACCGCAAGGTAAACAGTGTGCTGGGTATTGACACCGCAAGCTACATCAGGCAAATGAGAATACTAAAAGCACAAGAGATGCTTCTTGAGACCGAAGATCCTGTGGGCGATATTGGCTACAACTGCGGATTTGAGTCAAGCAGCTATTTCTCCAAGATTTTCAGGCAACATACGGGACTCACCCCCTCGGATTACCGCAAGAAAAACAGCCCGCAATAATCACTGAGCCAACAACACAAACCCTAATGGATAAAGAATGGGGACGCCACATTTATATGTTGACGTCCCCATAACTAATTTATCAAACCCTAAAAAATTATTTTTCTTTTTTTGGCATAGCCTGCAAACTCTTTATGAATTTGTCTCTCATTCTGGCATAGGCGTCATAATCTATCTCCTTGCACTTATTGAACTCCTTCTCATAGATGTCCTTGTGCTGCTCATTGTCGTAGACGATTTCGGCATCGTCCTTTACTTTCTCCTGGAATTCAACAAAACTGATTTTCTTGTCAATAAAATCTTGAGCCACCTGACGGGCTTTATTGTCGGTGATTTTGTATAGTTTGAAATTAGGAGTGCTGTTTTTAGGTGCAAGAAGTTCGGGATAGTTATATTCTCCTTCCTCATCGGAGTCGCCATTGGGAAGCAATTCTCCTACTCCCTCCATGTCGCCGCCAACAGGGATTGCACCCTGGTCGGCCTCATCGCTCTCACATGCTTCACTGCCTCCCTCAAACACCTCTTTGGTCTTCTTCAAATCATAAAACACTTTGTCGTGTTTATTCTCAGAGTATTTCTCAAAAGATTTATAGAAAGCAGCAACATCGTCATCGCCTTCTATCAAAGAGGGTTTTGGCTCGAGCTCAAGAGTTTCACAATCGATATAAACATACATCGGCTTCTTTTTATTGCAGCTAGCAAGCGCAAGAACCATTATCATCGTGAGGAGTAGAAAAGATGTCTTTTTCATAATTGTATAGTTTTTATTATCAACAGGATTTCGAGTGCAAAGATATAAATTAATTTTAATTACTAAAAAATAAACCAAACAATTAGGCCCTAAAAAGGCCATTTATTATGTATAACGGTTATTTTTTATGAATATTTTGCAAGTTTTTACGACTTAGCGCATTTGCATAACGATCTAAGATTATTGTAGAGGCAGCACTTCCACGATTGATGGCTTCTACAGTTATGCGCTCAAGAGAGTCGATGAGCAGGCTGTCGCGAGCAAAATACTGGCGCTCGAGCGCAACATCAATGGTAGAGTCAGGCGCCACGTGAGATAGATACTCTTGATGAAGCTTCTGTCTATCGTTGGCAAGCGACTTGCGGGCTTTCAGGTAGGTCATATACTCGTGATTGGCGTCACCACCACTTATCACCAGTCCCGTAGGAGTGATGTCAATCAGTATCTCACCTGGCTCAACGACAAATATCATAGGTGTGGTGTCGTTATTAAACTTAAGGTAAGCAACTGTTGGTTCCTCAATAGTTCCCTCAAAGACAAAAGCTTGACTTGCATTGTCGCGAGCAACTGTTGCCACATGAAACACACTATTATAGTCACTCATCAGTAGCAAGAGCGACACGCTATCGGTTCCAAGTTCGGGAGAGATTTTGCACTCCACCCTATAATGCGACTTGTCAAGACTCTCGACACATCCAGTGAGCATGACTACAGCCATGACAAGCATTATAATTCGTGAAAAGTATCTTATCATCAATTTTCAGTTTTCAAGCAAATAGATTATGCATTATGCATTTAAACGCATCATTGATTCTTAATGTGAACATCCAACTGAGGGAATGGGAACTGAACACCATTTGCAGGGAGCTGCTTATAAACAGCCTCGTTGATGTCGTAAAGCACTCCCCAATAGTCAGCAAAGAGGCACCATGCTCTTACAACCAGCACAAGAGCGCTATCGTCAAGGTTCTCAAGCGACACATAAGGTGTGAAATTTACCTTGGGCATTTTGTCATCAAGTTCCAACTTCTTTTCCTCACGCAACTCCTCAAGCTGCTCACGGCGTTTCTTATGCTTGTAGAAGAGACGTTTATACCATGGCATCTTACTGATTTCACTCTCTGAAGGCAATTCATCGGCGCCATTGTTATTACTACTGTTAGCTTCCTCGGTACCCGGCTTGAGGATACGTTCATCGGCTTCGAGAAGGTCGAGAATCACCTTGCGGGCAACTTCCACATCTGAACCATAGGCTACCGACACGCGCCATTCCACACGGCGGAACTTCTCACGAGAATAATTGTTGATGGTGCCTGTGGAGAGCCCACCATTGGGGATAATGATCGACTCGTTATTATAGGTAGTTATAATAGTATGGAAAATCTGTATTTCCTTAACAAAACCCTTATACTTGTCATACTCAATATAATCTCCAACCTTGTAGGGCTTGAGCATCAATATCAGCACGCCACCCGCAAAATTTTGCAACGTTCCACTGAAAGCCATACCAATGGCAATACCTGCCGAGGCAAAGATAGCGATAAACGAACTAGTCTCAATGCCTAAAATGCCTATGACGATTATCGTAAGGATAAAGAAGAATGTAAACTTAAATAGGCTAAGCAAGAATGTTGTGAGCGAGCGGTCAACATTGCGATTGAGCATTATAGCGCGAAGCAGGTTGTGAAGTTTCATCACAATGAATCGTCCTGCAATAAACACTATGGCAGCCGCAAGAAGATGCAAGCACAAATTCACGCCGGTGTCTACAAGCATTGATATCACGCTGTTCCACTCAAAGTTCTGAAGATTCTCTTGAAGCTTCTCGGGAGAGGCAGCGATTGAGTCGGTTAACGCTTTCAACTTCTCGGCATTTTTAGGCAATGAGTCGGGGTTGACCATTGGCACCTGAAGCATAAGTGATAATTAGGTCTTGATTCATTCTTATTATTGTTTTCTTAAATTAATTGTACTACTGTTTAATTTCAAATTGCAAAGTTAATCATTTTTTCCATTTTATGCATAATCTATTTTTCTTGTTTTCTTGTCCCCTTGTCCTCTCGTGTTCCAAAAACATAAACATTTATAAAAATATTAAACAACCGCAAGCCATTTTTGTGTGGTGTTTTATCTTTGTCAAAAATATATCGCAATGAAACGCTTTATCAACACAACAATATTGCTTGCTTTTGCCATCGTGGCATGGGGACAGGCGGGAGTCGCGCTAAACCAGCAGAACATGAAGTTTGAAAAAGGTATGAAGCCCGACCCTATCAAAATAAAACCTCCTGTTGACAACACCATCCCCATCGACACCAGCACTGTGTATTTCGCGCTGGTAGATTCAGCACAACAATGCATAAAAGCCGAACAGTGGCAACAGGCTGAGCATTTCCTGCTTGAGGCCATCAGGAGCGAGCCAAGCAATCCTAGCAACTCGCTGCTGCTCTCCAACATCGCCACCATGCAACGGCGGCAGGGGCGACTCAGAGAGGCTATACGCAACTACTCCATGGCTATCGATATCACGCCCAATGCAGTGACACTGCTCCACAACCGAGCTGCAGTATATATCCTTATTGACAGCATTGCGCTGGCACAGGCCGATTATGAGCGCATAATGCTTATTGATGAAAGCGACGTGGAGTCGCGATACACGCACGGGATGCTCGCCCTGAACTTGGGCGACACCAAGACTGCTCATAAAGACTTTGACGACATTCTGCGCATAAATCCCAATTCTGGAATGGCAAAACAAGGACAAGGCTACCTGCACAAGCATGCTGGCGAATATGAGAAAGCGGCTCAGTGCTTCAGCGAAGTCATCAAGGTAAGGCCCACCGCTACCCTACTCGCCAATCGAGCCGACTGCTACCTCACCACAAAGCGACTCAACGACGCGTCAATCGACATCGCCAACGCCCTTGAGCTTGACCCCGATGATCCTTACATCTATATCCTGCGTGCCAAACTCAACAAGCTGCGCTTCAACCGCGAAGACATGGAACGCGACATCAAGCTCGCCATAGCTCACGGTCTCGACAAAGACGAAGCAAAGGCACTCATTGGGGAATAATTTTTTTTAAGTATTCCTAGTAAATCTAGATACTCTAGAAAGTCTAGAAAATCTAGATACTCTGCTTTAGAAAAGTCAAAAACTTATCAACAACCCTTGCAAGAGTGGCGAGAAAGCAGTAATTTTGCACGATGATTTCACTTACTCAACATATAGAATACCTGATGATGCAAGGCGACTGTGTGGTAGTCCCTGGATGGGGAGCACTAGTTGCCAGCCACGTGCCGTCGAGTAGCACACAGAGCAGCATTAACAGGCCGTCACGACTCATCGCTTTCAACTCAAGCATCGCCCACAACGATGGACAGCTTGCCATGTCGGTGGCACGGCGTCACAACATCAGCTATGACGAGGCATGCAAGGTGATTGCCGACAACGTGACTGTTTTCCGCCGCCAACTGGCAACTGGCTCCGAGGTACCTTTCGGGCGCCTGGGATTCTTCAAAAATGACGACAACAGCAAGCTAATCTTCACCCCAACCTTACATGATGAGGCTAGCGACGAGTTCTTCGGGTTGCATAACTTTGACTTCCCTATCCTCTCGCAAACCAGCGAAAACGAGCAAGGCAAGGTGGCATCCGGCATCTTTGCCCACCGCGGGTGGAAGACAGCTGTGGCGATTGCTGCTATCGTAGGTATCGGCGCGCTGTTATCCACGCCTGTCATTGTTGACAAAAGCATCGACACAGCTAGTCTGAATATCGCCGATGTCAAGACCAAGCCCACTGCAATCACCGTGAAGCCTGTTTCTCAAGCAACTAGCGACGACAATAAAATCACCATCGTTGACGCTCCAAGCGAGGATACTCCAGTACAGCAAACGTTCAACGAAGGTATGCCAAGCGATGAAAGCGGAGCTTATTTTCTTGTCATCAACACTTGCAAAAAGCAGCATCAGGCACAGGCGCTCGTCAAGCAATATGCCAAAAAAGGCATAAAATGCAAGATCATAGCTCGCGGAGGGTATCATCACATGGTCGTGGCTCAAAGCAATAACAAGCAAGAGCTAATAAAGGCCAAGAAGCTCCTACCAGAAAAATACCGCAAGGCATGGGTATGTAAGTAGATTTCAGAAATCAGAAGTCAGATTCCAGAAGTCAGAAATGAGATAACTAAAATACTGAGTGGCGCAAGAAAATTCTTGCGCCACTCGCCTTTTAATCAATCATCATTAATAACCATAATGTCCTCCATGATGGTGATGGCCGCCACCGGGATGATGCCCTGGATGATGCCTGGGTGGTGGAGGTGGCGGAGGACCAGGCCGTCCCCTATAGGGGTAGTCGTAATAATAACCATCGTCATACCAATATGGACTGCACGAAGTCACTGCCACCGATGCCAGCATCGCTAGCAGAACAGCCACAATCAATGTCTTCTTTCTTTTCATTTATCTGCGTTTCGTTAGGTGTTTGAAAATCTAAGTCAGTTGCACCATTTTGACTACCAAGCATAGCCAAAGTTTAACGCATAACGCTCAACAAATGATTATAATAGACAAATGCCAGTTTTTTATCTATAAACTTACCCGATCCTATCCCTCACCGTTACAACAAAGTTGCGCAACTCATCCTCTGCCGAGAAGGCTGTTATGGGAATCGCAAAAAAGGTGTATCGGTTTTTCTTGAAGCGCAGCACAAAACAGTGGCTCAGCACTGTGCTCGAAGCTATCTCGTCCCATAAGATAATGTGCTGACGCATCTTCTCGCTCGTGAAATCGAGTTGCAATCCCTCGCCGGTGATGGTAACAGTCTTCTCCAGAATCGACCATCGCGATTCCTGCGTCAACGCGAAATAATATAACACAGGAAACGACACAATAATCATAGCCATTGCCACTATCAGCGCCACAAAGGCAAAACGTGTATCCACCGCAATCAGCCCCAAACACACCACCACTGGCAGCAGCAACAGCCACCACCAGCGCACCAAGAACAGCCGATAAAGTATCGACATATAGGTGCCCGATGATATAGAATTAGCCGCTATCAACGAGTTCTCGTGCCTGGAGTGCCAGATTTACGTTTCTTACTGAACCAATCTTTCAATGCAGCACGCGTGTTGTATTCGCGTTCATACATCAACATATTCCTCTTCACCATTTGCTGGCAATAACCTGTGCCTTCCTCGTTATAGAGTTTGCTCAGGTTCAAATAATGCTGGCCATTTCCACGCTTAACAGAAAATACCTCCGCCTGACGAGCACGAACCATGTCGCATTGCGGACTATGATGATTCTCGCCAGTGCCATTAAGCACACTGGGCACGCCGCCTGCCACTCCTACGTGCGCAGCAAAAGTCTCGGCGCAAGGAGGATAGCCAAGTGAAATCCACATAGTGGTCAGTGCAGGAGGCTCACCATGCTCTATTCCCTCTATGACAATAGATGCCGTTGAGATGCGGCGAGGTATGAAATCTTGATCAACTATCCATTCCTCACCACTATGTGTATAGTCCTTGCCAAGAAGACTATGATAGAATGTACGAGAAACCTCCTCGGTAAAAACCGCTGGGGTAAAATCGCCTACAGCAATGTGTGGAGCAAGCAGATGCTTAGCATTTTCATGACGCACATATCCCATTCCCTCATCGGGGCGACCGCTGTAAGAATAGTTAGTGCGAATGAGAACGCCGTCAGTAGCATCGGCAAGGTCATATTTCTTATATGTGTAATTGCCAGTCTCGAAATATGCGCCATGTCCCAATGCATCAATGACACCGAAATTTGCCTCTACACCTAACGGCTTGGGCATCGATTGCAACAATCGCTCAAAGTCATCGACTGTGACACAGTGCTCAAGTGCTAGCTTCATCACCACGCCTTCCTTGTCCATTTCACTCTCGGGGACATTGTCATCATTAAGGTTATAGGATGCCGTGTTCATAATGGCAAAGCCTTTTTCGTTGAAACCAGTCCATGCTGCGGTATCGTTGAGGTCGGTAGCGTCGAAAACCGCCACAAACTCATAGCAGTCATCGTGAGCCTTTATCAGTTCCACGCGATTGTCAAGGCACCCAGTGTCACGGTTTTTCCACAGCAGAGGCCTGCCCGACTGTGTCTTTTTTCCGGAAATAATCGCCGAAGTACAAGCCATCGCAGCAAAACCGCCAGCAAGCAAAAGAATGAGTAATAATGCCTGTTTTTTCATGATTTCATTGAATTTATTGGCCCAAAGGTAATATAAAATCGCATTGTAAGCAAAAAAATTTGTCAATTAAAATAAAATTACTACCTTTGCAGCTGAATTTTACACACCCACTCAAAAACAATCCACTATTAAACACCTTTTTACCACGAGGTGTGTGATTTTCACATTTTCATATTTTTCCAAACCATCTCAATCTAATCAAGTGTATCATCCACTTAATAACGCACGTCACTTTCTCTAATACTTGTGTAGCCACACTACACACTATGTGTGATTGTGTGTGATTGAGATTTTCATGATTTTTCATTTTTACAATTATGTATAATCTTGACCAACTCGATTTAATGACAAGCGCCAAGTTAAAAGACTTGGCGAAATCTATGGGTATCAAAAAAGTAAACAGCACTCCAAAGCAGGATCTAATCTATCAGATTATTGACCAACAAGCAATCGACGCCTCACAAAATGCCCCTGAAGAGCCCAAAAAGCGTCGAGGACGTGCTAAGAAGAACGCTAATGACACCGTTGAAACACAACCCACTAACGAAAAAGACAACAAAAAGAAAAAATCGGCTAAAACAACCGATGAAAAACCCAAAATGGTGAAAGAAATATCAGATGCTGTAAAACCTGAGACTCAAGTCGAGACAAAGACTCTAGTCGTGCCAAAAGCCGAAGAGCCTGCCGCTGAGACTACAGCAAAGCGCAAGCGAGGAAGACCACGCAAGAGCGAGGCTAAAGCCACTCAGCAAGAGCAACTTCCAGGTCTTGAGATTGCCGAACCAGCAAATGAGCAAAACGAGACAAAAGAAGAGACTTCTAACAACGATACAACTCAAGAGAAAGCTCCAAAACGAACTCGCCGTGAGCGCATCGAGCGCAACACACAAGAAACCGTCAACTATGGCGAGCAAGTAGCCAGCTCCGACGGGATGCCTATTCCTGACGACATCGGCACATTTGAGCAACAGCCTATGCCTAACGACATATTGCCTGCTGCCCTGCAGCCATCACCAGCCCCCAGCGAGAAACAAGACGACTTCGTTCCCGCACAAGATCAAGAGATGGCAATAGAGCCAGAGCCTAAAGTTGAGCCTGAGTCACCAGTCTTTGACCCCAAGCAGGACGATTTTATGAGTCTGTTCAACACCAACCCTAACGCCACAATTGGAAAAAAGAACAAACGCGATAACAGGGGTGAGCAACAAGGACAAGGCAATTTCTTCGGTGCTGGAACAATGACTTTCAAACCGCGCACTCCCGAAGAGCGCGAAGAGGCAGCTCGTCGCGCCGAGGAGCAACGCCGCCTGGCTGCCGAGGAAGCCGCCAAGGCTCCAATCCTTATTCAGGAGCCAAAAGCCGAAAAGGAGCCACAGAGCAACAAGCAGCAGAAAAAGAAAAAAGGTAAGAATCAGCAACAGCAGCAACCCGAATCGGCACTGCCCTATGCCGAAATTACCTACAATTTCGACGGCATAATCAACGGAATGGGCGTGCTCGAGGTTATGCCCGACGGCTACGGTTTCCTGCGTTCAAGTGACTACAATTATCTCACTTCGCCCGATGACATCTACGTGCCACAGGCACAAATAAAGAACTATGGCCTCAAAACTGGCGACGTGGTAGAATGCACCATAAGGCCTCCAAAAGAGGGTGAGAAATACTTCCCACTTGTGGATGTTAGACTCATCAACGGACGCACTCCTGCATTCGTTCGCGACAGAATTCCATTTGAGCACCTAGTGCCTTTGTTCCCCAACGAGAAATTCGACCTCGTTAGTCCCACTCGCCCCAATATCTCCACCCGCATAGTGGACATGTTCTCGCCCATTGGCAAAGGACAGCGTGGACTCATCGTGGCACCTCCCAAGACTGGTAAAACAGTTCTGCTCAAAGACATCGCAAATGCTATCTCGGAGAATCACCCCGATACCTATATGATTATCCTGCTCATTGATGAGCGCCCCGAAGAGGTTACCGACATGGCACGCAGCGTTAACGCCGAAGTAATCGCATCGACCTTTGACGAGCCTGCCGACCGCCACGTGAAAATTGCTGACCTTGTTCTTCAAAAAGCTAAACGCATGGTGGAATGTGGTCATGATGTGGTGATACTGCTTGACTCTATCACCCGTCTGGCTCGTGCCTACAACACCATTGCACCCGCTAGCGGCAAGATTTTAAGTGGTGGTGTAGATGCCAACGCTCTACAGCGTCCCAAACGCTTCTTTGGCGCCGCGCGCAATATCGAGAATGGTGGCAGCCTAACTATCATTGCAACCGCTCTTATCGAGACTGGAAGCAAGATGGACGAGGTGATATTTGAGGAGTTCAAGGGTACCGGCAACATGGAGCTGCAGCTCGACCGCAAACTCAGCAACAAGCGTGTCTTCCCAGCTGTGGACATCATTGCCTCCAGCACACGCCGCGCCGACCTGCTGCTCAATCAAGATACACTCAACCGCATGTGGATATTGCGACGCTTCCTCAGCGACCGAAGCTCTGTCGATGCAATGGAGTTCATCAAAGAGCGCATGGAACGCAGCCTCACCAACGAGGAGCTACTCCTCACTATGAACGACTAACCCACACAATCTTGAGGATACTCTACGTAGCAAGGAGTATAGAGAGTTTTGGAGATATATATAACTCCATTCTTTCTATACTCCTTTTTCCATTTATCCACATCAAAGAGCCACACCATCTTAACGTTTTTTAAGAATTCACCAACCATGCAGTCATAGAAGCCCTAACACTCTGCATTTCAATAGTGTTACGCATAAAAAACGCCACATTCAATCTAACATCACTCTTTCTGCTCTTTTCCAAAAATTAATTTGTTGAAAAAAAAATCAAAAAAATGCTTGTAGTTTCATACATTTTAACTACATTTGCATTAAATATTTAATATTATGTCGCAAAAAGCTGCTCATATCTGCATTATGCGACTCATAAGTATTATTGCTTACTTTATTAGTTTTATTATGAAAAAATTTTTATTGTTTGCAGTTGGCGCACTTCTCGCGCTTCCTATGATTACTTCTTGCAGCAGCAGCGGCCCTACCGGTGACCCTAAGAAAGATGCAGAGTCTTTAGAAGGCCTATTAAAAAAACAGCAAGAGCTTGACCTTGAATTTAAAGAGAAGCAAGCTACAATTCTTGAGTATTATGCCGACAAAAAAGACTCTAAAGAATTTGAAAAATTTCTAGAAGAGTTTGCCGATGTTGCTAAAGACGTTGAAAATGGATTTGAGAAAGACAACAGAGACAAGATAAAAGAGCTTAACAAGACTATAAAGAATGCTCAAGAAAAGCTTGAAGGAGAGTCTTCTTCATCCAACGAAGAAAAAGTAGAAGAATAATTTTTATTGAGAAATTTTTTAATGACAAATCAATGGACATTGAAATTAGCAAAACAACTACTGACTTTAATGCCCATTCTTAATAAAAAAGAAACCGCCGAGCCGCTTGAAAGGGGGTAGGCAACACAATTAAAACAAAAAAATATATTATGAAAAAATATCTATTAATTGTTGCTGCAGCACTTTTGGCACTGCCAGCTCTCAACTCCTGCAACAAACCCAGCGGAGACCCTGTAAAAGATGCCGAGGCGTTTCAGGGGTTGATTGAAGATCAACTTGAGATAGAGCTTGAAGCACAGCAAAAAATTGCTGACCTTGCCGAATACTATGCCGAGAATGAAGATTACGATGCTTACAAGGATCTTCAAGATGAGTTTATGGAAATGAGCAAAGATCTTCAAGAACAATATGAAGATCAAATCAAAGACCTCAATAAGGCAATTTCTAAAGTTGAAAAGAAAATAAATAAGAAAAAAAATAAAGATAACGAGGATGAGAGCAGCAACGAAGACGAAGAGTAATTAGTCTTTGATTGTCACTAATCATCTAAGCGATATTTTCATCAACAAGAGTATGAGCGAAAAGCTCTCAAGTATTTTAGAAACAATTAATACACTTATATTATGAAAAAATTCTTAATAATAGCAACGGTTGCCTTTTTCTGCCTTCCATTATTATCCTGTGGCAAGCCCACTGGTGATCCTAAAAAAGATGTAGAAAATCTGAAAGGACTTGCCGAAAAGGCAATTGACAATCAAATTAAGCAGATGGAGCAACGCCTCGAATTTGCCGAATTCTATGCCGAAGACGGCGATTACAAGGGATATGAGAAATTTGAGAAGAAATTAAACAAACTTGAAAACGCAATTCATAAAGATTTCAAGAAAGAGCATAAGGCTGAGTTTAAAGATGCTGAAAAACGCGTTGAAAAAGCCGAAAAGAAATTAAATAAGCACAAAGACAACGAAGATGAAGAAGAGTAGCCGATAGACCGCCACCTGCTTTTTCTCAAGAAACATGACTTTTTCGTGAGCGGGAAGGATAATCACTTCAACTGACACCCTCCTAGCACTATTCAGGAAAACAGCAACCAGGGCACTATCGACAAAACAAATCAATATTGTTTAACAAAAAAGAAATTAACAAGAAAAAGCCGAAACGCTTTAAAGGGAGTAGGCACAAATTTTTAAAACCATATTTTTTATTATGAAGATTAAATTTTTATCTATTGCTTTCGCACTCGTTGTTGCTGTAATGTTCACTGCTTGCAGTAAAGGTCCTAGCGGCGATCCCGCTGCCGACGCTAAACAATGCGCCACTGAGATGATTGACCTCATGAAGAAAGACATCAAGACTCTTGACGATGTTAAGAAACTTGAGACTGATATCGAGGCTATCACTAAGAAGTATGAAGACTTCTACAAAGAGAAAGGTGAGGATCAGCTGAAGAAATTCCAAGACGCTGTTGCTGAGCTTGAGAACGACCCAGAGATCAAGAAGCAGGTTGAGGACGCCCAGAAAGAGATGATGGACAAAGTCACCAAGCTAATGGGCGAAGAATCTAGCGCTTCTGAATAACGTCTCATCGTACTTTTCTTTTTGACTATCTTTAGATAATCATTTCATAAAGAGTGTTGCATTAGTATTTACGTTAATCCAAACGGTAAATGTAACACTCTTTCTTTTTTAAAAAACAATCAACCACAAAACATTTAACAAAAAAATCAAAATCAGCACACAATGAAATTTAAATTTTTATCTATCATCATGGCCGTTGCAGTAGCATTGGCATTCACCTCGTGCGACACCAAGAAAGCTAGCGCAAGCGACAAGAGTGAGAGCGCAAGCGAGCAAGTAGAAGAAAGCGCTGAAGAGAAAGTAGAAGAGCCTAAAGCTCCTACTGGCGATGCAGCTGCCGACGCTAAGCAATGCGCCACTGAGATGGTTGACCTCATGAAGAATGTTGACGTAAGCAACATCAAGACTGCAGAAGACGCCGAGAAGTGGGAGAAGGAATTCTCAAAGCAAATAGATGAACTCCAGAAGAAATATGAGGACTTCTACAAAGAGAAAGGCGAGGATAAGCTGAAAGAGTTCCAAAAAGCTGTTGAGGATCTGGAGAATAACCCTGAGATCAAGAAGCAGGTTGAGGATGCTCAGAATGAGATGATGGAAAAAGTTATGAAACTCATGAGTGAAACTAAGGGATAATTTTTTATCTAAACTTATCTTTTTGACTATCTTTAGATAATCATTTCATAAAGAGTGTTGCATTAGTATTTACGTTAATCCAAACGGTAAATGTAACACTCTTTCTTTTTTAAAAAACAATCAACCACAAAACATTTAA
>JAEEGL011410371.1_pt1 | contig 18372 bp, 13 predicted proteins | sample 9134231 | NCBI WGS metagenome assembly JAEEGL01 (sample SAMN16246548, study PRJNA631951) | gut metagenome | biome: gut microbiome; feature: rumen; material: fiber-attached | host: Bos | place: Iran: Karaj | collected 2018-10 | reverse complement strand
GCTGTTTCTTTTTGTCAAAGTATATCAGGGATGCACCAGTGGTGGTCCGGCAAATGGAATCATACTCTGGGAGCGTGTCGGTCTTCTTCGGAAACAGGATAAGCCTTCCGTTCACGATATCCTCGCCCCATAAGACAAGGTTCGAAGGTTTTACGCCTTTTGCGGCGTATCGAGCCTGGAGAATGTTATCGTATAAGATTTTCTCGCTTATTGCCCCCATTACTTCCCCTTTCATACCAGAGTAACAAACGCCCTTATTCATATGTAGTCCTGATTTAGTTGCTTCTCCTTATTTTACCGACATCAGCCCATAATTAAACATGGGGACATTCCGCTTATATACGGCATTGAACAATTCATTTATGGTTTCAAGAATGCTCTTCAAAGATCCCTCTACCATTTTTTCAGTTAATTCAACCACCTGCTTAGGATGCACAAGATTGTTGCGCAAATCAATTGTCTGTTTAATTCTCATATCCCATCCAGCAGAAGAATCAATCGGGCGATGTTTATACTTTGAAACAATCAACTCTATCCTATCAATAAGTCTCGACATCTTCAGTTTATCAGTTAACAAAACTCTTCCGGTTTGGATTTCTATACTTTTTTCACCAAGAACGCTCTTCTCAAATATATCCAAGTTAAACTCCTCAGTGTTAATCAACTCTTCGCATATAGAATTGACGTAAGCCTCTAATGCGGACATCCCGATTAACAGACTAGCATGCAATCTTTTTTGTTTCTCCATATCTTGTTTTGAGTTCTTTGCATCTTCGAGGAAGGCCTTAGCCTCGTCGAAAAGTAGCTCACCAAAGAAATCAAATTCGGTACTCATTTATGACTCCTCAATCTCTCTTACTTCAAGATTTGCCTGTTTCGCAACATATTTACTCATGGCCAACTTTACTAATCTTGCGTCAATACCTCCACCACTTTCCGCCTGCAGATAAAACAATTCGATTAATCGTCCACGTTCCTTTGCATCGGTGCGAGTTCCTAATCCGCGATAATTTTCCGGATCAGATTTATGCCGAGCGGATGCAAGCACCTGGGCATTCAGAGGATCCTTTCCAGTTGTTTCACTTAGTTTATAATGTCGATTTAGCCTCACCGGATTATCCTCTAAAAGCCCTGCAATAAAAGCCCATGCCGCAAGAACTGCATAGTTATGTACTTTGTTTTTATACATATTTGCAGCTTGTGATTTACTATTTGAAAAGTATGCAACCTGTTTTTCAATCAGCCTTGCATAGTTTTTTCCTGCCTCTTTCAACTTTTCATTCTTATCCCAATCTGGATGCTTTTCTTTAAACTCTTCCCATGGTAATGATATTCCTCCAGAAGGCGCTATCATCCCATCTGTTTTTTGATTTTGAAAATCATGTATTTCACGTCCCATATAATAGTTGATGACAAATGTTCTTGCTTCTCGAACTGTCATGGCGTTGTTTGGGCTCTTTTTATCGCCGAAATCACTATTATCATCTATCAAGGAAACATCATGGCACCAATCCCTTAACGCCGATCCGCTGTACGTCTCCATCATCCGATCCAACAAATCCGGTGAGACGTCAATGTTTGTGTTAGATACAATTTGTGCATCTAAACGTTGATCAATATTCAATCCGAAATATACTTTAATCCCTTGGAATTGGTTTACTCCTGCTTCTAAGGCTTCACGAATTGCCTCTATTCGATGCTGACCACCTATTATCTTAATGGGTTTCTCAGGGGCAAATTCTTTTGTGTATTCTGTCACGATATTACTGAAAGCCCTTCCCTTTTTAGCGTCAATTTTCATTTGCACAAAAGCACCATCTCCACTTACAATATCGCGATTAGACTTATACTCTCCCTGATCTTCCGGATCTAATGGTACATCACTAGTACATAAATCAATGAGCTGGTTTGCCATAATGTGACACTCGGTAAAAATGGCTTTTGTTGCACCATCCTTGTATAGATATAATTGTTCTTCATTCGGAACACACGTTCCAACAAAATCATCAATTAACCCTTTCAATGTTTCCATTTCATTTTCAGAAATATTCGACGCAAACTTAAGTTCCATATTCTCATTTTCTCCTTGAATTTGAATCCTAACACTTTGGTCTTCACACGCATTGTCTCTCAAGACAATAGTCTTCTACAATACTCTAGAATTGTAGTTGTCGACAATTCACCTTCCTCGCGAATTGTGAAATCCCATTTTGCACCAATAGACAGATTTACTTGATTATAATACCTTGGAGTTTTCTCCTTGCTATTAATCATATTCCTCCTGAAACATACATTTTCAGTTCCACCCTGTGTTGGAAAAATATTCCCTACATTTCGGCAGTTCATCATAAGCGCATACGCCAGAATCTGATGTCTATCAGATCTCGAATATCGTGACTCAGCGTTCTTATACTTTACATCGAATACCAGATAGTTATCCTTATCGTCGATTATTACAATATCCGGTTTAATATTCCCCGCTATATATTTGGAATATATTCTGTCCTTCTCTTTTAGCACAGCTGTTTTATCATCATATTGAACAAGCTTCAAACCAGGCTGAGCAGAATTGAACGAACCAATTCCCGCCTTTTTTAGATATGCCCTTACGAACATCTCGAATAGTTTTTCCATGGATACCGCATACGGAACGACGTAACTAGTAATTGTAGAGGCCCCTGTAGCCTCAAGCGTTATTTCGCTTAAAACCATTTTCGCAGCATTTACGACGGGTTTGTAATAAGCGTATACTCCTGTTGTTTTTATACGATCCATATCATATCTAGACAGTTTCTTGTAAGAAATATGAGACAGAGAGTTTCTGCAATAGGATATCATGTCTCTGAAAGAGTTCTTGTTCCCGCTTGCAGATCCAAAGTATCTATCCATGAACAATGCTGCTTTATTCAAGGCAGCCTTTAAAACTTGATTTTCAATAATGTCTTCAGAATACTCCAGATACCTACAGAAAACTCTATCGTCTCTTCCTCGCAAGGTGTTCTGCTGTATATTTTTTGAAAACACAACCTTGCCTTTTACTTTTCCTGTCAGGTTTTCTTCTCTTCGCTCCATTCTTCCCATCAAAGGTCGCATACATAGATTTTTTAGCATCGTAATAAAAACGCTGGCGGTAATAATACTGCTCTCACGTGCTATACTATCTTTAAGGAAAATGGGGTCCTCGCCGACAGAGAAATTAAACAACTCGTTATCCCTGAGATCCTCTATCTCGAGATTTGGTTTGTCAATTCTATTAGTTTGCGGTGCAAGATACCTCTCAAACTCATCATCATCGCTCAACGCATTAAGCATGTCTGCAACAGATACTGGAAACCTAGGTTCTATCTTAAGTATTACCTCATGCCCATCTGATGTACTTAGATTTCTTCCTGTAATACTCTTTAGGCGACAAACACCAACATAATTCCCAGAATAAAGCCGTCCATTTACTCGTCTAATTCCAAGATTGACTATTTCGTCATCATTAGCACACCATACATCATCTGCATTAATTTTTTCCGAAAGTCCTTCCAACGAACTATTATCATTCGCATAGAATACCAGTTGATGTTTTGAGCTTTCTTCCCAATATGCTTTTTCTACCATAGATTCCTCAATCGTTAATCGTTGTTAACTTATCAAAGATGTCTTTGATTCTACTTTCATTTTGGTTAACATCTAATACTCCGCTTATACACTTCAGCAAACCATTCCAACCATCTTCCTCTTCGTAAATCTCGAATTGAAACAATCCATCTTTATAGTATTCTCTAAGGATTGGCAAGATTTGATATCTAAACCTCAGGAACAACTGCTCTTCCGAATCCACCATGAAATAAGTATGTCCAATTTGCACATCGTCCTTGAAATACTCTGCATTCAAATTATCCGGCGTGAATAATTCGGCCACTCGATCAAAGAGCATTGCTGCTTTTTCATTCACTTTAATCTGCTTTTTCTCGGCATCCGGATTTCCGCCTTTTCCATTCCGATATTCTAATATAACGCTTCTGTCAGGCAACAGCGGAAAGAAAAGAAAACGTCTTCTTATGGCATAATCAATTCCACCAATTGATTTGTCTGCCGTGTTCATCGTTCCAATAATGTATAGATTGTCTGGAAGACTTACCTTATTATCATTATTAACAGTATAAGGAGTTGCGACTTTCCTCCCTCGATATTCCAATCCATAGATTAATTCACCAAAGACGGTCGCCAAATTGGCGCGATTAATCTCATCAATAACGAGGAAAAACTTGGTTTTCTCATTTCCTTTTTGACTTGCCAAATTAGAAATCTTTCCCAGTATTTTATTCACCGTATCATATGAAACAGCACTGCTAGTCCCCGTCTTGATTGTTCCTACCTCTATACCTCTAACAAAATCCTCATAACCATATGATGGATGAAACTGAACAATATCCCAGGCTATTTTGGGAAGTTTTCCTGGTGTTTTTTTCATCCACTCAGAATAGCTTGTTTGATTTTCATAGTTTGAAATCTGTAAGCTGTCTAATTCTTCATCACTAATCTGTACACCGGCATTACTATTTGCAACAAACTTCAGGAATTCCCGTGAGGAATATGTCTTCGATGATCCAGGCGGGCCTTGTAAAATCATCTGGTGTGTGCCTAATACTTCCATAGCCTTATAATATTCCTCATATTTTTTTGTGTTATCCACTTTATATGCTCCTTCCACGATAATGCTTTGATCGCCAATTGTTATTGAGTCTCCAATATTTTTCCACAAGAGTTCGAGATTGTGTATTACTTCTCTAAAATCATCATTTGCCTTTGCATTTACATCTTTTTCATCAGATATTTCAGGATGTAATAAACGTGTTTCTGAGACCAAATGCCTGTATTCTTGCTCCGAAAAAGCTTTTAGCCTCGCAACATTATCATCCCCAGGGTTCTCTTTTAAATATCCTTCATAATGCGAATTAAGAGATCTATAATAACTCCTAAGGATTCGAAACATAATTGAGTTCGGGGACGAAGAATACCTTTCATTCTCCTCGTTTCCAACATCTAAATCTTCATACCATCGCGTATATTCTCCTGGTTGCATTTCAGATGCAATTGCAAAATCAACTCCGTCAACGGAAATCGAGTCTTCTTTGTTCCCGGAATAAAAAAACCTTGGCCTCTTTGACTCTCCAGTCTTGGTTATTGTGGTTCCATAAGTGTATTTATCTCTCAACGACCTCTCCACATACAGATAAGCTGGCGAGGGAAAAGTTCTTTCGATTTTATCGAGTTTTGCTTTCTTACGTACTACAACTTCCGGGTTGAACATTATTTCGTTAACGATATCTGTATCATCAACCAGTCCCTGTTCTTTTATTCTGCTAACAAGATTAACTAAAGGTTGATGAGTTAAACCCTCGTTTTTAAAACTATCGGCAGTGACCCCCCGTTTATTTAGCACAATTCTTCCCATATCAGCATAAGCTTTATCTTTGCTATATTGACCATCGACAAGTTTCTCCAGGGCAGAAATACTTGCTTTTGCGGTATTGCACAATACATTGTCCTTTACGTATTGCCACAACATCGGAATGATTTGATATTTGACTGCCAAGGTTGCCCCTTCGCGTTTAAACATGCCATGACCCATGATAAATCTGCCGCGTTCTCTTTCGGTCAATTGAAATCTATCTCTTAAATTTTCCCTTACTATCCTCTTGGTTCGATAAAACAATGCATTCGCTGAGATATCAAAATCAGAGATTACGCTCGTCGAGGCATCATCAATGTATGAGTAATCACTATCTATAGTGTACTCATAGAAATGTCTCAGAAAACCATAATTCATTTGGTTCACGGATTCTACAATTGTGCTTAGGGTTGCAATGATATATATATTGGGGGAAACAAATAGCTTTTCATAATTCCCATATCGTTTTACATATGATATATTTCCATGTGGTTCAATTAAGGCCAGTGTATCGCCCATAATTCCTGATATATCCCCACGCCCAATATCATCAAGAATTAAAAAGTACTTTTTATCTTCCTTCTTTCTCCAACTATTATTTGCTCTTTTCAATAAATTGATAAATATCTTGTCCGCATATTGAAAATTCACTTTTCCATCTGTTGTACTTATCGTTATTCCCGCCACAAAATCCTCATAATATAAGGATGGATGAACGGGGATTAACTCTGAAACAACTTCATAATGATCTTCCTTTGTTAGTTTTCCCTGTGCAGAATACTGTTTCTTCTGACACTCGTCCGCAATTAAGGTGGCCAAGTACGTTTTTCCTACAGCCATAGTCCCAGAAAGAAGTAGATACTTATTTTCATCTATTATATGGGAAAGCTTTTCCACTAATGCGTTTGTGGCTTTTGTCATTTTTTCTCACTTTCATATAGCATATCCAGGACCTCGCCAACAGCCAGCCCAACACATTTTGCCAGCACCGGAGGAACCGCATTGCCAATCATAATATAGGTGTCCGTTTGATTGCCTAAGAAGTCAAAATCATCATCAAATGATTGAATCCTCGCAGCTTCTCGTGGGGTAATATCCCTACTTTGCTCTGGGTCATAATGAATAAACCTGTTCCCATCACGATCCAAATGAGAAATAATCGTTGTACTCGGTTCATCACTTCGGAGCACATGGTATCGATGAATTGGTGATTTTGCTCCCACCTTTTCCTCATATAAATTACTTAACGATCTACTATTCACATATTCATTCCTTCCAGACTTTATATCATCTGCAAGCATCCTATATATCTCCACATCTCTCAAGCTGTGATGCCGTGCCTTATGCCATGTGGTCTTACATTCGGGGATTGAGTATTCAATTCTGCGTGGAGACGTTGCTTCGCCAATAATCGGAAAAATCTTCGGTAAATCATCAATTGCTTCTTTAACCGTGACAGGCTTTTTCACCATATATTCGGGAAGCAGTTCCGTGTAAAACTGATGCAGTATCTGCTGCGCATTGGGACAATTGTTCTTTCTAATACCAAGGATAATCAATCTTTCTCTATGTTGCGGAACTCCATAATTACTCGCATTAACCTTTGCATATTTCTTTATGTCATCAACCAATTCATATCCAATACTTTCAAAACCTTTTTTAATCAGGTCGATAATAGGGGTCCCGTCTGGCATAGCGCTCAACAATCCAGGTACATTTTCAAAGACAAACACCTTCGGCTGATATCTTTTCACAACACTTAAATAGTGCTCAAACAAATAATTCCTATAATCCTCTCGCATTCCATTTTCGTCTCTAACCCTACCTGCAACAGAATACGCTTGGCACGGGGGGCCGCCAATAATAATATCAATTCCCCCCGCTTTATTTACATAATAATCTAATCCCTTTCCATCACCATAGGGTCCAGTTTTATATCTGCTCTTTTTTCCATCCGGCAACACCTCTCGTGATGGACCGGTTGACGCGTCCGACCAACCCTCAAACAACTCTTTTTCTTTCTGGATATCGAAACACATTACTCGCTCTTTGGCATCATAAATATTCCATTTAGTTTCCAGTCTGTGGATCAGCGTTTTTACTTGAGGTTGTAGCCATTCAACGGCGGCAATATCTTTATACCTACCACTCTGCAAAAAGCCATCTTCCATACCACCACATCCAGCAAAAAGATCAATCATCTTGTATAGCATTTTTTTCTCCAAATCAAAGGTATTTTTTTAATTGCTCCGCAATCACTTGTCCAAGCATTGGCGGCACCGCATTCCCCACCTGTCTAAATTGATCGGATTGGTTTCCATAGAAAATAAAGTCATCTGGGAAGGACTGTAATCGTGCACACTCACGAACCGTAGGAATTCGATTCCACTTATAATGGAAATGTGATCTATGCCCAGTATTTATAGTAAGTGATGGTTTTTTACTGTTATACCTAGTTAATGCCTCATGATACTTATACATTCCTCTATACTCTTCTGGCAAAGACGTATAATTCTTTCCCTCTGGAACTAAAGAAATCATCTGCCTTGTCTTCTCTATCGGAACACTTCCAATATGATTATAAATTCTATTGGAATTCTGTCGCATTCGCTTCTGATACGCAGACTGCGGTCCGATTTGGTATGTCTGGATTTCCTCGCCTCGCAAAATGTGACCATCTTCCGTCTGTAGACTTGGCAAATCAGAAATGGCCTCTTCACATGTCACAAATCTGTTCTCTTTAACTACCGGCTTAGGGAACTCAAAATCACACACTGAGTCCCGCAACCCCACAAAGAAAACCCTCTTCCTAATCTGGGGGACTCCATATTCAGGCGCAAACACAACCTTCGGAACCATCTTATATCCAATTGCACCAAAGTCTTCAACTATTCTTCTCGCCCCAACGCCGCCATTTGCTTCTATCATCGCTAGAACATTTTCAAGGAGCACAGCCTTAGGCTTTAGAATTCCAGTAAGCTTTACCATTGCAAGATAAAGAAAGTTTCGCTTATCATCTATATCCATCTTTCCTGCATAAGAGAAACCTTGGCAAGGGGGGCCACCAACAAGAACATCTAATTTATCTATTCCAATACCCTTCAGATAATCAACAATCACTTGAATGTTCTTGTGTTCATACAAGTCCAGTTTCATTGCCGTTGCTGTCCCATGATTTTCTTGGAAGGTCTTCAATGCTGAATCATCATAATCAACGCCTAGCACTACATCGTACCCTGCATCAATAAACCCTTTTGACAAACCACCCGCACCGCAAAACAAATCCACAACAGAATGTTTCATAATTACTTCCTCAATCCATTTTAATCTTCTACTCTATTCCATTTTCTTTTAGCTTCGAAACAGCATCCATTATCGCCTTAATCTGTTTCTTGGAAAGCTGTGTATATTGAAGTTGGCAGTATTTAATCGCGTATTGTAATGCATACACATCTGCGTTGTTGATAGCATCCTGCGATTTTCCGCGTTCAATAATAGCAGTCCAATAGTTAGCTCCTTTATTGAATATGAACATTTCATCCGAAATACCATTGTCAAACTTCTGTTCTTTTTTTGCCGCCGCGCTCTCAATGGATTTTTCCATCGGAGAAACAAGAACCTCATTTAATTCTTCAGAAACCTGATAGGGGACTTTTGAGATGATGTCCCAACATTCAACCTTTTTACAATATGTCTCAACATTGGCGGTAGACCGAGCCGGATCATTAATCCTATCAAAAACGATTTTACCAATCTTTGCTATATCATTGTGAAATGCCTCTGGAACGCTCTGCAGGTCCCAAATTTGGCGATAGTTTATTTCTCTATGGATATTTTTTACTGACAAAACTAACTTAGAGAATGTATAGGCGACAATTTGAGGTCGATAAGCTCTGTTTTCTTTATACCACTGTTGATCAGAGATTATATTTTCAATCTCTGCAAACAGAATCTTTTTTCCTATGAGTTCCTTATAATACAACTCATTGAATGCCGCATCATTTTTGTTCCAGATCTTCTCCATCTCATTGTGGAAATGTGCCGCATTTACTTCTCCACCCCAAGAGACATAATGCGGGAGCATGTTGGCAGCGTTCATATACTTTGCCAAATCCGTGAGTGTGAATTTCATGTTCTTAGGGCGAGTAAGCTTATAGTTGTTCGCTTGCGCCTTGGTCATCTGCATAATTGGCTGCTCATATTGGCCTCTCGCTCTTTCAAAGAACCAAAGTTTCTGTACAGTGCTTCCGCTTGAAAGCGGTGCGTATATTTTCCTTGAAAATCCTTCCATTCGAACATAGAAAGGATGGCTCGAATTAAGATCTGCCGTCTTAACTTTATTCTGACTATTTGCATACTTTGCAATATTTCTTATTAACTCCGGATCGGACTCTTTTAAGACGGTCAGCTTCATTTGAACGTATATGCCTGTTAAATCGGCGTTATTTTTTATACTTGTTGCTGCTAACGTGGCTGTGGTTTGTCCACCATTAATAATCTGGAGATCCCTGAATTCTGTGATTATCTTTTCACCATTCTTCCTCTCTGAAACAGAAACGGATTTTGCGGTCGTAGATATTCCATTGTTGTAGGTAAAGAATCTAGCCTTCTCATTGAGAATTGTTCCACGGATCCCCTTATTGACAGCTCCATTAAACTTCAAAAAAGATCGAACATTGGACTCAAGAAGTGCCGCGCTATATTTCTTATATATTTCCGCCAAGAATACTCCCGGAACAATTGCTAAATACGACTCATATTGATCAGTTTCAATATTTGCTTTGATGCAAGGGATCCCTTCGATTCCATAATCAGCACAATTAATTACGACCTCCTCCTTAGCAAATGTAGCTAGTTTGGACCTAAATATACCATCAATATCTAGCACATCCAGAATCACCTTAAATGTATGATCCTGAAACGTGTAATCAGGAAAATCAAGTTTCTTGACGCTCTTGCTCAATCGGTTTGTGCTCACTATAAACAAGTGAATAGTATGAATATCTCGATAGTTTGCCCTGATATCTCGAGCGATTTGAACCGCAGGATCAGCTTGCTCGGCATTAACAAAAAAACCCTTTAATGCATTTTCAAAGTAATTCAGCAACAATTGAGCCTTATTTGTAACAATCTCGTTCGTTATATTTGTAATATCATTCGGATTATAATCAGCTGAAAGCAAGTCTAATCGGTTTGATGCCAAATCGAGGTAAGCCGCATCGACATGCATATTCCTATATGCTCTAGTTCCCTTAGAGAACGAGTAAAAGCATTGACTCATGTCTGTAATAAGAGAATAATCATTCTTCAGGATATCAGCAGCACTATCAATAAACACCTCAACAGGATATCTCGAAGTGTTTTCTGCCTCTGCATTGATATCCTCATTTATATAACTTTCCCTAAATTCTAAAACATCCATACTAATTCTCCGCAAACCTGTTTAATGCCGCTATGCTAATCTTATAGTTTACTCCTACAATCTCTGGATAAGGTATTTCCCTATCTGTTATTCTAGGGAATCCTTCTCCAACCGAATAGGAAACAATCGATTTCACATCATATTTATCTCCTATTTCTTTTCCAAACACATCAATCCCTAGTGCTTCTATTTTATCAGTGAAACAGTTTTCCGTAGTTTCATCCGAAATTAACGCAAGAATATCCTTTATCGTCGAAAGCAAACTAACACTGTTTCCTTCATATTCCGGTGATACCATTTCGACCTTCACCACTACCAGATGTCCTAAAACAGGGGAAGATAGTTGCGTCAATGAAGATATGGATATGCTATCAGAATTAGCCCCCACCGTCTTTACTTCAAACCATGTATCTGAAATTGAAAAATCCTTACTGAGATTACTTGAACCTCCCCATGATCTTACCGCTTCATCGATTCCGTATCGTTCCGCAACTAACTGTTTGAGAACAATCAACTCTCCAAGGAGCCCCATTACTTTTTCTTTTGAGAGGTCTGTATTCGGTGCTTTTTGAAACAGTTTCTTCCACGTTACGAATCTTCGCTTCAACAGTTCTAAAGCATTACGCTCATCTTTTGCGCCAACTATAGATTCGATAAGATTTTCGCAAAAGCACAGAAATGCCTCTTTAAGATCTATTCGCAACAAATCGAATGAAGTCCAATAAGCCTCCGCGCCTTCCTTTCCCTGAACAACATGTATAATCTTTGTTGATTCCATAGTCGGCGGCAGTAATCTTGATAGGAACGACAGTCTCATATGATTATCTTTACTATACCCGAAGTAAACCTCAAGGCATGATTCAACCATTATTTTTCTTTGGTTGCCAGACGCCTGCCCAGCCAGAGAATTATACACTTCATAAAACTCAATCATCCTCTTCCTCCGTTCCTTCATCTTCATCTTCCGTTTCAAGGCCTCGCGTCAACTGGTCTATCATAACCTTGTTAGCTCTATAGGTAACCATGACTTTATTCCCTGTATTCGGAAAAGCATAGGCAAAAGCCAACAGCACGTTTCCTTCTAACGCATCTTTTGCATTCTTCTTCAGTACCTCCAAGCGTTTTATTTCGTCGGGTGTCTTTGCCTCTGAACAATCGGTCGATAAATCAATAGGAAAGACAACAAGGATAGGCGTTGTCCTCTGTTTTAGATACTCTTTAGCCGAAAGCGCTTCTCCTTCGCGATACCAAACACCAGCATTTAAAAGGCCGGGATCAAGCACCCTGTTGTTGCTCTTACCAATTCGGATAAAATCATCCTCACTGTTGGTATGAAAACTACGTTCAACCGGATAAACCTCCAAAAACTTTGGACATTCTTTTTTTGCACCATTCGCAATTACTACGTCCCAATAAGGATAGCGTTCGCTCGCCTCTACATATTCCGCTAGCCCTTCTGTATTAAATTTCTTATTCTCAATGGGAATAATGACATCACGGAACAGCTGAGCAATGTAGTGCTGTGATACTCCTTGTGCCATATAATACTTATGTGAGGATTCGTTGCCTTCTTTTTGTTTCCATTCAAATTTCACATATTCACAGAGCCGATAAAAAGCTTCTATATTTTTTCTGTTTTTGGCAGCGCTCTTCGGCATCTTGGACGTGTCGGCATAAACGCCACTATAATTTAGCGCTCTTTCAAACACTTGTGTCCCACGCATCTTGTTTCTACTTGTGATAAGCAATGTGGTATTTAAGGTGTCCGGCGATTCCTTAATCATAAGGCCAAAATCTTTGGGCTTCTTATCTCGCAGCTGCATTTCACTAAACTGCTCTTTTAAATCCTCTGTGGCTGACAATACCGCATCAAACTGATCAATGCTGCATTGCGTCAGATAGATTCTGCATAAGTCCATGTAGTTCCGCCTGTATCCAAACCATCGACACATCTGTAGCAACGTATCGTAAGTCCCAGCATTACGACTGTAATAGCTGGTCATTAACCCTTCGAGCGTCAGTCCACGAGAAAGTACCATTCCACCAATAGCGATTACTCTAGCGCCTTCGTCTTTTTTCTCGTCATAATCAAAACGTTTTTTCTTCCCGGAAGGATCGTATCTGTCCATACGACCATTTCTAGAGTTTATTTCAACAACCAAAAACTTCTTGATTTCCTCATATAAGCCACCTTGAATTCTGTTCCACGCCAAAGGTTCTTGCTCCGGGCTGCCATTCCTCAGCTCTGCAAAGAATTCATCTTTTTGATACAAATCATATAAAGCTCCACAATACTTATTTTTCTGAAACTCCTCTTCAGACATATCACTTAATTGTTCAATCGCATCAGTTAATCGTGCTAAATACTCTGTCACCCTCTCCCAAATCAAATGCTGTGGATCATTAAACCTTGTGATGTTTATCATCATACTACGATGCTTTAACCCATCTCCACGAATAGTCCTTATTACATTGCAGATAACGAAGGAATTAATTGCTTCTTTCAAGCTATCTGCCATTGCCGGATAGGCAACGTACTTATCATGAATGACCGGTAAAAATTTAGGCTCGTTTTCATATATTACTCGGACATATTTTGATACTCTATCTGACGGAAAGACAATACGTCCACCAAAATAAGTGTTAGGTGCACGCAATTGAGCAATAAAGTCAGCCGGGAACAAATCAAGATAGTTTTCGTCGTCATAAGGGTTAATGAAAATATTTGCAAAAGGGGTTGCGGTGTATCCAACATATGACGCGATAGGAAATTTATTAAAAATATCTCGGATACATCTATTAATCACCGTGGGCTTATCAGGATCAGTACTCGTTGTAATAGACGCATTATCTGCCTCATCGTCAATGATGAGTATGCTACGGCAATCTAGCCCTTTTTCGGAAAGCTCAGACTGAAGACGTTCAGCGACACTCTCCAAAACGCTCTTAACTTTTTTCACAACAAGAACCACCGGCTTGTTGATATCAGCAATGGCCACATTCAAGTTCTTCTGAACAAACTTTTTAAAATCATTCACTTGATTTGTGAAAGGAACTGCAAAATGTTCATTTGTATTTAGCCCGACACCAAGAAACTCTATTGTGTTTCCAATAGAGTCACTCTTCGCTCCAATTACACCACTATCTGTACGTTTCTGCGTCTGCTCACGCAAGGAATTCGTGGTTCCTGCAAGCAGGACGACAATCCTATAGCCATAATCATAGGCCATATTAATCAATCCCAAATAATTGGCCGTCTTACCAGATTGAACATCTCCAACAACAAGCCCTTTCTTGCGTTCGGTGGTTGCAGTGGTTTTAGGATTTGCGCATCTAGCCAATATCCGTTCACAAGATATTTCTATGTTGTTTATTACCTTTTCTTCAAACCCATCTTTCGAAAGATAGAGCTTATAACGATCAAAGAATGGATGGGTAACGCGATCTTTTTCTTTATACAACCAATACTTTGTTTCCCTGGATAAATCCAAGAATTCCGGATCGAAGGTTTGAATTCCCACTTCACTCTCATAACGATCAACAACAGCCTTAACTATTGCATTATGCTCAGAAACCGCAATAAGATCAGGAAGGATTACCGGATATAATTGTTTTACTTTTTGTACCACATCACTATGGGGAACCTTTTTTCCTTGTAATGTCGCATACAAAACAGTGAATAACGTATTGATAGAAGAACTATACTGCTCCAAAGTATCACTCATTTCCAAATACTCTCCTTCGAATGTCTTCCTTTTTTTTCGCTAATCGTTGATAGTTCTCTGCGGTGAAAATCTTGTTAAACACCGCTTCCTTTATGTCATCTTCGCACAAGGAAATAATGGTCTCTATCTCGCCAACGAGTTTTTCTTCCTCCTCATCCAGCCCCGAATTAACGATGGTTAATGCATCCATGCTATCATTTGCAATTGAATACTTAGGTAAATAGCTCTCGATCTGTGATAAAACAATTTCAAGCAGTTCTTTTTCCTGATTACCAATCGAGTTTTCAAGTGCAACTATTGCCGGCATGCCGCGGTTAATTTGATATCTAACTTTTCCTTCGTGTTCATTAACTCGCTCCCACACCCTTAAGTCAGGCGTTTGTTCAACAACTCCGGGGTGTCGAGTTGTTCGCTTACTTCTAACAATTGAGTCCTCTACAGAGGCTTTAATTTGGTTCTTAATTCTGTCTGGTATCCTCGCGGATGACTTCTTCACATCCAAAGTCCATACTTCATCTAGCGAAGACGGAATATCCACTTGTATCCTCGCCAATTTGTTCAGTTCGCTTCTGACTCCCATATGCATCCAATTGCCCCAAGCAATAAGACGCTTATTTCTGTATATATAAAAGCCTTGCTCATCATACAAGCTTTTCGGATTTCCAAGCAACGCCTTTTCTTGCGAAGTGAGTGAATTCGCAAAGGGGAGCGTATAAGGCGTTACCATAATCAGAGAACCATTTATAGGAATGGACGTTGTTCGCCCGGTTTGTTGACGGCCAAACGAATCGAGAAGGAACGGATCTCGCTTCTCAATCCTTTTATTGTTGAAGTAGATTTCAATTTTGTCATAAAAGCGATGGAATACTAATTCCACATGCTTCTTTGCCTCAGACACAACGTTTCTGAAACTATCCTCAAAACTCTTAGCGGTCGACTCAATTTTATCGAATTTTACCCAAACAACTAGAGTCCCGCTTTCATACTCTTTTAATGTATCTACATAAGGAACCTGCGCTTTTTCCTCGTCATTTAGTACTTTAAGCATCAGTTTATTTGTTTGTTCAATGACATCCAAGTCAAATGCCATTGCATTTGTCTTTCCATATCTCTTGCTTACAACAATGAATTCCCGACATTGGGATAACGACGCGGATTTTAAGCCTAAGCCGAATCTTCCGAGTTCTAAATCACAATCTTCTTTTTCACTTCGATCAGATCCTGGCAACATAGCATTGTTCAGCTCGCTGAAGCTCATGCCGCGGCCATTGTCCAAAACGCAAAAGTACGGCCTGTCCGCGATAGGATCGAAATAGGTTCTCACGATACTTGCTTCGGCAGAAATACTATTATCGATAATGTCAGCCACTGCCGTCGAGAAACTATACCCGATAGCTCGTAGTCCGTTCATCAATGCCTTTGCCGGAAACTCTCTCTCAACCAGTTCGCTCATAACAACACCTCGCTTTAGGGACGTTAGGAATCTTGCTCTAGTTTGTCACACGCGTATTTTTCTTCAAACATTGCTTCAAAAATCGCTTGAAGCACATTTACCACTATCGAATTACCTATCACTTTATTGAGTTTGCGATAACTAAAATTTAATGCCGCTGCCTTCTCGTACTCTTCATTAGAAAAGCCCATGAGTAGAAAGGCTTCGCGCAGAGTAAGTCGCCTATATGTAGCGCCCTTCGGACCAGTATATCTGAACAATGCCGCAGTGTGTGTCCTGTCCATATTACATGTGATTGTTCGGATAATTGTTTCGTCGTTAATCTCCTTTCCATTTATGTCCCACATTACATCTCTGGAAGGGGTCTTGTTCAATTGAGCAATATTCGCTTCTAGACGATAAGTCTTATTCGAATAATCATCCATAATGAAATCATGAATGTTATATCTGCGTTCCCTCATCTTGGCAGCGACCTTTTCTTCAATATCTATCGGATCTCCTAAGTGGCTAATAATAAACGCACGTTCTCTTTCTTGAGGGATGCCAAAATCAAGAGCATTATAAATTAAACACTTGCTGTTAGAATACCCAATCGAAGATAAAAAACCTGTCCACTGATCCAAATCTGCCTTATACTTTTTCGCCTTGATGGTCTTAACGTTTTCAAGGAGCAAGTACTCAGGTAATCTATCCTGCTCAGCTAATTCTATAAGTATTCTTTCAATCTCCCAAAGCAAACCAGATCGAGTGCCGGAACCCTTTTTCATTCCTTTCCCTAGCCCACCCGTTGATAAATCTTGACATGGAAAACTATATACCAACAAGTCAGTATCCGGCATATCTTTACCACTTATTTCGAGGATTGATCCGTAGTTCTTGCACTGCTTGTTAGCGCGATACAAATCTCTTCGCTGATCTTCACTCAACAATTTCAAATTAGTCGGTCTTACAGAAGTCGCACTGAAAGTGTAATGTGACAAATACTCATCGACCTCGCTAATATCTTGCGGCACTTCTATTTCAATGTTTTCGCAATGCAGTGCCGCATAACACTCAATAGCATCAATAAACCAATCACTGATGCCAACTATCTCATAATCAATATTCATTCTTTCAAGTGCTGATGCTTGCGCTCCAATTCCAGCAAAAGCCTCAAACACACGCAGTTTCTTATTACGCATGACCTCTATCCACTTATCTTCCTTTTTATCTTTCAAAGTATAGTTTGAAGCGGAGAAGCGTTCATAATTATCTTAATTCTTACGCTAATCCTACATCTTTTTCTGTCCAATATACCGTACTTTTCTGCCATCTTCCGGTTTTTTTGCTCTTTTTGGAATCAACCACATGGCTCCTTTTTGAAGAGCGCCAGGAATTCTTCCTGTAGAGCAGAGAACCGTAACACGGCGACGACTGATATTCCACTTTTCAGCAGCCTCGGACGTTGTCAAATAATCCATTGAATTCCTCCTTCACAATACTCTTTTTCACCACTACCAGGCGCAGAGTACGGGGCATAACCCCATATTCCTATTCTATACGATTTGAGGAACAATAGCAACCGCAAATTCAGCATAGAATCTGCTATTTTCCGCATATTTACTGCCATTCCACTACACTCTGAAAAACTTGCCAATCTCGCGACGGATTATATTGCATTTTTGTAATACTATTGGTATGTTACGACAGCAAAAAAAAGGCATCTCCAAACCTTCCGGTTTGAAGACACCCTTGGTTCATCCATTTATCCATTGCTCAAGTTTTGCATTGGAATAGCGGTCTCCACCTCTGCAAGCATTAAGCTTCTCGCATAGTTGCAACAATAACGTCCATTCCTGCTCGCTGTAATCGGCGAGGTGCATGCTGATACCGAACGATTCCGGGTTCTCGACCGCATCCCGGACAACAGTCTCAAACATGCTTGTTTCCCGCTCCTTACCGTTGACTTCATAATGGTAACGAACATCTTCTCCCGTGAACATCCGCACCATGGAGCGAAGATCTCCCTGGCACAGTTCCCCGTTTGGGAGGATTGCCCGCCACATATAACTCTCAAAATCATAATAGATGTCCGGATGGTACTTAATTCCTGCTGGAAACAACGATTCGTACAGCAAACCGCCGTCCCGGAGTTCCATATACTTTCGGACCATCATTGCATCCTTGCTCCGCTTATACGGATCATTGTCCTTTTTCCTGCTGTCAAACCGTAGTGTTATCAGTTTTCCTTCTTCCTTCATAAGCCCCAAGCTCCTGTTTTGTATTCCTCTGCAGAAGGTGTGATAAGCATAACGGAATGTTTCCCAAAAATCCATTCGCAAAATGTACG
>JAEEGL015518360.1_pt1 | contig 18373 bp, 15 predicted proteins | sample 9134231 | NCBI WGS metagenome assembly JAEEGL01 (sample SAMN16246548, study PRJNA631951) | gut metagenome | biome: gut microbiome; feature: rumen; material: fiber-attached | host: Bos | place: Iran: Karaj | collected 2018-10 | reverse complement strand
CGTGATGAACGCGGAACCGACGGCGAGCCTGCTCCTTGCCATATACCTCATCTTCTGCGAGATGGCGGTGGTGATTGCGGTGGCGCTCCTGTTCAGCAGTTTCAGCAGCACGATTCTTTCGGCGCTCTTTACGCTGGGCGTTTACTTTGCGGGCCACCTGAGCAACGAACTGTTGGAACAGGTGAGGTTTGCAAGCCGCATGGGCGAGATGGGCGATGCCTCTACGGCATTGTTCGAGAAGGCCGCGGTGGTGATACACGCGATTTTCCCGGGGCTCTACCGCTACAACGTGACGAGTTACGTTGTGCACGGGCTTGCGCTCCCGGATATGTATTTGTTCTGGAACACCGTCTATGCACTCGGTTACGTGGGAGTATTCCTCGCGATTGCAAGCTGGTGGTTTAGCCGGAGGGATTTCCTATGAGAAACCAGTATATGGCGAAGGTCCTCGTCCACAACAAGATGGTGACGCAGGATCAGGTGGATGCCCATTGGGCCGAGGCGAACGACCAGGTCGATATCGGCCAGGTCTTGGTGAAGGCCGGGCTCTTGCAACAGGCGGTTTACGAGAAGGTGCTTGCCTTCGTGAAGAACCTTGAAGCGAAGAATGCTGCCGCGCAGCCGGCGGCCGAGAGTGCCGCGCCCAAGCGTTCCACCACGTCCATCCCGGCGGTCAAACCGGTGGGTATCCCGACCCCCGCGGCCCCGTCCCCGGTTAAGGCCGAGCCCAAGGACGAGGAGCCGACGCTCCAGATCGAGGGCAACAACATTTACGGTGAATCTACGTCCTCGAACCTTGATGTTGAAAAGGTCTCGGGTCTCGAGACCACGAGTATTGCAAGCATTGGCATCACTACCGAGGATGGTTCCGACGAGTCTGCCGAAGAAGGCGAACTCCCGAGCCGCTTTGCGGTGGCTACGGGCGAGGGCACTGCTGTCGAGGCCCCCGAAACGCTGACCAACAAGATGAACTTGAAAAAGATGATCGCGTATGCCCGCAAGTTCGGTGCGACCGACATCTACCTGTTTGCCGACCGCCAGGTGGTGATGCGCCAGTCCGGGGCTTTGTTCCCGGTGACGGATCAGACGCTCGACAAAACGCGCTTGACGGAACTTTTGTCCGAAGCCTCCGAAGGATTTGCCGATGGTTACAAGGTCGCCATGGGCAAGAACTTTAGCAAGACATTTGGGCTTCCCGGTGTCGGGCGCGCCCGCATCACGGTGACCTGGAATGAGGTGGTGCCGAGTATCGCGATCCGCGTAATCCAAATGGAATCGGCGACGCTCGAGAATCTTTACTTGCCTCCGTTCTGCAGCAAGTTCGCAGAGCTCCACAGCGGTCTTGTGCTTATTGCAGGGCCGGCGTCCAGTGGTCGTTCTACGACCATGACATCTTTTGTCGAGACGATTGCCGCCAACCGTCAATGCTACATCCAGACCATTGAACGCCCCATTGAGCGCGTGTTGCAGAACCCGAACGGGGCCCTCGCGCAAAAGGAAGTGGGTCTGCATGTGCGTTCTGGCATTGCAGGAATCGAGCTCGCCATGCGCGACGGCGCCGACGTGATATGCTTTGACCACTTGGAATCGATGGACGAACTCTCGCTATTGCTGCAGGCAGCTAATGCGGGCGCGCTTGTGTTCGCGGTGACGAACGGCAACAACATCCACGCATTGCTCTCGCGCCTGTTGGCGTCCGTTCCCGACGCCAACCGTTCGGCCTTTGCGAATTCGCTTGCCGAACAGCTCAAAGGTGTTATTGTGCAGCACTTGATCCCGGTGGTGCAAAATCAGGGACTGGTGCTCGCTGTCGAGGCCATGCGTATTTCCTCGACTGTTGCGAACATGATTCGCAAGTGTGACCTCTCGCAGGTCGCCGCTGCCATCAGCAGCCAAAAGGATCAGGGCATTACGCTTGACGATTCCTTGCAAAAGTGCTTGGAGTCGGGTTACATTGAAGGTTCCGAAGCTTGGAAGCGCGCTTATGACAGCCGTCGCTTTGCGGCTTATCGCCCCACAGGTAAGGAGGCTTAATCATGGCTACAGAAATTGAATCCCTGTTGGATTACGTGATGAACATTGGCGGTAGCGAACTGATTGTTGCCGAAGGCGCCCCTTCTGCGGTTCGTTTGGCTGGCAAGGTCTGCCGTATTCCCGACGCTCCGGCGGTGGGGTTTGGTGCCCTTCGCGAATTTTTGGGTTCCGTTGAAGGCGAATCCGGCTCGCTGATTGGCGGCCCATGGGCTGGCACCAAGTGGCGCGTGCGTTATTTCCGTGAAGCGCTCGGTAACTCGGCAGTGTTCCGCCCGCTCATGGCCGAGTGCCCCAACTTTGCGGACTTGGGTGCCCCGCAGACCATGGCGAACTTGCTCGGCATGAGTTCTGGCCTGGTGGTGTTCGCCGGTCCCGCCTGCTCTGGCAAAACCATGACGGCAACCTCCTATGTGAACGCTCTTTGCGAATCCCGCATGATGCGTGCCTGCTTTTTGGATACGGCGAAGGAATTCCCCATTCGCACGGGCGAAAGTCTGGTGTTCGAGAACTCGAACGGTTCCGTTGCCGAAAAAATGTTGCAGGCACTCCGTTGCGGTTGCGATCTCTTTTGGATGGGCGACTTCAACAGCGAAAACCTGATTCCCATGCTCCGTGCGGCCGAGTCGGGCGCTCTGGTGGTTTGCACCGTGACCGCGGGCAACTCCGTTGGCGTCCTTGACGCCTTGCTCTCGGCAGTGGCGCCCGAAGACCGCAACTTGGCACGCACTATGCTCACGGCGGCATTAAAGACCATTGTGGTCCAGCGCTTGTTGCAGGGTGCCGGCGAAAACGCAGGTGCGGTTCCCGCCTGGGAAATCCTTTACAACACGCAGAATGCGGCTTTGTTTATCCGTAGTGGCGACTTCTTCAAGTTGCCTTCTGTAATTGCGGCGTCCGCCTCGGAGGGCATGCTCCTGATGGACGACTGTTTGGCTGAACTCGTTCGTGCGGGTTACGTGACTCGCGAAGAAGCAGGTAGGTATGCTTCTAATACGGCACGCCTTGGCTAAACTTTTTAGTGCGAAAACGGCTGCTGCTTTGGCGGTGGCGTTTTCGCTAGTGTCTGCGCAAAATGCGCCGGTCGCGCCCAATGCGACGCCTCCCGACTCGTCGCTCCTTTTGCTGCAATCGCTTTCGGCGGCTCCGGATTCGGCGGCGCCTGCGGCTCAACAGCCATCAACAACGGCTCCTCAACAACCTTCAGCAACGGCGGCTCAACAGCCCTCTCCGCCGCCGCAGCCTGCAAGCGCTTCGGCATTAAAATCAGTTCTTTACCTGGGTGGCGGGGAGCATTCGCCGTGGTTCCACCTGGGCGTGCTCTACGCTATCGAAAGCTATTCCATCCCGGTCGATTCCATTGTGGGCACTTCGTGGGGAGCCTACATCGGTTTCCTTTGGGCAAAGGGCCTCCCGCTCGACGACATCCAGCGTATTTTGCTGGATTCGTACGTAATCGAGTACGTGGGCCACAATGAGTTTGACGACCTTTACAAAACAAAGGAACGTGTGTTCGATTTCCCGGTATCTGTCAACGGACTGCCGAGCCTGCGCCACCGCTTTACGGTTGCGGCAGATACCAATGGAACGCTCCGCCGCAATGTGAAACCGCTTGAGCCTGATTCTGCGCTCATCCGGCGGTCCTTGGCTAAGCTCCGCTTGCAGGAATCTCTCTACCGCCAGCCGGCGGGGTTCATCATTCCGTTCAATGTTAAGGATTGTGACGGTCGGCTCTCCAATTCGGCAGATGATGTTTTCAAGACGATTCCATTAAAAGAAAACGGAGCGTCTACAGAACTTTGCTCTTACAGCGCGGTCCCTGCCGAAGACAACATGGCTGAATTCCCGATGATCTCGGTGGCGGCACCCATTACGCAGAACGCGTCCAACTCTCCATGGAATTCTCCATGGCAAAAGGCTTTGGCTGACCGTGAACTGCAAAACTTGGGCACGCAGCCGGGAGTGATTATCCGTGCGCACACGGTATTGGATACCGCCCGCAAAACATGGATCCAAGCGGGATTCTCTGCCATGGAACGCCGTTTGAGTGAGGCCGCCCGCTTGTTCCCGCGCAAGGTGGACTACGCAGCAAAAAAGAGAACGTCCATGCCCTGGTTCAAGTTTAATCCTGTGCTAGATAGTTTGTCTGCAGAGCAACAGTCTCCCGTAAAAACATACTGGAACCCGCGAGACACGGGAATGCTTGCTCCAGAGAATTTTGCAAACGCCTTGATGGCTGAGCCCGCCTATGATTCCGTAGAATTTCAAATGCTACCGACAGGCGACTTGTGGGTGAACGCTTCGGTCCATCCGACGTTTGATGTTTTTGCCGGCGGTTTTGGCTCAAACGCCCATGGTCCCAACGCCTATGCGGGAGTCTCCATGGCCTATATCGACCAAATGGAAATTGAAGCGATCCTCTCGGGTTTTTGGGGCGGAAAAACATACGGGTTTACGCCGCGCATAATGATTTCTCGCCTGTGGAACAAACACTGGTCCTTCCTTTTTGGCTACGACCTGATGCATTTGCAGCCGTTAAAATCCTATGCAGGCAACGTCGATTTGGCATGGCGGATTCTTTCGGAAGAACGCAGCGACCTTCACATGACTGTCGATTATCAACTGACCGATTTGCAAAAGGTCTCGCTCGACTTTATGTTCGGCAACCGCACGTACGAACTGAATCCGACGACCTACGCAAAGCATAAGGTCAACACCTACCCGGTGTCGCCTAGCATCCGATACGAACTGCGCTCTGGCGAAAACGACCGTTGGTTTGTCACCGAGGGATTTGCCGTGACGGGTGAACTTGGGTTGCAGTCGATAGGTTTGGATCTTGACATGTACGACGGCATTCCCATTTACTGGAGGTCCAGCGTCGAGGCTCGCTATTCCCATTCGCCCACGAACTTCTTTACGTTCAACGTGGCTGCCGCGGGCGGACTGAACATTTATCACGAAGAAGGCCACGGCTACGTATACCCGGACACGTTTGAAATCAAGGCGCTAGACAACACGTTCCGTCAGCGTATTCGCGCTACGCCGTGGAGCACGGAGTGGTACAATCCCGACCTGGCTTCGCACCATTACGGCTTGCTCCGCGCCAATGCAGGTGTGCACTATGGCGTTGTGGGCGCCTGGCTCTTTGGAGCCTATGTGCGTGACTTCGAAGAAAACGAGTCGGCAAAGCTCGGTGCCAACAAGTTCATTTTTGAACCAGCTCTCCGTTTTGCGTACAAGTCCATCACGGCTTATGCGGGCTTGACTCGTACGGTGGATTCCGATACGTTTGACGACTTGAGTAAGTTTAAGAATTACCGTTACTTTGTCCGTATCGGCAACTACGAGTTCTGAGCGGACGCTATTCGCCGCGATTCTTGGCGGCGACATCCTTGTACTTGTTGTGGTCTGTAAGCGTGCTGCTAAAGAAGTGCGTCCCTGACCCGTCGTCCTTTGCCACAAAATACAGCGCCTTGGTCTCGGCGGGGTGCAGCGCAGCCTCGATGGCCTTGCGGCCTGGGTTCGAGATGGGGCCGGGCATCAGCCCCTTGAACTTGCGGGTGTTGTACGGGCTATCGCTGTTCAACTGGCTCTTGTAGATGGGCCCGGTCAAGTTCCTGAAGATGAACCTCACTGTGGGGTCCGCCCCCAGCGGCATGCCAATGCGCAGACGGTTGTGGAACACTCCCGAGATCAGCGGGCGCTCGTCCGCCTTGCCGGTCTCTTCTTCGACGACGCTCGCGAGGGTCAACACACGGTGCCAGTTGCCCAAGGTTTTCCACATCGACTCGCCGGGTGTTTCCTGCAGTTCGTCGCGGAGTTTCAGGTTGGCAGCCACCATCTGCTTGAGGATGGTCTCTTCGTTGGCGTCAATGGGGAAGGGATAGGTATCGGGAAGGAGGTAGCCCTCGAGCGACTTCGCGTCGACCCCGAGGGAGGCGGTGAACTTCGGGTCCTGGACGAGTTTGTTCCAGCGGTCTTCGTCCAGGCTGGGGAACGCCTTTTTGAGGTAGGCGGGAATCTCCCACGAGGCCCGACCTTCGGGGATGGTCACCTTGCGTACGGCGTTCTTGCCGCTCTCGATGATACCGATAATGCTTTCCAGTTTTTGGTGGGGCGGTATTTCGAACCAGCCCGCCTTGAGCGAGGGCGGGTTGAGCTTGCACCACAGTTTGAAGGCGAGGTCGTCGGTCCAGACTCCCTTCTTCTGTAAAATTTGGGATACTTTGGCGGCAGAACTCCCCTTAGGAACCTCCAAAAGAACGGTTTCGGAGTTGACGGAGGGCGCATTTATGCGTTTTTTTGCCTGAAAAACGCAAAAAAGCGAAATTAGAACCACCAAAACAATAAAAATCGCAAAAATCTTCTTCATAGCGTAAAAATTTAAAAGAAATTTCAACAAAAGGCAAAAATAAAAGGTATATTCCTTATGCATTGTTGAATATTTTCCCTTGTTTTGAGGAATGTTATGAAAATGATTAAAAAGGTTATGTTTGTCGCCCTTGCTGTATTGGTCGCTTCGTCCTTCGCTGCTAAGAAGGTCAAGTCCAAGATTGGCGACGTCGATCTCACTAAGGAAAAGGGTGGTGGATCTGTGGTTTGCACCGCCGGCTTTAACGACGAACTCACGATTGTTAAGGAAGCCGATACCGACGTGCTTGTGAAGGGCAACTGCGGTCAAGGCTGGGTCGAAAAGTCCAAGATTGAATACGTTGCACAGGCTGCTGGCGACAAGTCCATGAAACTCGAAGGCGTGGACGTGGTCGGCTGGCTCGATAACCCGTCTGCCGTGTTCGTGTTGGAAAACGACGATCTCGATTTTGATGGCGTGAACATCGACCGTGACTTCAAGGAATACCTGCAGCACACGATGGACCGCGAACAGATAGAAATGCACAACAACGAAAACTAGTTGTTAGCGCATATTCGAGCTGACTTTCGGCACCCCGCAAAAAGCGGGGTGTTTTTTTACATCCAGACCATTTTTGTATACCCCCGTGTCCACAAAAAACACAAGGGTGTTCTGTATCACGTGGAAAAAAAGCGGACTGAAATTATTTTTGGGGGGTATTGGAATGTGTGAGGTTTTACCTATGAAAAAATTGATTGCTTTGGGAATGGCTCTCTTGGCCACCACAGCTTTCGCGGCGAACCGTGTGGGACCGGTGAGTCAGTACGGTCAGCTACAGGCTGGCAAGAACAACAACGGGCAGGGTCGCATTTATGGCAGTTGCCCGTCGTATTCCACATCGGGCAACGAAGTGCAGGTGCAGGGCATGAGCCTTTTCTGGAGCATTTCGAGCGATGTGGGTTCTCCGTTCTGGACCGCCGACTATATTTCGGGCCTGGTCTCCCGTCAAAACATCCAGTTGATTCGCGCGCCCATGGGTGTCGACGAGAACTGGGGCTCGGGCAATTATTTCTCAAACAAAGGCTACTACCAGGGCCTTATGAACACCGTGGTGCAGGCGGCAATCGACAACGACATCTACGTCATCATCGACTACCATTCCCACAAGGCGACCAACAGTGTGGATAACGCCAAGACCTTCTTTAGCGAGATGGCGCAAAAGTGGGGCAAGTACGACAACGTGATTTTTGAGATTTTCAACGAGCCCACGGACCAGAGCTGGAACGAGATCAAGTCGTATGCCAACGACGTGGTCAAGACAATCCGTCAGTATTCCGACAACCTGATTTTGGTCGGCAACCCCAGTTGGGACCAGCATCCCGAATACGCCGTCAACAACGAGGTGACCGACAGTCAAAAGAACATCGCCTACACGTTCCACTTTTATGCCGGCAGTCATTCTTTGGGCCGCGAGGGCTCGCAGGCCGTTTCTGCCATGAACAGCGGTCTCCCGGTGTTCGTCTCCGAGTGGGGGACTGTCAATGCCGATGGCGATGGCGCCGTGAGCGGCAACGCTTCTGGGTGGGTTGACTGGATGAACCAGCACAAACTCTCTGGGGCGAACTGGGCTGTATCGAACAAGAACGAGGGCGCCTCTTATTTTAGCGGCAGCGCCTGGAACTACTCTAACAGCGGCAAGTGGGTGAACGAGAATGTGTTCGCCAAGCTCTCGACGTCGTACAAGCCGTGCTCTGGTTCTTCGCCGAGCTCCAGCTCTTCGATTGCTTCTAGTTCGAGTGTTGTTCTGCCCGCGGGTTACACCGACTACATAGACGATTTTGAGGACGGGGACAGCCTCGCTTTTACGGGGGGTATTTGGTACGCTTATACGGATGCCGCCGATAATGGGGCGTCCACCATCAGCAACGCCAAGGTCAAGGATCGCAACGGCGAAGACGGCTATGACGTTGTTCTTACCGCCGACAATGAATCCAGGAACATGGCTGGCATGACGGGAATAAGGCTGAGTCAGGGGGGCAATGAATACGAACCTTATGTCGCCTTGGGTGTCAAGTTCAACGCCAACGAGTCCGCTTACGACCTCTCGGCCTGTAACACCATCTCGTACAAGTACAAGGGCGCTGGCCATAATTTCAAAGTGGAGACCACGGGCGTTATCGATTACGGCTACCACCAAGTGGTCAAGAGCGACGCGGATTCCTGGACCATGGTCACTCTTTCGTGGGACATGCTGAATCAGCCCTCGTGGGCTGACGAAGTCACCCTCAACAAAAAGAATGTCACCAAGTTCACGTGGGAAGTCAAGGGTGATATGAAGGGGACGCAGCCGAAAAAGAATTTCCTCTCCGTCGATGATGTCCGTTGCGTGGGGTGGTCTACCAAACCGTTTGTCCCGTCGTCATCGAGTGTTGCGCGTTCCAGCTCGAGCATTGTGCCGTCGAGTTCCAGCGTAACTCCCTCAAGTTCGAGCATCGCGCCGTCCAGTTCTTCGATTGCATTTAGTTCTAGCTCTGTTCAGCAGTCGTCGTCGAGTATTGTTCGTTCTTCCTCCAGCAGCGTTATACTTTCTTCGAGCTCGTCGGCAAAGTCCAGCTCTAGCGTTGCGCCTTCGAGTTCCAGCGTAATTCCCTCAAGTTCGAGCGTTGTGCCGTCCAGTTCGAGCGTTGCGCCGTCCAGTTCGAGCGTCGCGCCGTCCAGTTCTAGTGTCGCTCCAGTGGAATACAAGATCATCGGGAACCTGGAACAGTCTGTGGCGAAGGGGGCGGAAATCGATTTGATTACTGTAACAGGAGTCAAGTCTTTCACGCGCGATAGCTACATGGCTTACTTCCTGGATGCCGTAGTGTCCAACGGGACGTTGACGATTTTTGGCAAGGTTCCGGAATTCTTCTACTTGGAGGGCCTTGTGACGGAAAAGTTCACTGTCAATGGAGAACGTATCGAGCTGAAGTTGACTGTGCTTGCGTTGGTCTCCAGCAGCAGCGGAGAGCCGCCGCAGTCCTCGTCCAGCGAAGAGACTGTAACGTCCTCGAGTAGCGTGCTGCCGGAATCTTCTTCGAGTGTCGAGGAACCTCCCATGTGCATGCCCGTGGCGACTCTCGACAAGTTGGGCTTTAGCTATGCGCGCAATACGCTCTCGATTCTTGGTGTTCGCGGCACAATCAATATCCAGGTGTTCGATCTCATGGGACACTTTGTAAAGGAATTTGTCGCCAATTCTTTGTTAGGGGAGGTCCAGTTCGATTTGAACGTCCTTCCCAAGGGGAATTACCTGGTTCGTTACACGGCGAATGCGGTTGCTAAAACGGCCCGAATTGCCGTTCGCTAGTTGTGTAGTGCGTATATTTGCATATTTGCACTGACGGGGTCGTGGGTCATATTTATATTTGGCCCATGATTTTTAATAAGGGAATAAAAGACGGTTTGCCGATAGGCCTTGGCTATTTTGCCGTCTCTTTTTCGTTCGGTATCGCGGGGGCGAAGTTCCTCAGCTGGCCGCTCGTCACCCTCATTTCGATGACCAACTTGACTTCAGCGGGGCAGTTTGCCGGCCTTCAAATTATGGCGGATGCCGCGGGGACGCTCGTCGAGATGGCCATCGCTTCTTTTTTCATCAACCTTCGTTATTCGCTGATGGCGGTTTCGCTATCACAAAAGGTCGACGGCAATTTTGGCACTTTCAAGCGTCTGCTTTTGGCGACAGGCATCACTGATGAAATTTACGCCGTCGCCATGGGACAAAAGTCGAAGGTGAACGCGCTTTATTTTTTGGGGCTCATGGTACTCCCTTATATCGGCTGGATGTCGGGGACGCTTTGTGGCGGTGTTTGCGGAGAGATTCTCCCGCACATGGTGACAAACGCCCTTGGCGTCGCGTTGTATGGCATGTTTGTCGCAATCGTCGTCCCTCCCATGAAGCATAGCCGCCCGACCTTCATCGCGGTCGCCATCGCCATAGCGTTGAGCCTTATGTTCAAGTATGTTCCCGCGTTGAGCGGGGTTTCTGTGGGGTTTGCGATTATCATTTGTGCCGTGCTTGCGTCGCTGGTGTGTGCGTTCCTGTTTCCTGTCCACGACAAGCACGTGGCCACCAAGCCGGAGGCCTCCTGATGGATCTCAAGACGTATTTTTTGTACCTGGCGGTCATGTCGGGCGTTACGTACCTCTTGCGCGCCATCCCGTTCATTTTGCTCAAGGGCGAAATCACCAGCCCGTTCTGGAAATCGTTTTTGGCATACATCCCGTACACGGTGCTCTCTGCCATGACGGTGCCCGCCATATTCTACGCTACAGATAACATAATTTCCGGTGTGCTCGCCCTCGTGACGGCGGTTATTGCGTCTCTTTTGGGCCGCGGCCTTGTTGTCGTCGCCGCCATCGCCTGCATCACCGTTTTAGCCGCCGATAGCGCGATGCTGGTGATGTAAATAAACATTTTACTTGCTTTCCTGCATATACATATATATATTAAAGTGATTAATTTGTTTGGGGTCACTTATCTTGTTTAAAAAGTTCATTTTTTTTCGCCCTGGTTGCATTTTCGAGTGCGTCTTTCGCTCTTTCCGTGGAGACGAAGGACGAACAGGCCGCGTCGGCGAACATGGAGGTTCTTCGCTTGCGGGTGGTGAACGACGGACCTCTCGACTTGAGGAACGTGAAAATCAAGTACTACATCCGGAATGGTCTGGCTGTCGACGTGTATGATTCCGCTGGGAATGCGGTGTCTGTTGACACAGTGGATTCGGAAACCCTCGCTTTGACCGTAAGTGTGGATGTACTCCCTGTAGGAGTATTCCCCTATGAAGCTGGCATGTGCTTCGGCATCCATGGAGGCGACTGGCTCCCGTATGACAAGTCGGGGAACTACAGCTATACAGGCAACGTTGTCTTCGGGTTGAATGCAAATGTGACAGTGTACGTCGGGGACTCCCTTGCTTATGGTACGCCGTTTGGCGGCGCATTTCCAAAAACATCTGAAGCGAACCCGCTTACGTTGGTCCCCGATACGAAAATACTTATCAATCCTGGAGATTCAGTCTCTTTTGCATGGCATTACGTTCCCGATGCGGAAAAATACAGATTGACGATTCTCTCTCTGGATTCTGAAAAAGTTTATCAAGAAGAATTGTATGGACTTCGAAAGGCTGTTCAGCTGAGCCCGGGGAATTATTTATGGAATGTACAAGCTGGCTCCTCAGAGGCATTGTCGCAAAAAAATAATAATGTAATCAACTACAATCCTTTGACCGTGGCGGATTTCCATTCGCTTCATATTACAAAGCAAAAGTATCTCGGCGTACCTTCGGTTTCCGGTCGAAAGGACACTCCTATGCTTGTTGTAGGGTATGGGGAATATGCTGATTTGAGAGAATGGGACAGGCCTCATTTGAATCACCCAGGACTGGATGAATTGGAATCTGATGTCTGTTGGGCGATTGCCCTAAAAAATCTCAATGCCTTTTATGGGGGAACGCTTTCTTTGGACGAGATAATTTTTCATAAGAAAAAATCGGCCGTAGAACGGATAAATGTTTTTCTTTTTTTAATAAATGCTGCATCTGGCATATCTGAATATGACATACAGCAAGTTCTTGACTCAACAAAATCCTATTCAATGGGAAGTAAATTAAAAAATCCGCTAATATCAGAAAATGCAAAAAATTATATCGATGGAAATAATATATTGCTTATTCAGATGAATTGGGAAAGCGGCGAAGGACACTATATGCTTATTGATGGATATGTTGAAAGCGAGGAAGAAACTTTTTTTAGATACGTAAACACAGACAATTACGGCAGTTACGGTCTGTTTGACGAATCTTTTTTGCAGACAATAGGTTCTTATTTTGTAATTGAACCACTTGATAATGTTCGCAACATGGATTCCACTCTGGGCGTTGTAAAATACGATATGTACAATACGTGGACGGAATGGAAAGATTCCGATGGGGATGGTCTCACCGATTTCGACGAAATCGAACGATTTCATACCTGTTCGGGCTTGCCCGCATACGACCCGGACTATTGTGTCGGTGTTGACCCGCAGGATTCCGATGGAGACGGCGTGGACGACAAGGATGAAATCTATTCGTACACTATTCTGGAAAAGAGCCGGTTGAACTTGAATTCTGCATACCCGGGACCGTTTGATTTAAATCAAATGCAGGTGATTGCGGGGATTGAAAGCGAGTATATGGCTGATGTGGATGGGGACGGCCTGCGGGCCGAACTGGACAAAGATTCCGACGGGGATTCACTACTAGATGGAGTTGATCCCAATCCATACAATTATGATTTCCTTGGTGCTGTTTCGCTGGAAGAAAATGAACTTCCTGAAGATGTTGTCTTATATGCAAGAGAGCGACTAAGAGTAAACGACGGATGTACTTGCATTGGACAATATAGCGTTCCATGTGTGTATGCCTCAGAAGATACAGTCTTTAATTATGGCGTAACGTTAGGTGTAAATACATCCGGAGCCTTGGTACACTCAAAAAATAATGTTTTTATTCAAAGTAACAGAGCGAATACATTTTTTGTGAATTTCTACGGAGACGAAAAACTAAGAGCGGACCGCCAGGATGAAAAAGCTACGATTGTTCAATACAAAGATCCGAAACATTGGCCTTGGAAATTGAACATAAACCTGCCCGTGTTTGACGAGGGTGATTCCGTTCTGGTTGTGCAGCGGGGTGACACCTGTTACTTGGATGATGGAGCTCACTTAAAAGAGTTGAAAGTTGAATCTGGCGGTGTTGTGTATTTCCCAGCCGGGAACGTTTACATAGGATATTTGCAACTGGATGCCGGGTCGTTAATCTTCCCTAAACCTCTTTACGAAAGTAACCTTTATGTGAAAAGGAATATGATATGGAATAGCTCTTTTCCCGTATATCCCAAATTTGAACCTAAAGATTTGGCTGAGAATTTTAGACTATTTTATTATGGAGATCGAAGGATATTTATAAACGCGAATTGGTTCGGGACGATAATTGCACCGGATGCTGCGGTAGTTTTAGGGCAAACGCAAAAAAAGAGTATGTACGGCCAGGTTTATGCCAAAGAAATTGTGGTACACCAAGTTACTGATTTGCACAATGTCCCATTCAATCCGACATATTCAAATGAAAAAACAGAATATGTGCTAGATTCAGAAATTTTTTTAAGAAGTAAAGAAGGCTGCTTATGAAAAAACTGCTGTTTTCGCTATCGTTTTTATTTGTGGCAGATGTTATTGCCGTCTGTAATAATCAATACGTCGGAGAAATTGTAGAGTTTTTGGATAGCTCTATATGGTATAATAATGATGGAGGGGCTTTTCTCCATGGTTTTCCCACTTTGGTTAATGGGGAGGTTTCTTACTTTCTTGAAGATGGATATAATTGCGAGCAAAAGGAATCAAAGCGAAGTTTTTTGGATTCAAATAACGCTTTTTTATATCGGAGACAAGATTCATATTCGCAAATGCTTAGCGTTGTAGTTCTCGACGCTTCGACTTTTCTGCCCGGCGATATTTTTAGAGATGAATTTCTGCATTGGCAGCGGTGTGGAATGTTAAGTTTATCCTATGAAGAGGCCGATTCCGTAGTAACGCCTTTGGTTAAGGCTATGAATGAGTATTTTACTGAAGAGGATAACAGCGGGGAATTCAGTTCACAATTTTTTCGCGCTACACCAGACTATATTGGTTTGTCAAAACAAATTAATCAGTGGATGGAACAATCCTGTGAAGCGGCTCCTTTACCTCAATCAAGTTCCGTTTCTCATTGTCAAATTGTTTTTATGAATGGCCTAATCCAAATTCCCCCGGAATTGCAGGGCAAGCATTATTTTATGTTCGACTTGAACGGACAGACGCTCCAGAGCGGAAAATTGGAACAGAATGTCACTCTTCCTCGCCATCCGGTCATCTTGAAGATCGATGGGCAACGGGAAATTTTCATCCGGAATTAGAAATAGGGCTAGGATTAATACCCATGTCCGGAATCGAACCGGAATAACCTCCTTCGGAGGGAGGGACACTATCCATTGTGATACACGGGCAGATAGTTTGCCAAATATATAAAACTTTATAGCAATTTGACGATGAGTTCGTGCGGTTCGGCGTCCACCACCAGCGCATCGCGGAATTCGCCCACGTCGGCGTCGCCCTCGAGCACCTTCACGATGTCGTCGTTCTCCATCGAGTTGCCCTCGGTGCGCCCGTAAAAATGGTATTCGCTTTCTTCGGCCACCTGGTCAATGATGATGCGGACTGTTTTCCCTATCATGGATTCGGCGTGTTCCGCGTCGATTTCTTCCTGCAGGTCGGTCACTGCGTCAAGCCTTGCGCGGGCCTCGCTCTCGTCTACCGCAGGCAGGTCCATGTCCATCACGGGCGTGCCTTCTTCGGGGCTGAATACGAATCCGCCTAGGTGATCAAACTGCACGTCCTGCAAAAGTTCCATCAGTTCCTCGAAGTCCTCGTGCGTCTCGCCGGGGAACCCGACCAGGACGGTTGTACGCAAGGTTACGCCTGGGATGCGTTCGCGAATCTTGTGCAAAATGTCTACGAGTTCTTTTTTGCGGTAGTTCCGCTTCATGTTCTTGAGCACATTGTCGCTTGCGTGCTGGATAGGCATGTCCACGTACTTCACGAGTCTAGGCTCGTTAGCCATCAAGTCCAAAAGTTCGTCGTCCACAAACATAGGGTACCAGTACAGCGTGCGTATCCACGGGATGTTCGTGTTGTCGAGAATCGCTTTCAAAAGTTGGGCTAGCGTGCCGCCTTTCTTCCCTTTTTCACGACCAAAGTAAGTGGTGTCCTGTGCAATCAAGGTGATTTCTTTGACGCCCTGCTTTTCCAGTTCCTTCGCCTCGGCCACAATGTCTTCGATGGGGCGGGAAACCTGTTTGCCGCGAATCAGCGGGATGGCGCAGTAGGCGCACCGCCGGTTGCAGCCCTCGGCAATCTTCAGGTAGGCATGGTGCTTGAACCCGCCCAAGTTCATGCGGGCGAGGTTCTCTGCCTCACAGCCCTTCGGGGCGACAAAGCCCATCTTCTTCAAAAGTTCGCCCGGCTTGTACGTGCCGACCCAGTAATCCACTTCGGGCAGTTCCTTTTCAAGTTCCTTGCCGTAACGGCCCGAAAGGCACCCCGAAACAATCAGTTTCTGCTTCTTTTTTTTGCCGTTAATTTGTGCGAGAATCGCGTTGATGGATTCTTCCTTGGCGGCTTCAATGAACCCGCAGGTGTTGACCAAAATGTAATCTGCCTTGGCTGCCGTGTCGCACGTTTCAAAACCGGCGTGCAGCATTTCGCTAACGAGGTTCTCTGCATCCACCTGGTTCTTGGCGCAACCGAGGTGCACAACATAGATTCTGGGCTTTTTGGTAGGCATAGGTCAAATATAGATTTTGTGGTTTTTGCTTTCTAGAAGCGCGCATAAAGAAAGGGTCCCGGAAATCCGGGGCCCTTTGCCATAAGTTTTGTTGTCCGATTATTCCCAGTCGTCCACGACATTGGCTGCGGGGGCGGCCGGTGCTGCGGGGGCGGGAGCCGGTTCTGCAGCAGGAGCTGCCTGTGGAGCGGGTTCCGGTTGCGGGGCCGGTTCCGGTGCGGCTTGAACTGCGGGTGCCGGTTCAGAGGCGGGAGCGGGCTCGGGTGCCGGAGCGGGTTCCGGTGCTGCTTGCTGCGCGGGTTCAGCGGCGGGTGCCGGTTCTGCCGGAGTTTCTTCGGCAGGGGCGTAATAGGTGGTGCTGGAGTTGTTGTAGCTTTCGCCTTCGTCACCACCCGGGTTGCCGACCGAGTCGTTGTTGCTGTTGTCAACCCACCAGGGGAAGTTCAGCGGAGAGAGAACTTGGGTACCGTAGTCTTGGGCCATTTTGACAGAGGAGAAGTAGCCCACGCGAACGCGGTAGTACGTGCCTTCGAGTTCGCCCGGGTTTTCAACTTCGGCCACATAGGCTTCGATGTTCTGCTCGGCGAGTTTCTTGACAATACCATCGGCAGCCTTTTTGGAGGGCTGGATGCTGACTTGGATTACGTACGAGCCGTCTTCGAGGGGTTTGATGTCGCTCGAAACCGGTGCCGCGGCGGATTTTGCTTCTCCGGCTGCCGGAGCGTCCTCTTTCTTGTCGCCAGAGAGGGACTGGATAGGAACCAGTTCGGGTTCGTCGGCTGCCGGAGCGGGAGCCGATTCCTTTTCGACCTTAGCGGCTGGTTTTGCGTCCATTTGGGGGACGACGTCTTCTTCTGCCTTGCTGCATGCCGTATAGACGGCACAGGTAAGAGCTAATGCGCTAATGGAAAGAACCGAAAGCGATTTCATTAAGATCTCCAGGTTATCGTTAAAACGCCAATTTTATGAATAAAATTTGCCTTGTTTATAGAAAAATATACATAAGTCTTTGACAACCCGCAAGTTATAAAGAAAAAAAGTGCAAAAATTGGACCAAAAACGTGGAAAACTGAGCCGAAGGAGGTCGTTTTGCCTTCTCTGGTCGCTTTTTTTTGCCCCGATTGTGTGCCCCTTGACGAAAAACCGAGAGTTAAATATATTTGGGCTCCAAATGAAATTTTAACCAAAGGAATATCGTGATCGGCGTTATTGTTAAGTCCAACGAACCTTTCGAACGCGCACTCAAGCGTTTCACCAAGTCTTGCGAAAAGAATGGCATCATTTCCGATGTCAAGAAGCGTCAGCGCTTCGAAAAGCCTTCCGAAGAAAAGAAGCGCATTGAAACGGCTGCCCGTCGCAAGCGTCTCAAAGAGATTGCTGACCAGAACCGCAAGCGTCTCTACTAATTCGGTTTTATATATTTTTGAATGGGTCGCCGACATAGCCTGTCGGGGGCTCATTAGTTGTATATGGACAAAAGGAGTTCACTATGAGCAGTGCATTGCTTACCAAGATTCTCGATGATATCAAGACCGCCATGAAGGCGCACGATGCCGAAACCCTGAGCACCCTCCGTACTCTCCACTCCGACATCAAGAACGAGGCCATGAAGTCCGGCGCGACTCCGGCCCAAATCACCGACTCCATCACCGACGAAATGTGCGTCGACGTGCTCGCTAAGAGCGTGAAGCAAAAGCAGGAATCCATCGAGATTTTGAAGAAGGGCGGATTCATGGACAAGGTCCCTGCCGAAGAGGCCGTGATCGCCATCTACCGCAAGTACATGCCCGCCGAAATGAGCGAAGACGAAGTCAAGGCCCTCATCGCCGAAATCAAGGCTGCCACCGGAGCCTCTAGCCCCAAGGACATGGGCAAGATCATGAAGGAACTCTCCCCGAAGGTCAAGGGCCGCTTCGATGCGAAGCGCGCCAGCGCCCTGGTTCAGGAAGCGCTTAAGTAGAAGGAAGTGTCATCCTGAGCTATACGAAACTAAGAACTTTAGTTCTAAAGTTGAGTTATCCTCTTTGTGGAGGAGAGGCGTAGCCTCGAAGTCGATATACAAGACTTGGGGCTTTAGCCCCATAGTCGCGTTAGGTTCGAAGGAGCAGGATCTAGTCCCCCGCTGTCATGCCCAGCCCGATCGGCAATTTTTCATCCCCGCGCAAGCGGGGATTTTTTGTAAATTCTTTTATCACTTCTTCCTGCTGATTTCGTTCTTGAGCCACTTGGTTAGTTCATCTTCGGCAGGCAGGTTCAGCTTGTATTTCTGCACGAAAAGCGATTCTTCGATTCCCGCAGTCGTATATTCCACAAGTTCCTTACCTGCCTTGGTACACATCAAAATGCCGACGGGAGGGTTGTCGCTCTTTTCCATCACGTTTTTCCTGTAGTATGCAAGGTACAGGTTCATCTGTGCAATGTCGTCGTATTTGATTTTGTTAGCCTTGAGGTCGATCAATACGTGGCACTTGAGAATCCTGTGGTAAAAGACCAAATCGCAGAAGAAGTAGTCGTCATCGACAAGGATTCGTTTTTGCCGGGTTTCGAAACAAAACCCGTTGCCGAGTTCCAGCAAGAATTCTTCAAGGTG
>JAEEGL012518445.1_pt1 | contig 18374 bp, 16 predicted proteins | sample 9134231 | NCBI WGS metagenome assembly JAEEGL01 (sample SAMN16246548, study PRJNA631951) | gut metagenome | biome: gut microbiome; feature: rumen; material: fiber-attached | host: Bos | place: Iran: Karaj | collected 2018-10 | reverse complement strand
ATCATTCATGAAATGGGGCGTAAGAATCATTTTCTTCACGCCACGCTCCTCAAGCTTCTTCAAGGCATAGAGCGACTTTTCCGTTGACGGGAAGCCATCATCGACTCCAGGCAGCAGATGACAATGGATGTCATGCGCCCCCTGAAAGAAGTCCTCCGGCAGATAATGTTTGAAAATACCTAACATAGCTCAGCCATTATTCCTTACCGTCGTCAGACATCTTGGAGATCTTATGCGAATGGCTATGATGGTGGTGATGGCGGCGGAAGCGCTTGGGCAGGAAGCGGTCATACCATTTCTTCTTCTTTTTCTTCTTCTCATCCTCCTCGTTACCGTAGCCGTAGCCGTAGCCATAACCATAGCCGTAACCATAGCCATAACCGTAGCCGTAACCGTAGCCGTAACCATAACCATAATAACCGTAGCCACGTTTTTTCTTGCTCACGCTGTTCAGCACCACGCAGAGGTTCGGGAACTTATTGTCGTGGTAGAACTTGTCGACATCGAAGAGCAAACGCTTGTCGGTCGTGCCCGCCCTGATCACCATGATTGTGGTATCAACCACACGCTTCACAATATCGGAGTCGGCCACCATACCCACAGGCACGTTATCCAGAAAGATGTATTCATAGCGCTTGCGCAATTCGGCCACCAAGTCATCAAGGCGGGGGCTCATCAACAACTCAGCGGGGTTGGGCGGCACAGGACCTGAGAAAACAACGTCGAGATTCTGGATGCTGGGGCTAGAGTGGACGATGTCTTCCACATTATCGGTCTTGCCCGACAGATAGTTGGAAACGCCCGCCCGAGTATTGACACCAAACACTTTGAACAGGGTACCTTTACGGATGTCCAAGTCAACGATAACCGTCTTTCTGGCTGCCAAGGCAAAACTCGTTGCCAGGTTGGTGGACACGAAGGTCTTACCCGACGACACCATGAAGGAGGTAAACATGATGACATGTCCGCCATCTTTCCTGTCCTTCATGTATTCCAGGCTAGATCGAATCAAGCGGAACGACTCGGATAGCGAGTCTCGTCCGTTCTCCTTCACCGCGATTGTATGGTCACTAATACCCGCTTCGTATGGAATATCGCCCAAGAAAGGCACATTAGAACTTTTTTGCACATCAATTCTATCATGAATGGTGGTATCCATCATATTCTTGATAAACATAAAAGCAATGGGGATGGCTAAGCCGATCAAAATACCAATCAAAATGGTTCGCTTCTCATTAGGTGCTACGGGGCTATAGTTGGCACCAGCATAGTCGATGATTTTACCCGTGGCCTCCAGTTGCGGACTGGTCATCAGCAGTTCCTCGCGCTTGGTAAGCAGGTTCAAGTAAAGCTGTTCCTTAATGTTCTGCATACGCGACAACGACTGGAACTCCACTTGGGCTTCAGGAACGGTTTGGATCTGGGAATTGGCAATCATCCTTTCCCTGTTGGCCGCCTGGATACGGTTATCCAAGCCAAGCAAATTGGTTTCCAAAATCGAGATAATGCTGGCATGCAGCGACACCTGCTCTTCCATCACACTCTGGGCTACAGGGTTGTTGACCGTACCATCCGCCTTGTATTTCTCAATTTTGACGATATTGTCGTTGTATTTCCGTATCACCGCCTCTGCCTCTTCAGAAACCGAGACTACACCCACGGGGATGATTTGGTCTTGGTCGTTGCGAATATAATTCAAGAGATAACGAATCATATCCTCTTGGGCCTCAAGTTTCTGCACTTCCTCCGTCTTGGCCGTACTCTTCGAAACGTATGCCTGGCCATAACTATTCATATCGATGATATTGTGACTCTTCTTGAAATCGACCGAATAATCCTCGTATTCCTGGATATCGCTCATCAAGAGGTCGATACGATCATTGATGAATCTCTCCGTATAATCTAGAATACGCTGCTGGTCGTCAATGGACTCTTGATTGTACACATCCATCAAGGTATTGAGCACATCGGCGGCTCTCACTGGAGAATTATCGCGCAAAGACAAACGCAACAAGGCATTACGCTCACTATCACGTGAAATATCAATACGGCTACGGTAAGAGGCTGCCACCGACTTCAAAGGATAATGGCGTACCATGATTTCGGTATTAATAAAGTCATCGTATTTCCAAGTTGGTGCTATCACCAGTTTGCCAACAGGTGAAATAATCGTGTCATTTAACTTCACTTTCATGGAAGGAATACTGCCACCAAAATCATCCAGCAACACATAGTCCTTGTTCAGGGGTTTCACACTAAAGGAAGCTCCGCCATTCTCATCCAGTTCTGGAAACGAAACTGCCACTGGCGAATCCTTATACAAGTCGGTATTGCGGCGCGACATCTTAGTTTTATAGGAATACATCGTACACAAATTCAACTGACGCACCATATTCTCCATATTCTTCTGCGAGCGCAGTACCATCACCTCGTTGTTGACCGTACTCACCACCAAGCCTGGTCCAGAAATCAAGTTCAAGGGTGCCGAGCCACGGAAGGATTCCGACCCGCCATTAGCCAAGGTCTTGATGAGTAAGGAGGAAGAGCTGGCATACACTCTTTCTTGACCACGCACGTTATAAAAAGCAATAACGCCTCCAATTGCCGCACAGAGGAGGAGCCAAGGCAGATTATGAAGAACCAAGAACACCAAGTCCTTAAACTTGAAGCCACTGTTAGCATTTTCATCGAAAAACGCCTCCATGTCCTGAGGCCTCAAATTTACTTTGTTATCGTCACTTGCCATTTGTATTTCACTTTTTAAATATTAAACTTCAATAATAAACGAAACCTCTTAGAGATTCTCATTAGAGAATATAGTTGATACAGGGTTGGTTCATCGGAGGCATGGGCAATCGGTATATTGGAAGCTTACCGATTTCCACCATTGGTGGGCCATAACGACCTGACCAAAACAAAAACCGAAACCAATGATGTTACTGCTGAAACCAAGGACAATACCGTACCCAAATTGTTACTAAAGAACTTATAGGACATTTCCTCTGTAAAGATGATGTCGTTTTGTTGCAAGACGAAAAAGTCGTCATCGAAAATGGCCGTGGAGCGGGGATCCAAATAATGGATAACCCGTTTCCCTTTCACCTCACGCATCACGCCGATGCGGTCACGACGCGTGTACCAATCCAAGCCGCCCGCCAAAGCCAAGGCCTCCAAAAAAGTGCAGCGCTCATTAGTGACATTGATTACCTTTCCGCCTGAACTGCTCAGGAAAAACACCTTAAAATTCAGGAAACGTACCACCACTAAGGGATTCTTGATATATCCATTCGATTCCAAGTGGGATGCAATCGTATCCTGCAACTGAAGACGGGTCAAACCCTCAACATGAATCTCACCCAGCACAGGGAACTCAATATTGCCATTGGCATCCACAAGATAACCATATTCATGGTTGCTTCCACTCGCATGAGACAGGCTCTGCATGGCATTGAAGGGTTTCAACAATTCATCGTCTTTTCCCGTATTGCTCAACACCTGAATGCGTAATTCATCGTATGGCGCAACCGTTGCCTCCAAAGCATCGTTCAAAGGCATGCCCGCCTTGGGCATATCCTGCAAATAGCGCACTTTTTTTGCGGTCACACAAGAAGTGGTCGAAATGGCCATTAGAGCCAAAGCAAAAAACAAAATTATTCTATTGGTTTTCATATCATTACAATTATAATAGCCTTAAAATTTACTGCAAAAATACAAATTATTTATGAAAGATAGGTATTTGGCTAAGAAAAGGTGTCTTTATCCACCATTTCTCACCATGATTCGTTTCACTACATTCTTAACGGTTTGCATTCCTGCTTCCATAAACCAGCTCCCTTTGTCATCTGTCCAACGCTGGGGATGGGTGGTCATCATCATTTGTTCCGGGAAAGTCCCTGCTTCCAATGCTCTGATAATATCGTCTGTTGAGTGATATGTCCAGCCTTTTTCCACCCATAGGTCTTGATAAATAGGTATTTTATCACGCACACTCACATTGAAACCGTCCCAACGGCGCCCCGTATCGGTTAAATAGAAAACCTCTGAGAAATCCACATCAAAATAAGGCTCACCAATGATGCCAAAATCATGATAATCATAATGCTTCCACAAGTCACGGCTATCATATTTGCTTCTTGGCGCACCGTGCATGCAGATGGTCTTCACGGGATAGAATTGCCGGAAATACGCCAATTGTTCCGAAAAATGATTCATGGCCTTTTCAGCATCGCCTTCACAAATCGTCATGTCCTCATAATGGTAGCCTATCTCATGTCCCAAAGCGGCAATGGCCTTGATGATTTCAGGCTTGTTGCTTTGCTTGACTACACGGAAATAATAGGATGCCTGAACACCTATAGAATGCTCGATTCGGGCCGTAGCCAAAGAGTTTTCTGCTTTCAAATCCACATCATGGCGTAGCACGACAGCCTTCCCTTTATCCAAAATGGCCTTATTCATGCAATACTGCTCAAAAGTAACGAATCGGTAGCCGTTATCTTTCAGCGCCTGAAGGAGCATGGAGTATTTCTTGAGCGTGAAATCCATGAATTATAATTTGCAAAGGATATCAACAATACGCTCTGCAGTATGTCCGTCCCAAAGCGCGGGGATGCCGCCTTTCTTCCATTGCCCCGCAAACAACTTGTCCAAAGCTGGTTTAATGTTATCAGGATTCGTGCCGATTAACTCATTAGTGCCGATGGTACAAGTCTCGGGACGTTCCGTATTGTCGCGCAGGGTGATGCAAGGCACGCCCATCACCGTGGTCTCCTCCGTGATGCCGCCACTGTCGGTGACCACCGCCTTGGCGCGTTCCACCAAGTAGTTGAACTCCAAATAGCCCATCGGTTCCACAATATGAAGGTTGGGGGCTTCAATACCCAATTCCTTGAAAATCTTCGCCGTGCGGGGATGGATGGGGAACACAATGGGCAGACCATGCACATTAGTGACAATCTCATGCATCAGCCGCTTCAACTTCTCTGCCTCGTCCACATTGGCGGGGCGGTGCATCGTCAAAGCCAGATATTGCTGAGGCTGCAGATGAAGCTCATCGTAGATGGCGGGTTTCACGAAACGGCTGCGGTTGGCCAGCAAAGTGTCAATCATCACATTGCCGACATAAAACAGGTTCTTCTCCTCCACCCCAAAGCGCCGCAGGTTGGCATTGGCCACCTCGGATGTGGTGAAGAAATAGTCGGCCAAACTGTCCGTCACCATGCGGTTAATCTCTTCCGGCATGGTCAGGTCCCAAGAGCGAATGCCCGCCTCAACATGTGCCACTTTTACGCACAGCTTCTTGGCCACGATGGAACAGGCCATCGTGCTGGTGACATCGCCCACCACCAACACCAGATCGGTGGGATGCGCCATCAGGTCTTTCTCGAAGGCCACCATGATGGCGGCCGTTTGTTCGGCTTGGGTGCCGCCACCACAGCCTAAGTTGACATCTGGATGAGGAATGTTGAGTTCCTCAAAAAAGGTCTCACTCATTTGATGGTCATAGTGCTGACCAGTATGGACCAAGCGATAATGGATATCCTTCCCTTCCTGTTCCGCCTTCTGAATGGCGTGAATCAATGGGGCAATCTTCATGAAGTTGGGGCGTGCGCCCGCTATAAGAGTGATATGATGCATCTTATTTATTTAAATCTAAATTGATAATCCGGATTCTCACGCATAATCTTTTGGCTTTCCGGGTAATTCTCAATGAACCAAGTCAGAAATTGGGCGTAATCAATTTTCTCGGAGAGCATCTTTTGGCGGCGGGTTTGCCACTCCTGCTTCAGGTTAGGCATAGTCAACAGTTCCTCTATCTTTCTGAACATGGCCTCCGACTGATCGGGGCGGAAGCCATAGGTTAGGTTATATTTGTGTTCTTCTTCCTCGAGATAATGGATGCGTCCCACGAAGGTATTACAGCGAATGGCCGGAGTGCCCAACACGGCCGCCTCGGAAGTCATGGTTTGGCTATCGCCGACCAGCATCGTGGCGTAATACATCAAGGAATGGGCCTTTTCGGGAGACACCTTCAACTGATAGGGCTTGAATTCGTCGTCGATATCCCTTTAGGTGGTGATGAACACCTTTCCTTTGGTCTTCAAATACTCGACCAAGTGGCGTTTATTCTCGATGGTCAAACCGACTACACCCACATCGTGGTGCGCCTTAAAGGCATTGAACCTCAAAATGAAATAAACTTTCCCTTCCTTGACGCCTGCGTCGTCAAATACTGAAGGGTTTGGCACATAGGGTTGGGATGATGATAAGCCAATTCATGATATGCATTGACATAAACGGTTTTCTTTGATTTCCTTGGTGTGTCCACAGGGCTGAGATTGGTATCGGCAAAAGGATGTCAGGTTTTGTTGCTTTGTTCTACAACACGAAAATAGTACGACACGTGGATGTCAAACACATGTTCAATTCGATCCGTAGCAAGTGCGTTTTCTGCTTTCAAATCCACATCATGCCGAAGAATGACAAACTTGGAACCGTCTACAAGCTTCTTATTCGAGCAATACTGCTAATCGATAGACATTGGCTTTCAATGACTGCAGAAGTGAGGTGTATTTTTTTAAGTGTGAAGTTCATTTTATTTGAACCGCAACTGATAATCAGGATTAAAATTCATAATCCTTCCGCTCTCCGGATAGTTCTCAATGAACCACGTATAGAAAGCAGTAACATCAATCTTATCATTAAGCATCTTTTGCCTACGCCGCTGCCATTCTTGCCTTAAATCCAAAATGCCTAATAATTCACTAATCTTTTCAAACAACAGTTCCGTCTGAGATGAATGAATAGCATAAGTCAGCCCATACACATGTTCCAATTCTTCCAAAACACTTATTTTCTTTTCTCCCACAAAATCATTAAAACGTATAGCAGGAACGCCCAACATACTAGCCTCCACAGCCATACTCTGACTATCTCCAACATAAATAACGCTATAATATAGAATATGATGAATATCCAATGGGTTTATCTTCATTCTGTATCGTTCAAACTGAGGAGGCAGTTCCTTTTCAGAAGAAATATACACTTTCCCGTGAGGAGACAATAAATCTATCACATGTTGCGCGACATCGGTTGTAAAACCACAGACACCTTGGTCGTGATGGGCTGTAAGCTGAGCAAAACGAAGAAGAAAATATGGTTCGTCAGCAGAGAAATACTTTTCAACAATTGATTTGTCTGGGGTAAAATACTTAGGATGCAAATACGCAAGTTTCTGATAACCAGAATAGGTTATTTGTTTATATTTCCATTTTCCAGCATTGCAAACTGTAGGAGACACTACATTGGTGTACAATGGGAAAAACATTTTTGCATATAGTTTAATAACATCCACATCGTCCTCATACCATTCGAACGAAGGCACTTTACATATTTTTCCAACAAATGCGAGGACTCCATCTGAGCCAACAAGCATGTCTGGTTTTTCTCTGCGCACAATTTTTGCAACTTCAAAAGTCTTCTCTATCAAGAATAGTCCAAGTCCTATAAGTCCCCACTTAGTAGGACGATTCTTGACCTTTAAGAATGGCATCTCTGCGTTTTTACATAAACTCTCCAAAACATCTTTTGGTCTAATGACAACTATCACTTTGTGACCATCCTTCTTAAGATTGTCAATAGTGTACCGAAACATGTGAAAATGAGCCGGATGGCTAATCATAAATAATATCTTCATGGATTCAATATGTTGGGACCATTAATAAACAATTCACGATTCTTTCAGCATTAGAACACAACCCAGTTTGATAACCAAATTCATTTGCCCATGCCAATGCATTCGCAAAATGGGTAGCGGAATCTATTCCTTTCACACGTAATTCCTTTTGCAAATCTTTTGGGTGCTTACAATTAACAACAAGCATAAAAGCGTTTATGCCTATCATTGTCTGTTGAATGTCGGCGTTTTGCAATGACAACATTATTTCTTCGGCCGTTTCTTTCCTTCGTTTGATTATTCCAGGCATCTTTGGTTTTTCCGCAGCATAGACGGCACTAATCCCTCTACACATTTTTCTCATCACAATCGTTTCTTTTCCAGATGCCAATGGGCGCCTTTGCTTCAACGGAAGAGTGAGCCAACCATAAATGAATCTGCAATTCATCAAAGATTTCAGTAACAGTCTAAAAAACAGTAACACGCTTTGCTTCAATGAATAATTAGGCAAATTATCATATTGGCTCACCACTTTATCATAGTATTTCTCATTCTGCACGACCAACAAACCTCCATCGCCAATCGAAGGAAGCTTCCCTTGCCCAAAACTAAACGTGGCAAAATCGCCATAAAAACCTCCAATCCCATAGGCATGGGCACAATCCTCAATAATTACCATATTTGGGAAAAGGCCCCTTATCCTATTAATGTCATTAACTATCCCAAACAAATGAGTTACAACTAATGCCGCCATTCTGTCTGCTTTCATCTTCAAATCTTGAATGTCAAGATTAAGATTGGCATCCACATCGATGAACACAGGGATATAGCCAGCCTGCTCAATGGCGTTCATGACCGTATGGCAATTATATACCATCACACCAACCTCCGACCCCACCGGCAGCTCCAATGCACGAAGTGCCAGCATCAATGCACTTCTACTACTATTGAGCAGAAATTCTGTTTTAGTTGGCAAATAAGGTTTCCCGAAAACAAACCTTACTTGCTGTGAAATGGTAAAATTGCTTTCAATGCGCGGCTTCATCATTCAAATTCTTTTCATAATCTTCACACCAAGTTTTCCTATCTGAAACAGCCACTTATTACATACACAATCGTATCGCCCCAGTTCCAGCAACTCGCCCCCGAATTTCAGCTTGAAATCGCGGACGCCATAGCCGCCGTCATCGGGCTTGCCTGCTCCCATCATGTCAAATTTAGGATAGCCGTTCTCCGCTGCATATTGCAGCCCAGCAAAGGTCGCCACCTCAGAAGGGAAGATGGTCTTATACGCCCCATCCTCACCACAGGCATACATCTCGTAGAGGGCTACTCCTGTCAGCCCTACACATACCGTGCCCCCAACAATCTTTCCGGCATATTCAACCAGCAGGAAAGCAGCGGTATCCATGCCATACAAGCGTTCAAAGAACTCCAACGGGAAAAGCGGGGTCTTGACCTTGGTCTCATACAACGACTTCAAAATGCCGTAATACTCATGGACTTGCGAGAGAGACGGATGTGTAATCACCGTGGCACCATCGCGCATGGAAACGCGAATGTCGCGCTTACGGCTCTTACCTAGATGTTCATTCACCACCTCCATCGAAGTCGTATCGACATGGATATCATAATGGGGTTGGTATTGGTAACCGCATTGTTCGAACGTCACTTTCCATCGGCTGTAATCATTGAAGTTACGGAGTTCCACAAAGATGGATTTCTTCCCTGCCCTTTCATTCAGACCCCGAAGCAAAAATGCCAGTTCTTCCTCCTTGATGTCATCGGCAAGCAGCGGTCCACCAAGAACAATCGATCTTTTGGAAAAAAAACGCTTGATTCTTCCACCGTCCCTTTGAATGTAGCCCACCACAACACATCTCAGCTGCCCTTCGGCTTCCACCGCATAGGCAAAGGCCTCAAGAAACGAAAGGCTACTGAAAAAAGCGAAAGCTTCCTGAGTCTGGAACCATGTAGCAACAGACGAATGATTCACCAAGTCAGACCATGCTTTAGAGTCAATATGGTTTCCTTCAACGATTCTCACTTCTTTATCACTCTTTCGTAAATACTAATAAGCTTCTGGGCCACAATGTTGTTATCCAAGCCATCGGCCACCAATCTTTCTCGACCTTTGGTCTTACCCTTTAATGTCATCGCCTTTTGCAACAGCTGGACCAATTCTTGCGAGTCTCGGGTTTCCGCCACATAGCATCCCTCAAGTCCTTCCACGCGTTCTTTCACATCACCCACATCCACGCTGACTATTGGACAGCCACATGCCATGGCTTCTTTAATGACCTGTGGCGAGCCTTCGGAGAGGGAGGTCATCAAGAAGGTATCAGCGGCGCACATCAGCAACGTCACCTCGTCTCGCGAATAGCCTTTCAGTTCCAGCAGTTCAGCATTATCATCTTGTATAGCCTCAACAGTTTGTTTCGCCAATGGCGCATTTTTCACAGCATTGTCAAAAGCTCCAGCAAAAAGAATGTACCTTTTGTCGGCAGACAGATGCATCTTCTGTCTTGCCTCGTTTTTCTCTGTCAGCTGCATATCCGACATGTCAATTCCGCAAGGCAATAAAGAATAATTCCTTATTGGATGAGCTATGTCCATGGTCTTTTGGGACACAAAAATATTCCAAGCCGACAAGCGCATAGCTTGCTTTGAAAACAGCAACACCTTTTTATCGTTGATGTCGGATCCATGATAAGTGGTCACCACCGGCACTTTTCTTTGAAGATTGGCAAGCAACCCTGAAAGACCATAATGAGCATGTATCACATCGGGATGCCAACCACTTATTTTCTTATTTAAGGCTGGCAGGTTCTGCAGGTAACCAGATATGCCTTTGCCTTGCAAACCGAAAAATTCCACGCCACAACCTGCTCCCTTAATCGCCTCGGCCTGCTCAAGAACAAAAGGCGAAAAACGACTCTTGTTGAAAGATGCAACAATTAAAACTCTCATACAGAATATCCTCTACCTGCCAATTTAATCCAAGCCCAAATGAAATTGGCCACACACACACCCACGAGCCACATAGTATACCATCTCTTGTGCTTGTTCGTTACCAAAGACACGCCATAAGCAGCAAACATCAACTCAAATGCCAATACGGGAAAATGAAAGCGTTCGGAATGAGCAAAGTTACTAAAGACCAACACCACCAAATAGCCACAGGTTACGGCAATCGGCAAGACATGCCTTCGCCACTTACCTGAAAACAAAAGCGAGACTAAGGCGAAAATAGTGAAACCCGAGAGCACATTTTTGATGAAATTCGCACCATTCATCATCATCTGATTCTCTTGATTAGGAATGGCCACCATGGAAGAAAAAGGAATGGTAAAAATCAATGGTGCAAACACCGATGCTGTGGCATATTGAGCAAAGGTATTACCATTTTCGCGCGTAGCCCGCCATTCGTATCCAGTTGTTTGGTTATTCTCTCTACCTTCCCACAATTGTCGAGTCTCCTCTATCATTTCGGTTCCCACTGTCAAAAGCATCCATATAGCGAACACCGCACTATAAAGGATTTTTTTCCATGTTTGCAACTGTTTCCCTGAGCTCAAGATTAACGCACCCACCAAAGCAGCAGCCAGCACCGCCGCCAACGCCGTCCTGAAAGTAAACATGGCAAGAATGATCAACCCAGGCAGTAGGATATTTTGGAAGGTTATCTTCGGAGCGCGAAGCGCCATATCAGCACGCTCTACGAACAGAATAGTCAAAAAAGCCATCTCTGTTTCTTTCAAAGTCAATCCGCAATAGTACCACATGTTAGGCATCAGCATGCAAAAAACTGCAGTGATACGTCCAACAGATTCTCCGAAGTTTCGCTTGGCCAGATTGTACATTAACACACATGCAAACGCATCTAAGATGCACTTAACCATCCTATATGATAATGGGTGTGTACCCAATAGCAAATTTTCAATAGCCAGCCACCAGCAATAACCCGAATCAGAAAAGCCAAAACGATATACTACCAACAGCTCACGAAAATGAGAGAAGCCTTCTTCCCTTAACAAGGTTCCCATATACTCATAAACCATTTCATCTCCTGGATTATACATGTGCGGCAAGCCCGTCATCTCAATGTAATAGAAGTAGATAAATACCACATATACAATTCGTATCAACAAGGCAGTGACAAACAATCTCCTCGTAAAAATCCTCTCAGAGAAATGTTGCCATTTCATTGTCAACTTATTGGAATAAGTGAAGAACAACAGCACGGGCACTAAACCGAATAGCATGAACTGGAATGGCATGGCATGACTTATGAAAAATGTACTCACCAATGCCAAAGTAACCAAATAGCAAATGATGGCTCTAATGGAAAAATATTTTGGAAAATGGGTTAACATTAAAAACACAGTTTTTCGCCTGCAAAAATAGGCATTTCTAAATTATCCGAATAGCTTACGTTTGAGTTTAATCAATCTGATCATCAGGTCACGACCTATGAACTTATATAGCCGACCCTCACGTTGGTTATCATTCCACGTCCCCATAAAATGATGGTCACAATAAGTATACTCTGTCAAGAAAAACTCCCCTGTCGTCTGCCTGGGACAAAAATACTCCGTCGGATAGATATGCATGTCCTTATAAACGGCATACTTACCGTCTTGAACGAAACCATTGGCACGCATGATTTGGGAAATACGGACAGTATTAGTGGTCATGTCGAATGAGCCATCCTCTTTGATGAAATGAACGTTTTCGTATGCATCCAATTGCTCCTTGACCCATTCGCCATGAGGCTCACTTGCCATCAAGCCTGTTACCGGCGGTTGAGTCTTGCTGCCCTCATAACCGGTGAAAGCTGAAAGATGAAGCAAATCATCCAAAGGCTTCAAAATCTCCACGTCGGTGTCCATGTACACTCCACCTTCATTATACAAAGCCCACAACCTCACATAATCCGTAACAAAAGCGAATTTTCTAGCTTCGTAGGCTTCTTTGGTGTAAGGAACCGCATTGACATCAAAGTTCTCTTCGTTCCAAAGCTTATATTCGTAATCAGGCATGTACTTATGCCATGATTCAATGCATTTCAGAGCCAGTTCTGGCATTTCACCTTTGCCAAACCAGCAATAATGTATCACTTTCGGTATCATTGTTTCATCAAGAAATCTACAATTCTATGGCAAGCCAAACCATCTCCATAAGGATTAACCGCCTTGCTCATCTTCTCATAAATAGCATGGTTATCCAATAGGGTTGAAACACCGTTTTCAATCCGTTCCCTATTAGCCCCAACCAGCATTACTGTCCCAGCGTCAACCGCTTCAGGCCTTTCTGTAGTGTCACGCATTACCAACACGGGCTTACCCAATCCTGGCGCTTCCTCTTGGACTCCACCGCTATCAGTGAGGACCAAATAAGACTTCTCCATCAAAAACACGAACTGCAAATACTGCAGTGGTTCGATCAAGAGCACATTGGACAAGCCTTTGCCCAAAATCTCCAACACTGGTTTGCGAACATTGGGATTAAGGTGCATGGGATACACAAAATCAACATCAGGATACTTTTCTGCCAGGGATGCAATCGCATGACAAATGTTCAGAAAGCCCTCCCCGAAATTCTCTCTCCGGTGGCCTGTAATCAATACCAACCTTCGTCCCTCGCATCGAGTAACATCATAACCCAGTGTTTTGATTTCCTCTTGCAAAGCTGCTCGCAATTGCTCATCGGAGGCAATCTTATTCACCACCCAATGAAGTGCATCTATCACCGTATTCCCTGTAACTATAATGGCATCTTCTGAAACATTCTCTTTCATCAGGTTCTGCTTCGAACACAAAGTCGGAGCAAAATTATAGGCAGCGATACGCCCTGTAATGGACCGGTTCATCTCCTCCGGCCATGGGCTATAGATGTTACCCGTCCTTAATCCCGCCTCAACATGCGCCACAGGAATCTGTTGATAGAATGCCGCCAAGGCAGCTGCCATTGAGGTCGTGGTATCGCCATGTACAAAGACCACATCAGGGCGCGCTGCTTTCAGCACATCGCGCATCCCAAGCAAGACCCTGCTGGTCACATCATATAAATCCTGATTGGGTCTCATGATGTTCAGGTCGTAATCCGGAACTATCTGGAACAAATCAAGCACCTGATCCAGCATTTCTCTATGCTGACCTGTCACACAGACCTGAGTATCGAATTGGTCTGGATATTTCTTTAACTCATGAACCAACGGAGCCATTTTGATGGCTTCGGGGCGAGTACCGAAAACGAGTAATACTTTTTTCATACGCTGAAAAATCAGTTCTTCATCAAAGTGAGCATTTTTTGCTTTATTCCAACTCCACAACGCTTTATTCTCTCCTCAATCCTCAAAAGTGCCAACGGCTTTTCATATTGCTTCCTGACTTTCTCGGGTTGCCCCTTCCAATTCACCTTCTCCAACTCTTGCTTCGCTGCCTCATGATACTCCTTAGACAGATAATAAGGCAACAAACTATATGTTCGAAGATTATCTATCAACTGTTTATAATCCGGATTGCTTTTCTCTTCCTCTGCCAAAAAACTGACATTCCAGAGCATGTGTTCCTCGGGTTTGTGCAGTCGACCCACGCCCCTATTGGCTGCCTCCACATCCTGGTTGTAAAATGACAAAGGTTTATTGAGGAAGGCTACTTTATATTTCAACGCGATGCGTATCCACAATAGGAAATCTTCACCAAGCTTGATGCCTTTCATGAAGCCTTGCATCTCATCAAACACTTTTCTCGGGACGCAGACGGCTCCTGTCCATAAAGGCATGGCCAACGTCTTGGCATACACTTTACAATAGTTGATATAACCTTTCTCAAATCCTTCCTCCACACCCACATTCGCCACTCGAGTCTTCCTTTTGGTTTCGTTTACGATGGTATAATTCGTCCCATAGATGCCTGCTTCGGGAAATTCCTTAATGAATCTGTCCATTTCTTCAAGGAAGGTTGGCTCCCACCAATCGTCAGCGTCGAGGAAACAGAGGTAATCACCTTGAGATGCCGCAACACCATTATTGCGGGCCACCGCAACACCAGCGTTCACCTGACTTAACAACCGACAATTATCATGTCCTTCAATAGCTTGAGCAGCAATGTTTGCCGAATCATCCTTGCTACCATCATCAACAATGATCAACTCATAATCGGTGAAGGTCTGCGCCAACACGCTACCAATGGCCTTGGCGACGTATGGCTCTTTGTTATAGAGCGGTATGATGACAGAAAATCTCATTCGTACTTTGAAACCTTGTTTTTCTTCTTTCTCGCCTTTTCCAACTTGAACAGGCAGCGCTCCAAGAACCATACCATCTTATAGGCCCAAGGATGGCGCTGCAAGCGTTTGACTTGGTCTATCGGGAAAGCAAATCGCTCATAATCGGCCAAAACAGTCTTTGGAAACAATTGTTCCAACACTTGCTTTCGTTCCGCCCCATCCAACTCCCTGTTCGTCTCACTAATGCCCGTCATATCGAACAAGGTGACATCCATATCCACATACTGTGGTTTTTCGCCGCCCAGAATAATGGCTTGCAGATACCACTTCCAATCGGAAACGATTTTCAGGCTTTCATCATAATAACCGTATTTCTCAAACAAATCACGGCGGATATAGGTCGGATCGTGGTTCAACGTGCCCGTAAACATCCCCAACATGGTGATTTCCTGTCCAGCGAAGCATTTGTCCACCATTCTTCTCCCATCGGGAAAGCACTTTATCATATTGCCATACAGTATGGCAGGATTGCCTTGCCTTTCCAATTCGGCGAGCATCCGTTCCGTCGCCTCGGGTGCTGCCAGGCAATCCGCCGAGTTGAGGATTTGGATATAATCGCCCGAAGCCATGCGGATGCCTTTGTTCATGGCGTTATAAATGCCTTTATCAGGCTCCGAGACCCATTTCAGATGGGCAAATTGGGACTCATATCTCTTGATTACCTCTACGCTGCCATCAGTGGAAGCACCGTCGACAACGATGTACTCAAACTCCTGGAATGTCTGGGCCGCCACGCTTTGGAGGGTTTTCTCAAGCCCTGTTGCGTTGTTACGGTTGATGGTGATGATGGAGAGTATCATTGCTTTTTCAACCAAATCTCGAAAAACTTGTCATAGATTTCATAAACGCCCTTCTCTTGCGTAATCAAATCTTTGTCCAGCAAGGCGTTGACTGCTGACTTTACAGCACTTGGAGAAACCAATCCGTGTTTCTTAGAGAACTTCCCCGAGGTAATTTGACTCACTTTGCCGTCTGCACAAATCGCTTTCAGCACAAGGCTTTGTTTCTCAGGCAATTGATACATTAAATCCTCGTATGTGAGACTGGTGAAGTCAACAATATAATCTATGGCGGGAGCAAGTGCGGTAATGTCGCAATGGCCTTTCTCAGGTGTACGCATAAACAACACATTCATCACTTTCTGCAAATAGAATGTCACTCCTGCAAATCGCTCATATAGGCGGTCCACCACTTCCCTGTCGATTGTTTTACCTGCCTTGGCAAAATTTGTCTCGCAAAACGTCCAATATTTTTCCAAATCTATCAAGTGCAAATTCATAGCTGTCACGCTTTGATAGAACGGCCTGTTCGGCGACACAAACATAGCTCCCATCAGATGCCGTTGCGATCCCATGAAAACAAAATTTGCATTACTACAGTATTGCACGTATGTACGCAATGCCGCCTCAACATTGTCGTCTTCATATTTCAGGATTTGCTGAAACTCGTCAATGGCCACGAGACAAGGCTTGTCGGCATTCCGCAAATAATCAAAAATCTCATCTAATGTATTGTTGGGATTGACAATGTCGCCCACCGAAAGCGTCAGCGAAGGCAAGCCTGCCCCATCGTAAGTCACACCTGCTTGTAAAGAATGTACCACATCCAAGAAACCTTCCCAAGCTCTTTTTCCTTTAGGTTTCAGTGTTTCAAGGATGGTTTTTCCCATTTTATTGACCATATCGGCCAATGATTTCGTCGAATAGATGTCTATGATAAAAGTATAGTAATTACCCTTGATTTCATCCTGATTGAAGCAATGGCGAATCAAATCGGTCTTGCCGTAACGCCGAGGCGATATGAGTGCCAAGTTATTACCATTACGCAACAATTCAACAATATCTTTCGTCTCTTGAACGCGGTCGCAGAAATATGCAGGACCCGCATAACCATTTGTCACAAAAGGATTTATCATACTTTTACTCCTATTATCCGATGCAAATATACAATTTTGTCATAAAATGATAATCATAAAGTGACAAAATTCATACATGCCGCATTGTTTAGGTTGATGGTGATGATGGAGAGTTTCATGCTAATATCTTACTTCCCAATACCCTTATTTTTGTTCTAATTATTCAAATATGTCCTTTGCAATAAGTTTGTTTAAATCATTTGCAAAATCGACACTGAAACGATGTGTTGCCGAAGGATTCATGTGTACCGAGACACAAAAATTCGTCGTGTCTTCACAAATCGCATAATCCTCTGTATAGTTTAAATAAACACTGTTATACTTGCGAGCAATACTATCAAAATACGCATCAACGGTTTCAAGGCCCTTGGTTTTCCTAGTTGCGCCTGCATAAACCGGGGAATTGACCAAAACAACTTTTACACCTTCATCATAACATTCTTGCATATATTCCTCAAAATGCCTTTTCCCTATTTCATCCATAGTCGCTTCTATCGTATCCATTTTTGCCAGTTCAGCGCCATTCCATGGCCCTGTTTCATAATGATGACCGTCTCGCGATGGATTGTTAACATAATGCTTCAAACCAAAAAATTCAAGCAATCCGTTCTTTATCACCATCTGATAGCCAAAATACCGATATAGCGGCAAATAGACATCTAATGGACTATATCCCACACGCAGCAACTGCCCATGCATTCTTTTGTCATAAATAAGGGGCAGGAACTGCTCCGATTCATGATTGTGTGGTGCCGAATCGTCACGCATCGTAGAATAATCTACATTTTGGATAATATACATTGGCTTTTTGTTGTATAAGCGATAACAATAATACTTCAGCGTTTCCACTGTTATAGAATACCCGCCGAGGCCAAGGCCATAGGCACTCATCCCACAAATTGAGTCTATTGTCCACGGTTCAAAATGTGAAAAAGCTCGAGAATTGCCAACCACAACGACATCTGCATTTATATTTCCTTGCATCATCTCGTTCCAAGACATGAAACGATAATCTTCCATCTTAAGAAGCCCTTTACTGATGGCATAATCCATTCCCCATGCCAAGCCATAAACAATAATGGCGAAAACCGAAAACCGAATCAAAAAGCGCCTCATCAAAACTGGAAATAGATGAAATTAACCGTGTGACCGCCAAATGCAAAAATTATGAATAAAAGCATCAGGTAAACCGGCCATCGCACATACCATTTTTTAACAAAAGAAAGATCTAAGCCAAATTGCTTATCTCGCTGCAACCATTCGACCACAATCAACAAAACAAGGCCTAACATCAAACCCGTGCAACCTTTAGCGACAGGCATAGAAAACAAACTTCTATTACAAATCCCACACAAATACTGCCACGCCTGACCTATACTCTCGGCCCTGAAGATAATCCACCCTATCACCGCAAGAAAGAATGTCAACAGCATCTGCCCCGCCTCCTTCAACGTTGGGAGCACCCTCCCTTCCGCCACCTGATTGGTGTAT
>JAEEGL011439604.1_pt1 | contig 18374 bp, 13 predicted proteins | sample 9134231 | NCBI WGS metagenome assembly JAEEGL01 (sample SAMN16246548, study PRJNA631951) | gut metagenome | biome: gut microbiome; feature: rumen; material: fiber-attached | host: Bos | place: Iran: Karaj | collected 2018-10 | reverse complement strand
ATTCATTCAGAGAAATGTCACAGAAAAATGCCTTTACGGTAGACTCTCCATGGATTCGTTCGGCATCCTGATCGATAAGTCGAACTTTAATGAAGAAGGCCTTGCAAAGAGACTCGAGAACTATACGGTAAAAGACGAGAACCTCGAGCATCACATTCTCATTCACATCGGTATCTACGATATCACCCCTGAGGATGAGATCGATGTTTCACTGTTCTTCGACAGCGCACGTCTTGCAACAACGATGATAAGCAACAACTATCAGGATCTGATCGTCTATTACGATGACAAATTAAGAAATGAGATCATTCATAACCAGCTCATTTCCAACCAGGTAAAGAACGCCATCGAGACAAGACAGATAAGACCCTATCTGCAGCCCATCGTTGATTCGCGCGGCATGCTCGCAGGAGCCGAAGCACTTGTAAGATGGATACATCCTGAAGAAGGCTTCATGAACCCCGGCAAGTTCATTCCGGTATTTGAGAGAAACGGCCTTATCGCATCAGTCGACAAGCATGTATGGAGATGCGCCTGCGAGATCCTTGCAAACTGGAAAGAAAGAGGAATCAACAGCTTTATCTCGATCAACATCTCTCCCAAAGATTTCTATTACATGGACGTCATTGCTACACTTAAGAGCCTCGTAGAAGAGTTCGGTATCGACCCTATCAAACTCAGAGTCGAGATCACTGAGACCGTCATGATGAACGATTCTGTCGACATACTTAAGACAGTCGACGATCTGCGCGCATATGGTTTCGTAGTTGAGATGGACGACTTCGGAAGCGGCTTCTCTTCACTTAACCTGCTTAAGGACATGAACATCGACGTAGTCAAGATCGACATGCAGTTCCTTAAAGATTCCGAGCGCAACATGAAGGCCGGAATAATCATCAAGAACATCATCAACATGGCAGAAGATCTCGGTATAGATACGCTTACCGAAGGCATTGAGACGGCCAAGCAGTTTGAGAAGCTTTATGCGATGGGATGCAAACTCTATCAGGGTTATTATTTCTCAAAGCCTGTTCCCGTAGAAGACTTCGAAAAACAGTGGTTCGATTAAATCATTCTTCAACAGTTTTAATGACCGGCTGATTTACCGTGTCATCTGAGATCTCAAGAAGATATCCGCGCTTTTTCTTTCCGTCATAAAGGAAACTTACACGGACAACATATTCGGCATCACCGTTTTTGAAAGAATGATTCTGTGATGCGTTATTTTTCTTGAATTCATCGATCCAGCCTTCGAAGATCCTTCTTAATTCTTCATCTTCGATGTAGTGGTCGGCATGGTTATTTACAATCTTGGGGACAAACTTCTTTGCGACATCAGTTGAACTCAGATAACGCTTCTTGAAATCGAACGAGATATATCCGAATCCGCCGTCAGCAAAGATCGAGCTGCTGACCATGTCTTCAACAGTGTAAAGACCGATGTCGTTCATGATGAACAAGAATCCGATCTCGATGATCAGGTCTGCCAAAGCCATCCACTCGATATCCTTCGTGAATATGCGTCCGATAAAGAATGCGATGATGGCAACTATCTCAAGGAACGATCCGAGTACAAGATTCTTTCTTGACGCGCTGGGCTTTTCGATCCATCCGTAAATGACGGCGGAGACCGTAAGCACAAGGAAGATACCAATCTCAATGTAGAACAGGATATGAAGCGGGCCGTAATCTTTCACAAGTACTGCTACACCGTTTTTGAATTCAAGGTCGACGCTCTTATAAAACAGCGGGCTGTATCCCGCGGACAGAACAAGGACATAGGTTGCTGCCGATATTAAGATCAGGATGAATCTCACCCACTTGGGAAGTTCTATCTTGCATACGGATAAGATCATGAAAAGGCCTGCAAGAGGCAGAAAGCATCCGCCGATGTAAAGGAATTTATAAATGATCAGAGCTTCTCTTACATCCTTTGAAAGCGCGAGAAGCACGTAACAGAACTGTGAAAGAAATGCCAGGATGAATACCGTCGCATAGCGGAAAGGAAAATAACTGCGCTTTATGAAAAAATATATTGTGCAGCACACAAGTGACAGCGCGCACATTGAAACATAATAAGCGAGTACCATTACGTCCTTACCACCCTCGATAATCTGATTCCGTCATAGGGAATACATTTTCAAAGTATACTATACTTTTCAGAATTATCGACAACGGCGCCGTATATATCAGGAATATCAGATAAATGCCATCTATTTAACAGGTGATCAGCAGGTGCTCGTTCGCAATGTCGTTATAAACTTTGCAATTTCTTCCAGACACATCGAAAACATGTACTATGTCAGACAGGTCGATCTCCCCTGCAAAATTGCCGACTTCATCAGGAGAAGAAACAAGTTTCTCAGGATGGAAGTGAATCGTTTTCGAATTATTGAAAACAGCGGTATAAAGAATCTCCGCTTCGACAAGATCCTGGAATATATGACTGCCGTAAGAAAGCTCCGGATTATACCCCGCCTTGGTCTCTTCGGTCTCGCAGATGATCTCGAATGCACTTATGTCAGCAAACGAAGTAGGCACACCGAGCTCGGGTGAAGTCGTACCTACCCTGCCAGGCACTATCAGCATCATGTGTTTGCCCAGATCTCTGTAATGCCAGTTGAGCTTGCCGATGAGTCTTGCAACTGCAGGCTTATCTTTATAAGGCATGTTGTAGTAATTTACTGGATCAACGTAAACGATAACATCAAGTTCTGAAGCCTTAGACATTCCCATCGAAGAACCTTTGCTCTCAAGAAGGATCTTATCTTCAGTTATGCCTTCAGGAATTACAGTGCCCGAAGAAGTCTTCTGGATCTGAAGCGGACGGCACTGGAGAAGGTCAATGGAATAATCGCCGTTATCGGAAATGTTGATGGTAAATTCCGTATCAACGGGATACTCATATTCATCCTGAATGCAGCGGAGCATGCGTTTCATCTGTTCCATCAGCTGCTTATTCGCAACAAGGCCTTTGCACGAAATGAACTTAATCTGTCTCGGCCTGCCCATCTCGCGAAATCTTGATTCAGCTTCATAGTCGTGCTCGAGGAGGACGTTTTCGAGATACTTCGGAATATCAGCTTCGAGCTTGTCGTATGTCAGCTTCTCGAGCTGATGTGAAGACATGTTGATTATCTCGGCCTTTCCCTGTGAAAACTTGTGCTTATCCGCAGAAGACGAATAAGAGGATTTCTCGGGCATATCGAGATTAACGATCCTGGGATAAGAGCCTTCGGTCCTGTCTACTGCCGAAGTGCCGAGACCCATGACGAGCCTTAACATGCCTGCAGTAGGATCGGAATCCTTCATGACCCTGTAAGGACTATATGAATAACCGACGCCTGCAGCACACGGCATGTAATAAGAACCGTAGTAAGAACCTGATACGCGCTGTATGAGCAGAGCCATCTGCTCGTCCCGTTTATCAAGTCCTCTTCTCTTACGGTAATCAAGAGCGGAGAGACTCATCGAACTTGCATAAACTGTCTTTATCGCATTCTCGAACTCGCCAAGACGTTCTTCGGGCGTGCCTCTGTTAACACAGAAAACGGATTCATATTTACCTGCAAAAGCATTGCCGAATCCGTCCTCAAGGATACTGGAGGATCTGATGATGTACGGATCCTGACCGTAGTAATTAATTATCCTCACAAACTGCTCACGCATCGTGGAAGAAAACTCGCCTTCCATAAGTCTGTTCGCAAACTCGTCTGCAAGCGTGAAATAACCTTCGTCGGTGCGCTGCTTTACACGCAGGTCCCAAAGATTGTTATCAACGATATATGTGTAGTAAAGATCAGAACCCACATAGAACGAATCGTGTGGTTCGAGATATTCGGCGATGTCAGGTTCCCTGTTTCTGATAATTGATCTTGCAAGCAGCATGCCGCATGCTTTGCCGCCTATCAGGCCGGTACCTATCATGTGATCTCGGACAGCGAAATAATCTTCGGGCGTGAAATTTCTCTTAACCATCTCACGCATCTTCTCGTCACGGGTCATCATGATGTTGCACATCCTGCTGCACTCTTCGGTTATCTCCATGCTGCTCTCGTGCATTATCTTGGTCTTATTGAAGAACCTGTCCCATGAGTCCGAAAACTGTTCTTCAGCAGAGCGCTGAGCAAGTCCCAATGTCTGATAGAATCTGGAAGATTTTACGCCATCAAGTATCGGCTGGAATTTTCCCGTATCAGGCTCATAGGTGTGAGGTAAAAACATCGTATCGGAATTTCTGTTCCACACTTTCTGAGGACGCACGTAAACGTTTCTGCTGTCAGAATAAACATCTATAAACAGTTGAGTCGTATCAAGGATCTTGTTGATCGCATGAACCGAATGCTTGCCTCTTATAATCGGGAAGAAAGCAACCGTATCGAGAATGAATAAGAACGGACAGGTTACCTTAAAAAAGTTGCCCATCATGAGATCCGTCGCCCATGCAGTCTGAAGCTCGGACAGGCAGTCGAAAACATAGAATGCATCAAAGCCTTCCTTTTCGATCACGTTATGGATATCAACAGTGAATGTTTCAAAACGGTGAGACAAAGGTATCTCGACAGTCTTTACTTCAGGTCTGTCTTCAACGAGCGGTTCGTGACTTGCGAATCTGAAATAGATTATGTTGCGCTTATCTTTAATTGCCTGCTCGACATAAGGATCCATGAACAGTTTGAACTGCGACAGGTCGGATACACGCCATACGACATTGTCGCCAAGCCTGATGTTATCGAATGCCTTATCCATCTCAGGGATACCGCTTAAGATCCTGTCAAATGCAGCCATGGTAACCTCCTCCTATATTTTTCAGTATAAGGTGTTAATAAACCAATAAGGCATACTTTCTTAGAATAAAAACAATACACTGAATGCATTGTTTGCTATTGTGATACAGCGTCAATAAAAGCCGTGATATAATAATTGCCGGGATAATAAGGAGGATAGAAACATGAACAACCATTATTCGGATTACCTTAAGAAAAACGTTTCCGTAAAAGATCTCACATTCAACGAGATCGGTGCGGAAGACAAAGAACTCCTTAAAGTTGTAAAAAAGGCGCACATCAAATCTAATACGGGATTCCTGATCATACTGTCGATCGGTCTTATTGCATGCATGTATTTCTTCGCAAGCTTCATCATCACTCCGGCAGACATGCTCATCGTTAAGATCATTTCACTGCTCATTACAGGCGCAGGAATCTGCGGCTGCGCAATGCTTATCTACGAGATCATTGCAGGCATCAAGGGCATCCGCAAAGGCGTGGTCCTTGCAGCTTCGAGAGAACAGGAAAACAAAGACGGAAGAAACACTTCTTATCAGTTTGTTTTCGACATTTATATGGAAGATAAAGACGAGACTCTGATGAGCTTTGTCGTAAGCCAGGAAGTCTTCAGCCAGGTTGAACCCGGCGACGGCGTGCTTGTCGTAAAAGCAGGCCGCAAGGTCAAAGTAATGCAGGACCCTGAGCGCAAAGCAGTCATGGACGTAAGCAACATCAAATCAGGTATCTGACATGAAGATAGGCGTTATCCAGGCAAGTTCGCAGTCAGAGAAAAACAAACTGATCTTTGATACGGTCAGCAAATATGCTGCGGACTCCGAAGTAATCAACTTCGGTTGTCTTGAGAACGAAGAAGAAAGATACAGTTACATAGAAATCTCTCTTCTTGCCGGACTCCTTCTTGCAAGCGGTTCGGTAGATCTTATCGTAACCGGATGCTCATCAGGACAGGGCATGATGCTCGCATTAAATAACATTCCCGGTGTTCTGTGCGGATATATTCCCTCTCCCGAGGATGCATATCTTTTCGCACAGATCAACAACGGGAATGCTGTATCTCTTCCTTTGGGCGAAGATTATTCGTGGCGCGGACTTGATAACTTCGATAAGACTCTGGCAAAACTTTTTTCAGAACCGTTCGGACAGGGATATCCCAAGAGCGAAGCAGAAAGAAAACTTAAAGATACTGCATTGCTCAAAGACATCAGGAACAAGTCACAGGTAAGTGTTTCCGACTTCTACAGGTCTTTAGACAGCGGGCTTATCCAAAAGAGCTTTACTAAGAAAGACGTTATTGAATTTGTGATCACCAACTGCAAAGATGAATCTTTGTCAGAGTGGATTACAGAACATCACTGAGCATACTTTCCGTAATGTGCAATGTCATTATTAAGAAGGTCCATAATAACCTGCTTCTGTTCGTCAGTCAGGTCCGATGAATCGATCTCTTTTGCAAAATCCCCATACAACTTTTCGGCTCCTTCATCGTCACCGGACTTTTTGACTGCAACCATCTTAAAGAAAGCAAGGCTTCTTCTTACCCTCATATAATGATTCATGTTAACTGCTTCCTTTCTGGACGCAAACGCTTCTATTATCCTCTCGCACCACTCGCACATCTCGAGTGCTTCTTCCTTTTTTCCCCACCAGCCGTAGTTCTCTCCGTATGTATTGAGAATGCTCGCGACCAGATCAAATAACACGATGGAATTCGCATCGATGTCATCCTTCATCTTCTCAAAACCGCTCTCGAAGAATGTCATCTCCATGCTGAGCTTTTCCTTTATCCTGTTGGTCGAGATGCTCGGCAGAACGTTGATGTGTTCTCTTGCGTTATCAAAATCTTTCTCGTGAATGTAGATCCACGCCATTCCGAAATGCGTCTTGTCGATGAGTACTTTATCAGTACAGTGACTGATCAGATACGCGCCTTTTCGGACGGCATCTTTATACAGTTTTTCTATATGCTCCATGTCATCAGGAAATGCATTTTCGAGAACGGGATCAGCATACATGCTGAGGTTTGCAGTCTCTTCAACATAGTCCTTAATGATCTCAAAACATCCGGGATTAAGTGTTGTCTCAGTTGAAAGATATTCGCTTATCTTAAGCGCTCTTTCCGCTCTGCCTTCGTCACTGTTCTTGAGGCCCGTGACAGTCTCTCTGACGCGTGTGATCACTGCTTCATTCTCTGATAAAGAATCATATCCAAGAAGCGCATCCGTGCTTACACCGAGGACCTGTGCGAGCGGTATCAGCATAGATACATCAGGAAGGCCGCTTTCTGATTCCCACTTGCTTACAGCCTGGGGTGTAACGCTCAAAAGATCTGCAAGTTCCTCCTGAGTAAAGCCCTTGCTCTTTCTGAAAGTCTTAATATTGTTTCCTATTGTGTTTCCCATTTTGTTTCTCCTGTTCGTCTTGAATCAACCTTGAATGCATTCTGATGATATCGTATTGCTAATCGCGGTGTTTTTCAAACAACGCACAGTTGAACGGGACTCAACCGGTCACATGGAAATATGGTGGTTATTAATTATCTCATGGTCATTATTCCGCCAAAGTACTCCGGGTTGCCATCCTTGTCGCTCAACACAAAACCTCTGGTGGAAAGAGTTGTATAAGTACCGTCTTTTTTCCTGGCACGGTATACAATAGGTCTTAATTCAGCATTGCCGCATAATACGGCATCGACCGCATCCTTATATGCGCGCATATCGTCGGGATGAATATAGTTCTCCCATATTTTGTCAGCATGGTACATATATTCGGACTCAATCCCGAAATCATCTATAAGCGGTAAAGACCAGCGCGAAAAATCGTATTTCATGTCATTCAGATAAACATAGCCTTCGCCTGCGATCGTATACATGGCTCCAAAAAGTCCGTCCAACAAGCGCCTTCTTTCATCAGTGATCGGGGTTTCGATCTTTTTCATGTTTTTAAACCTGTCTTTTGCACTCATGGATTTAAGATCTTTTTTATCTGCGTACATCATCTTATCAGCACGCTCATATACCGAATCGACACTATTATCGATCTCCGGATCAAAAACAGCCATTCCGCATGCTACGACAGGGCCTGAGCGGGAACGTTTGTTGGCAAGTGTTTCTGTTTTCAGTTTCTTGATAAGTTCATCGCGATGTTCGTAATCATGTTCTGACAGCACGGCAACAAATTCATCACCGCCGACTCTGAATATCGGACTGTGTTTGTAGATCTCACAGATCATCCGGCTTGCGCGCTGAATCGCTTCATCTCCGAAGCTGTGTCCTCTTGTGTCATTTATGAGCTTCAGGTCATTGATATCAAACATTACGATACCGAAGGGAGAAAGCTCTCTTCCTGAACTGATGTCAGAATCGATCGAAAGAATATATTCTCTATATGCATTACTGTTGCGCACACCGGTCAGATCATCACGACGGGCCATTAGCTTTGCAGACTGAAGATCACGTTCTTTTTCTTCGCTCTTGCTAATCTCTTCTTCTATATTCTCAAGACAACAAACTATATGCTTTTGGTCACGGCACATGATATAGATATGCCGCATATGGAAGATATTGCCATCTAAAACAGCTCTGAAAATGGTGGTATAAACACCTTTTTCCGAAAGGGTCGAAAGCATTTCGTCTTTGTTATAGAATTCAACCATGGAATCCAGATCATCGGGATGGATAAACAGACCTGCATTCTTCTTTGCATCTGCAAAGAAATCATCTCCACCTTCGGGATAATCAGGATTCGATACCGCTTCATTATCTGAAAACACAATATAATTATTGTTATCTAAATCAACCAGATAAACACACTCGAAATGTCCGGCCAAAGCCAGTGCTATAAGATTGTTTATTTCATAATCAAAAGACATATTCTCTTTCCGCCTCTGATAAACGTTACCGGATGATCTTCTGTGCTTTTACAAAATGTGGTTTCCCAATTGTGTTTTGTAAAAAATATTTTATCATAGGTTTATATCAAAAGTCACTTCTGAACATTATCGCTTTATCGTTTCTTCATTGAAAACAGATAGTATAATAAGAAATGGAATAACGGTTTTCGGAGTAAGGGAGGTTAGTTATGTTAGGCGTATCAGAAGAAAATATCAGCATATATTCTTCGAACGACACCAAGTGTCCGTCATGTGGCGGAAAGCTTGTTTTCGATCCCGTGGGACAGGTGCTCAAATGTGACTTCTGCGGCAACACCTATACTCCGGAAAAATTCGAACTTATACAGCAGCTCCCTGAACTCGACATGGGCGCTGCAGATGAGCGTGAAGATGATAAGTGTGCGATCGTATGTGACAACTGCGGTGCGATGCTTATCACCGACAAGAACACATCAGCAACATGCTGTTCTTTCTGCGGATCTCCTGCCATTATTACCAAGAGACTTACCAAGCAGTTCAGACCGGATTACCTGATCCCCTTCAAGATCACAAAAGAAGAGGCACAGGAAAAGTTCATTGAGTTCGCAAAGGGCAAAAAGTATGTGCCGAAAGATTACTTTAACAAGAGCAATCTCAATAATATTCAGGGCATTTACGTCCCCTTCTGGATAATGAGCTCAAGATGCAAAGTCAGCGCCAGAGGAGACGGTCTTAAGCAGCGTGCTGTTTATAAAGACAAATATAATCTGATGTCTGATTTCGACGTTAAATACAACAATGTGCCTTTCGACGGGTCGCTCGAAATAGCTGACGGTCTGATGGAAGCGATCGAGCCGTTCGACATTTCGCAGAGAGTGGCATTTAATTCATCTTATCTTCAGGGATTCTATGCGCAGAGATTCAATCTGACTACTGAAAACCTCTGCGACCGAATCATTTTGCGCATGCAGGAGTACGGACGCGAGACCGCCGCGATGTCTTTCAGCGGCTATGAGACGATCAAGTTCGGAGCATGCGGTGTTAAACCCTACGATCTTGAACATACTTACGCTCTCTATCCGGTATGGTTCCTTAACTACAAATACGGTGACAAGAATTACATGATCGCGGTAAACGGACAGACTGGCAAAACAGACGGCTATCTGCCTGTAGATAAAACAAGGAGAAGAGCGCGCCTTATAGGTCACAGGGTAGTCGATGCACTTCTCGTTACACTGGTCGTTGCAATATTCTTAGCTTTTCTTGCAGCACTGTTTTTCGCAGGACTGCATTTCATCATGTCCGGTGCAGGCCTGTTCTTCATATTGGCGCTTATTGTTATGGCAGTTCCTATCGGAATGCTGATCATTATGGGATGCGTGAATAAATTCTCCGGCTGCGCAAAGTTCGAACCGGTCCTTGAATTTGTTACAAGGCCGATAACAAAGCTCTCCGCCAAGAGACACGATTCGTACATTGAGCTTCTGAACGAGACCAACATGGTCGTAGGCCCGAGACCTTCTGCAGAGACTTACTACGATTCAAAAGCCAAGATCAAATTCGAGAACTCAGAAATATACAGCAATCCTGAGATATAAGCTTTAACCCGAAAAGAATAAGGGGTGTCCCGCCTGCAAAGCTGAGACACCCCTTTTTTTGCACTAAATTCTTTTCAGCCCAATCCGCCGCCTTCTTCGATATAGCAGACTGCGATCTGCTTTTCGGCATCATAAGAAAGAGTGAAGTTCATATAGCGTGCGCTGTCTGAAGGAAGGATCTTAACCTCAGGTTCAGGTCCTCTCCATGCACCCTGGTATACGATGTTTCCTTCATCGTCCACACTCTCAGTCCAGAACTCATCGTATGAAACAGTTTCCTGTCTGTGTTCTTCTCTCTCGTAGTTGATAAGATCGAGTTTGTTATTCATGAATCCTGAAAGCTGGTCTTCATCAGCCTTGAAAACAAGGATCCTGCTGAAGTTTGAATTCTCCGGACCGCCTGTAACGTAGCTTACATAGAATCCTTGAGAATACCAGTCTCTTGAATCGAGCGGAGTATATGCATCGACATACTGGCCGTCTTTCTCGAGATCATAGATATAAAGATCCTGCTGTGCATAGAAATTGGCAAGCTCATTAAGATCCGGATCCTCATAGTAATCTGCAGATACGATTACAGAATCATAGTATTCATCCTGGGCCTGATCATAACTGGTTATTGCTGCGATTACTTCTGCTGCTTCTGATTCAGACATGTCGTCAGTCGGGATCATTCTTTCATTTCTGGCTTCCTGATCGTAGTCGTATCCGTCTGTCGCATCTGACGGAACCTCAATGTTAAACATGCTTCTGATGCTTGCCGAAATGGCATTCCTTGTTGTAGGGATAGCCAATAATGTTCCCATGGTTGCAACCACTGCTGCAGCTGCAATACCAACCTTTGCGCCGTTTCCGAGGCGCGTTCTCTTTGCAGGCTTATTCTCGAAGCCCATTTCTTTTTCCAATGCTTTTCTCATTTCCATTTTCCTATTATCATCCAAGTGAATCTTTTCAAATGTTTTTACATATTCATCCTGCATATTTGCGGCCCTCCATGAAACGTTTCCTAAGGACGTCTTTTGCTCTCGTAAGTCTCATCGATACAGCTGACGGAGTAATGTTCAAGATGTCTGCTATCTCATTTAATGAGTAGCCTTCATAGTAATGAAGATGTATTGCCGATCTTAGCGTATCAGGAAGCTCAGCTACAGCTTCCAGCATTTCCGTATCGTTCTCATCAAATTCCGCTTCTGACCCTACCTCAGCCGCATCTTCAAAGGGTGCGCTGAACACGAAATTTCCTGAACCCAGGAAATCCCTGCACCTGTTTGCGACCATGGTAAGGATATATGATTTTTCTTTACCTTTAGTGATGGTGATATCGGATTTAATCAGCTTTAGAAAAACATCCTGAACAACATCCTCGGCATCAGGTTTTGATCCAAGATATGAATATGCAAGACGGTAAGCATCGTCGGCATACATATCAAAGAATCTCAACACAGATTCATTGTTCATTTGGTAAACCTTCCTTTTCCCGTATTTGAGATCTCACCTATAAGACGAACGGGAAATGAGTTTTCACACATGATATTGGAAAAATTTATGATCGTTCAAGGATCTTTCCGGACAGCTCCTTAAACTCGCTGACAAATACGGGATGATGTTCCTTTACAAAATCCATATCATTTTTGCCTGCTGCATCCTGGAGTTCTTTTGCCTTGTCAGAAAGATCATCGGCACCTACCATCCTGGATGTACTCTTAAGCGAATGGATAAGGATCTCATAATTATTGAGATCATCGTCTTCAAGGAATTTTTCAAGCGATCCGCACTTTTCTTCAGCGCTGTTTGCATAGTCTGTAAGAAGCTCCAGATAGAAGTCTTCCTCGTCGCATGCATATCCGAGACCCGCATCAACATTAAGTCCGAGCTCACGCATCTTATCCAGAGAATGAGATACGTTCTTTTCTTCGGGCATATTTGTCCTGACGGAGATAACATCGGCAGGCAGATAATTCTTAAGTGTCTTCTCGAAATCGTCGATCATAATCGGTTTTGAAAGATAACCGTCAAAGCCTGCTTTCAGATACTGTTCCTCAGCTCCGACAACTGCATTAGCTGTCAGAACGACGACTGCCGTATCCTTAACAAGACCCTCATTCCTCAGGGCATCCAGAGTCTCAAAACCATCCATTACAGGCATCATGTGATCGAGGAAAATAATATTAAATTTTTCCTTTCTCGCACACTCGAGTGTTTCCATTCCCGAAGCACATGTAACCGGCTCAATGCCGAATATCTTAAGGAAGTTTACTGCAACCTTGAGGTTCATGGCATTGTCATCAGTAACAATGATCTTCGCATCAGGTGCATACAGACGCTCTGAATCATCGCGTGTAACAACACTCGTTTTTCTCTTATCCTCGTATTTGCCGAGAGGTGTAAAGTCTACAACGCGCAATGATATATCAAAACCGAATGTGGAGCCAACAGAATATTCGCTGTGAACATCAAGTTTGCTGTTCATCATATTGAGGATCTTAACGACAATGGAAATACCAAGACCGGTTCCTTCGATATGACGGTTGCGTTTTTCCTCGATTCTCTCAAACGATTCGAAAAGCTTGCCCAGATCTTCTTCCTTGATGCCGATACCCGTATCTATGACTTCGAAACGCAGCCTGACGTCACCGTCATCGATTCCGACAAATTTGATGCTCAGCTTAACGCTTCCCTTCTCCGTATATTTAACGGCATTCGTAAGAAGGTTCATTATTACCTGGCTGAGTCTGACATCGTCACCATAAAGCTTAGTAGGAATGAATTCTTCCACATCGACGATGAACTCAAGGCCCTTGGCACGTGCACGTTCGCTTATTGAATTAACGAGACTTGTTATGAACTCTGCCACATCAAATTCAACCGGAACAAGAGTCATCTTGCCGTCTTCGATCTTAGAGAAATCGAGAATGTTGTTAATGATCGAAAGCAGCGTGTTTCCTGCACTCTTGATGTTGGATGAATACTCAAGGATCTGATCGTCCGTTGACTCTCTCAAGATCATTTCGTTCATACCGAGAACGGCATTGATAGGCGTTCTGATCTCATGTGACATATCTGCAAGGAAGTCACTTTTCGCTTTGTTCGCGGTGTCAGCGGCAGCTTTCTCGAGCATGAGGATCCTGGCTTCGTACTCTCTCTTCTGCTCAAGTACATTCATCTCTTCCATGCGCTTGTTGACCTTGCGCTCATGGTTGTATGCCATGATATAGAATGCTGAGATCAATGCGAAAACAAGAAGACCGACAAGTACGCTGACGATAAGAACGGTAAACGTATCCTTAAAGAGAGCTCTGCTTTCAACTACGATTACAAGATGCCACTGCAGCAAGATCTCATCTGTAAAGACCGTGCATTTTTTGCCGTCGATCACCATGTCGAAATTTCCTTTATCGACGTTCATGACCTTATCGTAAAGATCGGCTCTGTCAGGATCTGTGCTGTAATCCTCACCCTTCTCCTTGCCGTCACGGTGTGCGATGACCGTACCGTCGTAGTTAAGGATAAATGCATAGCCGTTGCCGTCTATCTGTAGATCTTCGACAGTTTCCTGTACGCCGGTAAGCATAAGGTCCATGCCCAATACGTTATCAGTATTGGTAAGAGCTTTACATACAGAGATATATACATCGCCGGTCTGTGTATCTATATAAGGATCCACAACGACAGCCTCACCGCCTGCCTTAACCGCATCCTTATACCAGTCTCTTTCAGTGGGATCGTAACTTTCCGGAGGTACCCAGCCGACACCGTCGACATACTTGCCGTTGATAACGCCGTAAAGGCCCGTATAGCTGTCGTCGAACTGGTCTGCGATATTAACCGACTCACGGGTAAGATATTCGGCTATCTCTTCTTTTGTGGCGCCGTTAGCAACCATGTGGTCCACCGTATCGGCTGCAACCCAGAGAACCGATCTTGCATTCTCAAGGTAATTCTCAAGATCCGTCGAGACTGCGGAAGTCTTGTCATTACCGAGTTCATTAATATATGTGTAAGACGTTTTATACATCAGACTGGTCGTATAGGTGACAAGCAGTGCCATCATGACAAATGTCACGCCCAGCGTCAGAAATAACGTCCTGCGGTTATTTTTCATATAATCCTCAAAGCATCTGTTTTTACTATACTGCTTTAAATATTATAATATACTTGATATTTTTCAATATTTTTTTAATGAACAAAATTGAAACACAAAGAAAATGGACACTTTCACTCATTTCTGTCCCGAGCACACCGGAATGCTCATAGCCATTGCAGTCCTGACGGTTTCAGGCCTCATTTTGATGCGTAAAGTCAACTCGAACACTGCTGTTAACACTTTGCGTATCCTCTCTGTTGCCGTCCTTATCGGTGAGGCCGTACAGGACTTCCTTCTCGTGTCAGAAGGCGGTGACATTATGGACTTTCTGCCCCTTCACCTCTGTAATCTCGGCATTTTCCTGAATCTCCTGGCTTCTTTTACCAAAGGCAGAACCCAGTCGTTCTTCGCCGAGATCTCGCTTGTCCTCATAATGCCCGGCTCTGCAGGCGCGCTCCTCTTCCCTGACTGGACATACAGGCCGTTCTGGTCCTATCTTCCGCTTCTGTGCTTCTTTACGCATTCATTAACTTTCTTCATTCCGCTTGCTTTCCTTGCACTCAGGAGAGTTTGCGTCTCTTTCAGACATTTCCTGTATTCCTACCTGTTTCTGGCTTTAACCGTCCCTCCGATATATCTTTTGGATAAAAAATACGGCCAGAACTACATGTTCCTCATGTATCCGCCTTCAGATTCCCCTCTTGAATGGATTCATAACATCACCGGCGCTCAGTTTTATATTCCCGGCCTTTTAGTCCTTGTTACCGCGGTACTGCTTTTCGAATACCTGATATACGAGGGCGCCCGAAAAGTATTCTCCAGGTAAATACACGCCAAATAAAAAGCCCCCGGACCGGCGAAGATCCAAGGGCCTTTATAAATATTTAATCTCAAATTACTTGATCGGAACCATTGTCCATTCGATCTGTTCAGGAATATCCTTCACATTTGCCATGGCTGCATCCTTGGCCTGAGTGAATTTGTCCATGGCTTCCTGATCGTGGCAGGTTGCAGCATCGCTGTCGTAAGCTGATCCGGTAAAGTGATAGTTGTCACCTTCGAAAAGAGAATACTTGGGGATCGGGATGCCGTTATCATCGGTTCCCTCATACTCTGTAATGAGCTCACATACCGTATCCATCTCTTTTGTAACACTGTTATATTTGTAAATAGTGTCGATATGGAGGGCTGCTCCGCCTGATCCGGAGTTAACGAACATGCAGCCTCCGACATAAGTCAGATTGCTTCTTTCCCAGCCTGCCGCAACGATCTTGTACTCGTCTTCACCTGTCATGGTAACGAGTCCCTCAACATTTATATAGGATACACCGTCCTGCTCATGAACGTAACCGAAAATGAGCTCATCAGTGCCGTCCTTGTCGATATCCAGGAGTGTATAAGCAATATAGTCGCCGTATTTTGTGGTAAGAAGTCCGACTGTTCCTTCAGGCGGGATGACCGTATCGCCCTCATAGTCAGGACCGTAATACCAGGTATCAGTGGGATTCATGATGGAATTCTGATAGTCTGCAATGAATCTCTCATAGGGATTAACCTTGGGAGCAGTTGTTGTCGTGGCAGCTTCAGTAGTTGTTTCGGAAGTTTCCGTTGTTTCAGCAGTAGTCTCAACTGTTGTCTCTTCAGAGCTTTCAGAAGTCTGTTCTGCCTCAGGCTTGGACTCAGCCGCAGTCTCTTTTGTATCTTCCGGTTCTGTCTTTCCCGTAGCGGCACAGGATGCAAAAGCAAGTGCCATGAAAGCGCAGAGCAGTGTGGAAACAGCCTTTGTAAGGATCGTTTTCTTCATTATCTTCACCTCTGTTCATTATCCCGGGCAAAAAGCCCACAGTAAAAATATCACTCAGGTCACTTTAAAAGTTGAAAACGATTGACCAAAAAGGGACTGAGATATGGAAATAATGTTGTCGTATCAGACATAAAAAGGATGCCGTTGAAGACATCCTTTTCTATCTGATTTTTAAAAACTGATTACCCTTGAAAGTATTCCCTTCATCTTACCTATGGCGATTCCGTAGTTGGTCATCGGAATCCCCAGTTCTCTGGCCTTGCGGTAACGGCTTGCGACTTCGGTCTCACCGAGCATGCACGCGCCGCAGTGAATGATAAGGTCATAGGAAGAAATGTCCTTAGGGAACTCAAGTCCTGAAGTAAATGAGAACTCAAAGTCCTTGCCTGTATATTCCCTGACCCAGCCCGGAAGCTTGACGGTTCCGATATCCTCACACTGACGGTGATGGGTGCAGCCTTCACTGATAAGTATCTTCGCACCATTCTCAAGTCTGTCGAGCATGTTTGCGCCTTCGATGGACTGATCGAGAATGCCCTTGAATCTTGCCATAAGGATGGAGAATGAAGTAAGAGGTATTTCGGCAGGTACGATCTTGGATACCTTGCCGAAAGCCTGGCTGTCTGTAATTACCATTCTTACCTTACCGACTTTTTCAAGAGCAATTGCCAGCTCTGTATCCTTAACTACAACAGGGATCGCGCCCTTGCCCAAAAGATCGCGGATGACCATCTGCTGAGGAAGGATCAGTCTGTCCTTCGGAGCCGACTTATCGATAGGAACAACAAGAACCACGAGGTCGCCTTCTTCAACGAGATCTGAAACAAGGGGCCGTGATTTGCGCCGGCTTATGATGACCGCAACTTTCTCCTTGAGTTCTTCGATGCCCTCGCCTTTGAGAGCGCTCACAGTCATTGAGTTTTCGATCTCAGGAATCTCAGCACCGAGATCGCTCTTGTTGAATACTACAAGATAAGGGATCTTGCGCTTTGTAAACACATCTATGAGCTGCTTTTCGTCGTCGCCCAGACCGGCACTAGCATCAACTACAAGGATCGCGATGTCAGTCTCATCGATAACACGGATACTGCGCTCAATGCGCTGATTTCCGAGTGTTCCCTCGTCGTCGATACCTGGTGTGTCGATAATTACAACAGGACCTAAAGGCAGCAGTTCCATCGTCTTTCTGACGGGATCCGTCGTCGTACCTGCTACATCAGATACGATCGACAGTTCCTGTGAAGTGAACCTGTTTACAAGACTTGATTTGCCTGCATTGCGGCGTCCGAAAAATGCAATGTGTGTGCGTTCCATAAGGTGCCTCTATCAGAATCTGAAGTCGCGCTCACCATTCTCGATCGCAACGAGTCTGTCGCGGAGAACGGCACGTGCCTTCTCGTTTGTAACGTCAGGAATATTCTTCTCGATGAGGATCTCGCCTGCAGCTCTTGTCTCGGGAGATGCGTAGTCAACGAGATATTCTTTCAAGGTCATGAGAGCGTTAGGAAGGCAGCAGTTCTGGATCTGCTTAGCCTTGCAGAGCGCCATGAATCTGTCGCCTGTTCTTCCCTCGCGGTAGCACGCCGTGCAGAATGAAGGAACATAATCCATGTCGATGAGCCACTTCATTACCTGGTCAAGAGTACGTGTGTCGGATACGTCGAACTGTGCTGTCTCGTCGACTCTCTCTTCGTGAGTGTAGCCGCCGACAGAAGTTCTTGAACCGCCGGAAATCTGTGAAATGCCGAGGTGGAGAACACGCTCTCTGGACTTCTGTGATTCACGTGTGGAAACGATCATGCCTGTATAAGGAACTGCAATTCTGATGCATGCTACGATCTTCGCGAAAATGTCATCGTCGATTGCATTGGAGAAATCATTAACGTCGATGTCGTCTGCGGGGCAGAGTCTCGGAACTGAGATCGTGTGGGGACCGACACCGTGAACTGCTTCAAGGTGCTCAGCGTGCATGAGAAGTCCTGCGAATTCATAACGGTACTTATCAAGTCCGAAAAGAACGCCGAGTCCTACATCGTCGATTCCGCCTTCCATAGCTCTGTCCATAGCCTCTGTGTGGTAAGCATAATTGTGCTTGGGTCCTGTGGGATGAAGGATCTCATAAGACTCTTTATGATATGTCTCCTGGAAAAGGATATATGTTCCGATTCCTGCCTCGTGAAGCTTTCTGTAATTCTCAACTGTAGTAGCAGCAATATTAACGTTTACACGT
>JAEEGL010484046.1_pt1 | contig 18374 bp, 15 predicted proteins | sample 9134231 | NCBI WGS metagenome assembly JAEEGL01 (sample SAMN16246548, study PRJNA631951) | gut metagenome | biome: gut microbiome; feature: rumen; material: fiber-attached | host: Bos | place: Iran: Karaj | collected 2018-10 | reverse complement strand
TGAAAAGATGAGACGTCAGGTTAGAGGCCTTACACAGGCAGCAGCTAACGCACAGGACGGTATCTCAATGGTTCAGACAGCAGAAGGTGCACTCAATGAAGTACACGATATGCTGCAGAGAATGAACGAGCTTGCAATCAAGGCAGCTAACGGAACAATGACAACAGAAGATCAGGGTTATGTTGATAAGGAAGTTCAGGCTCTTAAGACTGAGATCGACAGAGTAGCAGAGACAACCACATTCAACGAGCAGAGCCTTCTTAAGCAGGGTACAACTTTTGACCTTCAGGTTGGTTCAGAGACCACAACCAATAACCTTATCCAGGTTAAGATTGGTAAGATGGACGCTTCTACCCTTGGTGTAAAGGGAAGTGCAACAAGTGCTGCAAATGCAAAAACACTTGTAGGACAGGTTAAGACAGCTATCCAGAATCTTAACGCACAGCGTGCTGATCTTGGTGCACAGCAGAACAGATTAGAGCACACAATTAACAACCTCAACAATGTTGTAGAGAATACAACAGCTGCTGAATCACAGATTCGTGATACAGATATGGCTAGTGAGATGGTTAAGTACTCTAACAACAACATCCTTGCTCAGGCAGGTCAGGCTATGTTGGCTCAGGCTAATCAGTCTAACCAGGGTGTTCTGTCATTACTTGGCTAATAACAGTTTCATTGCAAACTACCAAAAAGGCTTCGGGAAACCGAAGCCTTTTTACTTGAAATAGAATAATAGGAAATTATTTGATAAGAAAAGTTAAGGATCAGAGAGTATGAGACCTATTTCGATATGCCTAATATCAAAAAACGAAGAGAGAAATATACATAAATGTATAAATTCAGTTAAGCCATTGATTTCATATATACACAATTCAGAAATTGTTGTGGTTGATACTGGCTCGACAGATAGGACTATTGAAATAGCAGAAGAGCTGGGTGCAAAAGTGTATTCTTATGAATGGGATAATGATTTTTCATCTGCCAGAAATTTTGCTGCTCAAAAAGCCGGCAATGATTTAGTATTATCGTTGGACTGCGATGAATACTTATTGGGTTATACTAATGCCGATTTGGAAGAGTTTATATCCTCTTACGAAGCAAATTCAGCATCGATAGGGATGCTGTCAATTATTAATGTTATCGATGATGAAAATGAAATACAAAGAGAAAAAATAAATGTTGCGAGATTATATGACAAAAGATTATATAGGTTTTATGGCAGAATTCACGAGAATATAAGACCGATGGATTGGGATGAAGGACAAAATATAAAAGAAATCCGGTTTTATAGATTGCCTTTGATTTTTGAGCATGCTGGATATGAATCAAAGGAAACTAGAATAAAAAAGGCTAAACGAAATCTTTCGTTATTAATGGATGAATACAAAGAAAAACCTATTGATCCATACATTATGTATCAGATAGGAAAGTGCAATGTTGCGTTATCTGATTTAAAGGAAGCGATATCGTATTATGAGGCAGGAATTAGCAAAATCGAGGATTATGATTTATCCTATGTAAAACATATGCTGGTGTCATATGGATATGCACTTATGGATACTGGTAACGCAAAAAAAGCTATCTTATTGGAAGAGTATATAGATGCATACTCTGATTATGCAGATTATCTTTTTATGATGGGATTGGTTTATATGAATAATTTTGAATTTAATAAAGCTATAGAAACATTTAGGAGCACTTTGAAGGCTAGTGAATATTCTATAGAAGGGACAAACAGTTATAAGTCTTTATATAATATAGGTGTAATTTATGAAGTTTTAGGAGATATTGAAAGAGCTAAGAAATACTATATTGAATGTGGTGAATACTCACCTGCTTTGAGTCGATTGGCAAATATTTAAAATTTTTTGATATTAAGGTTAAGTTTTTTTTTAATCTTCCGATATAGTTATTGTAAGCAGTTAAGAAAGAAAATTCTTAAAGCAAATTTGAATAATAGGAAGATCAAAAGGATTTGATTATAACCAAGGAGGAAAACTATGGTAGTACAGCACAATCTTACAGCAATGAATTCTAACAGAATGTTAGGAGTAACAACTTCTACACAGGCAAAGAGCACAGAGAAGTTATCTTCAGGTTACAGAATAAACCGTGCAGCAGATGATGCAGCAGGACTGGCTATATCAGAGAAAATGAGACGACAGGTTAGAGGTCTTACGCAGGCAGCAGCTAACGCACAGGACGGTATCTCAATGGTTCAGACAGCTGAAGGTGCACTCAACGAAGTACACGATATGCTGCAGAGAATGAACGAGCTTGCAATCAAGGCGGCTAACGGAACAATGACAACAGAAGATCAGGGCTATGTTGATAAAGAAGTTCAGGCTCTTAAGACTGAAATCGATAGAGTTGCAGAGACAACTACATTCAACGAGCAGAGCCTTCTTAAGCAGGGTACAACTTTTGATCTTCAGGTAGGTTCAGAAACGACAAACAGTAACCTCATACAGGTTAAGATTGGTAAGATGGATGCTTCTACCCTCGGTATTAAAGGAAGCGCAACAAGTGCTGCAAATGCAAAAACACTTGTAGGACAGGTTAAGACAGCTATCCAGAATCTTAATGAGCAACGTGCTGATCTTGGTGCACAGCAGAACAGATTAGAGCATACAATCGCAAACCTTAATAACGTTGTAGAGAATACAACAGCTGCTGAATCACAGATTCGTGATACAGATATGGCTAGTGAGATGGTTAGATATTCAAATAATAACATTCTTGCACAGGCAGGTCAGTCAATGCTTGCTCAGGCTAATCAGTCTAACCAGGGTGTTCTGTCACTCCTTCAGTAAATAATAAACAATCAGGGCCGGATAATTCCGGCCCTTTTTAGGTGAAAGAAATAATGAAAAAAATAATGTTTTGGGCAGAATATCCTACTGGTGTTACTCAAGCATTTCAGTCTTTAGGATATGAGATTCAGATATTTGAAGATTATGATATTTTAAAAGATGAGGAAAAAAAGACAGAATGGCTTTTTGAGAATTCAAAGAAAATTGGTATAGATTTATTTTTTTCATTCAATTTTATAGTAGGGGTTTCAAAATGGTGTCATGATAATGGCGTCATATATATAAGCTGGAGTGTAGACAGTCCGCATTTGCCTTTATATAGTAGCCTGACAAAATATGAAACTAACAGAATATTTATATTTGATTATTACGAGTACTCGTATTTAAGAAAACTTGGGCTGAACAATCTATATTATTTCCCGTTAGCAACAGATGTAGTCGATCTTCATGACAGAGCGATATCTGTAAATAACAATACAAGCAAATACAAGCAAGATATTGCGTTTATGGGAAATCTATATGATAAACCTCCTCATAATATGTACGATCAGGTAAAGTATTTGCCTGATTATGTACGCGGATATATAGATGGCCTTTTGGAAGCCCAAACAGATTTATGGGGTCTGGATCTCTTTAAGACGGATGTATTGCGGGGGATGTTGCCTGAGCTGAAGAAATATATCAAAGTAGAGTTGGAGAATAAATACCAGGATGATATATATAACATGTTTATTGATAGGATGTTATGTATGAAAACTGCTCAGATAGAACGAAAAAGAATGTGCGAAATTCTGAGCGATAAATATGATTTTACGCTTTATTCGGGCAGTGATACGTCCTGGAACAAGAAAATAAGAAATAAGGGATATATTAACTACCTTAATGAAATGCCGTGTATGTTCAATATAACAAAGATAAATATTAATCTTAATCTTCATTGCATATCTACGGGCATCCCATTACGTGTAATGGATATACTTGCTTGCGAAGGCTTTTGTTTGACAAATTATCAGACTGAGATAGAGGAATACTTTGAAGATGGTAAAGATTTAGTGATGTACACCGACTTCGATGACATGTGTAACAAAATAGATTACTATTTAAGTCATGAGCAGGATCGAAAGCAGATAGCTCGAAATGGATATAACAAGGTAAAAGAGAAGTTTGATTACAGAATATGTATCCCTAAAATGATGGAGATGATACAAAAATAAGGAACTCAAGATGTGAGTTCCTTTATCTTTTCTGATGCAATTTCTAGATCAGAGCATTTATTGTAGAAAAACAAAGCCTGTTCTGTATTGCCGAATATTTCATTTATTTGAGCCATATAAAACCAGGGCAGATATGTATTTGTTCCTTCTTTATGCGGATTTGAAAGTGATGTGGCACTAACGAAATCTGCCATAGCGTGAAGATAATCATTGCATTCAAATGAGATCAAACCGCGAAGGTAAAAGTAATCCGGACAATCGGCGAAGTTTGACCCATACGAATTGATAAAATCGAATGCCTCTTTTTTTCTCCCTGAATGTAATAAACAATCACTGTACCCCATTAGAGCTAAACGGTGGTATTCTGAATCGGGATTAAGTTCGTCAGAAACTGTCACTTTGAAGTACTGTAAAGCGGTTTCGTACTGATATGTGTTGTAGTATTCCTGCCCAAGTTGGAAATTGTAATACCTATCATTAGGATTATCCTCTAATGATTTCTTTAGCATTGTAAGATTTCTTAAGTGCTTTTTTTCTTTTTCTTCTTTGGTGCCTAGATAGCCTGTGTGCATTACTCTTAATGGAATATAGAAACCTTCAAGGTTTGAATTGTCTTTTGAAACTACCTGCTCGTGAATCTTTCCACTGTATTCAAATAATCGCCTATTATAGAATCTGGGGACTCTATCGATGTAAGCACCTTTAGTGTTATTAGGATTGACGAGATTTACTCGTTCAAGTAATCCTATACCTTTAGGGAGTTGATTCGCAAGCATACGAAAGTCCTCTGGAGAAGCATCATCCACAAACTCATCACAATCAAGAAAAAGTACCCAATCATTAGAAGCTAAAGAGCTTGCATAGTTCCTGGCAGCTGCGAAATCATTGATCCAGGTGAAATTGAACACTTTACAATCGTAGCTGTTAGCTATTTCAATCGTTTCGTCTGTAGAGCCTGTATCCAAGATGATTTTTTCGCAATCAAATACAGAAAGGGAATCGAGAAATCTCTTTATGTTTTTGCCTTCGTTTTTTACAATTGCGCATATGGAATAGTCAAGCATAGTGGTACAATAATCTCCTTTGAAAATGCGAGGAATCTGTAAAATCAAGCTGTTCTATGATATAATTGTATAATACAAATTCATTGTAAGCAATTATTATCTGAAAGCAATCGGATATGGTGACGAAAGTATGAAAAAAGTGTCGGTAATAATCCCTACATACAACAGAGCAGATAAGATAGAAAGGGCGATCAAAAGTGTTTTGGATCAAACTTTTGAGGATTTTGATGTCATAGTAGTTGACGATTGTTCATCTGATAATACAGAAGCAGTTGTAAAAACTATTACGGATGAGCGTGTAAAATATCATAAACTGGATAAGAATCAAGGAGCAGCAGGAGCAAGAAATAGCGGTGTTGCAATCTCTGAATCAGAATATATTGCATTTCACGATAGCGATGATGAATGGTTGCCTGATAAATTAAAAAAGCAGTTTGAATATATGCAAGAGCACCATCAAGTAGGTATGGTATATGGGAAAATGCATATTGTTCAGAGCGATTTAGAGGGCGATTTTCCTAACGATAGTATAGAGGGAAAATTAGAAGGAGAGATTTACACAGATTTACTTAAAAGAAATACAATAGGTACTCCAACTATGTTTTTGAAGAGAGATGAATTCGAAAAAGTAGGTGGATTTGATACAAATTTAAGGTGTCTTGAAGACTGGGATTTCGCAATCAGGTTTTCCAAAGAGAATACGATTGGTTATATAGATGAACCGCTGATGGTGGTATATAGCGAACCAGGAGGTGTTTCATCTAATATAGGCGCATATTACGAGGCTAGATGTAAAATCATAGCAGAACACCGAGATACAATGGAGAGAATCGATATTTTTGATGATATCGTTTTAGATATGTTTAGCAGAGCTCAAGCATCAGGTGTTTTAAGTCAGGTTCAAGCTATGCTCATGAACTATTTAGTAAAATGAGGGAGTGTCATGAAATATATTTTTACAGACTTATATGAGAATTTTGAATGTGTAGGTGGAGAATGTCCTGACAGTTGTTGCAAAGACTGGGTAATAGATATCGATACTGACACATATAGAAAATATGATCAGTTGGAAGAACCTATGCGTTCATTTATATGTAAAAATATCACGAGTGAAGGTAATAAGTATAAGATAAAGCTGAATGATAAGGGGCAATGTCCGTTTTGGAACGAACAACATTTGTGCGAAATATGTTTAAAAGTATCACCTGATTATCTAAGTTATACATGTGAGAATTATCCCAGGAGATTTGTTACATGCTTGGAGACTGTTTCTGTAACAACTATGCTTTCATGTCCGGAAGCAGCAAGATTGATAATTCAAAGAAGTACACCATTACGAATAAGTATAGTTGACGATGGTAATAAGGCTGATTTGGAATCACCGGATTGGGGTAAATACAATATCATAGTAAACGGATTAACAACAAATCTTTCAATTCTTCAGGATTCCTCTATGCCATTTAAATCACGAATTCTGGCAATTCTAGATCTCAACATGTATATTGATAAAGCAATATCTGGAAAGAAAAACCAAAACAAAGCCCTGGATGATATTAAGCGATTTGAGAAGACATGGAAAAAAGAAAAGAAATACATTTCAAATCCATATCTGGATGATAATATCTCCGGCACATGGGAATTCATATATACAATATTTGATAGGGTATACAATCTGCCATATGATGAAGACCGAAAGCAGTTTTTGAGTCAGTATCAAAAGATTGAGAAGACGGATGAAGAGCAGTACAGAAATCTTAAACTGAGACTAAAAGAATCAGTTCCACAGATTCTGGATGAGAATACACTTGTAAATTATATGTTTGGCCAGTATTTACAAGGATACAAAGATGGTAATCTGCTGAGATTCACCATAAAAGGTATTCTGTATATGGCTACGATTACTTTGATGAGGACCATTGCAGTCAAAGAAAACAGATACAACACAGAAGAAGAACAGATTCTTGTTTTATCCAAGGCAGCAAAATTCTTTGAGAATTCTACAGTGTTTGATAATTATGCTAAAAGTATATTGGAAGCAAACTCTGAAGAAAAAATAACGCAGATTGTATGCTTGTTATAGGTGTTTTATGAATATTGTATTTCATAGGTATGGAAATATATGTGAACAGGATATCATAGATTCGTTCAGACGACTGGGAATAAATGTGATCGAGGATGATATCGAGATAGAACAGAAGAATCTGGATGGAGATCTGAGGGTGCAAGTTCTTGCGGAATTGGTTCTTAAGAATCATCCAATGTTTGTATTCAGCATTAATTATTTCCCTTACATTTCTATGATCTGTGAGAGATTGCAGGTCAAGTATATCTGCTGGAGTGTTGATTGTCCGGTTTTAGAGATCTACTCTGAAACGATAAAGAATTCTGTCAACAGGATATTCTTGTTTGACTATTCACAATACATGTCTGTTGTTAATTTTAATCCACAAGGAATCTTCTATTTACCCCTTGCAACTAATGTTGATAGATGGAGAAAGTGTATCGGTGATAGTATAAACAATACTGAGTACCGATATGACGTCTCTTTTGTGGGATCTCTGTATAGTGAACTGGCTTATTATCATAAGATGAAACTGTCTGAGTATGATAAAGGTTTTTATGACGCATTGCTATCCGCACAAATGGAAGTTGATGGAATAGGACTTATAGAAAACGTAATTGACAAAGAGAAAGCAACAGAATTGGTAGAGAGCCTTGGAGATTATAATCAGAGCTTGAGAAAGAAATATCAGATATCAGATTGTTTGATAGATAATGATATTTATGTTGCGATCAACTATATACTGGGAATGGAGATATCTGCACTGGATAGGATAAATCTCATCAATGGCTTATCTGGTCTGTTTGATCTTCATTTATTTACTGGATCAGATATATCTAACTTATGCCATGTAAATGCACATGGTATAGTCTCAACACATACAGAAATGCCAAAGGTTTTCTCACAATCGAAGATCAATCTGAATATCACTATGAGGGGCATCCGCACTGGCATATCGCAAAGAGTGTGGGATATTTTGGGCTGTGGAGGTTTCCTTATAACGGATTTTCAGGCAGAAATACCGGATTATTTTGTAAATGGCAAAGATCTAGTAATGTATGAGACATTTGAAGAATGTGCCGAATTAATTGATTATTACCTGAATAATGAAGAAGCAAGAAAAGAAATAGCGAATAATGGTTACGATAAGGTAAAAGAGTGTCATTCATACGATATGAGAGTATCTCAAATGATGAAGGTGGCATTTCAGTAGTCAAATACGGTGGTAGACAGATGACAATAGATAATTCTTATTATGAAGATGAAGTCAGAGAAGGCTTTTATATACCCGGAATGACGAAGCGATCATGGGCTGTACAAATGGATGTTTTAGATCATGTCCGTGAGATATGTGAAAAGCATGATATTAAATGGTTTGCAGATTGTGGAACATTGTTGGGAGCGGTAAGGCACCATGGTTTTATCCCCTGGGATGATGATCTTGATATTTGTATGCTAAAAGAAGACTATGACAAATTTCTGTCAGTTGTCGATGATGAATTGCCACAGGGATACAGAGTACTGAATATCTATAAAGAGAAAGAATATACGAATTTTATCACGCGTATTGTAAATCATAGTGAAATCAATATATCCGAAGAATTCTTGAACGATAATCATGGGTTTCCGTATATCGCCGGTATAGATATTTTTCCGTTACACTACATGTATGACAATGACAGTGATGAAGCAGACAGGTTGCAAAGGGCAAAAAGGCTATGGGAACTCACCCAAAACTATATTGACGGAAGAATTAGTGATAGGAATCTGGGGGAAATATCCAGGGAAGTAGAAAAAAACAGTAAAAAAAGATTAAGAAAAGATGTTCCACTACTTAATGCTTTATATCTTGCAATTGATGAGGTGTTTTCAGAAGCGGATTTTGTGGGTACTAAATATGTATCTTTGATGCCGGTTTATATAGAGTACCCTGATCATAAGTTTCCGGTATCATTATTTAACACAGGGATAGATATGCGTTTCGAAGACAGAACAATACGTATTCCTGCGAAATATGAAGATGTTCTGGAAATAGAATATGGTAAGAATTGGGGAGTAGCTAATCTTAAAGGTGGTTTGCACGATTATCCGTGCTATTCAGAACAAGAAAAGGATCTTGAAGAACATTTTTACGGAAGATTGCCTTATAAGTATTACCCAGAGCGGATCCCAAATGATAAAAAGGATATACGTGATTCTAACAAACAGATAATAGAAACTTTATATAATGCACATGAAGTCATTCGCAAGATTTTAGGATATGGTGTACGAGAGAACATAATCGAGGTGTTGGAAAATTGCCAGACGCTTGCGATAAAATTAGGAACCAATTTAGAAAAAAGCTTTGATAGTGAAAGCTCAGAGGTCGTGAGTGAATTGGAGACATATTGTGAAGAGCTTTATCAGATCAGTATGAATATATCGGAACAAGAAGAGGATGTTAGCGTTGAGAGCCTTGACGAGCGCATTAGAAAAGTACAGGATTTATATCAAAAACTAAAACATAATGACACGATCTTTATTGTAAATAAGGGAGAAGATTGGGACATACTTGAAAGCATATACAAAGATTGTATTCTTCAAAATATGGATAGTGTTTATGTCATGCCAATTCCATATTATGAAAAAGACTGGAGTGGAAAGCTGACAAATGAACGTCTCGATACATCGTGGATTCCATCAGAAATAAATGTCCTAAATTATAGGAACTATGATTTTTATGCGGGAGTATCAAATATTGTCTTTGCGGATCCTTTTGATGAGTATGAGAATGGTATAAGCGTCAATCCTTTCTTTTATTCCTCAAATCTGAAGAAGTATGCTGACAAACTCACATATGTTCATACATTTAGAACTAGAGTTTTCAAAGAAAGCGAGAAAGCAAGGGTAAATGCAAAACACTATGTGTTATCACCAGGCGTACTTAATGCAGATTGTATTATTGTTCCAAATGAAGAAGAACGTGAACTATACATAGATTTATTGAATGAAAATGGATTTGGTACTGAAGAGACTCGCGAAAAAATAAGAGTAAGGGATTATAGAAATAAACAGAATCGGGATAAGAAAAGAAAGAAACTATTATTTTATACAGGCTTTTCTGAATTATACTCCAAGAATAGCATAGCTTTAGGAAAGATTGAACGTGTCCTAAAGGTTTTTGAGACTCAAAAGAATAACTTGGAAGTCGTATGGGTTGCAGATGCAGATTTGGAGAAGAATATCACTGACTTATGTAATGAGCTCTTGCCAATGTATAACAAGTGTAAAGAGACTTTCAGCAATTCAAAAACAGGAAGATATGTGACTACAGATGATACAGATATTTTGGATGAGGTAGATGCTTATTATGGAACACGTGGCTTTTTCATGAACCGATGTGTTGTAGATAATAAGCCGGTGATGAAGTGGAATACAGAAATATGAACGGAGGAACTGAAGGATTATGACTTGTGAATTCATGGCATCCATGATGTGTGCGGATTATTCGAATCTTGGAAAAGAAGTTAAAGATCTTGAAATAGCGGGTATTGATTCATTTCACATCGATATTATGGACGGACGTTATGTTCAAAACTATGCGATGTCACTAAATGATCTCAAATGTATACGTAGACTTACTGATAAGCCGTTAGATGTACATCTCATGATAGAACATCCTATCAACACTATTGATTTGTTCATTAATTCTCTACAACGGGGGGATACTATTTACATTCATCCTGAAGCAGAATACCACCCTTCAACAACTCTACAGAAAATAATCAATGCAGGTATAACTCCTGGTATAGCTATTAACCCAGGAACTAGCGTAGAAACCGTATATGAGATGTTAAGAATTGTAGATAAGGTGTTGGTCATGTCAGTAAACCCTGGTAATGCTGGTCAGATGTACATGCCCTACGTTGGTGAGAAATATGACAAACTACTCACATACAAGAAGGATATGGAATTTGAAGTGTATTGGGATGGAGCATGTAGCATGGATAAGATCGTGAATTTTGCCCCCAAAGGAGTGAAGGGGTTTGTTTTAGGTACAACATTACTCTTTGGCAAGGGACGCTCATATGTGGATGCACTGAAAATTATTAGAGACGAGATTAAATTGATAGGAAACTGATTTATATAAGAAGCTTGATTAGCTAGTGTTGGTGTTACTTTACTGATACTGCTTTTTAATGATGCTCCCTACACAAAGCAATTATTCGTTTTGCGAGGGAGCTTTTCAATCTATAAGTATTTGAAGACGCTATGCCGATATATTAGATAGGGCTTCATATAGAAATATGATTCAAAAATTTTAATAATGCAAGGATGAGAATATGATATTCGCAAGACTAGAAAAACTAAGTAATTATGTGAGTGCCACTGATTTTGAAAAAATCAGACTATTTCTTGATCGTATTTCGCCGAGTATGGAAGATGGCAGATACGATATTGAGGGGGAACGAATATTTGCAAAAGTCATGAGTTATGATACCAAAGAAGTTAGTGACTGCAAAATTGAAGCTCATAACATGTATATAGATATTCAAGCAACATTGAAAGGATCCGAGGGGATAGATGTCTTTGAACGAGATTCTGTTACTGAAATCGTCCCATACGATGATTCTGAAGATGTTGCTTTCTATTCTGAAGGGAATAGTGGGCCTATTGCTCATTGCGTAAATGTTCCGGGATATTTTACCATGCTTTATCCATCTGATGCGCATAGGCCCCAGGAAAAAACTGGTTTGGATACAAATGTGAAGAAATTTGTGATTAAGATCTGTATCGACGAATTCAATATGCAATATGGAGAAAACTACTTCAATTTGATCTTTAGTGGTCTGAATCGAACAATTACTACGGACTCTACCGGAAGAACTATGAATATAAATGATGGTATAGCCCGTTGGGCAGAGAAAGCAGATAAGATTTCAGATTATGCCCATGGACTTATGTGCTTTTGTGGAAATGGAGCTAGTGCTAGTATGGCCGAGCATATGTCACATGATTGGTTCCAAAACGCACATGTTAACACACTAACTTGTTCGGAAGTGTCGCATATCACAGCCATCAGTAATGATATTGGATATGATGATGTATATAGTTATAGAGTCCAACGAGTGATTTCAGACAATGATATATTAGTAGGAATATCTTCATCTGGAAATTCCCAAAACATTGTAAATGCAGTCTTGGCTGCGAAAGAAAAGGGTGCATTTGTAATTACAATAACCGGAAAGAAATCAGACAATAATTTACGAAAACTAGGCGATGTTAATTTCTATGTACCACTTTCGACTTACGGAGAGGTTGAGAGTGCACACGCCGTATTACTTCATATGGCGTTGGATTACTATTTAGATAAATATTTAGGAGGCAGACATTGATGAAAGTTGTAGTTGGAGCATCTACATTCGATGAGAATGGAATAGGACTGGAAAGATATCTTAACGAAAAAGGAATAGAACTTGTAAAGAATCCCCATGGAAGGAGACTGACTTTAGAAGAAACGATAGAACACGTTAAAGATGCAGACGGACTTTTAGCAGGACTCGAGCCATTAAATGAAGAGGTTTTTCGAAAAGCAGACAGACTAAAAGCAATCGCAAGAATTGGAATTGGTATGGATAATGTTGATAAAGATGCGGCCCAAAGATATGGGATAAAAGTGTCCAATACACCAGAGGGACCAACGAATGCTGTAGCTGAAATGACATTAAGTGCATTGCTTTGTATATGTCATAATATTGTCTGGGCGAATAATGATATACATAATGGACGTTGGACTAAACGTATGGGACGCTCTATTGCAGAGTTAAAGGTATTTGTTATTGGTTATGGTCACATCGGAAGGCGAACATCAAATCTCTTATCGAAGATGGGAGCAGAGGTTGCGATATATGATAAATACAATCCAGAAGTTACAACATGTGAGTTTGAAGAAGGATTGAAAAAGGCGGATGTAATATCTATACATGCATCTGGGAAAGACGAAATCATTACTTCGGAAATGTTTTCATTAATGAGAGAAGGCGTTATTATTCTGAACAGCGCCAGGGGATCATTGATCAACGAACAGACTTTATACGAGTCTTTAAATAGCGGTAAAGTCGGGGCTTTTTGGGGGGATGCATTTTGGAATGAACCTTATACAGGTATTCTAACTCAATGTGAAAATGCAATTTTGACACCTCATATCAGTACGTATACATCGTTATGCAGAAATGATATGGAAAAACAAGCAGTTGATAATCTGTTGAGAGATTTGTTATAGGAGCATAAATGAACAACTATAAAGTGATAGCAATGATTCCGGCCAGACTGGGATCTAAGAGAATACCAAAGAAGAATATTAGATATCTATTGGATAAGCCTTTGATTCAGTACCCGATAGAATTAGCTATTCAGTGTGATAGATTTGATAGCATTTGGGTCAATACTGAGAGTGAAGAATTGGGAAGAGCTTCACAAAAAATAGGAGCAAACTTTCATAAAAGACCAGAGGAATTAGCTACTGATACAGCTACTAATAGAGAGTTTACATATGAATTCATGCAGAAACATGAATGTGATTATGTAGTTATGATCAATGCAACATCTCCGTTGTTAAAACTCGAAACATTGAATGCCTTTTTGGACTATGTTGATTCAAATTGCTATGACACTGTGGTATCGGTTATCAAGCAGAAAGAAGAAACGTTTTATCAAGGTAAACCATTGAACTTTTCATTAGAAGAAAAGGTAAATAGTCAGTTATTAGAGCCCACAGAGGCAATATGCTGGGCATTAACTGCATGGAAAAGAGATAACTTCATGAAAATGCAAGAAAGCGGTATTAACCCCGTATACGGAGGAGTAATAGGACGTTTTTCCATACCAAAAAATGAATCGTGTGATCTGGACACGCTAGAGGATTGGAAGATTGCTGAAGGAATGCTAATGGCAGAAAGAATACTGACAGATGAGCGTTATATGGATATATAGCTCATCCGACTACTGAAAACGAGGTTATTTATGAAAAGTTCAAACGAGTTATTGGATTTGGCAATAAAAGCAGCTCAAGAAGCTGGGAACTATCTGAAAAAGCATGAGCCTGTTCACGTGGATTCGATGGAAGGTCGTGATATAAAACTTTCATCGGATAAGAAAAGTGAGCAAACTATTATGGGTATTCTGAAGGAAAGTGGTATACCGATCCTTTCAGAGGAATATGGCTTTATGGGAAATCATGGAGACACTTATTGGATAGTTGATCCATTGGATGGAACGATAAATTATTACAAGGGAATAGACGAACTAGCATGTGTTTCAATTGCATTGTGGAAAGATGGTTGCCCTGTTTTGGGAGTTGTTAATAGATTCGCTAAGGATGAATTATTTTATGGTTCTAGTACAGAGGGAGCGTATCTTAATAGCGAAAGAATATATACTTCTGATATTAAAGTTACACAACAGGCAGTAATGGCAACAGGATTTCCCGTTAAAAGATCATATGATAATGATAGTTTGATCAGTTTTGTAAAACAAGTGCAGAATTTCAAGAAGGTTCGCATGCTTGGAACAGCAGCGATAATGGGAACTTTTGTGGCAGCAGGCAAATTTGATGCATATTTTGAAGATGAAATCATGATATGGGATGTTGCTGCTGCAGTAGCTATAGTTAACGCAGCGGGAGGAGAGACGGTTCTTGAAATGCTTGATGATAACAAGGTTGTATGTAAATGTTTTGCTACCAATGAACTTATGAGGGACTATTATTCAAAGACTGGAGATCAGTAATGTTACGTTCATATCAGTATACCGAAAAATCATATCTAGATGTTAGTGTTCAAAATAATTATTTTAGGAATAAAGAAATAGATATTGCCAAAGAATATGTAAACGCTCATCCCAGTTCAAAAAACAGCAAAAAAGAATGCCCTGTTTGTCATATTCCATCTGGAGAATACTATTATACAAAATGGGGTGTGGATTATCTTTGCTGCATGAACTGTCGGAGTATTTATGCAGTTTGTGATGATAGTATTGCGAAAGATTATCAGAATCTATCAGAATTAATAACCCTGAGGGTAGATAAAACATATCAAAATGAATTGTTGAAAAATCGAGAGGAAATGTGGGGAGAATTCATTGAGTGGGCAGAATATAGAGCATTTCGTTTTTTAAGAAAAAACAAGGGATTAAACATAGTTGATATTGGTAACAGGATGGAAGGCTATTCTAATATGATAAAAGCCGCACCTTTTTGTGAAAGATATGATCTTCGAGATTCTATATTATGTAGTGATAGTCATACGATTAATAAGGGCGAGGCAGATATAGTTTTTTGGTTTGATCAGTTACAAAAAGAACTGAATCCTTCAGAGAAAATCTCGATGATAAGGAAAGAATTAAAAGAAGGTGGGCTTTTATTTGTTGGTACTAGAGCTGGTAGTGGATTCGATATCATCACTTTAAAGGAAAAAAACACAAACATATACCCATATGAGCATATACTGCTAGTATCCGTAAAAGGACTAACTAAATTGCTGGAAGACAATGGCTTTGAAGTGTTAGAGATAACAACGCCGGGAGTTATGGATGTTAAATATGTTAAGGAAAGCATTGAAGAAGTGGGAGACCGAGAAGGATTTGTACGATATCTTTTGGAAGAAAGTAGCCCTGGTATACTTCAGGATTTTCAACGCTTTTTACAAAAGGGCTGTTTAAGCTCATTTGTAAGAGTAATAGCCAGGAGGATTTAATAATATGCAACAATTCAATACGGTTATCATTGGAATGGGGCGCATGGGACGAACCAGATATCAAGAAATGACAAGACATGGCGGATTTAACATCACTGGCGTTTGCGATAATAACCTCGAATGTATACAAGACTATAGTGGAAATAAGTATTCTGATTGGAAAGAATGTATAGATAACGAACAGCCAGAAGTTGTAGTAGTTTGTACCGTTAATGCGGTAATTCCTGATATTGTGTGCTATGCGTTGGACAAAGGATGTCATGTATTCTCTGAAAAACCACCTGGCAGGAATTTGAAAGACACCCTGCGTATGAAAGAAAAGTATGATAAAACGAATGGATTAGTTTTGAAATTCGGATTCAATCATAGATATCATAATTCGATTATTGAAGCCAAATCGTTGATAGACTCTGGTTTTTTGGGTGATGTAGTAGCTGCAAGAGGAGTATATGGCAAGGCTGCTAATCTAATGAGAGATGAATGGAGGAATAATATAGATATTGCCGGAGGAGGAATTCTACTAGACCAAGGGATACATATGTTAGATCTTTTACGTTATTTTGTGGGGGATTTTTCCGAGATTTCTGGTTTTACGGACAATTTAGTCTGGAAGGAAAGTGCTGGAGAAGATACAGCGTTTGCTACAATGAGAACCCAAGATGGTAAGGTCGCCACGCTTCATTCTAGTGCAATCCAATGGAAGCATAAGTTTGACTTGGATATTATGCTGACAGATGGATATATAGCACTTAATGGCTTATTAACATCAACAAAGAGTTATGGTGAGGAAAGCATTACATATTATAAAAAAGATTTGGAAATAAAGAGCGGTAAAATTGGTAATCCCAAAGAGTACACAATGTGTTTTGACGAAGATTCTTCTTGGGAACTTGAAATCAAAGAGTTTTACAATGCCTTAACAGGAAGAGGAATTGTGGAAAACGGAACAATTGAGGATGCAACACAGGTGATGAGCCTTATTGATAAGGTATACAAGAAAAACAATGACTAAAAAGAATATATCTGAATTAGCTGAGTTTGTTATTTGGGGAACGGGATCAAAAAGCAGTGTTTTCTCAAAAGGGTTAGTGCACAAACCATCATTTTATATTGATAGTGATATCACAAAGAAAGACAAGTTTTTTTTTGAAAGAAGGATATGTCATCCATCAGACATAGAAAACTGGGATGAATTGTATATTATTATTGCAAATAGTTATTATGATGACATAAAGAAGGAATTAATAGAGAGAGGATTATTTGAAGGTCAGCATTTTGATTATTACGAGAACATAAAAAATGACCTGTTAAACGTTGAAAGACTGATAGATGAATTAAAAGAAAGCATGCACCATTTTAAGGACGGCTATAGTGATTTTTGCAATCAGATCTTGATTTTTGGATCAATGATATCTTTTGACAAAAACAGTTGTAGTAATCTTAATCGAACTAATCAGATATTAAATGAAAAGACAAGGTTTTTACTTATATCTGAAACATATGATGTGGTAGAGAAAGACAGATTGGGTTTGGTAGAATTCCCATATTTTTGTCTTCCTCTAATGCTGTGGCAAAATTATTACTTTATTAAGGATAATCATGAAAGTATACAAGTTTCTGAGGATATAGAAAGATATCTATCTGATGAAGAGTATAGAATAAATGCGGTAAAAGATTTTGAAGGCAAAAACAAGGATATTGCAGAAGGATATGCCAGAATATTCGTGTATTATGCAGATGGATTTTTAAGAGAACTGATTGATTTTATAAATCCTAGAAGTGTTTGCATTTGGAATCAGTTTTACCCTTTCCATATTTTGATAAGATCTATATGCAAGGAGAAAAATATTGATTTGGTTTATTTGGAATATGGAGGAATACCTGGGACCTATTTGATTGAACGAACGGGGCAGATGGGAGAGAGTTACCCTGCCACACATTGGAAAGAATTTCGAGAGTTGCCGATAGATCAGAAAGATTTAGATAAGACAAAGAAAGTTTTGGATTATCTGAAAACGACAGGTCTTAATAGAAGAAAGCAACCAGAAAATGATGAGTTGGAAAAAGCCAAAGGGATGATTAATACCCAATGGCCAACTATAGTTTATTTCGGTCAGAATGATTATGAATCGGGGATGTACCCGTATAACGAAAATGCCAAAAGATTCCATTCTCCTATTTTTTCTTCTAGCAACGAAGCGGCATTTTATTTGGCAACTCTTGCCGAAAGAAACTCATGGAATTTTTTCTACAAACCACATCCGTTATGTTTAGGGATTGATAGCGAAGAAGCTAAGAAAAATCTGCCCAAAACTGCAATTGTAATAGATCATTGTAGCATTAATGATTTGGTGGATTTAGCTGATATTAATGTAACTATTTTATCGACAACTGCTTACATATCGCTAATAAGAGAGAAACCGGTTTTGATGCTAGGATATACACAACTATATAAGAAAGAATGTACATATGAAGCTTTGGGATTA
>JAEEGL010222954.1_pt1 | contig 18374 bp, 9 predicted proteins | sample 9134231 | NCBI WGS metagenome assembly JAEEGL01 (sample SAMN16246548, study PRJNA631951) | gut metagenome | biome: gut microbiome; feature: rumen; material: fiber-attached | host: Bos | place: Iran: Karaj | collected 2018-10 | reverse complement strand
TGACGAGAAGGGCCGCACCTGCAAGGAGGTCGGCGCTATGCGGAAATACTCCATCTCGAAGAAAAACAATACGGTCTTCAACGAGTACCGCAGGGAGTATAAGCGTCGCTTTGCCTGGATCAAAAGCGGCAGGATCGACGCGGCCACTTTCTATGCTTGGAGCGCCGAAGCCCGCCAGAAGGAAGCCGATTGCGAAAACGGCATCATCACTTTTGAGGAGTTCAGGTGGTGGCTGGACCACTGACATAAAACCGCAGGCCATGGGGAGGCTTGTTCCCCCGGTGGCCTGCGGCTGTTCTTTGTTTATAGTGACACTCTATTTGCTTTGGAAGCGGTTGGGTAGAGTCAGAGGGGAGGGAACCGTGTTTTCACGGTTTTCTCCCTCTGGGTTTTCTTGGTTTACGGTGTGAATCTCGCTTATGCTGTCATAGCATCTCGCTGGGAAACTGAGGGACACCACCAAATCGGCCTTGCAGATAGCACTTCTCCAAACTCATGTCTTTGCGTACTGAATACTCAATCAGAGGATACACATCGGTTATAGATTCCGGATCCCATTTCTCTGAAAACCAGACTTGATCCCTGCGCAGAAGACTTAAATCCAAAAGATTCGTATTCTTCGTTGTAAAGATAAGCTGTGCATTTCTCGGGTTATGCTGATCACTGTTGAAAAGCGCGACAATTTGTCGAGTCAACAGCGGGTGGAAATGGGCATCCATGTCATCTGCGACAAGGATGCCGCCGCTATCCAATGTGTTATATACCAATCTAATCAAATCGAAATAGGCCCTGGTTCCTCTGGATTCCTCCGCCATATTCAAGGAATACACGCTCTCCTTACCGTCTTCTGCGATAACACGATGAACTACCTCAATATGGTCGTATACGCCTGTCAAAGTTCCACCGAATCCAGTTCGACCTTCTGTTAATTGGAGAGAACTGATGCTTGAATCCACAGCTTTCATCATCTTGGAAATCTTGCTCCGGTATTCGCCATCTCTCAGCTTTTCCGCACTCTCTTCAGATGCCTGACCAAATATACTCTGGTCTATGAACTTCCAGGACGAAAACCATTTGAAGACGGGTACGACTTTTTCATAGTTCCAGTTTGCAGCGGTAGACAGATACAGTTTGTTGGCGGTATTCCGGTCTTTCAGGTTTGACTGCAAATCAACATCTGTGGTGAACCGATACTTGTTAATATGAGAGCGTTCAAAAATAAGCGCCTTTCTTCCGTGAGGATAATGGTATAGATACTCATCCGTTACTTCTGTGTCGTTTAAGGCGAATCCATATTCGTATTTTACCCGACCCTGAACAAAAACCACCTCAAATGTACTGGGCATCCCCAGCGTTTCTTGGTCGAACTTAAACGCCGTTCGACCAGTCACCTGGTTCAGTTGCTTCAAATGTGAGTTCAAAACGTAGTTTACCATGAACCGCATCGCATTTATAAAATTCGACTTACCGGAAGCATTCGCCCCAATTACAACGCAGGCTTTCAGGAGTCTTCCATTTGCACCCAACTCCGCTACGGCCTCTGGGTGTTCCTTATCTTTACAAGCCCGCATATAGAAAAGGGGGTTGTGCTTGAATGAGAGGTAATTCCCCACTCTAAACTGAGCAAGCATCTTGTGTTCTCCTCTTTGATTAGTGTATTTCTAGTATTATATCCGGTTTTTTGCGGATTTTCAACGAAATTCCAGTCTAAATCGTTTATTCTGGCATAACATACCCGCATTTCTGCAGATGCGAAGATGTGAACTGCCGGGGATTTCTATCCCCGGCAGTTTGTGTCTATTTCTTTGTTTACAGCGAGGCAGGATTTGTGGGTGGGAGCGATTTTGTCGGCGTGTTTTGGATCACGACCCCCTGTTCTTCTTTTGCTTGACTTCGCCGTTCGGAGAAGTTTATATGAGCAGGCAGGAAACAATGGCGAACGGCTAATTTCGTATACCGTCAAATCGGATTTGCATGTTCGGCGAAGAAAAGAATCGGTTTTGAGGTCATCGACACCTTTTCAACATGATTACCGTCGGCGAATAAACCGTCGAAGGAATCATTAATCAGACGTTCGAATCCCCCGCGCAAGATATTGTCGGCAGTTTGGCAAAGCAGATAGACGTCCAAATAGTTCATTTGGGTTAGCTTGTCCGATTTACTCCTTATACATTTCACTGTTCAACGCAGCTACAAAAAGTGGGATCATTAGTCCTACGTATCAGCAGTTATTTCTTAAAAAACCCGCTCCAAAAGCCAATACTTGGATGTTCATATGTGCCGATTATCATTCCTCGATCCAAAAAGGCATTTCTTTCCTCACAACATGTTTCCGGAAGCAAACAGCAAGCATGACACGCGGCAAGATTTAGCGAATCACGTCCCTGCCCTCTGCTCAAAATGCAGACCGGGTCGTTGGAGCATGTCTTTGCGCTGGTTATCGCTTTTTTCAGAATACGAGGAAATGCATCAGGCCTTCCTTGTCTAACCAGACCACCAAGTGTACCTTCGGAGTCTCCACTTGCCGTATAAATAAATATCCCCGCCATCTTTTTCCCGGAAGATCCCTCTGAACAATAAAGTCGCTCACTGAGAGATGCAATGCTATATCCGCACTCAAAGCTCAACTGAGAAATGAGCAGATGGGACAGCGTGTGAAGCATTATGAATTTAGGTGTGATAACCCTAGGGTGATTTTGCCCGATAAACGATGCTGCATAATTCGAATTAAGTAATTCTGCTCTTTCAGAGACAAGCGGATTATCTCGTGTCCACGCTTCGATATCATCATGTTTAAGTTCAATAAAAATGCCTTCGCCACGAACCTCATACGCCGGATACCAATTTGTGCGCGGTTCCTTTACATCAACGAAACCGTTATCCATTGCATTCATTGCTGGCTGTATTCTTGAAAAACCAATGAGTGCATTGACAACCCGTACCTTATCAATTAAAGATATTCTTTTAATATGTGGAATACCGTATTCTGCGATATCCATTTCTTCACGGGAAAAATCGCCAAGCAATGAATCGGGATTTGCGCCGATTTCACCAGTAAGCGCAGTATACTCTTCCTCGCGGTATTGAATACTGGTGACATCTGTTTCTGTTTGTGCGCCATCAAGCCACTTGCTAGAGAGAATTCTTTCCACGTCTGAATTGGAGGCTCCGATTTCCAAAGCAATTTTCTCAGCCCATTTGGCCAGTCGCTTCCGGATGGTATCTATACGATCATCTGCATCTTCATCTGCAATAATCGTCACACAATCCTCGAATGCATGACTTTGCTCAATCCTTGAATTCAATTTGTCCGCATAGGGAGGAATTACCAGAGAACTATGTACGACCGGGAAGTATACAGATGACGCTCCTCGCTGAACGGTTCTGGGATGACATGTACAAGCATTTTGGGTATGTCGAAACGGATGGTTCCCTTCACACAGGAAGTTGATCCCCTCAGTTTCTTGCTCCAATTTTTCAAAACAATCCTTATCAAACGCACCTTTCAGTGTCGCAACAGCTCCGCAAGAACAGCTGATGCTGAGACCTTCCAAGCCTTCAGTACCGGAAGCCCCAGTTTTGAACTGAAGTTGGGGAGAGGCGCATATGGGTTTCCTTGATTTTGCATGAACCCAGTTCACCCATGGGAAATCATTAAGATGGCCGTTTTGACATACCGTAACAATACGAGTCACAACCAAGTCCTGTTTACATTTAGGACACTGCATATGCTCCGTCATATACGGATCACGCTCATAGACTTTTGGATTTGCTGTTTTGCGGTAATCGGACACCCATTGTTTCAGCGGCTTAAACTGCCTGCATTTGGGGCAAAAATACCACTCCGGAAAGCGTGTATATGCTATATTTGTCGGTAACGCAAAATAGTCTACACTTAGGGCTTTGGCAAATCGATCATCATATATCCGCTTTGTCTCGCTCCAGTATTCGGGCGCTGCCGTAACCAATGTCTGATCAGGAAAATCAACCATCGCCCCAACACCGTATTGCAAAACTGCTTGGGCAGCACGCACGGAATGAGTTACCTTATTCAGATTTACCTTCTCCTTTATCGATTCAGCCATTATTATCACTCCAAATAACGATGCTTCCAAGAACGGAAACATCAACATTACGCATAGAGGTTAATGTGTTGATGGCCACATCTTTTCCGGCAGAGTTATACTGTCGCAACAGTCTTCGCCCGCCTTCTGCGGGCGGAGTAACCATGTACCTACGTCCGAAATGCAAGGTTTTACCGTTTCCGCTGCTTTTACACTCATCCACATAGTTTTGCCAAGTATCAAAAAACTCATGGATTTCTCTACGGATTTCTTTCACGTCTTCTATCGCCTGACTGTCTGCCCTTCCGTTGATTCCCTCAACACGTTTGGCAATGAATTCCTCGATTTCCGCAATCGTTTTTGCATGATACTCAATGTCGAAATTAATTGCATCTCTGTCTTCAATCAAGCCGGCTTTTTGACGCAGCATGGCAGTCAAAACCGAATGCAGCGCTCTCTCGCGGGCAGGTTTGGAGAACGGAGTGGCACCGGTTGGTTCGACAAACCTATAGAATGACTCATGATAAGAACGGAATCGTTCATAATGGGAACGATCTCTGCTTTTTGTTGCATCATATTGGACGAATACCACACCGGGATATGAACGTCCTACTCGGCTGGAGGCTTGGATGTATTCGCTGGTCAATTTGGGCTGGCCTACCATCAACATTACATTCAGTCTGGCCACATCAATTCCGACAGATATCATATTAGTAGCCAACAATACGCTGGAGGCATATCTTTTGGCATCCATATTTGATTTGGAGTACTCTATTTTCTCCAGCTTATCAAGAGTTTCATTCAATTCGGTGGTTGAAACACGACTGGTCAACTCATCTGAACTGACGATGAGACGCCTCAACGTAAACATCCGGTTCGCTGTGCGAATGATAAAATCTTTAACGTCATCTTCGACGAGCGTAGAGGCTTTGCCGAGATCTTTGAGACTGTTAAAGTAAGCCGTTAGCGTCCAGAGCTTGTCCTTTATCTCTTCGGGATATTCAGATGTGTACACTTTCTGAAGAAGTGCTGCCATCATTCTTATCTCCGTCATGGCTTTCGTTTTCCCGGACGGCATTATCCCGACATATTTTCTTCCGTAGATTTCCCGATCGTGATCAACGACAGATTCTTTGGCGAAAAACGAATCCTCCGCATTCAAACCCGGGGGAGGAAACTGAACAACTTCTCGGTTATAAAGGACAGAACATTGTTCTTTTGCACGTCTGATCGTTGCTGTGGATGCGATGATTTTTGGAGAAATCCCTTTTTGTCCGCACAATGCGTCAACGGCAGTCTCGAACATTCCGACAACGGTTCCCAATGCGCCGGAAATCAGGTGGAGCTCATCTTGTATAATCAGTTCAGGGGTCCGATTACCGCTGTCAGTCGCGAAGAATGCTCCGATTCGACCATCCCAAGGCAGCATCGCGAACTTATCAACCGTGCCGAATAACAGTGTCGGTGGATTGTCATACAGTTCTTCGTCAATAATCTGAATCGGTAACTGAGCTGTGAAATGGCAATCTTCATGTGGGCAAAACAGATAAAAGTGTTTCCCACGTTTCTCTTTAATGCCATACCCCCATTCTCCGACCAGTCGATTGTTTCTGTCGTCTTTTACCATTTTGGTCCCACACCATGGACACTTCAACACTTGAAATTTGTTATGACGTTCTTTTTCGTTTCGAACATAATGACTGTTGCTGACGCTGAGGAGCTTATCCAGATGGTATTTGGCATCATCATTCTTATTGGGGATATGCGTGCCGCCAATCCACAGCCCGATGGTAATGGGGTCATTACCGAGAGGATATGCCGGGTATTTGTGACGCCTTTGATTCGAGTCTATTCTGATGTATTCGCAGGCGCAAATCATGGTAGCAGCACGTGTGAACTGTTGGGCAGCCAAGAGTCTCAGCGTATATCTCATCAGTACCGCCGTACCTGCTGATTCATCCGCATGTGCCAGTTTGCGATAGAAAATCGAAAAAGCCGTGAGCCCGAGATATGCTTCGGTCTTTCCGCCGCCGGTCGGGAACCAAATCAGATCAACAATGTTGCGATCAGCTGAGGCATCCTCGATTATGGAATTGACATCCATCAAAAGGAACGCAATTTGGAAAGGACGCCATCTGCAGTTTTCGTCGCTTTCTGTGCGGTAGTCCAAGCTTTTCAGCCATTCGGATGTTTCGTCATCACCAGGATACCTATCTGCGTTTTTTGCGGCCAGTTCAGACTGTTTGGCTATATGAACCCGTTGCATAAACATTGCGCGGTTGGCAAGCAGAAAAGCATCATATGCCTTTTCATTGGCATATAACGAATCTACACCAGCATACATCCTTTCATACGTCCGTTTACACTCCGAAATATTCCTTGATGCGGCTGACCTGTATCTTGGATCCAACACAGATGCAGCAACTTCAAGATCGTTAACCCACAGCTTGTATAAATCGACAAGCTTTCTCATTGCGGTGAGTTTTTCCTCTTTCGTCGACTGCCCCAAATCGGACAGGAATTTCATTGATAACACGTTGTCGTCGATCAGGTCATTATACGGTAATGAAAAGTCAATGGAAGGTACTTCCGCAGTTGGGAAGAAGTCGTTCCATATCTCCCCTTCCCCATTATCGTCAATCCTCCAATCCACGGATGTTCCGAGACCTGTAGCGTATGTTTTTTTATGACGATACAGAAGATCCAGAGACCGTTCTTCATCATCCATATCATCAATGCTTGCATTGGCATTTGCCTCAACAAACACAAACCCCGAATCCTTTGAATTGATTTCGATTTTTGGTTGGAAAATACAGTGGTTTGCCTTTGCAGGTGACTCTTCAAGTTCGTTTACGAGCATAACCGTAATCGACCAAACCTCATCGTTGACTTTTCTCCTGAGCGCTACAAGTTTTGCTTCCGTTCCATCTAACTTCCGCGTCTTTTCATTATCGGCATAATCACCGGATGAAAAATCAAGTACGAAGTCGTTAATCGTATGAGGCTCGCGAACAAAGCCTGTTGAACAGTAGTCTACGAAACGATACATTATTTTCTTAAGGATAGAGAATTCGTCCTCCGGAATAGTATCCTTTTCGAAAATATTGCGCACTTCTTTGAGCTTAATTTCTCGTTTCAGCCTCAACAAATTATGCGATGAGTCAAACTCAATCAAATGTGCCAATTCAGTTGGAACAGAATAGTTGTCCGCATTCCTTGGATGATATGGAATGGCACAATCGGGAACACGGGCACGCCGGTAAGTTGCAAAAGAAAGGTTCCCGTGAATCGCTTGAAAGCCCCCTTTGCAAAGGAAGGTTATCCCCATTGAAGCCGGCATATACTGTGTTGACATGCCGATCTCTTCATCAAGATTCTCGTTTGCAGTCTCATCTGATGAATACAGATGCACCGGATGTTCTGATTTCGGTTCTTCACTTTCCGGTTGATCATTATCGGGAATATATGCTACGTCCTCCTCAACAATCTCTTCCTGAACAGGTACGGTTTCATCGTTGTCTTGACTGGCCAGGTTTCCTTGAGGGAACAAAATTCCGACTGAATACCTGCTTATCGGCGTTGTAGAAATAATCTCATGCTCTGCATCAGGTACGGAGAATTCGGATCCCGGACCTAACAGCTCCGATTTAATCAGTGCAATGTATTCTTCTCGGGCGGATAACATGGTTTTCCTTATTTCTTTTCCGGTCACAACAATACCTCCGATTCCGTTATCGGTCTGTTGACGAGGCCAGCGTTAATAAACACGCTTTCGGATAATTCAGAAATGTCCGCCAAATCCCTTGTAACGGATAGCTTTTCGACATTCCCATAGACGATTTCAAGAACGCTTCCTTCCGGAGGAGTGTATCCCATGAGTTTATCGGTTATTGCTTTTGCAATCAGTTTTAGGATCTTCCGGCGTTCACTGCGGACAAAAACACAGGCTTCATGGTACTCAGAGTAATTGCTCGTTAAATACGGATCATGTGTCAACAATGCTATATATTCCATTGTCTTTTTGTCTCTTGGACCCACGATATGACTGTCTTCAATAAGCCACCCTCGTATGGATTCCTCTTGAAGTGAACTTCCGAGTTCCTGAAGCCTTCGAGCAATATCACGATATGTAAGATTGTTCTTCGACTTATACTCTCTTAATACTTCTTTCCAATACAGTGATTTTTCATATCGTTCAGTTGAATTTCCGCTTAACCTTCCGGTTGTTAACAGCCGTTCGTAAATCGCATCTACGATGTTTTTGGTGTAATCATCTCTCTTTGTAAAAACCAATACATCTCCAGGTGCTAAATCCGAAGGCAGTTTTTCGGTTACAGTACCTTTAGCGGCATCAAACACAACTGCAGAATAATACTTTGTAAAGAATATTTGCTCACCTGACGAGAACAAACCAATATGAGCGACTTCGGATGTGGGTATATTTCCGGTAGACTGTCCCTCGCTCGAAACAATTCTCCGTAGGTCAAAAAGTCTGAATTGCTCTATATAATCATCAAGCGATGCGAATTGCTGCATCTCCAGTTCGGTAACCCTGTCCTCTTCGGGTTGAGAATCAGGTTTGGCGGAAGGCATCCCGATTTTCGTGTTAATGTCATATTCGCGCTTCAGTTGTTTTCGTTTGCGGAAAGAAAATGCTCTTTCCTCGCAGTCATACAGGTATACATATACATCCTTAGTCGATACGCATTGCAAGGCGTCGAATTTTCTGCTTCCGAACTCCCCGACAGCAAGAACGGCATCATATGTTTTTTGAGGTTCGAATCTGCTGGGTGTTACGCAAAACACATTATTCGATGTATACAGTTCCGGATTAACAGAGTGCAAAATATCTGCGTAATACGCTTTCGGTACAACAATCGCAACATCAGAACTGCTATGCTCAGAGATGAAACTATATAATGCATCGGCTTTCGGTGACACCGTTAACAGCTTCTCGTATTGATGCTCCAGATCATCGACAATCGATAGACAGACATCTTGAAAAGCACCAGCTCGTTCAGCTATTTCCCATAGGTATTCAATGCGGGCTTTCGGTGATTTAACAGTCTGATTGATAATCCCCTCAGCAATCGATCGTTCCATTTCCGACATGGAAAAGATTGCTGTATTCATCAAGTTGAGAATGCCCTGGGCAGTGGCGATGAACTCTTCCTTTACTTCATCATTCCATTCGGATTGCCTCAAATGCAGAAGGTTTGTTCTGATTCTTACATAACGCTCATGCGATAGTCCACCGGAGATAATAACAGGGTGAACGGTATTGAGTATTATCGTTGAGACTTGCCGAGACAATTCATCTGTATAGCGGTTTGCAGATACAACTTCGCATCTTACGGAGGACAAATACTCTTTTGTACATGCAAACACAGCAGCGTCTTCGCAGAATTCCAAGATTTTATTGCCTGATTCTGATTTTAATGGGGATGTTACAACCGCGAATTTCAGTGTTTTCCGCCTCAGTAAATCAGCGAGCTCAGCAGACCCGTCGATTGGAATCATATTACCGGAAACAAGAATACCTACAACACGATTCCCATGTTTATCCAAAACCAGCTCCCTGGCTGTCGACAGATTCCCCGCCACTTTAATTACCGGCTCAGTTTTAGTCGGATTTGAGCCGAATTGATACTCTTTTCCGGCTTCAGTGTAATATGAGGCTGGTACAATATCGAGAAGGCCCACACGCTTTCCGGCACCATATTCAATGATTATCTGTTTACAAACGTCCGCGAAATACGCACGCTCGGCAACTACGACTGCAGAAACCCCAATTTGCGTCGGAATTTCAGAATCGGAAAGGCCAAAGATATATGAAAGGAATTCTTCCCGATTGGTAACTTTACGTTTAACTCCGCGACCGTCTGTGATTTTTGAATCTCCGTAATACGGAAGAATCAAATGCTTGCACTTTTCATATGGTTTCCAAGTGACGGTGACCCCATTCTTTCCCGTACCGTCTTGCTCAAGTGCAATATAAAACTTGTCGTAAAGTCTCTCAACACCTTTCCATCGGTATCTTTGTCCATTAAACATCACCATATCCCCGGGTTGTAAAGCGGCAATGGTATCGTCGTTTGTAGTAAGGTTAAATGCCAAGCTGCCGATGGCTACGGCAATAAGAGCGACAATATCGAAGCAAATCGAACCCGTATGAAGTGCAACCCCAACTCTGCGATGCTGAGGATCAATCGTATTCGCAAAGAAAGCGAGGTACTTGTTCAGAATATCTTCCTTTGAGATCAGGCAATCGTTAAAGTATATATCGCATTTTTCCAAAACGGCACTTATTGCAGAAGACATTCTTCTCACCTCACGTTTCAATGATCAATACCTGCAACTTCGCAGCGGATACGAAACATTCTTACATCTGCGATTGCTTGAGCAATCTCTTTTTCTGTCTTCGATCCCGTCGGAGTATATTTATGGCATCCAGAAACTCATGTGCACTGGCTTCAACAAGCTTCACGGGAACTGCGTTCCCGATTTGAAGTGCAGCAGCCGCAAGATTGTTGCTGAATCTGAAATCATCGGGAAAAGTTTGAAATCTGGCTGCCTCGCGAATAGAAATAGCTCGATCTTGAGAATAGTGTCCGTATCTCCCTTTTGTGTAATAAAGGCAACCACCCGTCATCGTAGGTGAAGGTTTATCAGGGGACATTATTCCATACACGTCTTTATGGCCACCGTATAACGTGCCTTCCTCGCCCTCTTTCATGTGGCACTTCAGCGTCATACTCTCCGGCAGACATGCTCGGGAACCTCCATGAGCTCGAATATACTGAATCTTTTTCAGGTTCTTTTCGCTTAACCCGGCACATTTGTGATTAAATACATTCACATCTCCGGAATAGCTCTCTCCGGCTTTAATCTCCGGCAAATCACCGATTGCCTCTCTTACTGTTACCCAGGGGAGCAAGCCCTGTTCGGGTTTATTGCTGTGAGTGGGAGATGGCAACTTGAATTCCGAACCGCAGTTCTTCAACTCTTCATATACATCCGCCCGAATACCATGTAACACAAATCGCTTGCGAAACTGCGGGACCCCATAATCTGCGGCATTTAATATGTCTTTGCAAATATGGTATCGTTCCTCCGTTTTCCCGTTTATATTCTCCAGTGCACCGATAAACTCGTTCAGAATGCCGGAGTTAAATTCTGTTGCAATTCCCGGAACATTCTCCATGAGAATAAACGGCGGCAAGACTTCTTTGATAATCCGTAGATACTCAAACAAAAGTCTTTTTCGTTCATACTCCGTCTTTTCTTTGTTCTGAGGATTCTGCATGGAGAAGTTCTGACACGGAGGACACCCGGCGAGTAGATACAACTCGTCTTTTCTGATACCGGCGGTCCTCAGGATTTTCTTACCGGACAGTTTGCAGATATCCTCAACGAGGACTTTTACATTTGAAAGCGGTGGGTATGCTGAGTATATCTTTGCTGCTTCACGATCAATTTCAACCGCAGCTTTAACACTGAATCCCGCCCTTGTCAAACCACAGGATACACCACCGCATCCGGAGAACAAATCAATTGCTTTAATGGCCATTCTTTTCATCCTCCAGGTCAAAAGCAGCAATTTGTTTTTCCCCGTCGGGAGTATGTATGTAGGGTGGCACTTCTTTGCGTGAAAACGGTTGCGGCTTTTGCGCACACATAGATCGATAATCGCAATGATCACAGTTGACCTTACACGGTCGCATGGGAAAGTCATTTGCCAATATCCCACTGACAGCCCATTCAATGGCTCCGATGGCATTCTCCACAGATTGATCGTCGACAGGAATGGCTGTTCGTTTATTGTCTTTCAGTGTGTGAATAAAGCCCGTCTGTACGTCTTCGCCCATGACTTCTTTGGCTGCTTTCGAGTAGAGCTGCACTTGAATTGACATATCTCTCCAATCAAAATCTCCTGAAGAGTCGGGCAATTCCATGGTTTTAAAGTCAATTACGTCAGCAGTTGTAATACCATGTTCCGGGTCTTCTCGCATCAACAAATCAATGGCTCCGGTAATCAGCGCGTCCTTAATTGAGATTTCAAAACGCGCCTCGTCTTGACGTAATCGTCCGAAATCTTCGGAATATCCTTTTGCATACTGAACCAGAATTTTTCTAAGCAACTCTTTGGCCCGTTCATATGATCCAGGGCGATTAACAGGGTCATTACTTGGGAAAACGTGTTTTAGCATAAATGTCGATTCAACTGTTTCATTGATTTCTTCTTCTGTCGGTGCCCTATCTTTAAATCGCTGATGTAACTTTTCGAGAGTGGTGTGACTTGTTTTTCCGAAGCCGAAGAGTTCGGGAACAGCAGCATTGTACCCATACACCGCGGAAAGCTTATATGAATATGGGCACGTCAGATAGTTTTTCACAGATGAATAGTCCGTCGGAAAATCGGAATCATCAAAACGCGGAATGGGTGCGATTTTGTTCGCCAGACTGTCAAGTTCAAAATCCTGACGCATACGCTCATGTGTTAGGTTAAGGATAAACTGAGATTGCCTTTTCGGCCGTTTTAATCCGGGGTGAACTGCACTTCCCGACAAATAGAGGAGACGTTCAGCACGTGTAATAGCTGTATAAAACAGTCGTGCTTCATCTTGTACACGGGTGCCATATGCTCCCCGCCCAATTGCATCAGCCATCAGTTCCAGGGGGATCACTCCTGAGTATTGTTCATTTCTTCCGGGGAACCTTTGATTCACAAGATCTGCCACAAATACGACCGGGAATTCCAGACCTTTCACTTTATGAATAGTGGATATATTAACGGCATTGTCTTTTGAAATATAATCAATGGGTTCGAGCTCATATGAACTCTTGGCAATGTTCTGAAAGAAATTCAGCATTTCACTGTATCGATGCGGGGAGTCAATGCTTACATAAGTCTGTTCAACATCGAGGATTATTTTACTGAACAAGCCAAGATCTCTGCACGCAGTTTCATCGTTCATATTCCGGATCATAAGTGCATCCAACAAATCCTGAAACAGCTGTTGCGGATAAACCTTACGGCGTGCTCCGCCAGCAACGGGTGCGTGTATTTGATGATTCCATTTTTGAAGAACAGACAGATACTTAGCCTTGTCCGCATGTGGAAACGTCAAAACTATGGAGTTTCTGAAAAGATTCTCCGCATCGGTTCTGTCAGCATCGCCGTTTCGAAGCAGCTCCATGGTATCAAGCAGACACTGCGCATACGGGCGGTCAAAAATCCCGCCTTCACCTGTTGTTTTAAAGGGAATGCCATGCTCTTTTAGGGCATTTACAAATCTCACATCTCTGTTTTCTCCATTTGAGTTGTGAATGCTCCTGAGCAGAATCGCAAAATCACTGTAGGTCAACCCTCTTCTGCTCTTTTCGCTGCCGTCCGGGTTGTATTCAATATACGTAGTGCCGATTAATGATTCTATTCTCTCCGCAATCCAGCTTGCCTCATCGCTGCTGTCACCAAACCACAGTTTTCTTAAATCCTGGATGTTTCCGTCTGAATTTGATGAAATAGCTTTTGGAAGTCGCTCGAAGTTTAGAGTTGTCTGGACAAAACTGTTTGCAGTTTCTACAATTGCTTTCGTGCTCCTGAAATTGACCAATAATCGATGAACTGAAACGTCCTTATATCTCTCTTCAAACGTTAAGATATTCTGTACATTTGCGCCACGCCACCCGTAAATTGCCTGATCGTCATCACCGACTACAAACAACATATCCATAAAAGAGGAAAATGCTTGGATAAACTCTTCTTGTATAGGATTAATATCCTGGTATTCGTCTACAAACAAAAACTTGTATTTCTCGATATCAGTTCCTTCTTTTCTTGCAAGCCTTTTCAATTCTTCCGCTGCAAGTCGGATCGCATAGGAAAAATCCATGTATCCATCGTGTAAAAAGGCATCCCTTATCCTCAGCAAGATGTTACCCAATTGAGGTGACCGTGTTCTGATATCTTCAAATGAAACATTCTCATTATTAGCAGTTTGCCATGCGTCAGTGATCTCTTTGATAGTTCTAAAATATCCCTGCCCCCTTGGTATTCCGAGCTTTGCGTATCTCGACATTACAAAGAGAATTAGCCCATTTTGGTCAAGAATGTCATACTGCCTGAAGGATGCATCAATATTGCCCAGCAATTTTTGGCAAAACGAGTCAATTGTTCCGATGAACATTGCACCGATATAGTTCTCCGGATAACCAAATTTGTGTAATGCCTCTGCGACTCGTCGTTTTATTGAATCTGCTGCTTTTTCGGTAAAGGTAAACGCCACAATACTTTCAGGTTCCGCTCCTTGAGATATGAGATATGCAATCTTGTAAGCCAAAGTGCGCGATTTACCGGAACCTGCACACGCTATACACAGAATATTTCGATTCGTATCAATAACCGTTTGATATTGATCCTCGGTCAAATTCGATGATAAAATTTCACTGACGTTCATCTTACTGTGCCTCTCTTTTCCAATACTTTCGCGATGCGCTCTGCGCATGCATCGGGGTTTCGCGCTATTTCTTTTCCCCAGAATCGCAGAACGATCCATCCGTCTGAAGTCAATCGTTTTGTTACTTCTAAATCGCGCTGGATATTCTTTTCGATTTTTGGAATCCAGAAATCACGATGGGATTTGAAATCATTCTTCCTATTCTCCCAGTCATATCCATGCCAAAACTCGCTGTCGCAAAAAACGGCTACTCTTTTTCCGATAAATGCAATATCCGGAAACCCAAAGATTGTTTTCACGTTTTTTCGATATCTGATCCCGCGGCTCCATAGGGCATGTCGTAACAATAGTTCGATCTTTGAATCTTTGTTCTTAACAGCCTGCATATTCTTTTTTCGCTGTTCTGGTGTTCTGTTATCCATAGCTTCCCCTTACGGCAACGGGATATTTTCCAACGAAACATTGAAAGATTCCTCGCCAACCGTATTATCTTCTTACAGTCCAATTATGTATTGCGCAAGTTTTCATCTAATTAATCTTTGTAGATTAATACGCCGTTCCTTACCTGATGAATATGACCTCAGAATGGTATTCCAGATTGCTGTTCATTTTCGGATTAGACAGGATCGGGAACTGCATTCCAGGTGCTAAATGAAGACGATTCAGGTTTTCTTTTCCGATGAGAGCCGAAAGAAAAACTCGACCATTCTGATCAAATGTGATCAGGCCATTATCGAAAAGGCGATCATAGGTCGCGCTTAGCAAAAGGCCGTTATCGACGGAGAGTCGTTCTTCATTGTTGCTTGCTGCCCACGGTTTAATGTGACTCGCGATCAGCAAGCGCGGATGATCGATGCCGGTAATGATGCATTTGCCTTGATACTTCTCCATAAGGGACTGCCGGAAAGCGCCTTGGCCAATCCTTGACAATATCAGGGCTGTTCTTTCAGTAATTGATGGGGTTGTCGCGTCGATGTGCTTCTCTGCTTCAATCGATTCGTTCAGTTCAGAAGTCTCCGAATGGGAAAAGTATCGATACTGCTTCAGGGCATTGCTATACATATTGTTCCCACGTTGGTTCTTCTCAATAAACTCTGAATTACTCAAAATTCTAGGAATACAAACATCCAAATCCATGGATGTCATTTCCCGCAGTGGCGATGATATAACTCCCAAGGTTTGCATTTCTTCAGAAACCGTGTTGACCGCTCGGGAATACTTATAGATGGAGCTTTCTGCCAATGTTGTATTGCTGGATAACCATTGGTAAAAAGGATCCGTTGATCTACTATCCTTTACTGAACTCTGCGTTTTTCCCTCGCATTTCTCCAAATACTCACCCAACTTGTACCACTCATTACACTTGCGGATTTTTTCCAATTCAGCTCTCCAGGCATCCACCGGTGTCATTGTACGATACTCCGGTCTCAGCTCACAAGCAAAGGGGTAAAAGCCTTCGCCGACTGCAGACACGGAGGTCGCATTGGAATAAATCGCGTTGGCGGAAATTAGTGGCAAGCCCAGGTCGAAACAGAGCATGGAAACATTTCCGAGAGGGACAGACAGATTATAGTGAGGATTGATCTTACGCCCTAACCTCAAAGATAAGTTCTCCGCAATTTCCTTATAAGTCAGTCTTCCCTGCTTTTTCACAACAGTGTCCAATAGCAGGCGCGCTAATGCCAAGTCGATATCTTTTAGGCTCTGTTTCTTCATAACGGAAACCTCACATCGTCAACTTCAACTGAATGTGTATTAAGTATTAGGTCTATATCCTCCTACAAGGCTCGTAGACTCTATCTCATATCATCCATACCGGTACGATCAGATTATCCCGATCAAAGGCGCTGAGTTTGCCTGCCATACACAGCACCGCGCCGGTGCCAAGTTGGAGGGGGCTCTTGTCGATCACGCTGAAAACGCGGGTCAGGCGTTTGTCCGGCGTGGCGGTCTTTTTGATTTCCAGCGGGCAGAGCTTGCCATCCCCTTCCAGAATCACGTCGATCTCCTTGGCGTCCCGGTCCCGATAGTAGTAGAGATACGGGTCCCTCCCCGCGTTCAGATAGCCCTTCATGATTTCCGAAACAGTGTAGTTCTCCAGCAGCGCACCGCTCATTGCGCCGCTTTCCGCTACCTCTGGGGAGGACCAGCGGGTCAGGTAGCAGACGAGGCCGGTGTCGTAGAAATATACCTTTGGCGTCTTAATTGTGCGCTTCAGGACGTTATTCGAATAGGGATGGAGCAGGAAGATAATGCCCAGTGTTTCCAGGATATTGATCCAATTTTTTGCCGTGGGCATATCGATGTCCGCATCGTCCGCCAGGGCTTTATAATTCAGCAACTGGGAACAGCGGGCGGCCACGGCGGTAACGAACCGGTTGAATTTCAGGGCGTCCATGCTGTTCGTCAGTTCGCGCACGTCCCGCTCCACATAGGTGGACAGGTAGGACGAATAGAAGATGCTCCGGTCGGGATAATCTCCGCAAATGATCCCCGGCATGGACCCGCGCCACAAGCGGGCATAGAGTTCCGGGGTGGTGACGGGCCGGAGCCGATCATTCTCTGCCAGAAGCTGCTCCATATTCGTTGTAAACGGTATGCTTGGCGCTCCGATGAGTTCCCGCTGGGACAACGGCGGCATTTGCAGCAGGGCAACACGTCCGGCCAGGGATTCCTGTACACCACGCATCAGGCGAAAGATCTGTGAGCCTGTGAGCCAGAAGTCGCCGGGATTATGGTTCCGATCAATATGAATCTTGATATAGGTGAATAGCTCCGGTGCATACTGCACCTCGTCAATCAGCACCGGGGGTTTGTGAAGCTGGAGGAACAGAGCAGGGTCGTTCTTCGCCATATCCCGCTCCGTCAGATCGTCCAGAGTCACATAACGGCGTCCGATGTTTTCCCGCTTTGCCAACTCCAGCAGCATGGTCGTTTTGCCCACCTGCCGGGGTCCTGTCACCAGGATCGCCGAATAAGAACGGCTCAGCTCAAGAATTAGACTCTCCATGTGTCGGTTGATGTATTGCATCATGCACCACCTGGCTTTCGCAGTTTCACTGTATGACTATCCAGAATCATTATAGCCGCAAGTCAATCCTCCGTCAACGGAAATTCGGCAGATTTTAATTATTCTTTCATTTTAGCCGAGAATGTATTATTCACCATTCACCCTATTTCTTTGTTTACAGCAGCGCAGCCGCTGATTCTTGGATTCTCCCCCGCGTGGTTTGAACAGGCAAACGCTCCCGAGGAGTCCGGCGCAGTGCCGTCGTTCCACGAGAGCGTTCTATAACCCTATCCATCATTTCCAGTTTCGCTTCTGCACTTCACTTCGGAGGAACAGGGTGCTTTTTTCCGAGGCTTTGATCGGTTGGAGCTTGCCGGATTTCACAAGCTCGCTTACATACTGCCGGGAACAGTTCAGGATCCCGGCGGCCTCCGCCGCGTCTATGACCTGGGCAGCCACGATCTGACGCAGCTCCTCCAGGGTCAGCGGAACCTTTTTTCCCATCCGGTACAACTCATGGGCGGGGATCGTCAGATTCTCGTCCCACATGATTCCGTGGCCGCCGACCTGGACCTTGACCTGCATCATAAATTCCGGGTGGTTCAGCAGGACTTCAAAGCGCCGATGGCTTGAAAAATGCGCGGTCATATCGCACTTGCGGACCGTACCGTCCCGGAAGGCGACCAGCAGCTTCCGCTCAAAGAGGGGGATGACCTCCTCCACCCGCTTCCCTGCTCTCCGAAGGAATTCAGCCGGCAGGTCGTTTTCGCTGATCGGGACCAGATAGTAATCGTCCTGGGCGCAGCGTCCCATGGACAGCATGAGAAGCCCATACTCGTC
>JAEEGL017287569.1_pt1 | contig 18375 bp, 18 predicted proteins | sample 9134231 | NCBI WGS metagenome assembly JAEEGL01 (sample SAMN16246548, study PRJNA631951) | gut metagenome | biome: gut microbiome; feature: rumen; material: fiber-attached | host: Bos | place: Iran: Karaj | collected 2018-10 | reverse complement strand
TAACAATGTCGATTTACCAACTTGTCTGGTTCCCGAAACAAGTACGCATTTACTATTTTCAAACCTATCATTTAATATATCTTCTATCAATCTTTTTATATATTTCATAACAAAAATCTCCGACTAATCGTAATTGCAACTACATTTTAGTCGGAAATATTTATAAAGTCAATATAAAAGTATTAAATTATTTACATTAGAGCGAAATCGTTGATGAACGATTATGACTGAAAGCAATAGATAAAACTATAGATGTTTTTTATTTCAAAATAATAATTATTTGCTATAATCTAATCGGAAAAAACTGTAAAATTACAGAAAATTCCGAAAGGAGAAAGAATGATGGCAAGAGATTTTTATGTGAACTACTCTACTATTGAATAACCGAGTAGTTCACACACTTATATATTATTACCAACCAATCCATACGATACTATATCACTTTTCGACAACAAGTCTCATTGAAACGTATACGAACAAAAAATCAGCTACTATTGCACAATTAACATTATGACACGATAAGTGTCACTGATGTTACGCAGCGATTCTTTAAGGTTTTACTACCATCCTTTACATTCTATATGACCAAAGGTCAAAGAAAGGATGGTTTTTGAAGTTGAAAGAAACTAGGAAAAAAGAATTGATAGCAGGAATTGCTTTGCTCTCCGCCTTCACTTTGTGGACCATACTGATTCAATTGATAGATGTGCAGAAAATTGGCCCAAATGAATCAGCAATAGGTTTTGCAACGCTCAATATGTGGTTCCACAAGTTGACAGGCGAACATATGTTGTACTACACTATTACAGACTGGCTTGGAATTGTTCCGATCATCATATGTGTTTGTTTTGGGATATTGGGACTTATACAGTTAATTCAAAGAAGAAGCTTACTGAAAGTCGATCCGGACATTCTGATATTGGGAGCATATTATTTGCTGGTTATTATGTTCTATCTGTTGTTTGAGATGGTGCCGATCAATTACAGACCGGTCCTGATAGATGGAAATCTGGAAGCATCATATCCGTCTTCTACTACCCTCTTGGTGCTGAGTGTAATGCCAACTTGGAAATACCAGGCAGATCGCAGAATTGCAAACAGGGTTTCGAAGACAATTATTACGGTATTCGTATTCACTTTTTCAGCATTTGTGGTTGTCGGGAGGCTGATATCAGGAGTACACTGGGTTACGGATATTGTAGGCTCAGTGTTATTAAGCAGCGGCTTATATCTAATCTATCGCTTCACAGCAGAATACTTTGTGCAAAAGAAGGCAAATCGGCAGGAGGAAAATAATGGAGTTCAGTGAAAAACTACAGAAATTACGCAAAAGCAGGTCACTCACACAGGAAGAACTTGCCGAAGCATTGTTTGTTTCAAGAACTGCCATTTCCAAGTGGGAATCTGGCAAAGGTTATCCAAGCATTGACTCTCTTAAAGAGATATCCCGTTTTTTCTCCGTATCAATAGATGATCTTATTTGTTCAGATGAGATGGTTGCAGTGGCGGAAAATGACAAGAAAGAATTTGTCAACAAATACATTTCGCTGGTTTGTAATCTACTGGACATCCTTCTTGCTATACTGCTTTTCATCCCTGCTTTCGGAAACGGGGCAGGCTCTGTTGAAATGGTATCATTGTTCAGCCTGACCGGAATCAGTCTTTGGTTGAAGATTGTATTTATCGTAATTATCAGCATCACAATTCTTAACGGAATCTGCGGAGTTATCATCACCCATTTCAATAAGCCTGTATGGAACAAACACAGACTTGTCACCGGAATTGCCCTGTCTATACTTGCAGTAATTGTGTTTGTAGCGACAAGGCAGCCTTATGTCTGTATCGTATGTTTTTCCTGTCTTGTCATAAAAGGCTTTTTGGTGACAAAATTAAGATGGCAAAAATGAGGAATAAGCATGAATTACTTAATCGAGGGGATACAGGGGAGCGGAAAGAGTTCTCTTGTAAGAACACTTTCAAAAAAACATCCGGATTATCAGACAATTGTTGAAGGAGACTATTCACCAATTGAATTGGCGTGGTGCGCACGCATGAGTGAACCTCAATACAATAAAGTCTTGCAGCACTGGAACAATCTTCAAAATCAAATCATAAATAAGTCACATAAAGAAGGTGACTACAGGATCGTCTGTTATACGAAGGTCAAGAGTGAAAACCCGGACTTTTATAAACAGATGGAGAATTACGAAATATATAACGGAAGAACAGAATTTGAAGACTACAAAAATATCGTATTGACAAGATACAAAAACTGGCAAGAAGATAACTGTATCTTTGAGTGTTCCCTTCTTCAGAATGCTGTAGAAGACATGATTCTTTTCAGAGATATGTCCGATGACTCTATCTTCGATTTTTACAAAGAGGTGCGCTCTGCTCTATCAGGCAAAGAATATGAGATCTACTATATCGAGTCCCCGGATATCGAAGATAATCTGAATACAGTTCGAAAAGAACGTGTTGACAGGGATGGCAATGAAATCTGGTTCAATATGCTGATGGACTTCTTTGTTAACTCTCCATATGCAAAGAAACGTTTTCTAAATAATTACGAAGACCTTATCATGCACTTGCAGCACAGACAACAATTGGAATTGTGTATCTGCCGAGAGCTATTCAAAAATAACTTTAGAATAATTAAGTCAAAATCATTCCAGATTTGAGTTACCTGTAAATGACTCCAGACTTAAGTCCAAAACAAATGACCCGTGATTCAGATCACGGGTTATCGTTTTTGTTGTTTATTTTTACACAAGTTTATCTCTGTATTCGCTTGGCGTTTTTCCTGTACTCTGCTTGAAAACTCGGGCAAAGTGGCCGGGAGAAGAAACTACAGTTTTAAGTGCCGGAGAATATATCATCTAGTAACAACCTATCCATGCATATTCCATAATAACGATAACTACCCAGAATACAAACTGGGTGGTTTTTTTGCAAAGAAAAAAGCGCCTTGGATACTACAAACAAAATGACTGCTTTTCTTGACTACTACATCTGAACATGTTATTATCCATAAGTATAATAATACTATTAAATCCCACGCGATAAATATCTTAAATCAAATGAGATATTCAGCAGGAAAACTTTGAACATATATGAGCATGGAAAAAAAGAACATATTGTTTTGCCACGACCGCGAACAGTGGCGGAAATGGCTTTCGGACAATTTTGAAAAGGAAAAAGAGGTCTGGTTTGTCTTTCCGACAATCAGCTCGGGCGAAAAGGGCGTGTTGTACAACGACGCCGTTGAAGAAGCCTTGTGCTTTGGTTGGATAGACGGGCGCGCCGGAACTTTGGATGACAAACACCAGATTCGCCGCTTTACTCCGAGGATAAAAGGCAGCAGCTACTCCAGGCCCAACATTGAGCGCCTGATTTACATGGATTCTCTTGGAAAGATACACCCCAAGATCAGACCATCGGTAGAAGAGCTTATAAATACACCTTACGTTTTTCCTCAAGACATAATAGAAGAATTGAAATCAGACAAAACAGTGTGGAGCATCTACCAAAGCTTTCCTGAGCCCTACAAAAGAATAAGGGTCGCATATATTGATGCATCAAGAAAACGACCTGACGAATTCAAAAAAAGACTTCGCAATTTTATGGAAAAGACGCGACAAAACAAGATAATTTCAGGCTATGGCGGAGTGGAAAAATATTACGAAAAGTAATTGCCATCTGCCAAAGCGTTTAACATATTTTTTTTTGAGCAAATTTCCAGGAGGAACTATAATTGAAAGAAAAGAATAAAGTTCCGACAAAAAATCGTCATTTGTTACTGATGATTCTGTTAGGACTTGTTATGATCATAACAGTAGCTGCTGTTGTTACAGTAAGCGTTATAATCATGAACGATACTACCCGTGCGACCCGTACGTCCATCATAGAGCATGCTGCCAAACTCGCCTCAACCAGGATTGACGGAGACAAAGTCGACTATTGGATGGAAAACGGCAAGGATGAAGATTACGAGTCAACAGAAGAAGTATTGGATAGCATTCTTCACAACACCCCATATCTTCAATACCTGTACGTTTACCAGATAAAAGAGGACGGATGCCATGTTGTGTTCGACATTGACTCAGTCGATGAACAAACGGGAGAGATATTGGAAGCAAGCGAATTCGGAGAATTAATTGAGTTCGATGAGAGTTGGACAGAATTAATACCTTCACTTCTGGCAGGAAAACAGATTGAAACAATAGAAACAATTGACACTTACGGATGGCTTCTTACAAAATATGAGCCAATATATGATTCAAACGGAAAATGTGTTTGCTATGTTGGTGCAGACTTGTCAATGCAAGGTGTCCACGACTACGTAACAAGTTATGTCATAAGAATATCCATCATCGCAGCAGTATTCCTCATATTGTGCATATTGCTAGGAATGAGAATATATATTGGCGCAAGAAGAGCTGATGAGATGGATAGCCTGATTGAAAGACAAAAACATGACCAGGAACTCACAAGAGAAATCATCGAAGCATTTGCTAAGGTGGTCGACTTGAAAGACAAGTATACCCAAGGTCACTCATTCAGAGTAGCAAAGTACACCGAAATGCTCTCAAGAGAATTGGGTTATGACGAAGACACAATTGAAAAATATCACAATATCGCACTTATGCACGACATAGGTAAAGTCGGAATACCTGACAGCGTATTGAACAAGCCGGGCAAACTAACAAATGAGGAATTTGCTCTTATCAAATCACATACTTCCCGCGGCTATGAAGTGCTTGAAAACATAAGCATAATGCCTGAAATCGCAGTTGGTGCGCGAGCTCACCATGAGCGCCCTGACGGCAAGGGATATCCTCTCGGGCTATCACAAGAAGAGATACCGAGAGTCGCTCAGATCATTGCAGTTGCTGATTGTTTTGACGCAATGTATTCAAATCGTCCTTACAGAAACAGGATGAACTTTGAAAAAGTTGTTTCAATCATAAAAGAAGCATCCGGAACTCAATTGACTCCTGATGTGGTGGATGCTTTCCTGAGGCTGGTTGACAAGGGTGAATTCAGAGCACCTGACGACCACGGCGGCGGGTCTATGGAATCTATAGAAAACATAAGAAAAAACGAGGAAAATCAAGAAACACATAATACATAAAAACGGAGTAAAAACTATGAGAGCAATAATGGAATCCGCATTCTATTACATCTATTTACTATTCATCATGGGCACAGGCATATACCTTATTGCGAAAAGAAAAGACAAAATTAGTTACTTGTTTTTCGGACTGGCATGTATAATTCTCGGATTCGGTGACGCTTATCACCTCATTCCAAGATCAGTAGGCCTGTTTACAGGGACTCTGGACAATCCGAGCGAACAGCTGGCAATGTACTTGGGTTTAGGAAAACTGGAGACATCCCTTACAATGACTGCGTTCTATTTGCTCTTGTACTATTTCATATACATGAGAATAGCGAAAAAGAGAAACCTTGCATTGGACATTGTCGTATATGTTCTATGCCTGTCTAGGGTTGTTCTCTGCCTGCTGCCTCAGAACGATTGGCTGAGCAATAGTTCAAACCTTACAATGGGAATCATAAGAAACATTCCTTTTACAATACTGGGAATCATTGTTATTGTGCTTAGCTATCTTCATCTCAGAAAAGAAAAAGCATTCAAATTGCTATTTTTGTTCATCATATTATCTTTTGGCTTCTATCTGCCCGTTGTTCTGTTTGCAGGAACATATCCATGGGTCGGAATGCTCATGCTGCCAAAGACGATATGCTACATGATTATAGCTATTATGGCCATAAGGGATTTGAAAATAGCAAAAACTACCAATTAATCGGGAGATGAAAAAAATGATTGGATATGTTTTCATCGGACTGTTTTTCACAGCAACTGCGTTCAACCTGATCGGAACAAGAAAAGGCCTGGAGAAATTTGCAAAGTATTCCAAACCTTTTCTCATGTCCTTGTTGTGCCTGTACTGTGTATTCAAAGGATTGCCTGATCCTAACATGCTGCTCATATTTGCGCTCTTTGCATGTTGGCTAGGAGACATTCTGATCAATCCTCAGAACACAAAGTGGTTCATTATAGGGGGAGCAGCGTTTGCAATAGGACATGTCCTCTTCATATGCACTTTCGCTCAAAAAATAGATTTTTCAAGTATCTCATTTGCAGCAGTAATCCCTGTTACAGTTGTTTACGTTGCAGTTTCCGCACTGGTCATTTATCTGTGCAGAAAAAAAGCACCGAAATTCATGCTTCTGCCCTTGCTCATATACCTTTTGTGCAACACGGCAACAAGCATATTCGCTCTCTGTCTTGTGACTGAGTCTTTCAGCATATGGCATCTCATCTCATTTTTGGGTGCAGTATTGTTTTTTGTGTCAGATTGTGCCCTGTTCTTGCTGCAATTCGACTCCGGAAAACACAAATTCTTTGAAACAGATTTGTTTGTAATGTCAACATACATATCCGGCCTATTCATGATAGCAATAGGTTTGGAACCTCTATTCTAATAAAGGAAAGCGAAAATCCATGGACAAGAAATCCTTGAAGAATACTATCACAACAATAATCGCTGTCATCATTACACTGACTCTGGTAGTCTTTTGTTTATTGCTCAGCGACTATTCATTATCTCAAAACCAGCAAACTACCCTGACCATTCTCATCATAGTTTGTTCCGTCAGTATTCTGTACTGCTTTGTGGTAGGAGAGATAACACAGAACTTTTCCCAGATGGACAAGTTGTGGAGCATTTTACCAATAGCCTATCTTTGGATTATAGCCATTAGAGGCGGTCTGAAAATAAGACTTGTCATGTATGCAGTAATTGTTACACTCTGGGGAATAAGACTGACAATCAATTTTGCCAAAAAAGGCGCATACAGACTCAAATTCTGGACGGGCAACGAAGATTATCGCTGGTCAATAGTAAGAAATCGTTTTTTCAAAAACAGATTAGCTTGGACCGCTTTTGACCTGTTCTTCATAAGCATGTATCAGAACCTGCTCGTTTTAGCCATTTGTTTTCCTGCGCTTGCGTGCATGGAGTCAGAAGCTTCAATCGGAGCATGGGATATAGCGGCGGTAATACTCTCGCTGTTGTTCCTTGTTCTTGAAACAATATCTGACAATTATCAGTGGAATTTCCAGCAGACAAAGAAGAAAATGCTCAGTGAATATGGCTCATTGCAGGAGCTTCCCTCTCCTTACAGCCTTGGATTCAACACAACAGGACCTTGGGGATACATGCGTCACCCGAATTATCTAGGCGAACAAGGAATATGGATTAGCCTGGCCATATTTGCAATCGGAGCAGGCGTCACTAGCAATATATTTTTCCACTGGAGCATGGTTGGCCCGCTGCTTTTGGTTCTTCTCTTTATGGGAAGTTCAAAGCTCGGAGAATCCATCTCATCGCAAAAATATCCTCTGTACAAAGATTATGTGGACCAGGTTCACAAATATATTCCTCTTCACAAATTCGACGATAAGGACGATCAATAGTCATGCAAAAAACACTCATTTCATATTGCGGACTGGATTGCGAAAATTGCGAGGCCAGAATTGCAACAATTAACAACGACGACAATTTGAGAAAAGAAGTTGCCATTAAATGGTCAGAATTAAACAAAGTTGAAATAACACCTGAAATGATCAATTGCTCTGGGTGCAGGGTAGATGGAGTAAAAACTCCATTTTGCGAGTCTCTATGCCCAATAAGACAATGCGCAATGAGTAAAAAAGTAACTACATGCGGAGATTGTCCGGACATGGATAATTGCCAAAAACTTGCAATGATTACAAGTAACAACAAAGAAGCTCAAAAAAGACTCAGAGAAAGATAATAATTTGTTAAAAATATGATTACAATTTACGATAACGGCAAGGACTTTTTGCTCGAGAACAAACATTTGCTCGACAAGAACAAATACAAAGCGGGTTTGTTCTATATAGATGCCAAAGTCCTTGAGACAAGAGATGAAAACAACTACGCAATCAAGTGTTCAAACATCGGCAAAACGCTTCTTGCAATTAAGCTGTCGCCTTACAACACTCTTCTCTATGGAGACAAGGAGTGTCTGGAAGAATTGCTGAAGTACTTATTTGACAACAATTATGTTTTCGATGGAATTATGTGCTCAACAGACATAGGAGAGCAATTGCTGAAGATATCTGATTCTGTCTGCAATAAGCAATACGATGTCACTTTGGCCATGGACTATATGATAACAGACAAGAAAACCGAAGAGTCAAGTGACGAAGTGATCTGGGCAAGCGCAGACGATGTAGACGAAATATTTGATTGCTGCAATAAGTTTTTCAAGGATTGCGGGCTTCCGGACAAGCCAAGCAAAGAAAATTTGAGAAAAAAGATAGGCGGTTTTGCAATCCTTAAAGAATCGGGAACAATAGTGAGCATGGCTTCATGCTCAATCGACACGGATGATTCATACAGGATTACTCACGTGTATACCAGACCTGAATCAAGGGGAAAAGGATGCGCAAGAAAAGTAGTAAACTACTTAAAGAATTATATATTAACCCAAGGAAAAACAGCTACTCTGAATGTTGACAGGAAAAATCCCATTTCCAATCACCTGTACGAGTCATTGGGTTTTGAAAAGCTGTTTTCACAATCAGTATATATAGCAAAGTAAAAGAGTTAGAAAATGGAAAAAGATTACATAATAAGAAAAGAAACAAAAAAAGACTACAGAACTGTAGAAAATTTGATCCGCGAATCATTTTGGAATGTGTACAGACCGGGGTGCAGCGAGCACTACGTAATGCATGTGTTAAGAGATGATCCCGCATTTGTAAAGGAACTGGATTTTGTCATGGAAAAAGATGGCAAGATTATAGGCCAGAACATGTTCATGAGAACAGTCATCAATGGTGATGATGGTAAAGACACAGATGTATTGACAATGGGTCCGATTTGCATTGCAAATGAGTTAAAACGAAAAGGATATGGGAAAATAATACTGGACTATTCCCTGCAAAAGGCAACCGAGATGGGATTTGGCGCAGTATTGTTTGAAGGAAACATATTGTTTTACGGAAAGAGCGGGTTTGACTATTCGAGCAAATTCGGAATCAGATATCACGATTTGCCTGAAGGAGCCGATTCCTCATTCTTTCTCTGTAAAGAATTAATTCCCGGATATCTTAAAGATGTGACAGGAGTTTATCAGACACCGGTCGGCTACTATGTAGATGACCTTGTTGTTGAAAAATTTGATCTTGGTTTTCCGCCGAAGACAAAACTCAAACTGCCGGGACAAATCTTTACATAATTATGATTCGTATGTCCAACAATGAGCATAACTTGTACATTGCATTTAAAAATGAAAATGATATAATGTTTTTTTGTATATTTTCCAACCAAAGAATAGCTATCAGCGAAAGGAGGACAACATGAGATTTTTAGATTTTTTCGTCAACAACTTTGTCATGGTTTATGAATTAATTGGCTTGCTGATTATGCTTGGAATAAGCGTTCATGTATCAAAACAGATGAAGATTATTAACATCACTGTTGTCATCCTTATGATGCTTGAAACCTTGGTTTTCCAACTCGAGAGATGGACTCAGACTTTTGAAACTTTAAGCATTGCAAGACCTTTGTTAACAGCAACTGTTTATTCATTGTACCCTATTATTTTGCTGTTGATGATGCAGGTAACCTCGTCAAAGAGACTAACAAAAAAGCACTGGCTGTTACTGTTAATTCCGGAACTTGTAAGTATTCCTTTGTACTATTCTTCCCAATGGACTCGCTTAATATTCCATTTCAATGACAATAACACATATAGTGGCGGTGATTTTGGACTTAGTATCTGGCCATACATAGTGTTCGGTTTCTATCTTGTTGTCTTCGTTGTTTACAATTTCATTTACTTAAGAAAACAATCAAACAAGACTCTTCTCGTAGCTGCGTACATATTGCTTGCTCCTATGATAGGTGTTATTGTTTACAAAGTATGTGGAATTGACAATGACTACAGTCCGATTTTCGCATCAGCTGTTTTGCTCTACTATTTGTTCATATACATTTACAATTCAAAAATCGACCCGCTCACTTCTCTTTTAAACCGTCAAAGTTACATCAAGGCAATTGAAAGTGAAGCAAGAGACATTACAGTTGTTGTGTCAGTCGACATGAATGATTTGAAATATTTCAATGACAATTTCGGACACTTGGCCGGTGACGAAGCAATAGTGACAATTTCAAAGATTCTGCTCGATTATCGCGGACCAAAAGGGGATGCTTACAGAGTAGGCGGAGATGAATTCATGCTCCTGTACAGGAATGCAACCGAAGAGGAAGTTAAGAATGCTATTGCAACCATGCAGAGCGAATTGGCAAAAACCAAGTACATGTGTGCATTCGGATATGCAGTGAGATATCCGATGGATCCTTTGAACGATGCAGTGGTCCTGTCTGACCAGAGAATGTATGAAAACAAAGCAAAAATAAAGGCAGAAAGACTTGCAAGAGGCGAAGAAGATCATTCAAGATCATAATAGTTAATACATAAGAAAATAGGAGCTGATTGAATCCATTTCGGTTTTCGATCAGCTATTTTTGTATAGCAAATCCCCTGTGCTGAGAGGTTTCTCTTGCACAGGGGATTTGCATATATAGCCTATTAATCTTTCGGTGGTGGTAATTGTGGATCTTTCGGAGCCTGTACAACAGCAGGTGCAGCCGGTACTCCCGAGAAGAAGTAGTCATATAACCACAGGAAGAACGGTCCTGTCATACTGAGCAATATTTTTGTCAGATCGAGCTTGATTCCGAAATGGTAAGCATCGAACAAGTCAATATTGAAACAATATGTTACATGTCCGCCTTCAAAGCCGAACTTTGATGAGTCGTATACTTCACGAACTTTATCAAAACCGGCTCCTGCAAGGTTGCCAAAGACTTTTTCTACCACATCAATTACTTTAGCTGTGACTATTTGATCGTTAGCATAGCCTGCAAGTTTTCTCAATTCGCCTTCGAGGCCTAGTGCGTCGTTGAGACGTTTTTGCAATGTTTCAAAGCTCGTCTCTTTGAACCAGCTTGCTATCTTAGGTCCGATCTTTTCCTGGAATCTCTTGCTCTCTTTCAGCCATTTGCCTATGAGATCGCCCGCTTTGGATTTCAGAGCTGCAAGCGTCATATCTTTGAAGGCTTCGCAAAGTGCTCCATAGAAATCTGCTTCATTCTTTTCTCTTAGTTTTAGAATGTAGTTTTTGATTGCACAATAGCAGAAATATCCGCCGAGAGTTGCAGCTGCTTTACGCCAGTCTGTAAGTTTGATGTTGTTTGACACCAGGTTGTCGCCGGCTGCAGCAAGGCTCTTTGAGAATTCAAACTTGTCTATGTCTATTGCTTCTCCGTAGTTGCGTGCCGCGATTACTTCGCCTATAGCGCCCCTGATGAAATCTTTAGCAGGAGAAATGAGCGCTTCTGCTACTGGTCCTGCATAAGCAGCTACGAGGAATGAGAACGCACAGTCACCTGCAAATTTGGTCCACTCAAGTACATTAACTATTACGTTATATGTGCGCGCTTCTGATTCAGCTCTTGACTGTTCAGTTGTCCAATAAGACATATATTCGCGCAGAATCCATTTGCTTGTAGCTCTGAGTTCAGATACCGATGCTCTTGGATCCAGAGCACACATCTTGAGTTCATGGATGAGTTTCGCCTTGTTTTCGGGCAGAGAGAACTTTTCGATCCTGCGTTCAAGTTCTTTGTATTCCTTTTCCCAATCGCTCATAGGATCAGGATCTTTTCCGCGAAGACGAAGAGGTATTTCCGCCTCATAAGTCTTGCCGTCATACTCGCACTTAGCAGGCAAAAGCACCATCATGAATGTTCCGTCATCAGGCTCGCCTAAGTTTGCGTTAGGCTCGAATGTGTAAGTGAACTTGTCGTTGTATTCGCCTGATGACTCTTTGTACTCATATTTTTCAGCAAGACATTGTTCTTTGTCTGCTCTCATGCCCATACCGCCTGCGCCTTTGAGCTTTTCAAAAGAGTACTTAGCTTCTTTTGGATCAATTACGGACTTGTCTTTGCCCTTGTGAGCAAGAGTGAACTTGATTTCGCTCACCTGCCACTTGTTGTCAAGACCTCCGTATTCTTCTTTTTCATAAGCCTGAACGCGAACGTACTTGACGTCATTTTTCTTGCCTTCCATGTCAGAAGAAACTGTTATTCCTTCTGGGTACAGGCTCAGTGTCATGTAGCCGAGTAAAGGCTCTTTTTCATCTTCAAGCGCTACCTTGAATTCAAATTGCTGTTCTTTCTTCTTTACAAAGACATCTGTTTCTTTGCGCTCTTCAGGCGGCGTATTGTTCTTGACAACAATCTTGTACAGATACTGTTTTGTTGTCTCTTCAAATGTAATGTCAAATCCATCGACTTTATCTGATGTGATGTCCTGAAGTTTAGGAGGTCTCATCGCATCCATAATCAAGAACTGGGATGTGTAAGTAAACCCGTCACCCGGAATCATGTCCATACCCCACACATTGCTGTATGTCTTGAATGAACCATTCTCTTCTGCCTCTTCAACAAATTTGATTGACGGTCCGTCGATGACCCTGAACAATACTGTATTTGTAAAGCTTCCGCCTTCTCCTATAAAAGTAAATGAGATGCTTGCCTGGTCTTCATTCCAGTCTTTGGGAACATTGACCATTGCTTCAATATATCTTCCTGAAACTGCGACAGAATTCACTTTCATTCCTTTGCCTGACGCCGTTATTTGCGATGTCAGGTCATTCCGGTCTTTTTCAATTCCGCCTGTATCCACTTCAGCCATTCTTGCGCGGATCGGAACGGGCTCGCCTCCCCTCTTGATAGCGTCGCCGAAATCTTTTTGCACATACATCTTGTATGACTTGCCGTTCTTTTTGTCTTTTCCGCCACTATCTTTACCTAGAGCCGCTGCAATCGCAACAATACCTGCTGCTCCTCCGAATATTCCTACCACGATTGCTGCAGGAACATTTGTTCCGCTGTCTTCTCCCGGAGTTTGTCCTGCCCATTGAGTGGTTCCCTCCTGGGCTGTGGTCTCTTGTTGTTTTGTGTGATCTACGAAATTGTCATCCCAGGCTATTTCGTAATCGGCAAAGAACCATTTTTCCATCCATTTGTTCTCATATGCAACAAAAGTGGCTTCGTCGTAGTTGGCGCCTTCTTTACCGATACCTGCACTGAATTGCATACTCATTAAAAGATACAGATCTTTGACTTCAGGAATCGGACGCAGGAATTGATAACTTGACCACCTGGAAGATATTTCTCCCTTGTAGTCATATTCAGTGATTGAGTACTTGTAGAGCCAACCGCCTCTGTACTCGACCACTTCCCTTACACCACTCTGCCTATCTTTTAAACCCTTAGCCGCATCTTCTCTCCATCTCTTCAGATACGACTCGGTTGTGAACTGGTCTGTTCTGTCATTGATTTCATCGTGGTTGGTTACATCCTCAACAGAACAATAACTGCTTATATAAGGATATGAATCGGTCTTTGTATATTCTTCCCAGAATCCGTCAACTTTAAACACGCGGATGTTAGCAGTCTGGGTTGCTATAAGGTTTTCAAATTTATTGAATTCGTCTTCTCCGATTTCCCTGTATCCCTTTTTATACACATGAACAGATAAGTAGTTGTGATACATCAATTCATTGTATTCTTTTTTTTCGTTTTCTCTTAAATCACGCTCCCAGGCAGGATAACCTGTAGTTATCCAGAAATATTTGCCCTCATAATCGGAAAACGGAAAAGGAGTTCCCTTGTTGCTGGCCAGGATTGGAATAGATAAGAAGGATGCCAGAATAATAACGGCAAAAACAAATGAGATTATTCTTTTCTTCATTTTGCTTTTTCCTCCTTTCCCATCTTTATAACCCCCGTGAGCTGTAAAATCATGATAACAACCCCGGCGTTAATCAGAACAGAACCTAAAATTATGAGGATTAAGTTGATGTTTATAAGCCCCAAAAGTGATGCCAATGCAAGCCCTGAAGCCAAGCCTTTGACTATTCCCTGAGGAACAGGACTTGGTTTAGTCTTGCCCTTAGAGATGAAAGAAGTAAGCAGTCTTGTCAAGAATCCGTTTGTCAAAGCAGATCTTCCGGCTAAGAAAGCCGCAGCCAATCCACCTAAGAAAGAGATCCTTGTCGCGCCTCCTGAAATAAACAAAAACAGGAAGAAGGCTATACCGGCACCCATTATGTATGCTCCGAGCGCGTCAAGAGTGAATCCGAGTGAACCTTTAAGGCTCTCGGCCAGTGACCTTTTTCCCGATTTGTTTTTATTTGTAATGAGCCTGATTATGGACCCTATTGCCCCAACAAACAATCCTTTTCCAATAATGCCTCCGATTGCACCGAAGAATCCACCGCTCATTCCTCCATTTGCAAAAGTAAGGAATGACAGTATTTGAGTCGGTATAGGGTTTATACCGCACGCCTGAAGGATATTCAGCGTAAGCCAAATGACCGCCAATACAATGGCGGGTATAAGTTTCTTTGGATCCTTGAATGTTGAACCTATTGAACTGAAAAATGACTTGAATGTGCCGCCGATCACTTTGCCGGGACCCGGAATTACTCCGCTTGATTCATTTGAATCTTCGTCCCCCAAACTGCCCACAGCTTCTTCACCGCTTGTGGCAGAAGCTGAGCAATTGAATGTCTTTGGATCTTCAGTTTTCAAAGGTTCTGTCTTTTGCTCTGGTTCCTGCTGAATTTCTTGTGTTGTTTGTTCTGAAACGACTTCTACCTTTTGTCCGCACTTGTTGCAAAACTTGGCGTTTTCAGGCAATTCGTTTCCGCATTTGGAACACTTCATCGGTTTTCTCCTATAATGAAAATACTTTTTCCTCTATGAAACATATTTTAAAATATACAAAATTGAATGTAAATGTAACAATATACACAATTTCGCTTTACCATGTTATACCTTTTGTACAAATGATGCGTAACAATACAACCCATGCCTTACAAGAAAATTGTAATTGTTGACAAAAATGGCCGAAATGGTGTAATATTAGTTATTAATTATTTCTTATATAGAATTAATCTATATTTGGGGAAGGAGAACGCAATGTCAGATTTCTTTATCTACTACATGGAATCAAACGTGGTATGTGTCATACTGTTTTTGATAATGCTTGTTCACGATTTGCTCAATGTAGATAAGCAGGAAAAGCAAGTCAAGTTTGATTATGCCCTTATGGCTTTCATGGGATATTTCATTTCAGACTCAATCTGGGCTGGAATCATTGAAAATATAATCCCGAAGACCAGATTCAGTGTTGTAACATTGAACTTTATCAACTTTGTTTTCATGGCAGTCCTGACATATGCCTGGCTTAACTATGTTTGGGCTGAAACCCAATCTCCGAAGAGAAACATCCCATTCTACAGAGTATTATCATTCTCTCCTTTCTTAGCTTCAGTAATAGCACTGGTTGTCATCTATTTAGTTGCTCCGCAATTGTTAATCACAGATGATCTCAATATCACATTTACTTTCCTGGTCTTCCAGATCGCAGTCCCTATCATTTATGTAATGACCGTTGTTGTTATATCGATAGGAAAAGCTATCAGAACAAGCGACTCAACAGAAAAAAGAAAACTTCTTTACATTGGTTTCTACCCATTGATGGTTGTTGTCGGCGGTGTTACTCAGATAGTATTTCTTCCCAGAGTTCCGATCTTCTGCTTTGCCAGCACAGTTCTGATGCTCATATTCTACGTACGCTCAATGGAAAAACAGATATCCCTTGATCCGCTGACCGGCTTGAATAACAGAAGCCAATTGAGTAAATATGTTTCTCAGGATAACTTCTTCAGTGAGAGTCATCATCACTCCTTTGTCGTTATGATGGATGTCAACGATTTCAAGCATATAAATGACACATATGGTCACTCTGAAGGCGACCAAGCGCTCCTCATAATCTCAAAATCCTTGAAGGATGCTACAAAAGATTTAGGTCTGTCTGCGTTCTTAGGCAGATACGGCGGAGACGAATTCATCCTCATAGTTCACAGTTTGTCTGAAGCAGACGTAATAAATCTCATTGAAAAAATACGTGAACACATCAGATTGAACTGCAAATTGCTCGACACTTCATATTTGTTGACAATAGGAGCAGGATTCAACGATTGGGATGGAGATAAGTCAACATTCATCCATTCAATGCAATTAGCAGACCAAAAGCTGTACAAAGACAAAGAGTATATAAAAAAGCAGCTCAAACAAGCTAATCAGTAGACAACCCTGAGGTGAAATATGCCGATTGTATCCATTGTTCTTTTTGTTTTTTCAGGTGCACTGCTCATATATGCTGGGATAACTGCGTTGATAAAATCCATCATAGTTCCTCTCAATAGACGCTCATCTGTACAGAATGTTACAAAGGAATATGCAAAACAATTTGCCAAACTCATAGCATTTCTGGCTATTTCACCATTTGTCGGAGGCATTTTCGGACTTTTCATTGAAATAACCATTATCCCGGTAATTATCTTCTTTGTACTGTTCATCGTACTTATGATAGTGGGGATAAAGGTAATCATGAAGCAATAGAATAGTTCAGGAGAACAAAATGACAGAACGCGAAAAAATGTTTAGTGGCAAAATCTATGACCCTTTCACCGAAGGCATGCCTGAGGAGCGAACAAGGGCTCATTTTTTGTGCAACGAATATAACAAACTGTGTGAAACAGAACAAGAAAAAAGAGATGAGATTCTCTCAGAATTGATGCCCGATCGCGGAGAGAATGTATATCTACAAGGACCTATATATTTCGATTTCGGCAAAAATATCTCAATGGGAAAAGATAGTTTTGCCAATTTCAATTTTACGGTACTGGACGAAGGAAAAGTGACTATAGGCAAATCCGTTTTCATCGGGCCTAATGTCTCGCTATACACTCCTATTCATCCGTTTTGCCCTGAGGATAGAAATCCCTTTTTCAACACAAGGACAAAAAGAATAACAAACATGGAGCGAGCCGGAGCCATTACAATAAAAGACAATTGCTGGATTTGCGGCAGTGTTACCATTTGCGCCAATGTCACAATAGGAGAAGGAAGTATTATAGCAGCTGGCTCCGTTGTCACAAAAGATATTCCAGCTCACTCGCTTGCCGGCGGTGTTCCCTGCAGAGTCATAAGAAAGATATCCGAAGAAGACAGCTTGAAGAATCACCACGAGTGGTTTGCTGATCCCAAGGATATGGAAGACATGTACAAAGATATAGAAAAGAAATAACAATGACAACTTACAAATACGGAAATCCCGATTCGAACATCGTTTTGATCCAACCTTCGGATGATTACGACCTGTCTGGGATGGAGAGCGAATTCAAATACATAAAAAGCCGAATAGAGGAAGATTTTCTCCTGATTGCCTTCAAGATAGACAAGTGGAACCATGACTTGTCTCCTTGGCATAGTCCGGCAGTATTTGGAAAAGAAGATTTCGGCGACGGGGCAAATCAGACTCTGTCGTCTGTTTTGCAATTGACTATAGATAAAAACAAGAAGTATTTCATCGGCGGGTATTCACTGGCCGGGCTTTTCAGCCTTTGGTCGGCTTATCAGACCGATGTTTTTTCAGGAGTTGCCGCCGCTTCCCCGTCAGTCTGGTTTCCCGGTTTTACTGATTACATGAAAGAACACAAAATCCGAACAAGGCATGTTTATCTCAGCCTTGGCGACAAAGAAGACAGAGCTAAAAACCCTGTCATGGCTACTGTCGGGCAAAAAATCATAATGTGCAAAGATATTTTGAGCCAAGATATAAAATGCAAGCTAGAATACAACGAAGGAAACCATTTCAAAGAGCCTGATGTGAGAACAGCAAAAGCTTTCATTTGGCTGCTTGAGGAACAAAAAAATGAGCAATGAATTATCGCTGGAATTATTGGACACAGAATGGCCTTTTACATACACAGATCACGACCGGATTATTGTTCGCGCCATCGTGTATGACGATAGCGGATACTATTACTTTGTGAGGGCAAGCAGGGATGACTTGTTCGGCAAAGCGGTTGTAATTGAGACATCCGGCGGCGGAGTTGAAAAAGGCGAAGAACTCACAACTGCAATCAAGCGGGAGCTTAAAGAAGAACTCGGAGCAGACGTTCAGATAGTGACAAAAATAGGGGTTGTAAGTGACTACTACAACCTGATTCACAGACATAACATAAACAACTACTATTTGTGCAAAGTTCTATCATTTGGGGATAAACACCTGACAAAAGACGAAGTGGAAGCATTCCATCTCTCGACTCTTAAAATGACATATGAGCAAGCAGTCGAAGAATACAAAAAGTGTTCAAATACAAAG
>JAEEGL015955494.1_pt1 | contig 18375 bp, 17 predicted proteins | sample 9134231 | NCBI WGS metagenome assembly JAEEGL01 (sample SAMN16246548, study PRJNA631951) | gut metagenome | biome: gut microbiome; feature: rumen; material: fiber-attached | host: Bos | place: Iran: Karaj | collected 2018-10 | reverse complement strand
TCCGTCGGCATTGTTCTTTTCGATTTCTCTTTCGAGCTCATCGATCTCGCTCCGGAGCTGTTTTAAAGCAGCAGACAGATCTTCAAAATCCATTCCGGCTTTTGCGGCTCGCTTCTGCACCTTTTGACTGCGCATAAGTGCCGGGAAAGCAGCCGGAACACTGTTTAAAGTCTGGGAATAGGTAACCTGTCCTTTTTCTTCTCTCTTTATCTTCTCCCAATTATCCAAAACCTTTTCAGATGTTTCGGCAACTTCATCGGAGAAGACATGCGGATGACGCAGTATGAGTTTTTTGCACACTCCGTCGCATACCGCATCAAAGTCAAACCTGTCCTGTTCCTTAGCTATCTGACTGTGAAACACCACCTGCATCAATACATCGCCCAGCTCTTCGCAGAGAGCTGCATCATCAGCACGGTCAATCGCGTCAACAGTCTCATAAGCTTCCTCCAGCATGTTCTGCCTGATAGAAGCGTGATCCTGCTCCAGATCCCAGGGGCATCCTTTGAATCCGTGTTCTCCCCTCAGTGCAGCCATAATATATACCAGATCATTAATATTATAACTGTCCTTAAAAGCAAATGCACCGTTCATTTTTTTCCCCTTCGGACATAAAAAGAAACTATTTACAGCAGTCACAGTAATTTAATTTTACACTATGATATTTTGTTTTTCAATAGATTTTTCTATTATTTTTCCTGATGAAATAAGCAAATATTTCCGATTACTACCAGCCTTTGAAGGCATTTCATGAAGGAACGGACGGCCTTGTTTTTCGACCATCCGTTCCTGATCTTACTTCAGATGTATCTGGGTGATTTACACGTTTTTTAAAGCCTGATAGCAGTCTCAAGCGCTATTTCCATCATCGTCGTGAATCCTGTCTGGATTGAGATAACATCAAGCTGCTCGCCTGTTACCAGATGATCGGAAACGGTACAGAGAGACAGAGCTTCTTTTCCTGCCTGAATAGCATTTGCATAAAGAGCTGCTGTCTCCATCTCGACTACAAGGGAGCCCATCTTTCCCCATTCAAACGCTGCTCCGGATGCATCATAAAAGTTATCAGTGGAGTAAAAGTTTCCTACTGTAAGCTCTGTTCCCATCTCTCTCGCAACGTTGACGGCAGTTTCAAGCATTCTGAAACTGGCTGTTGGGGCAAAGGTTCCTCTCAGAGAAAACTGATTTATAAAATAGCTTGAGTTTGTCGAGGCTCCGATAGCTGCGACTATATCATGTATTTTAAGTTTCGGAGAAATACCTCCTGCAGAACCTATACGTATAATATGATCCACATCGTAAAAGTTGAACAGTTCATACGAGTATATTCCCATGGAAGGCATGCCCATACCGGAAGCCATGACTGAAACGGGAACTCCCTTATATGTACCGGTGTATCCCTGTATTCCCCTGACATCGTTTACCAGCTTCGGATCCGTAAAGAAGGTCTCTGCTACAAATTTAGAACGGAGAGGATCGCCGGGCATCAACACTGTTTTTGCGAAATCGCCTTTTTCTGCTGAATTTTGGGCAGTTGACATGATAACAGCTCCTTTATATTCAAAATGTAATTAAGTGCAATTATTTAATACTTCCGTCAGGGTTAAAAAGCGGGAGCTTTTCAAGATAGATTATATCGTCCCGTTCCTGTGCATCTCCCTCGGCCAGTATTGCCATTCGTCCGACTATTATGCCTCCGGCAGTCTCAGTAAGCTTTTCAAGGGCGGAAAGTGACTGACCGGTGGAAATAACATCATCAACCAGCAGTATCCTCTTGCCCTTCATCATTTCCGCATCAGCAGTATCAAGATACAGTTTCTGTGTCTGGGCTGTAGTGATGGAATCCACTACTACCTCAAAAACTCCGCTCATATAGAGTTTGGGTGCCTTACGTGCCAAAAAGTATTTTTTATCACCATGCTGCCGGGCCATTTCATGAATAAGAGGAATACCCTTTGCCTCTGCAGTTAGCAGATAATCATATTCCGGTGCGCGTTTCAGCAGTTCTGCCGCTGCAGCAGTAGTAAGTTCAGCATCTCCGAAAATAACGAAGGCTCCGATATAGAGATCATCCGACACTTTGCACAGCGGGAGCGATCTTTCAAGTCCAGCAACAGTCATTTTATATTCCATATAAAAACCCCCTTTGTTATTGTATATAATAATTATATATTTCAGACTGTGTTATTTCAAGTAATTTACAGTATTATCATTGCTTTGTTCAGAGACAGCCGGCAATCCTTTCTGCTGCCTTACTGGCCATGGCAGCCGCCTGCTCCAAGTCAAATGTCAGCACCCTGCCGTCACGATATACTACCCTGCCGTCCACAATCGTCATACAGATATCAGATGCCTGCGCTGAATAGATCGTATTGGCCAGCATATCGTGTACAGGCTGAAGGTGAGGCTTATTCATATCGATTACAGCCAAATCAGCTCTCATGCCCTTTGCAATGATTCCCGTGTCGGTCCTACCCTGCATTGCTGCCCCGTTGCGGGATGCCATTTTTATAACCTGTCCGGCAGTCAAAAGCGATGCATCCATTGCTATACCGTTGTGTATCAGCGCGGTAAGGTGCATTTCTTCAATCATATTCAGATTATTGTTGCTCGACGCCCCGTCAGTACCTATCGCAACATTAATACCTTTTTCGATCATAGCCGGGACGGGAGCCACTCCGCTTCCGAGTTTAAGGTTACTGGAGGGACAATGGACTATTCCCGCACCATTTTCCGCCAGAATGCTCATATCCTTCTTTGTAATATGTACTCCGTGAGCCGCAGTCACCCTAAGATCCAACAGCCCTGTCTCTAGAAAATATTCCGTTGGAGTACATCCTCTGCGAGAAAGACAGTCCTTGTGCTCTTCTGCCGTCTCGGAAAGATGTATATGCATTCCGACATTCTTATCCTTAGCAAACTCCACCACTTCTCTGACGAACTTTTCGTTTGTGGTGTGTTCCGCATGTACCGAAGCCTCTGCCATGATTCTTCCTTCACAGGCCCCGTTCCACCTGTCTACAAGATGCTCGCTTTCTTTGTGACGGTAACTTCCGTAAAACGGGCTTCCGTCAAAAACCGTCAGTCCTCTTGAGACATTGCTCTTTATTCCGGATACTTCGACTGCACTGCATATGGAATCACAAAAGAAATACATATCCGAAAAGGATGTCACTCCTCCCGCAAGCATTTCCCCTATCCCGAGAAGAGATCCCCAGTAAACATCTTCATCCGTCAGTTTATCCTCAAATGGATAAACGCGTTCATTGAGCCAGCGGTCTAATGGCAGCCCTTCCCCATATCCTCTCAGCAAAGTCATCGGTACGTGACAATGGGGGTTTACCAGTCCCGGAATCAGAAATTTGTTTTCACCGTTTATCTCTTCACCATAGTCTTCTTCCGGTTCGGTCGTGCCGATATAATCTATATATTTCCCCTTCAGAGCTATGAAGCCTTTCTTCTGTTCGAAGTTTTCATCGCAATAGTTAATATTCTTAAACAGCATTATATTATCCCTTTATACTATATTCCAAGTTTAGCCCCGCATTTAGGACAATAAAGATCGTCCTCTGCAGCCAGAGCTCCGCAGGCTGGACATACCGATTTATCTCCTGCAGATGCCAGAAGCCTTTCTGTCTCTTCAATGTCTCTTTTTATTTCATCTATAAGTGTAATAATGGAGCAAAAAGCTTCATCGTCATGCTTTGCTCCTTTTGCTTCAGAATAACAAAGGCTTCCAAGGCTTTCGTAGGCATCGCTCAGGCGGTTATTGTCCTTTGCCTGACGTATCTTAAGTTTTGAATAACTTATCATTTCACCCGTTTTCCTGCCTGCAAGATCAGCAGCCGATACTGCTTTTTCAAGAAAAGATTCAAATCCGCTCATTATGTATGCTCCTCTCGATATAAAATATATATGTGTTTAATATGCTAAAAAGTGTCCAAAAGGTCTGCTGCAGCTTTTTTCCGGGATAATACTTCATCAAAATGGTCTATATATTCATACGGATGCTTATAATTAAAGATACGTTCTATCCTCCCGTTTTTGAGACAGCATAATCTGCTTACGCCTCCGGCTCCCAATGCGATGACACTGTGGAGCTCCTCCATCATGTAGATATTATAAAGTCCCTCAAATCCTTTTTTGCACCATCCGGTATTCTCAAGATTGTCAAGAATATTCCGCTGCCTGTAAAGGTAATAAGGGCGGTATCCTTCATCCTTCAGCCTTTCATATGCGTGATCTATCATCTGCTCGGCAATGCCCCTGTTTAAAAAATGCTCCGACATGTTCTGTGAGATATCAGATGCTCTTTTTCTTGCCAGAGTATGTACCGTTATTCCTTCCGGAGAATACTCTATAAGCCTGTCAAGAGTATTCACAAAACCGGTAAAACTGTCGGACGGCAATCCTGCAATAATATCACAGTTGATATTCTCAAATCCCGTGTTCCGTGCCATCCTGAATGCATCCTCAAACTGCTGTACCGTGTGCTCACGTCCTATTTCTTTAAGAACACTGTCATCAAGTGTCTGGGGATTTATCGACAGTCTGTTTACGCCGTACTCTTTTAAAGTTTTCAGTTTTAACTCATCTATGGTATCAGGTCTGCCTGCTTCAACTGTAAACTCTTCGGCGTTGCAAACCGGGAAATAATCGCATAAAACGGAGATCATCTGTCTGAGCATCTTATCAGTAAGAGAGGTCGGCGTTCCGCCTCCGATATAAACGCTGCGTAGATTCATCCCTGTTTTTTCAAAACATTTACCCGCATATCTGATCTCATCACACAGCTTATCCACATAGGGAACAATCAGTTTTTTTGCGCTGGATACCGATTGGGAGACAAATGAACAGTACCTGCACCTTGTAGGGCAAAAGGGTATGCCTATGTACAGGCTGTAGTCATTATCCCCTGTTTTTTCTATAACCGGCAGTTCCGTATCAAGCACCTGTGCCGCAAGCTCGAATCTGCTCTCGTCAACAAGCCTTTCGGAGCAGAATGCTTCCCTGAGTGCAGGTGTATCTTTATAAGTCATATACAGGCTGTGAAAGAGCTTCACGGGCCGGATCCCTGTCAGAACGCCCCATTTCGGAGAGATTCCCGTTTTCTGTTTTAATACATTCCAGAGCAATACGGCCATGGCAAGCTCAAGCTTATCTGAAGATGTATCGGCAGGCATGGTCCTCTCTCTGACTATATCATCCTGCCCATCTTTAAGCAGTACAGTCAGCAATACCCTGTTTTTCTCTCTTTTCAGTATTGTCCTGAGCGGAGCTTTTTCATCGGTGACCGTCTTAACAGGCTCATTCCCTGAAAACAACATTGCCACCGACTGCATTTCATATGCAAATCCATGCCCTTCTATTGAGATCAGCATACCGCTTCACGCATATATCTGTTGAACTGGCGCTCCTTTGAAAGGGTCGACGAAGATCCGTGACCCGGAAGCACTTTGTAATCTCCCTCTAATTCATAGAGTTTTTTAAGGGAACGGAGCAATTCCGGATAACTGCCTCCGGGGAAATCAGTACGTCCTATGTCATTATCAAAAAGCGTATCTCCAGTAAAAAGCAGAGAGCCTATACGAAGCGTTATGCATCCCTTTGAGTGTCCCGGCGTATGCAGCACCTCAAAGGTAAGATTTCCCGCATTTACGGTATCTCCGTCTGTCAGCATCCTTTCAGGAGTAAGCGTATAGCTGATATTTTCTCCAAACTGTCTTGCCGATCTTGAAAGCCCTTCGGGAGACAGCATATCCTTATCTCCTTCACAGTAATAAAACTTTATGTCTTTGAACTGTTCACAGAGATAATGGACTCCGCCCACATGGTCAAAATGCCCGTGTGTAAGTATAATCGCTCTGGGAGTGAGCTCCTTTGCCATAATAATCGACGCTATTCTTTCCGGTTCTGCGCCGGGATCGATTATTGCAGCGTTTTTTTCATCATCCACAAGGATATAACAGTTCGTCTCAATGGGACCGACTACTACACAAAACAACTGCATGGATCGTCCTCCTTTATTCTTTACCTGAAGTTAATTATTACCTGTATTATTCGGCATTATCTTATCAGTATCAAGTATTATCGTCACAGGGCCGTCATTCTGGAGGGTAACCAGCATATCAGCACCGAAAGATCCTTTTTTCACACTGGCTGCCCCCGCCTTTTTCAAACTGTCACAATACAAATTGTATAATTCATCTGCCCTCTGCGGTGCCATTGCTTCAGCAAAAGAGGGCCTTCTGCCTTTTCGACAGTCCGCGCACAGTGTGAAATTAGAAATACACATCACACTTCCCGAAATATCAAGCAGTGACCGGTTCATTTTGCCCTCTTCGTCAGAGAATATGCGCAGATTCACCGTTTTTTCAGCAAGCCAGCGTGCCTTCTCTTCGGTGTCATTCTGTGTTACTCCCAATAAGATCAAAAGCCCGTATCCTGTATGACTGTGGAGATTCCCTTCTATCTCTACTTTTGAACTGGCACAGCGCTGTAAAACAGCTATCATCTGAATTCCTCCGCTATTTTGCCCGTCTCTCTATGCTTATTACTCCCTGTATTTTTTTTAGTGCTGATATAAGATATGTCAGTTGTCCCAGATCTGCTACGCTTACGGTAATCTGTATGCTGATTTGATTGTTTTTAAGCTCTTTTGCAACAAAGGTGCGTATGGGTATCCTCATATTTGCAAGCTCTATACTGACATCCGCCAGCACACCGCTCCTTTCATTTGCCAGAAGATAAAGTGTACAATCAAATATCTCGCGTATCGTATCCGCCCACTGGGCATCCACCCATCTGGCGCGTTCCTCTTCTGTCGCGAGAGAAGCATTCACAACGTTCAGGCAGTCTTTCTTGTGGATTGATACCCCGTATCCCCTGGTGATGAACCCTATTATCTCATCTCCCGGAAGAGGTGTGCAGCAACGTGCGAATTTAACGAGACATCCTTCCATTCCTTCCACTATGACACCGCTTTTTGCCGATTTATCCTTGCGGGTCCTGGCCATAGCTTTTTCAAGGCTTTCTGCACCTGTTTCAGCGGAAAGGCGGTAGTTTTTCCTGTAATCGTCCAGCAGCTTCGGCATTATCTTTGTTATTGCCACTCCGCCGTATCCTATAGCTGCATAAAGATCATCCACTGAGGCCATATGCTGACGTTTGGCTGCATCAAGTATCAGCTTGTCAAGTTCCTCCTGCGGAAGGTCTATCAGGGAATGCCGCAGTTCCTTTTCAAGGTCTGTACGCCCCTTGACGATGTTTTCCTCCCTGCGTTCTTTTTTAAACCAGGCACGTATCTTGTTGCGGGCTTCAGTCGTTCTTGCTATCTTAAGCCAGTCACGGCTCGGGCCGTGTCCCGGAGAGTTTGTGGTGATGATCTCCACTATTTTACCGGTAACGACCTCAGTGTCGATAGAGACCATCCTGCCGTCCATCTTTGCCCCTATCATCCTGTTTCCGACAGCACTGTGTATTGCATATGCAAAGTCTATTATCGTTGACCCTGCCGGCAGACTTATAACATCGCCTTTAGGTGTAAATACGAATACCTCTTCCTGTGCGATATCCGTTTTCAGGGTCATTACTATGTCCTGAGCATCTTCGCTTTCCTGCTGGTTTTCTATAAACTGCCGGATCCATACCAGATATTCCTCCAGCTTATCCTTGCCTTCGATACCTGCTTTGTATTTCCAGTGCGCAGCTATACCGTATTCGGCAGTATAATCCATCTCCCTGGTGCGGATCTGTATCTCAAACGGAACAGCTTCTTTATCGATCACCGTTGTATGCAGAGACTGATACATATTAGCCTTAGGAGTAGAGATATAATCTTTGAATCTGTTCGGAATGGGCCTGAACATATCATGGATTATTCCCAGAATGTTATAACAGTCATTTACCGTATTGACGATGATTCGTACGGCATAGATATCGAATATTTCCTCGAAACTTCTGCCCTGTATATATACCTTCCTGTATATTCCGTATATGCTTTTTACCCTTCCTTTGATTATCGAATCAGGGTACTCCGTCTTCACCCTTTCTGATATACGTTCTTTTATACGGTCAAGAAAATCCAGCCTCTGTTCCCTGTCGCTGGCAAGCCTTGACTGGATCTCCCCAAAGGCTACGGGATCGAGGTACTGAAGTGACAGATCTTCAAGCTCTTCTTTTATCTCGGTCATTCCGAGACGATGCGCCAGCGGCGCATATACCTCCATCGTCTCCAAAGACTTTTCCCGGCATTTCTCATCGCTCATAGCAGACAAAGTACGCATATTGTGCAGTCTGTCTGCCAGCTTTATGATGATAACTCTTACATCCTCGCTCATTGCGAGGAGCATTTTTCTCAGGTTTTCAGCCTGCTGCTCTTCCCGGGAGATAAAGGGTATCTTTCCTAGTTTTGTAACTCCCCCCACCAGTTTTGCCACAGTTTCTCCGAACCCTTTTGAGATATCCTGAATGCTCAGATAGGTGTCTTCAACAACATCATGCAGCAGTGCCGCTACGATAGAGTCGGTATCCATTCCCAGTTCAAGAAGTATCTTCGTTACCTCTATGGGATGTGTGATATACGGTTCCCCCGACATGCGTTTCTGCGGCAAGTGGGCTAACGCCGCCGTCATATATGCTTTTTTAATTAGTTCGATATCGTATGTTTTTCCGCTTTCTTCTACAAGCCTGATAAGGCCTTCAAGTAGATCATCCATTAACAACACCTGCCACAAGATGTATCTTTACAGCTGATCCGGCATCAAGGATTTAAGTCTTTGCATCACCGGAGCGTCCCAGAGTTCGACTTTGTTGCTTGCGGGTATCAGTTCTATGTATCTTGTCTGTCCTTCCCAGACCATTCTGATGAGCTGGAGCTCACACAACGCTTCCACACAGATCCTGATCCGCTTATAAGATATCCTGTTTCTCAGCATCATTCCCAGCTTCTCCGGATTGATCCTGCGGGGGACCTCGCTTCTCAGTGCTTTATATATACAGACAAAGTCTTCTCTTTCGGGAAAGATCTCACTGATACTATCACTGCTGATATATTCTTCCCTCATAAACCTTTCATATTCCTGCAGTCCGTAGAAAAGATCATCCTGATCAAAACCAGAAGGATGGATATCCCGAATCCTAACTGAAACACGCTGCTGGCCGTTATAAACATCATTGGAGATCTCAGCAGCTATATCTACGGCATCTCCAATTCTGAAAATAAAGTTCTCCTCTGTCATTCCGAACCATATCGCATATATCGTTCTGTCTCCCGACTGAAATTTAAGTCTGATATGGTTTCCCCTGCCTGTTGGCATAAGCGACCTTATTATCAGGTCCCTCATAACAAATAACGGGCGTTCGTTGTGATGGCCGAACGGTTCTAGCATATCAAGCCATGATATCTGTGAACAATCGAGCTGGCCGGCAGACACCTCTGCCGATACGTTAAGCCTGTATAAAGGCATCAAAGGATATTTTTCCCGTGTAAAAGCCTTTATCTCCTCCGTAAAGTCATTAAAACATTCTTTGTTCATCTGAAGTCCGGCGGCCTGGTCGTGTCCTCCGTATCGGTTCAGCCATTTACCTGCATGCGCAATGGCTTCTATTATAGAAAAGCCTTCCACACTTCGTGCGGAACCGCGCAGCTGTCCGTCTTCTTCAGTCAGCAGTATGCATGGTTTTTTAAATTTCTCCACAAAGCGTGAGGCTACTATACCTATGACTCCGCTGTTCCAGTTTTCTCCGCGAACTATAAGCACCCGCTGATACAAAAGGCTTGGATCTGCTTCTATCTTTTCTATTGCCTTGAAAAAAATATCTGCCTCTATTTTTCTGCGTTCATCATTATAATCTATAAGCCGCTGCGCAAGCTGTAAAGCATATCCGGGGTCGTCTGTCATCAGCATCAGCAACGCCTCTTCTGCATTCCTAAGCCTGCCGGCTGCATTGATCTTAGGTACAAGTCCGAATGCTACAGTTTCCGAATTAATCCTGCCTTCCAGACCGCATGCAGATACAAGCTGCGTTATACCCACATTAGCACTGTTCTCCAGACATCTGAGCCCCATACGCACTATCGTACGGTTTTCCCCTACAAGAGGGACTACATCCCCCAATGTGCCGAGGCAAAGAAGATCGCCGTAGTTCTCAATCATTTCCAGGCAGGTCACATCTCTCTCAAGGGCGCAGACAAGTTTAAAGGCCACTCCCACCCCGGCATAGTTCTTAAAGCAGTCACAATCCTGCCTGTGAGGATCTACTACAGCAACCGCATCCGGGATCCGATTAGTCGGAACATGATGATCCGTAATAACGGTATCTATTCCGAGTGACGAGGCGTAAGCGACTTCTTCGATTGCGGATATACCGTTATCCACTGTAATGATAAGGGTGATGCCCTCACTGTGCATCCTGTCAACAGCAGCCATATTCAAGCCGTATCCTTCGGATGCCCTGTCCGGAATACAGCATGTCACATCAGCTCCGACATTCTCCAGATATCCCGCCAGCAATGCAGTAGCAGTCACTCCGTCACAGTCATAGTCCCCGTATACCACGATGCGTTCATTGTTTTCAATAGCCGTTGTTATCCGTTCCACTGCCTTCTGCATATCTTTAAGACAGAAGGGTGATTCCATTAAATCATTGTCGTCGAGGACTGATCGGACCTTCTCGGGCGTATCTATTTTTCTTTCCAGCAATACCGCTGCAAGGATCTCCGGGATCCCGCAGCTTCTTGCAAAACTCTTAACATCACTACCATTGGTTTTGTTCATAGACCAATAGTTGACGCCCACGTCTGCACGCTCCTTTACTTCTGCCATATTAAAATATGATATCATATTCTTTTATTTATTACAATATTTGCTTGATTCGGGACAATGTGAAAAACCTCTCCGCATAGAATACGGAGAGGTTTCATAATCTCTGTTGAACTGATTATGCAGATGCTTTTGCCGTACATCCCACACAGTCGGTAATGATGACTTTGCGGGGGCATGCTTCTGCGCAAAGGCCGCAGTTTGTACATTTTGCAGGATCGATGTGAGCCATATTATCCACAACGGTAACTGCACCTTCAGGACATACCTTTTCGCATTTTTTGCATCCGATACATCCCGCTTTGCAGACTTTACGGGTAAATGCACCCTTATCGGTAGACATACAGCCAACATATACCGTGCTTGAAGCCGGAATAATATCGATAAGATGATTCGGGCAAAGCCTTGCACACATTCCGCACCCTACGCATTTCGCGCGGTCAATCACTGCAAGACCGTCAACAATCTTTATCGCATCATACTTGCAAACTTCGACACAGTCCCCGAAACCGAGGCATGCATGAGAACAGCCCTTGCGTCCCTGAAAGAAAGAATTGCATGCCGCACAGGTAGGATGACCTTCAAAATCCATTATGAGGTCTGTATTGCTTATACGGCCGCTGCAGCGTACAATGGCACTTTTCTCTTCTACATCTGCTACAGGGAGTCCGAGTATCTCGCTGATTGCTATCGCCGTATTTTTTCCTCCCGGCGTACAGAGGTTTGTGGGTGCGCCCTCCGCAAGTGCTGCGGCATATGCGGGACATCCTGCAAATCCACATGCTCCGCAGTTTGCTCCCGGAAGTACTTCCTGGAGTTTTTCGACCGTCTCGTCTACTTCAACGGCCATAAACTTCGAAGCCAGAGCCAGAACGATACCCAATACCGCACCTAAAATAGTTACCAGGGCTACCGGATATATAATAGCTTGCACTTAAAAACCTCCTAACATAATATAGCCTTAACCGAATATTCCGTTGACAACACCGGAAAATCCGAAGAAGGAGGCGGAAACGATAGCCGCCGCTATAAGGGTTATGGGAACGCCTTCAAATGATTTGGGTGTTCCGCATACTTCCACTTTGCTTCTTACTCCTGCAAACAGCACCATGGCTACAAGGAAACCTATGCCTGCACCTAATGCATGTATAAGTGCCTGACCATAACTGAGCCCTTTGTCGAAGTGGAGTATAGTAATACCGAGAACGGCACAGTTCGTGGTTATCAGAGGAAGATATACACCAAGGGACTGATGAAGTGTGGGGATGTATTTTTTAAGGATCGTTTCCACCAGCTGGACCAGCGCTGCTATAACCAGTATGAAAACTATTGTCTGAAGATAGCCCAATCCGTTGGGCAGCAGCAGATATGAATGGATCGGGAATGTAACCGCAGTTGCCAGAAGCATAACGAATATAACTGCACAGCTCATTCCGAATGCGCTGTCAAGCTTTTTGGATACTCCCAGGAAAGGACATATTCCGAGGAATTTCGAAAGGACCATGTTTTCCGTGAGTACCGCAGTGAGCAAAATAATCAATAATTCTTTCATGCTTCACAACCTCCATTCTTTGCCCCGTTGCATACACTGGCTGAAGGGCAGGTCTCACAGCCGAAGCTCTTTTTCTTTACGCCCTTGCCGTTTGTAAAGAAAGCTACCGCCGCGATAAGCACTCCGTATACAAAGAATCCTCCGGGAGCAAGCTGGAATACTGCCATCGTAGGAACTCCTTCCGGAATCACCTGCATACCGAACCATGTTCCTGCGCCCAGTATCTCCCTTATGCTGCCCATTACAAGCATGGCAAGAGTAAAACCGATCCCCATTCCGATACCGTCGAGTGCCGAGTCGATCGGAGAGTTTTTAGATGCAAACATTTCGGCACGGCCGAGGATAATGCAGTTAACAACTATAAGAGGCAGATAAAGTCCGAGAGATTTATTGATATCGGGGGCATATGCCTGCACTATCATCTGTACCAGGGTAACAAGACCAGCTATAACGACTATAAAGCATGGTATTCTGACATTATCGGGAATTATCTTTTTAAGTATCGATATTATTATATTTGAGAAGACCAGAACTGCTGTTGCAGCTATGCCCATACCTATGGCGTTTGAAGCCTGAGTGGTTACTGCAAGGAAAGGACATGTTCCGAGTACAAGCACCAGTACAGGGTTATCTTTGATAATACCCGCAGTAAGTATTTTTAACTTATTCATTATCAGTTAGCCCCCTTTGCCATATCGTAGAGCTCAAAAGCAGCCTGTATAGCTCTTTTAAGTGCTGTGGAGGATATCGTAGCGCCGGATATCGTTGCCACGCCGGGCAATGTGGTTTCATTGGCGCCTTTAAATGTCACCGTGTATTTTTCCTCAGATGCCCTGCTGCCCAGTCCGGGAGTTTCACTGTGTTCGGTAACTTTGACCTTGGTTATCGCCCCGTTCTCATCAATACCGACTGTGACCTTCATCGTCCCGCCATAGCCCTGAGCCGTAGTAGAAGCAACATATCCTGTATCGTTAGTCGCCTTGTAAATATCTACGGCGCCTTCGGGAAGATTGTCTATCTCTATTTTTTCAAATCCGTCTGCTTCGGGCAGGACCTCTGCCCTCGCTTCATTGGCGATCTGAATATTTACCTGTTCGATAACAGGCGCTGTCTTTTCATTTGTAAAAGAAAGCAGGAAAGTTATTACGAGGCATATTGCCGTGAGTACCACTACCGGTTTTATAATGGCTTTCATTTGGAATAGTCACCTCCGAATGCTTTCTTCGTGGTAAGGTTATCGATATGCGGGGTGATGATATTCATTAAAAGGATTGCAAACGATACACCTTCCGGATAGGATCCGAAGGTTCTTATCACCATTGTAAGAACTCCGCAGCCTATTGCATATATGACCTTACCCTTCTCGGTGGTAGGACTTGTAACATAGTCTGTAGCCATGAATATGGAACCCAGCATCACGCCTCCGGCCATGAGCTGCTGCAGCGGATTAAGTCCGAAGCAGAGAGAAAGCACAGCCACAACGGCAAGATATACTACGGGAATGGTCGGGGTAATCACCTTACGGATTATAAGGTAGATACCTCCTATCAGCAGGGCAAGGGTGGAAACCTCGCCAATACAGCCGCCCATAAGACCAAGGAACATATCCAGCAGCCCAGGCATCACGCCGCCTTTTCCGAGAGGAGTAGCTCCGGATACAAGGTCGATGCCTGCAGCAGTTCTGACAGGATTAACGAAATTGGTCATCTGCTGCGCAAAGGCAATAAAAAGAACGATTCTGCCAACTATCGCAGGGTTTGCAAAGTTTTTTCCAAGTCCGCCGAAAAGCTGCTTGGCAATTACTATGGCTGCAAAAGAACCGATGACCGCCATCCATACGGGGAATGTAACAGGCAGATTATATGCGAGCAGCAGACCTGTTACTACCGCAGACAGATCTCCGATAAGCACCGGCCGTTTTGTAATCTTCTGAAACAAAAACTCAAAAACGACACAGGATACAACACATACCACCTCAAGTACCAGTGCCCGGAACCCGAATATTATTACTGACGCCACAAGCGCGGGAAGAAGGGCTATTACCACATCGAGCATGACTCCTCTTGTGGTCACTCTGGACTTTATGTGGGGTGACGATGATACTACAAGTCTCTCGTTCAAAACAACTTCCCCCCTACTTTTTTGCATCGGCCGCTCTGACCAATGCCTTGCCGAGTCTATTTGCAAGCACAAGCTGTCTCTTCGCAGGACACACATATGCACAACAGCCGCATTCTATGCAGAGATTTACCTTGAACTTTTTAAGTGCATCCACATCACGGTGTTCATATGCATTGTCAAGCTGTATCGGCATAAGGTTTGCCGGACATGCGCGTACACATCTTCCGCAGCGGATACAAGGACTCTCGGTAAACTCTTTTGATTCAGCCTCATCAAAGAAAAGAAGGGCGTTGTTGTTTTTCATGAGAGGATAATTTTCGTTGTAGACGGTTATTCCCATCATCGGGCCGCCCATCATTATCTTTTTGACGGGCTTTTTGTATCCTCCGAAAAACTCAGCAATATCTTTGATCGGAGTGCCTATAGGCGCTCTCACATTGCCATTGCGCGCGATAGCGCTGCCGTCTACCGTAAGGCGCTTGGTAATAAGCGGCATGCCAGTACGCAGATAAGATCCTACGAAAGCCACGGAAGCAACATTACTGGCAATTACCCCGCTTTCTGCGATAAGCTTGCCTTCCTGTGCTATACGTCCGGTGGTCTCGTACATCATTATTTTTTCTCCGCCCTGCGGATACTTGGATTTTAAGGACTGTACGCGAATATTCGGTTCCGACTTAAAACGATCGTTGAGCTTTTGTATCGCAGGAGCTTTATTATCCTCAACACCGATAACGCAGTTCTTTATTCCCATCCATTTCATTACAGCATGTATTCCGTCTGCAATGTCTTCGGTATCCTCCATCATGGTCCGGTAGTCTGCAGTTATGTACGGTTCGCACTCTGCTGCATTTATCATCAGAGTATCAATATCCTTAAGATTTGCAGGAGAATACTTTACATGTGTCGGAAATCCCGCTCCCCCGAGTCCCACAAGACCCGAAGCTTTGACCGCAGCTATGAAATCTTCATATGATTCCACTACCGGAGGCTTGACATCCTCGCTGACTGTCTGCAGTTTATCGGTTTCAATTTCTATAGTTTTTGTTCTAGCGCCGGAAGGCATAATAAGGTCTGTTATTGCAGTAACCTTTCCTGACACGCTCGAATGGATTGGTGCGCTGATATACGAAGAAGAGTCCGCTATCAACTGACCGACCTTCACCTCGTCTCCCACTGCCACAATAGGCTCACAAGGAGCTCCAATATGCTGTGACATGGCAATATACACCTTGTCGGGTACGGGAAGAAGCTCGGTGACGCAGTCATTGGTGTTCTTATGGTGCGGGACTGCAACACCGCTGAGCTTGATTTTTGCCACAACTAATCCTCCAGTGCAGTTTATTTTACTGAATCATATATGTCTTTTCCTGAAAGGGCATATGCTTATTTCTCCATATATGCATGGATATCACGACACAATAACCCTATCATATACATGATATACTATCCGCCTGATTCTTTCAATAATGAAAATCTATGAAATATACTGTCTTGCAGCATGGTTTTTAATTGATAATACATACTTGACAGACATAAACTGCTTATAACGCAAAAATACCGGCGGCAAAGCTGCCGCTTTGCCGCCGGTTAAAAAGATATCAGTCATCTTCCTCTTCGTCTTCGTCTTCGTCTTCCTCTTCCTCGAACTCAAACTCCAGAAGCTCTTTGCACTCCGGACAGGTTATCTCTCCTTCAGCAACGGTATCGGCATCAAGGCAAAGTTCGCATCCGCAAGCCGGACATGTAACTTCAAAACACTCCTCGTCATCGCCGCACTCGCATTCATCATAGTCCTCATCGTCGCCAAACATGAATTCCTCAAGATCATCAAGATCTTCATCTATTTCGTCGACCACATCTGACAGTTCATCCAGAGAATCGTCAATATCTTCAATGGAAAGTGCAATATCCTCAAGGACTTTTATTATTTCAATGATAACACGTCCGTTTTTCTCATCGGCTTCCAGTCCGAGACCTTCAGCAAGACCTTTTATATATGCTACTTTTTCAGAAGTCGTCATAATGATATCCCCCTATTCCGAATACATAATGATTTATAAAAAAGATTTATTTTTATGTTACGCACGCTCCATGTACTCCCCGGTACGGGTATCGACACGGATCATGTCTCCCTCATCTATGAAAAGAGGCACTCTTATTTCCGCTCCGGTCTCAAGTGTCGCGGGCTTGGTTGCATTGGTTGCAGTATCTCCCTTGAAACCCGGGTCTGTCTTTGTTACTTCAAGCTCTACGAATGTAGGAGGCTCTACCCCAAATACAGTGCCCTTGAAAGAAAGGACCTTACAGACCATATTTTCCTTTACGAATTTAAAATTATCCGACAGGGCGTCTGCTCCGATGGGAACACTTTCATAGGTCTCATTATCCATAAAATAGTACAGTCCGCCATCGTTGTAAAGATACTCCATATCTTTTCTTTCCACATAGGCCGTAGGATATTTATCAGACGGGTTGAATGTTTTTTCAACCACTGCCCCGCTAATCACATTGCGTATCTTGGTCCTGACGAATGCTGCACCCTTTCCAGGCTTAACATGTTGAAATTCAATGATCTGGTATACGCTGCCATCCATTTCAAATGTAGCTCCGTTTCTGAAATCACCGGCAGAAATCATTTTGTATTCCTCCTTTTCGTAGCCGATGATCAGTTCCGGAAAGAGACCACATCGGATACTCTTTTAACAGATGCCGCCTTTTACGGCTGCATCCGTCTCTTAAATATTTCATTAGTTTTTTATGTTTGGCAATGCCTTTATAAGCATTTAACTAAAGTATTATCAGTTCCTTCGGAGACAGTGTCAGGTTTTCATATACATTTTCTGTGATATTCACCATATCCTCTATTCTGCAGCCGTATTCGCCCGGAAGATATATACCGGGCTCAACAGTCATTATCATGCCCGGTTCACAGACTTCCTCAGCCGTTGTGCTGAATCTGGGGCTTTCATGTATTTCAAGGCCCACCGAATGTCCCAGGCTGTGTCCGAATCCGTTCCTGTATCTATCAAAACTGGTAATGTAATCACGCGCAGCTTTGTCTATCTCCCTGCAGGAAATACCCGGAGCTATCAGATCCAACGCAATACGCTGAGCTTTAAGAACAGTTTCATACAGATGCCGCTGCTCATCCGTGACATTCCCCAATGCAACGGTTCGTGTCATATCAGACAGGTATCCTTCATACGTGCAGCCGTAATCCATTGTGATGAAATCTCCCGGCTGAACGACACGCTCCCCCGGTTTCCCGTGAGGTCTTGAAGTGTTGGGACCTGAAACGACAATATACTCAAATGAAGGGCCCTCAGACCCTGCCAGTGTTCCGTCACACATGAGCCTTGCTTCGATCTGCTTTTCGGTAACTCCCGGCTTGATAAAGTCAAGAACATTTTCAAAAGCTTTTTCCGCAATACGCTGTGCACGTATTATGCAGCTGACTTCTTCCCTGCTTTTATACAGACGTATGCTGTTTATGACGTCATCCAGATCCGATTTGACTATCTCTATCCCCTCAAAGACCTCTTTCAGGATATCGAGCCAGCTGAGCGTCAGATAGTTCCATTCTACTCCCAGCCTCTTTATTCCAAGCTTTTCAAGAACAGGCAGTATGCTGTTTCTGTAGCCCTTATACTCTATTACGGTGCACCCGGTATCAGTGTCCTGTGCTATTTCAAGATATCGGAAATCCATAAAAAGATATGCTTCCTGTCTCGTTACCAGCAAAAAACCTTCGGTAGAATTCATGTTTGAAAAATATCTTCTGTTTATAGGAGATATTATAAACGCGGCATCTATACCTTCCGGCATTTTTGCAATCAGCTTTTCGATCTTACCGTTCATTTCATCTACACTCCCTGT
>JAEEGL014963171.1_pt1 | contig 18375 bp, 4 predicted proteins | sample 9134231 | NCBI WGS metagenome assembly JAEEGL01 (sample SAMN16246548, study PRJNA631951) | gut metagenome | biome: gut microbiome; feature: rumen; material: fiber-attached | host: Bos | place: Iran: Karaj | collected 2018-10 | reverse complement strand
ACGGCGAGAACGTCATCAAGCCTGCTATCCTGCATAATATATATGGTGGCGGCGCCTACGGTTCGGTGGGCACCTATAACTATGCCAGCGATGCTGCAAATGCAGCTATCACTTCACTTGCTTCAGAGAACACGACAGTTGAGAACACAACTGGTGTTGCCACCATCACCATCACCGGCGGCATCATCGGCACCGACGGCCATGAGAACGGCATGGTGTTTGGCTCATCACGCGGTGACGTGGGTGCGCCGGGCAGCATCGACGACAAACTGGCATGGGTCTATGACACCAATGTCATCATCGGCACAGAGAACGACGCCACCGCCGGCCCCCAGATCATTGGCTCGCTCTACGGCAGTGGCGAGAACGGACATACCCTCCACAATGCTTCAGTGACCATACATAGCGGCACGATAGGCACCACGGAGACAATGGCTACCGACCCCGAAGGCCAGGGAGGCGCCAAATATCCCTATCGCGGCAACGTTTATGGCGGCGGCTGCGGTACGGACAAGTACGACTCCGATAGCAATGGCTCTTTGGATGCCTACAACCCCCTGAGCGGTATCGTCAAGGGCACGGCCACGGTGACCATCAACGGCGGCCACGTGGTGCGCAATCTCTACGGCGCAGGTGCCATGGGTTCGGTGGACGGACTGACGACCATCGAGATCAACGACGGCATCATCGGTGCTGAGAACAGCGGCGGCGGCTACGTCTATGCCGCCTCCCGAGGCGATGACACGCTGAGCGACGAAGCCCAGGCATACGCCGGCTCGACGGCACTGACCATCAACGGCGGTACCGTCTGGGGCGACGCCTTCGGCGGCGGCCAGGCCGGTATCGCCAAGGGCAGCGTCACTGTCAACCTGAATGGCGGCACCTTGAAACGGGACGTCTATGGCGGCGGCGCACTGGCCAATACCAACACCGTAGCCGTCGAAGGTGTCTATCCCGCCACTAATGTAACCTTGGCCGGTGCCACCATCGTGGGCAACCTCTACGGCGGCGGCTTGGGCAGGCTGGCGGTGGCAGGCGAAGCTGGCACTCCGGAAGTTTTGTATACGGCAGAAGATGAAGAAGTGATAGCTGGCACAAAACAAGTTGGTGACGTGAAGACTCCCGCTGTAGCGGGAGTTGCACCCGTCTCGCCTGTTCCAGCCGATGTCATGGGTCCCGTCACGGTGACTGTGTCCAACGGTCAGGCCGCTAACGTCTTCGGCTGCAACAACATCAACGGCGCACCGCAAAGCACGGTGGCGGTCAACATCACGGGTACGGCGGCAGTTGATGGCAGTGCCATCAGCAACGTCTATGGCGGCGGCAATATGGCAGCTTATACCGGCACTCCCACGGTATCGGTATCTGGCGGCACGATGAACAATGTCTATGGTGGCGGTCTCGGTGTAACGGCTGTTACCGGCGGCTCATCAGTAACCATATCCGGCGGCACTATTGCCAACGACGTCTATGGCGGCGGCAGCCAGGCCGATGTCACGGGCAGCGTCAATGTGAGCGTCAGCGGCGGTAAGGTGACACACGATGTCTATGGCGGCGGCGCCTTGGCCAATACCAACACGGCGAACTGGGATGCGGTAAATAATAGGTGGAGCAATCAAGACAAACATACTTATTATGCCGAAGTGAAGCATCTTAAAAAAGATGAGTCATCTGTTGATGGTTTTTATACCAAATCCGGTAATAACTATACAGCAGCTTCTGGAACAGCTGTAGAAAACACCACGTATTATAAGAAACTGGAAAATTTCCTGGATGTTGCTGCCAACGAAACACAATACAAAACAACTGTCAATCTGACGGGTGGTACCATCGGCAATGCCTATGGTGGTGGACTTGGAAAATTCACCGCTGGAGGAGAAGCTGAAGGTGAAGGATCCGTTGCTGCCATGGTATATGGCGATGTCACTGTCACAGTAGATGGCACGAAGTTCACGCAGGAGACCGAGCGTGTTGATGGTAAGGCAATTCCCCTCACGGGACGTGTATTTGGTTGTAACAACAAGAACGGTACGCCAAAGGGTAGCGTAACTGTGTGGGTAAAACAAACCAAACGACTTGACGGAAGCAGTAGTCATGTCAAGAACGAGTTTGAGATTCAGGGAGTCTATGGTGGTGGCAATATGGCCGATTATACCCCAGACCCAAACACGTATGATATTGAGACAGAATTTGGTCGGAGCACACATGTACGTATTCAGGATTGTGGTACTACCAGCATAGAACGCGTCTATGGTGGCGGTAATGCTTCCAGTGTGCCATTCACCGATGTTGTCATTGACGGATCATTCCAGATTGGCTATGTCTTTGGCGGTGGTAACGGTGGCGATAAGATCAACAAGGAAACAGGCGCTGGTTGGGAAGAGAATCCAGGTGCAAATGTCACTAACTATACCAATGTCTTGTTGATTGGTGGAACTATCGGTGATGCCTTTGGCGGAAGCGATTCCAAGGGTACGGTGGGTAACACCGAATTAACAAGATCATCAGGAGGAAACTGCCCCTTGGTTATCAACAATGTCTATGGCGCCAGCAAAGAAGCAGACTCCGATGGAGATGTCACTCTTAATTTGTCGGGGTGTGGTCGCGGAGAAATTGATAAAGTCTTTGGTGGTTCCTATAATGCCAATGTACGTGGAAACGTGACCATCAATATTACTAGTGGTATCTATACATCTGTATATGGCGGCAATGACCGAAAGGGAAGTATTGGCGGTAATATCACCATCAACATCGAAGAGGTGGATAAATGTAATCCTATTATCATCCAGAATCTGTTCGGTGGTGGTAGTCAGGCTGACTATCCTGGTGTAGGTGCAAAATATGTATCTGGTACCACAACAGTGGACGACAAAGTGGTAAATACATATGCAGATTTCCCCGCAGAGGGCCAAACGCCTCAAATCACCCTCAATATTAAGGCAGCAACACGTATCGATAAGGTCTATGGCGGTTGCGATAATGCAAAGGCGACAGGTAATACAGCGGTAAATATCAACATGGTGAAAGGCAGTATGGCTGGTAAGCCATTCACGCTACCCACTTCTTATACAGGAAATCCAATTCCGACTGTTCATTCGCAAGAGAACTATGTTGTCGTAACAGGTCTCGAAGTAGGAACATCTACTGTAACAGGATATTATGAGCGGTCAGGTTCCGAGGGTGCTTATACCTATACGCTGACGACCGATGAGAAGGCACAAAGTGGGAAAACCTATTGTGAGCACTTTACTCACGTCGTTGATAATGCTATAGGAACCATCGGTGCTGTTTATGGAGGCGGTAACCAAGGTGATGTCGATGGCAATACCGCGGTAAACATTGGCACAGAGAAAGAAATTGATTTCATTAAGCAACTAGATCATCTTTCGAAAAATGCAAATGATAAGTATGATGTTCTTGGTGCCCACATTTATGGTGAAGTTTTTGGTGGTGGAAATGAAGGTGACGTCACGGGTAGCACGACCGTGAATATCGGTACCGCTGATTACTCTGCCACAGCCGACTTCGAAGGCATCTCCATTGATAAGAATGCAGCAGGTAAAGGTGGCACCGTCTATGGTGGCGGTAGTCAGGCAAATGTGCTCGGCAACACCTCCGTCACCATGTCTGGCGGCAAGCGCGACCATCGCGGTAAAGGCGTCTACGTCTATAACGGTGTCTTCGGCGGCGGCCTCTCTGGTTCGGTGGGAACATTTACCAGAAGTACGGAGGAAGCAGATGTCAATGTCTATGGCCATACGCCTCATGCCGGTTGTATCGGTAAGCCTACTGTTTGCACATCAGGCGGTAAATGTACGGTGGTCATTACCGGCGGTCAGATTGGTCCCATCGAAGTGGCCACAAAGGGTATGACAAGGTCTGAAGCGGAAGGCGGTCCTGTTCCTCAAGGCTGGGTATGGGGCGGAGGCTGCGGTATCATAGAAGATCCTTCGACCAACCCTGATACACATTTCAAGACCTACGTTGGAAGCACCGATGTGACTATCGGCGGTACGGCCTTCATCCTGGAATCTGTCATCGGCGGCGGTGAGTTCGGACGTGTGCTGGGCAACACGCTTGTGAAGATTCAAGACAACTGCCAGATTGGCGTGGGAGCAAACCAGACTGAGACCGTAGACGGTGTGGAGAGGCCCAAGCGCTATACTGATGGTACTGACTATGGCAGCGGCGCTACTGACAACCTGTTCATTGATCCAACCGTAACAACAGTCACCGATGCGAATAAGTTAAATGAGTGTTCTCACTTCGACTATGGACGCACGGAAGGCGGCAAAAAGGTTTACATTCCTTACGACCCATACTATGACAAGTATTGTAAAGAGGATCCTTCGTTTGCTGATAAGAACAAAGACCTTGGTCCTGCCAGCACATCGAGGCCTTCCGACGGTAAGTCGTGGATTGGCTGTGTGTTCGGAGGCGGTTCTGGCTACATGCCTTACGAGAAGGCTGATGGCTCCGGCTACGATTGGTGTCGCTCGGCTGGCTGGGTAGAAGGTAATACCACCGTGCAGATTGACGGCGGTCATATCCTGACGAATGTCTATGGTGGTAACGAATATACCGACGTAAAGGGCACAGCTACGGTGACGATGACAGGTGGTACGCTTGGCGTGCCGCGCACCCTCGATTCGATAGCCGCTCACCCGGTATCCTGCTATCTCTTCGGTGGTGGTAAGGGTGATGAACGTACCCACTTCAGCAGGCATACCAATACAGGCAGCGTAGTGATTACTGTGTCTGGTGGTATCATCTACGGCTCTGTCTTCGGCGGTGCTGAGGATGGTCATGTCTTAGGCGATGCCATAGTGAATATCGGAACTGGTGCCAAGATTGGTACATGTGGTACTTCCTATGTGGATGGTAACGTATTCGGTGGCGGTCGTGGCTTCAGCGGTAGATCCATTGTTTCTGGTTCTATCGGTGGCAACGTGTTGATGAACATCACTGGCGGCACGATGCTTGGTTCCATCTATGGCGGCGGACGTATGGCTTCGGTAGGTGTAGATTTAGAAGAAGAGCCTGGAAGTCCTTCATACGGCCAGCTGATAGATCAATCAGAAACTGAGGGCGACCCGACCTATGGTCATACCTATGGTCATGTCACCATCAACATCAGCGGCGGTAAGATTGGTACAACGACAGCGGGTGATAATGATCCCCACCCCGTCGGCGGCAATGTCTTCGGCGGCTCCATGGGACGTATCACGTTGCTCGACGGTCCGTTGAACCCGATATGGCCTAAGATGTCTGTGATAAAACTGTCAGAGGTGAACATCAGCGGTGGTGAGATTATGAACAACGTCTATGGCGGTAGCGAATATGGTGTCGTACGCAACCGCACGACGGTCAATGTGTCTGCTGGTACCATCCACGGGCATGTCTTTGGTGGTGGCTATGGTAGTAACGAACAAACCAAGACGACCATCACTGCAGGTGGCTATTCTACCGTGTCTTCTAACCTATATTACACCTTCACCCCAATGGCCTGGACTGGCTGCGTCTCTGGCGAAACGTATGTGAACATCTCTGGCGGTACTGTCGGGAAGAATGTCTATGGCGGTGGTGAATATGCATCTGTGGGTCTCATCAACTTCAACAGTAATGAGAACGGAGTGTATAATTACATCACGAAACACGAGAGCTTGACTGACGGCTTTGGCCTGAGTTGGCCTTACGAATTCCACTATATCATCGGCACACCGAACGATGCTGTGTCTGCAGGCGGTAAGACGTTAGGCGGCAAAGCCACCGTGGAGATCACTGGTGGAACCATCGGTTCAGGAGATTATGGTTACGTCTTTGGCGGCAGTAAGGGTCATGTAGCCTTTGCCGGTGTCGACAGTGTTGACAATCAGCGCTATGTCGAGGCCTTCTGTGCCAATGTGCGTGAGACAGCAGTCATCATCGGCAGCAGTAGCGAATCTGAAACAACGCCGCCGACGATCAACAAATCGGTGTTTGGCGGTGGTGAAGACGGGCATGTCTACGAGAACGCCAGTGTCACCATTCACCGTGGAACGATTAACAAGAGTGTCTTTGGTGGTGGTAAGGGTGCAAGCACTTACACGGCTACGTTGTTGGATCCTACAAAAGAGACTCCAACTTATAAGGGTAGTTCTGAAGACGTTCACAGCTGGACAGCCGGTAAAGTCTATGGCAACACGACGGTCACCATGTACGGCGGTACCGTCAAGTGTTATATCTATGGCGGCGGCAATTTGGCTTCCGTAGGTAAGGGTAACTATTCCGGTGGAGCCGACGACTATTCTTCTATAGGCTATGGCGAGAAGCTGGCGGGTAACTTGTGGACAGCAAGTGAAGGCTTTAATCCCAATGCTGCTATCACGGATTCCAACAAGCCTACTACGATGGCAGACCACTTCCTTAGCAGCGGTAAGTCCACAGTCAAAATCCTTGGCGGTATTGTCGGGGCTGCCGATGCTGGTTCTGATCCTGATTTCCTCATCCCCTACGGTTCTGTCTTCGGCGGTAGCCGTGGTACGGCAGCCATGGATGTGGGTAAGCTGTCACCCCGTTACAAGTATGTACCCGACTTCTATACGGGTTATGTTAATAAGGCTGTCGTCTATATCGGTGGCTCTTCGCCTGATGCCGCCGTAGCAGGAGATGGTCCAAAGATTTACGGTTCCGTGTACGGCGGTGGTCAGGACGGCCACGTGCGCAACAGTACTGAGGTATGGATTCTCAAGGGAGATATTGCAGGCCAGTCAGGAGATACTGATCAACGAAGCGGTCATGTCTTCGGTGCCGGTTCAGGTATCGGTAAATATGATTCTGGCACAAAAGATGCTTTGGATAAACCCATTAAGTATTGTAACAACTCCTCCGGCTCTGTGACCTGCACAACCTTAGTTGACGTTAAGGGCGGTAGCATTGCTGGAAGCGTCTATGGCGGCGGAGCCTTGGCCTCTGTTGGTCCTCCAAAGATTGGCCGGACGGATAATGAGCAGAAAGAAGCATCGAGCAACCATGCCTCCTACTCACACAATAAGGTGACCATCGAAGGTGGCACCATCGGCGGCAGTGTCTACGGCGCCAGCCGTGGTCCTGGTGCTTCGTTCCTCACCAGTGCGTTCACAGGTGGAGTCAGTTCTACAGCTACAGGTGCCCAATATTACAACCCGACAAAATATGCCACCTCGATGTGGACTGAGGTGAACATCATCAACAAATATGATGGCAACACACTCGTCAGTTCGCCCACCATCAGCGGCTCCGTCTATGGCGGCGGCGAGATGGGACAGGTCAAGGAGAGCACCGAGGTGTACCTCACTGGCGGTAGCATCGCTGGCGATGCCTACGGCGGCGGTAAGGGAACAGCAGGCAACGGTAAGGGTAAACCGGGTGACAATGCCATTGCTGCCGACATCGGCGGCGGCGCAACGCTGGAGCTGAACGGCAAGACGGCAGCCGATGGTACCATCACTGTGGTACCGAGTACGTCGAAAGGCTGTAGTGTCACCCGCGTCTTCGGCTGTAACGACCTGAACGGTTCGCCGAAGGGCCACGTGAAGGTGCATGTGCATGCCACACGACATAAAGGCAAAGAAACGATTGGCGACAAATATGCCAAGTACGGCAATGTGACGTCATCTCGTGTCGACACGCTTTCAACTTATCAAGAAGTAGTGACGCTTGCTTCGACGTTAGGTGTTCCCATCACTTCCTACCAGACAACCCTGAACAGTAGTGATGCTACTAAAGCGGAAAAGGAGAAAGCACTCGACGACATGCGAAATGCCGTCTCACTCAAGAAGTATGATGTGGTGGCCGTCTATGGCGGCGGCAACTTAGCTCCCTACAAGCCGTATGGTGACAAAGCCGACGGTACGGAGAGCGACTACAAGAGTTCCCAGGAAGAAACGGAGGTGATTATCGACGGTTGCGAACTGACCAGCATCAAGCAGGTCTATGGCAGCGGTAATGCTGCTGAGGTACCTTCCTGCCACACCACCGTGAACGGTTGTTACGAGATTGACGAGCTGTTCGGTGGTGGTAACGGTAAGGACGACTACCTGTACACCGATGGCGAGTACTACGAGAACCCGGGTGCCAATGTGGGATACTACAACTACTACCACTACGTTACAGGCAGCACGACAGCTGAAGATAAAGAAAAATATGGCGAGGGTTCACTGGGTAACCCCTACAAGGCCATCATCAATGATAATGCCTCTCCTGAAGGTGAGGGTGGTAAAGATAAGCGTCGCCGCAACTATTTGTATGGTAAGGGCGTGGCCAAGACCGACATCGTGGGTGGCCGTATCCATAATTCTTACGGCGGTAGTAACTAGAAGGGAAATATCTGTGCCATTGCTCATTCGATTTATGAAACAGGTTCTGACTGTCCGTCAGTCATCGATAAATCCTACAATGCCGGTAAGAATGCCGATATCGACGGTCAGGCCCGTCTGGAAGCCAAGTGCGTCGATTATATGGGCCGACTCTTCGGTGGTGCCACCAATGCCAATGTGAACAATGACGTGGAACTCGTTGTCACCAATGGCATCTATGGTCAGGTGTTTGGCGGCAATGACACTGGTGGACGTATCTACGGTTCTATCACCGTCAAGATACAAGAGCAAGCCTGCAAGCCCATCGTCATTGACTCGCTGTATGCGGGCGGTTATGTCGCCGGCTATTCTGTCTATGGTTATAAGGACAATGGCGATCCCAGGACACAAACGGAATTCGAGACCGCAAGGGATGCTAAACTGACCGAGCTATCAGGCGCCACTGAAGAAGAGAAGCAGGAGGCTTTGCGTCAGGCCGACCTCTGGGGCTACCCGAAGGCCGACCCCGTGGTGAACGTCATCTCCGCCACCAAGATTGGCAAGGTCTTTGGCGGTGGCTTCAAGGCTGACGTCGTTGGCAATCCGCACGTCAATGTGAATATGGAGCACGGTATCATCCCTGCACAATATGCCTATAAGAATGGTGCTACGGTTCCCGAGTTCAGAGTAGGTGACCACACTGAAACAGTCAAGGATGAAAGCAATAAGGATGTGCCATATAGCTACACTGTGGAAAGCATTGACGACAACCACAATGCCATCCTTGCTATTGGCGAAATCGGCCATGTCTTTGGTGGTGGCAACCTGGCCGATGTCAAAGGCGACACGTATGTGGAGATTGGCACTGGCGAGTGGCTGAACAGCAACAGACAGCGCGAGATGACGGGCAAGACCTCTGCTGACGCTACACCTGAGACATTCGTCTACGATGAAAGTGCTAAAACCTGGAAGACCGCAGCCGGCGTGGCTGTTACAGCCCGTCCTATTCCTATGCGCGACGCAGCCACGATTACGGGCGATGTGTATGGCGGCGGCCAGGGAACAGCCAATGACGACACCGACCGCTGGTGGTGCAGGAAGGCCATGGTGGGCATTGAAGACTCCGGTTCTGGCAGCACAAGTGTCATCATCGGCAACGGCTCGGTAGGCGGTTCCGTCTATGGCGGCGGCATGATTGGCCGCGTAGAAAAGAACACGGCAGTGACCATCGGCCTTGACCTGAAAGATGGCGACGGCGGAACGAGTGCTCCCGACATCGCGGGCTACGTCTTCGGTGCCGGTGCCGGTGTAAGCTCATTGGGCTACTCGGCGCTGGTACGAGGCAACACGACGGTCACCATTCAGGCTGATGCCAAGGTCGGCAAAAGCGTCTATGGCGGTGGCCAGCTGGCAACGGTGGGCAGTTATTGGGTGAACGCTGGCCCACGTGTCGATGGACAGCCGGAGCCTCCTGTAGGTACCCCCTCCGGACACCCGTATGCCCCGAAGAGCGGTGGCAATTGTACTGTCACCATCAGGGGAAATGCTGAAATCGGCCCCAATGATATGTTGATGTTACACCCTGACAAATCTGCTGCCGATGACAAGCCCGATGACTATGGTCATGTCTTTGGTGCCGGCATGGGCGTCGTGCCTTATAAAGAAGCCGCTATAAAAATAGAGCAAAATGGCACTACTACGACATTCACCGAAGCTCAAGAGGCAAGCTATCTCCAGTATCTTGAGACTCTGGCCCTGGCCTCCAATTCCGAGGTGACCATCGGCGGCAACGCCTGGGTGAAGGGTTCCGTCTACGGCGGTGCTGAGAACGGCTATGTGCAGCGCGATACGCATGTGACCATTGAGGGTGACTGCCAGATTGGTAACGGCTATGTGCAGAAGGATGACGCCGGCGAAATGATGCCAGAGAATAAGAGGTATAGCCTTAACCGCCGCTTTACGGCAGAGGAGTGGGCGGCTGGTCATCTTATCAAGGACGGAGAGACAAACTACAGCACCTCGCTGCCTGAATGTGCCAGCTGGCCGTATGGACAGCCTGTCACGTACCAGGGACAAAGTTATACGGTTTATGCTCCGCACGACATCTTTGCCCAGACAACAGCTGGCAATGAGGAGGAATACGCAAACGGTTCTTCTACTGGCGGCGGTCGCAAGCTGGCCTCCGACGGACATACCTTCTATGGCAACGTCTTCGGCGGCGGTTCGGGCTACTACCCCTATAAGCCTGGCACATGGCACTTCGCTGCCGGTTCTGTCGGTGGCAATGCCACGATAGACATCACGGGCGGCCACATCCTGACAAACATCTACGGTGGTAACGAGATGACGAACGTGGCGGGTGATGCCACCATTAACTTCGGTGGCACTGCGACGCTCGGTGTACCTCGTACCGTGGAACAGATTGACAAGCACCCCGTTTCCTGTTATCTGTTTGGTGCGGGTAAGGGCGACACACGTACCGCCTTCAACAAACAGACCAACGTGAAGAACGCCATCGTGACGATCACCGGTGGTACCATCTACGGCTCCGTCTTTGGCGGCGGCGAGGATGGCCACGTGATGGCAGATGTCAAGATGACGATCAGCGGTGGAACGATAGGCACATGGGGTACCTGTTACGTCGATGGTAACATCTTCGGCGGCGGCCGTGGTTTCACGGGCGATGCCTATACGGCAGGCAACGTGGCCGGCAGCGTCGCGATGAACATTACGGGTGGCACCATGCTCGGCTCTATCTATGGTGGTGGTCGTCTGGGTTCTGTGGGCTATGGACTGTATCTGGAGAAAGAGAAAGGCTACGGCGAGATGCGCGATGATGACAAGATGGACGACGGCACAGCAGCTCCTGAGGGATGGTTCTTGAACGGACGCGGGCACGTGGTAATCAACATCAGCGGCGGCACCATCGGTAATGACTGGGAGTATAAGCACGTGCCTTCAGACATTACCACCGAAGGCCTGGCTGCATGGCAGGCCACGAATAAGGTTCCCAAGACCGCCTATGAGTCAACAGACAACGGAGACGGTACTTACACGCACCGCCTGTTGCATACCAAGGGTGGTAACGTATATGCCGGCGGTATGGGACGCCGTGAGAAGCTGCAAGGCACTGTCATTGACTACCCAGGCATCAACTGGCTGCATCTTGGCAACGTGAAGAGTACGAAGGTCAACATCTCTGGCGGCCACATCAAGAGTAATGTCTATGGCGGCGGTGAGTTCGGTGCCGTAAGAGGTCATCGCATGGTTGGCAGCGAAGCCTTGAGTACGGATATCAACATCACGGGCGGCACCATCGGCACGGAGATTGTTGACGAGACGGCAGAAGGCGAAACCAAACCGGTGATGTACACCTTCGGCAGCGTCTATGGCGGTGGCACGGGTACGACTGTCGACGTCACCCGCAATACTCCTATTGCTAAGGTTGACACCTTGTCAGCCTATGTTACCGACAGTACGAAGGTAACCGTGGAGGATGCTATTGTGAGAGCCAGCGTCTATGGCGGTGGCGAGCTCAGCGCCGTGGGTGGTAGCACGCATGTCACCATCAGCGGCAGTGCCGCAATTGGCCGCAATGAGGTAAGACCAGCCACTGATGCCAATGCCGGCTACGTGAAGTTCGGCGGCTGGCGCATGGGTAATGTCTATGGCGGCGGCCGTGGCAGCGAGAATGCCACTATTGCCGGACTGGTAAAGGGCAATACGAACGTCACTATCAGTGGCGGTAGCGTCTACCATAATGTATATGGTGGTGGCGCCCTCGGTTCGGTGGGCACGTTCAGCCTGTCTGACGGAGCAGGTGCGCCGGCCTATATTCCTGTTGCCGGCGTGCCTTACGGCTGGACAGCAGGCACGGGTACGGCTACCGTCACCATCACAGGTGGCACCATCGGTATCAGCGGGCGTGACAACGGCCTCGTCTTCGGCTCGTCGCGTGGCGACCTGTCGAAGCCTGCCGGTACACCGGCCATTGACACGTACGACTATTTGGCATGGGTGGACAGGTCTGTTGTCACTATCGGCACGAGTGGGTCAGGCTCTACGCTGGACACACCACTCATCAAGGGCTCTGTCTATGGTGGCGGCGAGAACGGCCACAACGATGCGAGTGCTACTGTGAACGTCTATAGCGGAACTATCGGCGTCACGGCCACGGACGACCCTTGGTATGCCTTCACGGATAAGAATCTTGAAAAGCGCGTACAAATGTACCGCGGCAACGTCTACGGCGCGGGTAGCGGCTCTGACACCTACACCGGTGATGACGGCAAGGAGCACTACAACCCGAAGTCGGGTATGGTTGGTGGCAACACCTTCGTCAACATTGCCGGCGGCCACGTCGGACGCTCCGTCTACGGCGGCGGTGCCATGGCTTCGGTGGGCACGATAAAGAATGCCGCAGATACTACCACTACCGCCAAGCACGTTGACGAGACCACGAGTTTCGCCCTGAGCTGGCCGTACAGGTTCGAGTTTGCCGACAACACCGGTAAGGCTACCGTCAACATCACCGGTGGCCACATAGGCACCCGACAGTTGGACGGCGGCGACGTCTATGGCAGCTCACGCGGCGAGGCCGGCGACCGCTATGAGACGGCACACCTGGCATTTGTCAGGGAGACGGAAGTGAACGTCAACTACGCCACGACGGAGGAGATGCCCGACATAGCGACCATCCAGGACAACTTCACCAAGCAGTGCATCACCGGCTCCGTTCACGGTAGCGGTGAGGACGGCTACGTCTATGGCGACACCCGCGTGACGCTGAACGAGGGTCTGGTGGCACACTCGCTCTATGGTGCCGGCAAGGGTAAGGGCACTTACGAAGTGACCCTACGCAAGGTTAATGGTACTGAGAGTGATGTGTACAAGACCGACGTCTACAGCCTTATCGCCGGTAAGGTGATGGGCAATACTTACGTCACGATGAATGGTGGCTATGTAGGGCGCAACGTCTATGGCGGCGGCAACATGGCCTCGGTGGGTAAGGGTAACTACGCCAGCGGTGCAGACGACTACTACCCGGCCGGCTATGGCGAGAAGATCGAGGGCAATCTGTGGACAACGACGGCAACGTCGGCTGCGGATGCGGATGATGCCTGGGAGTTCTTGAATAGTGGTAAAACGACCGTGAAGGTGTTCGGCGGAACGGTGGGCTATGTCGATGCCGACCCGACGAAGAGTATCAAGAACTACCTGCCTTACGGCAATGTCTTTGGCGGCAGTGCCGGTGAGTCTGCCCCGAACGTAGATGAAAATCTCAGACCCCGTTACCACTATTGTCCCACCTTCTTCGCGGGATATGTGAACGAGACGGACGTGAACATCGGTGGTTACAAGTGTACGACGGCCTACGGCAAGGGTAACGGAGCTCATACTGTAGGCGAGATGATCACCGCTGCAGAGTACGAGCCATTATCTGATGAAGACAAAGCCAACTGGGAAAAGGCCGCGGGTCCCACCATCATTGCTTCGGTCTATGGCGGTGGTCAGGACGGTCACGTGCGCAGAGACACCCGTGTCACCGTCACCAGCGGTGTGATTGGCATGGCCTTTAACGACGAGAACCGTGAGAAGTTGAAGACCAACGTATTCTCGACCACCAAGGAAGAGATCAACCACGACCAGTGGCTGCACCGAGGCAATGTCTATGGTGCAGGCTCGGGTATCAGTAAGTACACCTCTTCGTTAGTGTATAAGGAGGATACGCCCGAAGCCGAGCAGGTGCCGAAGACAGGCTACAGCACCTCGGCAGGTTCCGTCACGCGCTCCACGAGTGTTGACATCAAGGGCGGCACCATCTACCGTAACGTCTACGGCGGCGGTTCGATGGCCAGCGTGGGTGCGCCGAGGCTTATGGGCTATGACATGTACCTGCCGACCGATCCTGCTCATCTCAACGAGAAGGGTAAGCAGTCGCTCAACGAGGTCATCGTTGGCGGCGGCAAGGACGCAGGCAAGACGGTCCGCGTCAGCATCGGCGATGCCGATGGCCATGCTTTAGGCTACGGCGGCAATGTCTTCGGTGGCAGCCGTGGTGATGCCTCGGTCGACAAAGGTGCTAACCGCTTTGCCACCGCTATCTGGACGAAAGTGTTCATCAAGGACGGCGCCAACATCTTTGGCAATGTCTTCGGTGGCGGTGATGCCGGTGCAGTGAAGAAAGACACCGACGTACAGATCGGCGAGAAGGCGGCAACGACAACACCGTCCACACCGAGCACTCCGTCCACGCCCTAATTTATAACGACCACGGATTAAACGAATTAAACGAAACTTGTGAGTCTACGACAAATTTCGTGAAATTCGTGTAATTCGTGGTCTTAAAAAAATACTTTTGAAACTTGAATCAATAACGTCCTAAACGACTGAATTATGAAAGCAAAACTTGTAGAGAAGAAGTATCTCGTGACGTTTATCCTGGTGACATCGCTCTTCGCGCTCTGGGGCTTCGCCAACGACATCACCAACCCGATGGTGGCAGCCTTCCAGACGCTGATGGAGCTGACGGCAGCCAAGGCATCGATGGTGCAGTTCGCCTTCTACGGCGGCTATGCCACGATGGCCATCCCCGCCGCCCTGTTCATCAGGAAATACAGCTATAAGAGCGGCATCCTCTTAGGACTGGCACTCTACGCCACGGGCGCGTTCCTCTTCATCCCGGCAGCTGCCGAGCAGAGCTTCACGTTCTTCTGTCTCTCGCTGTATATCCTGACCTTCGGACTGGCGTTCCTTGAGACCACGGCCAACCCCTTCATCCTGTCGTTGGGCGACAAGGCCACCAGTACGCGCCGACTCAACCTGGCGCAGGCGTTCAACCCCATGGGTTCGCTCTGCGGCATGAGCGTGGCCTCGCTCATCGTCCTGCCACAACTGTGGAGCGACCGCCGCAACGAGGCCGGACAGATCATCTTCGGTGCACTGTCGGAGGCTGAGAAAGCCGACATCCGTCTGCACGACCTAGCCATCATCCGCGACCCATACGTGGCCATCGGACTGGTGGTGGTCGTCGTGGGCATCATCATCGCCCTGACACGGATGCCGAAGACCGAGAGCGAGGAGCAGAAGGCTCAGGGACACACCCACACCACGCGCCAGACGCTGCACAACCTGTGGCATAACACCATCTACCGTGAGGGTGTCATCGCCCAGATGTTCTATGTCGCTGCGCAGATCATGACGTGGACTTTCATCATTCAGTATGCCGACAACTTAGGCATCAACAAAGCGACGGCACAGACGTATAACATCGTGGCCATGTCGCTCTTCCTCAGCAGCCGTTTCATCTCGACGTTCCTCATGAAGTATGTCAACAGCCGCGTGCTGTTAGCCGTCTTCGGGTGCGGTGCTGCCCTCTGTTCTATCGGTGCCATCGCCATCGTGGGTATGACGGGACTCTACTGCCTCGTAGGCATCAGTTTCTTTATGTCGCTGATGTTCCCCACCATCTACGGCATTGCCTTAGAGGGGGTCGACAGTCGCGACCACACCCTCGGCGCTGCCTTCCTCGTGATGGCCATCGTCGGCGGTGCCTTGATGCCGCCGCTCCAGGGTATGATCATCGACCTGCAGACAGTGATGGGACATCCCGCTGTCAACGCCTCATTCGTCCTGCCTCTCCTCTGCTTCATCATCATCATCGCCTACGGCTACCGCTCGCACCTGAAGCTCAGACAGGCATAACAGACAGGAGCACATTTTTAGACAAGAGTACATTTTAGACAAGAGTACAAGAGTACAGGAGTACGCCCTGAAAGGGCAGTGAGCCGTTAGCCCAGGGCAACACCCTGGGGACAGGAGTACGCCCTGAAAGGGCAGCGAGCCGTTAGCCCAGGGCAGTCTTCACATGGAAGATGATGTGTAGGTATATTTTACATAATGATTGTGCCATATTTATTTACCCAAGGCGTTGCCATTGCACCAAGGCGTTGCCATTGCACCAAGGCGTTGCCATTGGGCTGACTACTTTTGCCCTTTCAGGGCGATTTTTGTTTATTCGTTCTCGTACCCAAGGCGTTGCCGTTGGGCTGACAGCTTGATGGCCTTTCAGGCCGTTCTAAGAACAACTTCATGGCCAAAGCAAGTATCGTTTGCGACAATCTGCCAATTCCAATTGCAAAGATAGCAAAAATCTGCTAATACGCATAGCAAAGATAGCAAAAATCTGCTAATACGCATAGCAAAGATAGCAAAAAATATCAACCATATTCATATTAGACCAAATTTACACATTATTTAACCCAAATCTAACGACCGATTTGCGTTAAAAAAACAGAGGTTGTGCGTTGTTTGTCGCAGAATCGGCTTCTTGTCGCAACAATCCGCTACAAAAAACCACGAGAAATTTCTTCATATCCACATCTCTATCTACCTTTGCAGTCGAAATCATAAAGTAACCATTAAAAAAAAAAGAATATGAAAAAGTCATTTTTTGCAAAGTTATCTGTAGTCGTCTTAATTTGCGTGGCATTCGTTAGTTGTGAGTTCTCATCATCATCAGAGTCTTCATTCTCATACGAGATACAGAATGATGATGAACAGGAAGGGTACGAAATTACCGGTGACCCCAACCAGCTGTTAGACATCAGCAATGACCTGGTGGATTATCTGAAGTCAGCACATATCAACGATGAGGATGACGCGCAAGAGTTTGAGGATACCATAGAAGATGTCAAGCAGCTGCTTCAAGCCGTTTCTGACTCCATCAATGCCAGAATGGAGACGATGACTCCTAAGGAGAAAGGCGCTTTGATAGATCAGGTATCGACCGTCAATGAACAGCTTGAAGAAAACAATCCTGAAATCGATCAGGAGATTGTACGCCTTGTGAAAGAAGCCAAGAAAATAGGCATCACCTTAGCGGTGGACCTTTAACGAGTAAGGGATCGATGGCTTATAGCATGGAAACAAAACAATAGGTGACACCTCTTACACCTGGCACTTAACTGCCTGAAAAACAGAATACTTCAAAAAGATATTGGTCGCACCTAAAGTCGCACCAGTAGTCGCACCACGTCACGGCCGCTCGTGAAAAAAAATAGGCGTTACGTTTTCACGAGCGGCTTATATTTTTTTACGAGCGGCTTGTTTTTTTTTGAGAAACGAATTGTAAATTTATTTTATTATTGGAAACGAATTGCCGTAATTTACCATAATTTTTTTCATAATCTTTCATGATTTATTATGGAAATTACGGATAATTATGGAAATTCGTTTCCCTAAAAAACAAGTTCATTTCGTCCTACGTTTGGTGTGACCACTGGTGCGACCATTGGTGCGACCATTGGTGCGACCAACACCTATATGAAAGTATACTGTGTTTCAGTCAGTTAAGTGCCAGGTGTAAGAGGTGTGGGTATATGTTTTTTGACAGGGAGTACTCATGTCTAAAAAGTACTCTTGTACTCATGTCTAAACTGTACTCATGTCTAAAAAGTACTCTTGTACTCATGTCTAAAATGTACTCAAGTCCAAACAAAAGATCCCGCCGGAGGGCGGGATTCTTTTGTTGTCGTGTCAATGAGGTTTACTCAACGACGATGGGCTTGTACTTCGGTACGAGTGTCTTCATGATGCACCAGCCGATGAGGTAGGCCACGGCACAGATGCAGAAGACTACCATGTAAGCCGCAGGCTTGCCCTCGAAGCCGAAGAACGTGAAGTTGGCACCCTGGGCGGCAGCCCATGTGAAGAAGTTACCCGAACCCATGTTGATGGCCATAGACCCCAGACCGCCGGTCATCGTGCCGAGACCGACGATGGTGCCGATGGTAGACTTGGGGAACATGTCGCCGATGGTCGAGAAGAGGTTAGCCGACCAAGCCTGGTGTCCGGCACCGAGCAGACCGATGAGGATAGCAGGCCACCAGGCGCTATAGGCACCGAGGGGCTGTGCCAGCAGACCGAGCACGGGGAAGCAGGCGAAGATGAGCATGGCGCGCATACGGCCTAAGTAGGGGTTCATACCACGCTTCTCGACGAAGTACTTCGGCAGGTAGCCACCACCTATCGAGAGCACGGTGACGATGAGGTAAAGCGT
>JAEEGL013922735.1_pt1 | contig 18375 bp, 18 predicted proteins | sample 9134231 | NCBI WGS metagenome assembly JAEEGL01 (sample SAMN16246548, study PRJNA631951) | gut metagenome | biome: gut microbiome; feature: rumen; material: fiber-attached | host: Bos | place: Iran: Karaj | collected 2018-10 | reverse complement strand
CGGCTCCCCCTTGATCCGCGAGATCGTCCGGATGATGTCTTCGTTCAACCCCTTCGGGATGAATTCCTGCTCCACATCCGTGACGAATCCCTCCTTGTACTGCGAGGAGGTAAACTGTTCGATGATATTCTCGTCCTTCCTGTCCATAGCGGACTGCAAATTTAGCAAAACCCACGCATTTCTGCAACATTCCCCGCCTGTCTGTCACACTCGCCGGTTTTTTCCTTCTCAAGTGCGTATGGTCTGCTAATTTTTGGGACACCGTACGCAATATAAGCCCAAAATGCGTATGGTCTGCTAATTTTTGGGACACCATACGCACTCCGGGGAAACCGGGGTGCAGTTTGGCATTTTCTCCGGGCTGAAGATGAGGACGATGATGGGCTACAGCAAACCGGCGAACACGATAGCGGCGGCGGCTTCGACGACGACGGCACCGCGCAGGGCGATGCAGGCGTCGTGTCGGCCGGGGCAGACGAGGGTGTCCGGCGCGTCCTTGGCGACATTCCAGGTCTGCTGGGGCTTGCGGATCGAGGAGGCGGGCTTGAAGGCGACGCGGAAGACGATCTCGCCGCCGTTGGTGAGGCCGCCGTTGACACCGCCCGCGTGGGAGCCGGCAGGGCGCAACTCCGTCATTCCCGCACCCGCCGTCATTCCCGGCTTGACCGGGAATCTTTCCAGCGGATCGTTGTGCTCCGATCCCTTCATCCGGGCGGAGGCGAAACCGTCGCCGAATTCGACACCGCGGACGCCGGGGATCGCGAAGACTAGATGGCTTACGAGCGACTCGACGGTGTCGAAGAAGGGCTCACCGAGGCCGGCGGGAAGACCCTTCACGCGGCATTCCACGATGCCGCCGAGGCTGTCGCCCTCCTGCGAGGCCGCTTCAAGCAGTCCCGGCCAGGCGGCCGGATCGGCCGAACCGCCCACTTCGACGACCGAAGTGGCAAACGTGCACGGCAGCATCTTCTTCGCCACGACGCCCGCTGCCACGAGTGGGAGCGTCATCCTGCCGGAGAAGTGCCCGCCGCCCCGCGGATCCTCGAATCCGCCGAACTTGACGCCGGCCACGTAATCGACGTGCCCGGGACGCGGCATCTTTTTAAACAGTTCGTAATCCTCGCTATGGGTATTCGTATTGCGGAAAACCAGCGCCAGCGGTGCACCGGTCGTATGCCCTTCATACAGGCCCGAAAGGATCTCGGGGAGATCAGGCTCCTTCCGCGGCGTCGTCCCTGTAGCACCACTCCGCCGCCGGGCGATATCCGCCTCGAAATCCGTCTCAGACAGCAATAGACCAGGTTTCACACCATCGATCACAATGCCCACCGCGGGCCCGTGGGACTCCCCGAAGAGGGAAATATTGAATTGATTACCGAATCGATTCATATCGTTCAAATAAGTCTAAATAACCAGGATACGATTTGGCGACACAGGCGGTGTCATCTATTAGGATGGGGGACGCAGCGCCGAGGGAGGCAACCGAAAGAGCCATCACCATCCGGTGGTCGCCGTGGGAGGCATATTGTCCGCCCCGTAACAGCTGCCCAGTGAGGATCCGCCGGGCGAGCGACATTCCCCGGACGATCAGTTCGTCATCCGAGATGGAAGCCTCAACGCCCAGGGCGGAGAGCATCTCAAGAATGGCTTTGGCACGGTCGGTCTCTTTGTGGGCCAGTCTGCCGACTCCGAGGATGTGGCTTTCGCCATCGCAGAAGGCGGCCAGCACCGAGAGCATCAGGAAAAGGTCCGGGCAGTGGGTCGCATCGGTGAAGAAGGCCTGTAGCGGTGCCATCTGCACGTTCACCACGCCGCAGGATCCGCCGTCCGGCAAATCCATCTGCGAGATTGAGGCGCCGGCATCCGACAGGATATCCAGGATGGAAAGATCCGCCTGAAGCGACCGTGTATCGAGTCCGGCAAGCCGCACACGGCCGAAAATAGCGCCCGCGACCATCCAGGGAGCCGCTCCGCTCCAGTCGCCTTCAATGTCAAAATCCGCCGCCTGGTAGCGCTGACCGCCCGGAATGCGGAATGTCACGCCCGTGCAGCGAGAGAAGTCCTGCGTCTCGAGGAATTCGTCATCCCCCTCCATCTCGCTGTCGACCTTTACGCCGAAGCGACGCAAAACATCCAGCGTAATGAACATATAGGGAATGCTCCGCGGATCGTGGACAAATACGGTCGAGCGTCCCTCGCAAAGCGGCAGGGCTGAAAGCAGGCCGGAAATCAGCTGGGAGCCGTCCCGCCCGCTCACGTCGGCGCGTCCCGGGACAAGCGGACCCTTCACGGTCAGAGGCACGAAGCAATCGATCTTCCGCGCCTTGGGGCGGGGTTCGTCACAGGGTTCTTCGCGAAGGGAAACCCCGAAAGAGGCCATCATATCGTGCGCCCCGGCAAGCGGACGGCGAAGCAGGGTTTTCTCCCCCGTTACCTTCACGGGACCGTCATTCAGCGCGGCCAGAAGGGGGATCATCTGCCGGGTAAGGAAGCCCGATTCACCGGTATGGAGCGTATCCAGATGCAGCATTCCCGGCGCCGCCCCAATACCCCGAATCGTCACCGTCCGGCCTTCCACCTTCACCTTTGCCCCGAGCGCCTGGGCCACTTCCAGCGCCGCCTCGTTGTCCCCGCAGGGGGAATATCCGCCCAGATGCGACTCTCCGTCCGCGAGCGCCGCCGCAACGATCGCCCGCTGGGCAAAACTCTTCGAGGAGGGCATCTGGAGGACATCGGTATCCAGAAAATGGAAATCGCCGTAAACCGCCTTCAGCATATCCTGATAAGGAATCTGACCGGGAGCGGCAGCATCCTCGTCCGACAGAGCGGCGTATGTAAAAGGTGCACCGCGGCGGAGGCACTCCACGCGGGATTCACGCCCGGTCTCCCCCATCGCAAAGGCGATGAGCGGACCGGCAAAACGGTCATATAGCGACAGGACACGGTCAACATTCTCTGCGGAATGAGCCGTCGTCACGATCTTGACGATATCGGCGCCGAAACGCTTACAACGGTCTGCGACATCTTCCAGACGCTCAATGGAGGGCGTCCCGTGGAAATCGTGCCAAGAGCGGATCAGCAGGGTACCGGAAGCATTACAGGCCCTTCTGACGGCCTTTCCGTCCAGCGGGGGTGCCTCCACTTCCAGATCGGCATACGCCGCCCCGGCTTCGACGGCCTTCAGGAGCGGTCCAACATCCCCACGGCAGGTCGCGACGAGAGGGACATCCGTATTGCCGAAGAGTTCTTCGATGTCCTCATCGGAAAGATCACAGCGGTCAAGCCGGATTTCCGCCATCATTACGCCGGCATCCAAGATCGACAGAATCTCCGGAAGCGTTTTCTGTTGTATGCTTACGCAAATCATAGTAAATCAATTACTTCCTGGACGCCCAGCGGCACAACGACCACATCGCCGATCCCGCGGATCAGCACGAAATGCACCTTATCGCCGTCGGCTTTTTTGTCCTTGGTCATATCAGCGGCGAGGTCCGAAGGCGGGAAAGGGCACTCCGTCGGAAGGCCGACTGTAGCCCAGTCCCGACGCAGCCGCTCCTCCAGTCCCTCTGACGAGATCCCCAGCCGCTCTGAAGCCCGGGCGGCGAGGAGGATGCCCATCGCCACCGCTTCGCCGTGGGAAATGTCCCGCCCCGAAAGCCTGGCACGCCGTTCGATGGCGTGCGCGAAGGTATGGCCGAGGTTGAGTTTGCGCCGCTCTCCCCGCTCGTAGAGATCCGCCGCCACGATGCGCTCCTTGACGGAGGCCGCGGCAAGGAGGAGGGGGGAGATCCTCTCGCATTCGCTCGGGATGACAGAGTAGGCGCTCGGGAGGACAGCCACTGCTTCCTCGTAGCGACCTCCCGTATTGTCAATGATAAACGTCTTCAGCAATTCCGCGGCGCCGGAGAGCCATTCCCGGCGGGGAAGGGTCGAGAGCAGGGAGGGTATCAGCAGGGTGAATTCCGGCTCCCGGATCACGCCGATCATATTCTTGTAGGCATCCAGATTGACGCCGTTCTTGCCCCCGATGGCCGCGTCCACCTGGGCGAGGAGGGTGGTCGGGATGAATCCGAACCGGATGCCCCGCTTGTAGATGGAGGCCGCGAAACCGCACAGGTCCGTCACGATTCCCCCGCCCAGGGCAACCAGCGTGGCACCCCGGTCCGCGCCGAGCATCAGCAACCAGCGGCAGATATCGAGCACGGTATCCATCGATTTTTCCTGCTCGGTCGCATCCACAACTTTCGTCGCCAGACACATCCCTTCGAGTTTCGACGCCACATCCGCGAGATTGCGGTCATAGACCAGATACACGTCCGGATAGCTTCCCAGCACCTCCCGGGCACCCGCTATGTCGGTCATCTTTATCATTTTTTCGTCTTGTAATGGAAATGATAGGAAACGCCCGCCTGGATCGCACGGTCCTGCAACACCAACGCATCCGTCCAGGGTGCCTTGATGTCCGGCCGGAGACCGTAAAGGAAATTCAAGTGCAGGGAAATCCAGTCCGTCACGGCATAATCAATCCCCGCCTGGAGGCCGACGGTAAAATACTGCGCCACATCTTTCCGGTAGAACAACTCAGGTGTCATCGTCGGATTCTCCCCTTCCGGGAGTTTCTCGGCCAGAACACAATGCGCATAGGGAAGGAGCTTCGAGAGGTCTTTGTCGGAATAAACCGTCCCGTTGGGAAGGTTCGCCTGCATCTTGATCTTTGAGAAAAGCATCACGCGCAGATTGGCGCCGGCGCTCACCGAGAATTTGCCGGAAGTATACCGTAACAGGACCGGCATTCCGAGACTGTAGCGGTCGAGATTGAGGGTTAGGTCGCAGCCCTTCAAAGCCTCCAGGACATCGTCCTTGAGATCGTTGTAGACTTCCATCCCCTGGGTTACCTGCTCGGCGGTGATTCCTCCGAGATCCAGTTCCGGATTCTCCTTCAGGTAATCAAACAGCATCTTGCTGCCGTTCTCCACGTCCAGGCTGAACTGGTTGAAATTGACACTGAGCTTCTCAAAATCCATAAAGAGGTGCGAACCGCCCCGCCTGAAATCCAGCCCCGTGCGGATGGAAAAGCCCTTCCCGAGGTTGAAATCGAACTGGGGCCCCACGTAGAATCCGTGCTCAAACCCCAGCCAGGTAACGCTCGACGCCCCCTTGGCCCGAAGTGCCTCATTGTTGAGCGAATACCCCGCCCCGACGCTGATATCCACGACCTGCGCCTCCGCCATCCGCGGAATCGCCAGGGCGACCAGCAGCACCAGTATGACGGGCCATCGTTTCACTATTTGCAAAGATAGTGTTTTTTTAGATTCCTTCTTTGACTATCTTTGCAGGAAGAAACGATGAAAAAGGTATCGCTGCTGGAAATATTCTTCGTGTTTGCGAAGATCGGGGCCTTCACCATTGGCGGAGGCTACGCGATGATACCGATCATCCAGCGCGAGATGTCCAAGCGGGGCTGGATTCCCGATGAGGAACTGCCGGACATCGTGGCGCTCTCGCAGAGTGCGCCGGGGGTGATGGCGGTCAACATTTCCATCTTCGCCGGGCACCGGCTCAGAGGGTTCTGGGGCAGCGTCGCCGCCACGCTCGGCAGCATCACGCCCTCCTTCCTCATCATTCTCGCCATCGCAATGTTCTTCTCCGCCTTCCGCGACAACGTCTGGGTGGAAAGGGCCTTCAAGGGCATCCGGCCGGTGGTAATTTCGCTCATCGCCGTCCCGATGGTGAATATGGCCCGGAAATCCTGCACCACCTGGTGGAAATGGCTCCTTGCTATCGCAGCCCTTATTCTGGTGGCATTCCTGGGGGTCTCCCCTATTTATATTCTGCTGGTCGTCCTGATTCTGGGATTCAGCGTCACCTATTATTCGCAGAAGAAATGGAAACGGTGATGCTCATCCTTTCCCTCGCGTGGACGTTCCTGCTCATCGGGGCATTCACCTTCGGCGGCGGCTATGCGATGCTCTCGCTGCTGCAGGCGCAGGTCGTGACGGCTCACGGCTGGATCAGCGAGAGCGCCTTCACCGACATCGTCGCCATCTCGCAGATGACCCCCGGCCCGATCGGCATCAACGCGGCGACCTACATCGGCTACGACGTCCTCTTCCAGGCCACCGGCAGCCACCTCTTGGGCGTGGCAGGCTCCGGCATCGCAACGCTTGCGCTGATGCTGCCCTCGTTTGTCATCGTGCTGCTGATCGTGAAATTCTACACCCGTTTCAAGGGCAACTCCCTCTTCGACGGAACGATGGGCTGGCTCCGCCCGACCGTCGCCGGCCTCATCGGCGGCGCCGCCATCATCCTCATCGTCAAGACAACCTGGACAGGCTGCGTCCCCTCCTTCGCCCTCGTGCAGGAGAACTTCCCGGACAGGAAGAGCTGGCTCCTCCTGGCAGCCGCCTTCGCCGCCTCCTTCTGGGGCAAAGTCAACCCCATCCTGCTTATCCTCGCAGGGGCTGTACTGGGATTGCTGCTATACTAAGCCTAACGGCTACAGCGGCGGTGGCGATAGAATAATCTGCCAGAGAATGGTTCCTGAGGCTGTTTTTTGACGCACTATACCCATATTCCACCTATGCAACTCGCACGGGGTTTTCAACTCGGAAACCGTGTCAGAAGACCCTTTAACGACGATTTTTTGCATTATCCGTCAGTCGTTTGCACTAACGGATAATATCCTGCATCTTTGCGAAAAATTTGTCTGTTTTATTTGACAAATGTTATATTTTTATATATCTTTGCAACACCGTTAAAGGATGAAACGATACAAAGTCAAGCAAGTGCTGGATCTTCTAAAAGAAGACGGATGGGAAATTAGACGAATACGAGGAGACCATCGACAACTGAAGAATACAAGAGGGAAACGGGGCACTGTAACGGTCAACGGAAGTCCGAGTGACACTTTAGATCAGGAATTACTGAATAGCATTTGGAAACAGGCGGGATGGAAATAACTCCTGCCTCATAAAAAGAATGAAATATGGCAAAAGTTATTATCAATATCGATTGGGTTCCCAGTAATTTTGGGGCAGCTCCGGCTAATGAGAATGTCGCCTGCGTGGCTACAGGAAAAACTCTTGATGAAGTGGAAAAGAACATTGTCGATGCCTTGAAGTTCCACCTTGAGGGAATGCTGGAGAGCAACGAACCCATTCCCGAGGAATTCCTCGGCGATTGGGAACCCGAGTTCCACTTGAGCACACGGGCACAGTTGAAATACTCGGACAATTACATCACCCGAAAAGCCCTGTCCCGAGAAACGGGAATAGCCGAGCAGCAATTAAGTCATTACGCCAACGGGCAACGTCATCCTCGCCCGGCGATGCAACGCCGGATCAGCGCAGGCATATTGGCCATCAGTCGCAGACTGGCCTATATCTTCTAACTATAGCTGCCGTAAGATCGTTAATCCCCCTCGTACCTTCCGGCGAAGAGGACGGCGCCGGTGGAGCTTTCTGTGATAAGGTAGAGGAAGGTGTGATCGGCGTGGAAGACGGCGTGCATATCCGGAGCGGCGGCACCCTTGCCGAAGTGTGCCCGGGAAACAACGGCGACCTCGGTGCCCTCTTCATCCACCTTTACGATGGCGTCCTGGAAGACGGCGTCAAGGTAGGGCGTAGGTAAAGCCATTTTGCTGAAATTGGCCGTGCACGGGTCGAATGCAGCCCGCATACCCATCGCGGAAAGGGTTTTCTTCAAATCGAAGTGGGATTGGGTCGTAAAGCGAGGGAGCCAGAGATCGACGTCGTAGGTGTCAAACTGCGCACGGAAGTCCTCCCAGGTGGACGTCTTGAGGAAAGATGTGATTTCCGAAACCTTGTGTCCGGATTGGGGCTTCAGGACCATCATCGCGAAAGCCTTGTTGCCGTAAGGGATCTGGACAGCCTGGAAGACCTCGTTTTCGGTATAGCCGTACTTCTTGTTGATTTTCATCATCGGAACCGGTGACGTCTCTGTGACACCCTCCCGATAGAAGGGCTCTTCAGATGTGTTTTTCTTGTCGAATTTTTCGCTCCACTGGCTCTTGAAGTACATCGCATTGAGCAGATACGCCAGCATATCGGGATCCACACGGTCGAGAATTTTCGGGAACAAACCATTGGTGTTCTGGGAGCACCAGTCATTGATCCGCCCGGTACTGCCGGCATTGTCGGTGAAATCCAGGTTCTCCACCACGGCATTATAAGATTGCTTGAGGGCGCTTACATACGTATCCAACAGCGTGTTTCCGTTATCGACAAAAATGGCATTGGCGATGGTGAGTTTGGTCTTTTTGTCGAGGGTGGGAAGCTGACTGAGGAGTTCCTGCGCCAAAACATTCACGTCCTCAATCTCATCGCCACCACCATACCCCAGCACGCCGCTGATCTGATTTGCCGTCTCGCCCTGTGCACCGTTCAGCGTCATTGCCAAAAGCAGCTGCATACTCAACGGAGAGAGGAAATAACTGCCCTCCGCGGACGCGTTGATCCGGTCGAGAAAATTAAAGGTGAATACTCTGGTCCCCTCATTCACAAATTCGGCAGACTTAGCAGAAAGATTCAGGGGCTTGTAGGGATTCGTTTTGGCTTCCCGCTCTGCGGGGTCGCAGGATGCGCTGAGAAACAGTGCCGCAATGGCAATCAGAATAATATTTTTCATATCGTTAACTTATTTACTCCTATGGAGCAAACCTTATTATAGATGCAAAAAATGACGTACACGTTGCAGGATTTCACAAAAATCATCCTTGCATCGAGCCACCGATGATATCGAGCAGCTCGGAGGTAATCTTCTGCTGGCGACCCTTGTTGTATTCGAGGGTAAGGTCGTCGAGAATGTCTTCGCCGTTGTCGGTGGCGGTCTGCATCGCGACAGTGCGGGCGGCGTGCTCGGCGGCGGCGCTGTCGAGGAGCATCGTGTATATCTTAAGCCGCATCAGCTTGGGCAGCAGGGCCTCGAGGAGTTCCTCGCGGGAAGGTTCGAGGATCCAGAGGCGGTCGGTGGATTCCGGGTCAAGCCCGGAATGACGAGAGAGGTCAGGCCCGGAATGACGAGAGAGGTCAGAGAGGTCAGGCTCGGAATGACGGGATAGGTCAAGCTCGGAATGACGGGAAAGGTCGAACGGCAGCCAGACCTCCCGCGTGGGGACCTGGGAGGCGGTGGAGACGAAGTGGTTGTAGATGAACTCCACGCGGTCGAAGCGACCGTCTTGGAAGAGGGCGATGATCCGGTCTGCAAAGGCCGCGGAGAGGGAGAAAGAGGGGTGATCAATCAATTGATGCAAGGAGATCCTCTCCTTCCGCCCTTCGGGCTCCAGTCGGGAGGACAGAAGGGTCTTATCCAAATCAACATCTTCTGTCATACCGAGGTCCAAAGGACCGAGCGTATCTCCAGGCGCCCGGCCTATGCGCCGCAGGGCGTCGGACATTTTGCGGCCGATGGGGATGACGGTGATGTTCTCGTCGGGGATGCCGGCATCGTGGTACTCCGTGAGAGTCTCCAGCACCTTCCGGACGGCGTTGGCATTGAAGCCGCCGCAGAGGGAGGAGTTGGAAGAGACGGCGAGGAGGGCGATGCGGGGGGAGGGGGAGGAAGATTCCGGGTCAAGCCCGGAATGACGGGAGAGGTCAAGCCCGGAAGGGCGCGGAAGGTCAGACCCGGAAGGGTTGGAAAGGGCAGAGAGATTGGAAGGGGCGGAGGACAGGGCCGCGCCGCCCGACACCGTGCCGAGCATACGGTACAGGGCCTGCTGGTACGGGAGCATCGTGGCGACCGCCTGCTGGGCCTTGTGCAATTTGGCCGCCGCGACGAGCTTCATCGCGGAAGTGATCTTGAGCGTCCCCTTGACGGAGCCGATACGGGTCTTTATTTCCTTGAGCGGCGGCATTTTACTTCAGTGACAGAATGACTGAGGCGGCTTCTTTCTCAATAATGGCAGCAATTTCTTCCGACACTTTTCCCTCCGAGAGCGGTTGCAGGACATCCTCTTTGTGCGCGGCCCGCATCCTGTCGAGGAAAGCCTCCTGGAAGGCAGGAACCGCATCGATGGCGATATCCTTCATCAGTGCATGCGTGCCGCAGTACAGGATCGCGACCTGTTCACCCACCGGCATCGGGCTATACTGGGGCTGAATCAGCAGGCGGCTGTTCTTGCGGCCCTTGTCGAGGGCAAAAGCCGTTACCTTGTCCATATCGGACGAGAACTTCGAGAAGGCTTCGAGCTCGGCATACTGCGCCTGATCGATCTTGAGCGTTCCCGCAACCTTCTTCATACTCTTGACCTGGGCGCTACCGCCGACACGGGACACCGAAATACCCACGTTGATGGCCGGACGGACGCCCCGGTTGAAGAGGTCGCTCTCCAGGTAAATCTGGCCGTCGGTAATGGAAATCACATTGGTCGGAATATAGGCCGAAACGTCACCCGCCTGGGTCTCGATAATCGGCAGGGCCGTGAGCGAACCGCCGGCGCGAACCTTGCCGCGCAGGGTCTCCGGCAGGTCGTTCATCTGCTCGGCCACTTCCTGCTGGCCGATGATTTTGGCCGCCCTTTCCAGCAGTCTGGAATGGAGGTAGAAGATATCGCCGGGATAGGCCTCGCGGCCGGAAGGACGGCGGAGAATCAGCGACACTTCGCGGTAAGCGACCGCCTGCTTCGAGAGGTCGTCATACACCACGAGGGCGTGGCGGCCCGTATCCCGGAAATATTCCCCGATGGCAGCTCCGGCAAATGGCGCATAATACTGCAGCGCAGCGGGATCCGCCGCCGTGGCGGCCACGACAATCGTATACGGCATTGCGCCCTTCTCCCGGAGCGTGCTCACAATGCTGGCCACCGTCGATCCCTTCTGGCCTACGGCGACATAGATGCAGTACACCGGATCGCCCGCTTCGTAGCACGAACGCTGGTTGATGATGGTATCGATGGCGATGGCGGTCTTGCCGGTCTGGCGGTCGCCGATGATGAGCTCCCGCTGGCCGCGGCCGATCGGAATCATTGCGTCGATGGCCTTGAGGCCGGTCTGCAGCGGCTCCGTAACGGGCTGACGGAAGATGACGCCGGGCGCCTTGCGCTCCAACGGCATCCGGGTCAGCTCGCCCTCCACAGGACCGAGACCGTCGAGCGGCTGCCCGAGCGGATCCACCACGCGGCCGAGCATCTGCTCGCCGACGTCGATGGAGGCAATCCGGCCGGTACGCCGGACGGCCATTCCCTCGCTGATTCCCTCAGAAGGGCCCATCAGCACGGCGCCGACATTATCCGGCTCGAGGTTCATCACCACGGCCATTTCCCCGCCGGGGAATTCGAGCAGCTCGCCCGCCTCGGCACCTTTCAGTCCGTAGATGCGGACAACGCCGTCGCTGACCTGCAGCACCTTGCCGGTCTCCTCGAAATGGAGGCCGGTATCGATGTCCCTGAGCTGCTGAAGAAGCACTTCCGAGACCTCTCCGGGTTTAATATGAATGTTACTCATACGATTCTCTTGTTCTTTTCAATGAGGCTGCGGCGGATCTTTTCGAGCTGGGAGGCGACCGATGCATCGAGCATCTCGTCACCGAGATCGAAGATGAGACCGCCGATGAGGGAAGGATCCACCTCCGCGTGGATCTCCGCTTCCATTCCGGTCCGGCGCTTTACCAGGGCCTTCAGCGAAGCAAGGAGGGCGGGGGAAGCCTCCCGGGCCGTCACGAGCCGGGCAGGGATAATCCCCTTCTCCCGGTAATACAACTGTGCGTAATCCTTGAAGATCAGACGGAGACAGTCCATCCGCCCCTGCTGATCCAGGAGACGCAGGAAACGCTCCATCGTCGGAGAAATCTCCCCGCCCAGAGCGGTCCGGACCAGGGCGGCCTTGGCATCCGCCCCGACCATCACGCCGTCATCCATCACATCCCTGAGGCCGGGCACGGCGGAGAAGGCCGCCTGCAGGCGGGCCGCCTCGTCGAACACGGTATCCGTCGCCCCCTGCTCCGCGGCATAGCGGAACAAGGCGCCGGCGTACCGGGATGCTATGATGCCTGTATCCATTAACTTAAGGTCTTTTCGCTGCGGGCGGCTTCCTCAACGAGGGTAGAGAGATAATCCTCTCCCCTTTCGGCATCCGAAAGATCTTTCCGGAGGATTTTCTCCGCCACGCCGACCGAGAGCATCGCCACCTCGCGACGGATGTCGCGGAGGGCGCTCTCCTTCTCGGCTTCAATCCGGACCCGGGCCTCGGAGAGGATCTTGTCCGCCTCCGCCCGCGCCTCGGTCTTCGCCTCCTCTATGATCGCCTTGCGGGTATCGGATGCCTCTTTCAGCATCACGCTCTGCTCTTTCCGGGCCTCGGAGAGCATCCGCTCGTGCTCGGCGGTCATCTCACTGAGGCGCACCTCCACCTCCTTCGCATCCCTGAGCGACTTGTCGATGGCGGCGCTCCGCTTGTCAACCATCGAGGTGATCAGCGGAAAGCCCCACTTCGCCAGAATAAAGAAGAGGAGCCCGAAAATGATGACCATCCAGAAGAGGAGGCCCGCATCGGGGGTAAAGAGGGACATAGCCTACAGGATGAGCGTCAGGAAGCAAACGATGATGGCGAACAGAGCCGCACCCTCGATCATACCGGCAGCGATGATCATACTGGTCCGCATATTGCCGGCGGACTCGGGCTGGCGGGCGATGCCCTCCATCGTGGATTTACCGATCTTGGCGATACCGAAAGCGGCGGCCAGGGCGGCGACGGCAGCGCCGAATGCAGCACCGACCTTACCGAGGGCGGCGCCTGCGACTGCTTGAAGAATAACTGCTAATACCATAATTATAAAAGTTTGATTGTTTATTCCTTTGCTCTGGAAAGTCCGATATAAATCGACGAAAGCATCGTGAAGACGTAGGCCTGGATGAAGGCCACCAGGCACTCCAGCAGGTCGAGGAAGAGGCCGAACAGCACCGAGACGAAGGTCATCGACCCGGTCATCGCCGGACCATACTTCGCCATCGCGAAAATGATGCACACGATGCACAGAATCATAATATGCCCCGCCAGCATATTGGCGAACAGACGGATCGTCAGGGAAATGGGCTTCACCAGGGCGCTGAACACCTCAATGAGGGGCATAATGGGTTTGAGGAAGCCCGGAACGTCGGGCCAGAAGAGTTCCTTGTAGTAATGCTTGGTGCCGAAAAGATTGACCGTAAAGAAGGTGCACAGGGCCAGCACCATCGTGATGGCGATGTTGCCGGTAAGGTTGGCCCCTCCGGGGAAGAAGGGGATGATCCCCATAAAATTATTCAGCAGAATGAAGAAGAAGGCCGTGCAGAGGAAGGGGGAATAACGCTTGTAATCCTCACCGATGTTTTCCTTCGCCATATTGTGGATCATCATCACCAGCGGCTCCACGGCGGCGGCAAGGCCCTTTGGGGCCTCCTCCAGGGCATCGTGTTTACGATACCAGCGTGCAGTAAGCAGCACGATGACCGCCAGCAGCACAGCCGACATCATCAGCGACAGCACGTTCTTAGTAATGGAAATATCCAGCGGCCGCACCCGCTCACCGTCGATGATCTCGACAACCTTCCCTTCGTAGGGATCGTCGTGGGGAATGTAGAATCCCTCATATGTCGCTCCGTGCTCCAGCCGCTTCGAGGAGAAGACGTGCCAGCCCGAGGTGCGGCTCCGGACGATCACCGGAAGGTGAATGGAGACCGGATGATCCTTCCAGGAGGTGATGTGCCACTCGTAGGCGTCGCCGACGTGCTCGAAAATCACGTCTGCAATCGGGACTTCCTCTTCCTCGGCGAAGAGGCTCACCCCGACAAAGAGGCCCAGCAGTATGAGGAGCAGACGTTTCATTGTTCCACAGCGGCAAGCACTTGATTATCCTTTACTTCCACAAAGCCGGAGGCAATCGCGAGACTCCCCTCTTCCGCCCCGGCACGCCAGGTGATTCGGCCCTTTTCCAGGGAGGAAATGATGGGGGCGTGCCCCGGCAGCACCTCGAACGGGCTCACCGTTCCGGGCAGCGTCACCGCATCCACCGCCGCATCGAGCAGCGTCTCCTCGGGAGAAAGTATGAGAAGCCGGATGTCCGCCATAACCTACGCCTTCGCCTGCGCGAGGATGGCCTCGCCCTTCTTAATGGCATCCTCGATAGTGCCGACATTCAGGAATGCCTGCTCGGGCAGGTAATCGACCTCTCCGTCGAGAATCATATTGAATCCCTTGATGGTATCTTCGATGCTCACCATCACGCCGGGAACGCCGGTGAACTGCTCCGCAACGAAGAACGGCTGCGACAGGAAGCGCTGTACCCTTCTTGCGCGGTTGACCGTGACTTTATCCTCCTCGGAGAGTTCGTCCATACCGAGGATGGCGATGATGTCCTGCAGCTCCTTATTGCGCTGGAGGATCTGCTTGACGCGCTGGGCCGTATCGTAATGGGCCTTACCGACGATGTTCGGATCGAGAATGCGGGAGGTGGAATCCAGCGGATCGACGGCCGGGTAGATACCGAGTTCGGTGATCTTCCGGCTCAGAACCGTTGTGGCGTCCAAGTGGGAGAAAGTCGTTGCCGGGGCCGGATCGGTAAGGTCGTCCGCCGGCACGTAAACTGCCTGGACGGAGGTGATGGAGCCATTTTTGGTGGAGGTGATGCGCTCCTGCATCTGGCCCATCTCGGTCGCGAGGGTAGGCTGGTAACCGACGGCGGAAGGCATCCGGCCGAGAAGGGCCGATACCTCGCTGCCCGCCTGGGTGAATCGGAAGATGTTGTCGATAAACAGAAGAATGTCTTTCGGATCCTCGGCACTGTCGCTGTCGCGGAAGGATTCCGCAAGGGTGAGGCCGCTCAGAGCCACGCTGCTGCGCGCTCCCGGCGGCTCATTCATCTGACCGAACACCATCGAGACCTGGGATTTCTTCAACTCCTCCTGATCGACGAGCGAGAGATCCCATTTGCCCTCTTCCATCGCCTTGTTGAAGGCTTCGCCGTAGCGGATGACATTGGACTCGATCATCTCGCGGAGGAGATCGTTACCCTCGCGGGTACGCTCTCCGACGCCTGCGAAGATGGAGAATCCGTTGTGCGCCTTGGCGATGTTGTTGATGAGTTCTTTGATGAGCACCGTCTTGCCGACGCCCGCACCGCCGAAGAGGCCGATCTTGCCGCCCTTGAGGTAGGGCTCCAGCAGGTCGATGACCTTGATGCCGGTCGTGAGCACCTCCTGGGAGGTGGTGAGTTCTTCGAATTTCGGGGGCTCCCGGTGAATGGGCAGGGTCTTCTCGCGGGGAACCTGGGAAAGGCCGTCGATGGTCTCGCCGACAACATTCATCACGCGGCCGCGGATGTCGGTCCCCACCGGCATTGAAATCGGAGCGCCTGTCGCGACGGCCTCCAGACCGCGGCTCAGGCCGTCGGTCGAATCCATTGCCACGCACCGCACCGTATCCTCTCCGATGTGCTGCTGCACCTCCACGACAAGCATCCTGCCGTCCGGCCGCCGGATCTCCAGCGCCTCGCGGATCTTCGGAAGGGCGTCCCCCTCCCCGGCCCTGTCAAAATGTACGTCGACCACCGGGCCGACAATCTGGGATATATGTCCTGTCATCGCAAGCGATTTTTCTTTCTATCCCACAAATTTAATAAATTTATAGTAATGATAAAAATTATATCTTTGCAGTATGAGACGAATTGTTCTATTGTTTATTTTCCTTGCGACGCTGCCGGCTACCGCGCAGGTGCGGTTTAGCGCCCGTGACAGCGTACTCGCGGAGTCCCTGTTGAAACAACTGGCTGAAAAGAAAGACCTCCGGTCCGGAGAAATGCTGGAATTCGCCGGAAGGCAGCTGCTCGGCACTCCTTACGTGGCCGGAACGCTGGACGACACGCCCAAGGAGACGCTGACCGTCAGCCTTACACGCACCGACTGCATCCTCTTTGTGGAGACCTGCTTCGACCTGGTGCTCGCGGCGCAGGAAGGGAAGACGCACTGGCGCGACCTCTGCGACAAGATTCTCCTGAGCCGCTATCGCGAAGGCGTGGCCGGGTCCTACACCGACCGCATTCACTACACCACAGAATGGATCCGGAAGGGCGAGCGGAGACATCTCCTCGATGACCTGACCCCGATGCTGGACGGTGTCCCCTTCGACAAGCATCCCATCAACTATATGAGTTCCCACCCCGAGCGGTATCCCCTACTGAAGGACGTCAATTCCATCCGCGAAGTGGAGAAGGAACTCAACAAGCAGCCCATCACGTATATTCCGAAATCGGACATCACCTCGATGGAGATGGAATTTATGCCGGGCGACATCGTCTGCTTCGTCACCTATGCCGCCGGCCTGGACATTTCCCACGTGGGCATCGTCACCGTCCACAACGGCAAGGTCAGCTTCATCCACGCCTCCTCCACCGCGAAAAAGGTTATCATCGACCCGAAGAGTATTGCGGAATACGCCGCCTCGCAGAAATCCTGCGCCGGCATCAAGATCGTCCGGATGACAGAACGCCCGATGGCGGACCGGTATACCTTTACCTATGACGGCCGCGAGCGGGAATACTGGCTCTACGTCCCTCCGACCGGGCGGAAAAATATGCCGCTGGTGATGGTCCTGCACGGATATGGCGGGAAGGCGGAGGATTACCGGCCCGAAATGATGTATGTGGCCCGGGAAGAAGAATTCGCCGTCTGCTACCCCCAGGGCCGGGTCAACAGCGTCGGCAAGACCGGCTGGAATGTCGGCTATCCTTCCCAAAAAGACCTCAAGGACGATGACGTCGCCCTCGTGACCGCTCTTGCGAAGCAGTTACAGGAGGAATTCGAACTGAGTACTGCGAACACCTTCCTCACGGGAATGTCCAACGGCGGGGAGATGTGCTATCTCCTGGCATACTCGTCCGACAAGACCTTCTCGGCCCTTGCCTCGGTAGCCGGACTTACGATGAAATGGCTTTACGACGGACCGAAAGGCAAACGGCCGATTCCCTTTATGGAGATTCACGGAACGGCCGACAAAACCTCCCACTGGGAAGGTGACCCGTCCGGGAAATACGGCTGGGGCGGCTATATGGGTGTACAGGCGGCCATAGACGCGCTTGTCAGGCAAAATGGCTGCGGACCGGCCGTCGACAAAGATCTGCCTCTGCGGAGCGCCGATGCCCACCGCGTCATCCTGCACACCTACCCCGGGGATTCCGAAGTCCGCCTGTACGAGGTGGAGGGAGGTAAGCATTCCTGGGCGATGAATGATCTCGATACCTGCCGGGAAATCTGGGATTTCTTCAAACAGTATCTCCGCTGATGCCCCTCGAAAAAGCGTACGAAGACCCCGTCGTTGGAGCTGTCATTCTGCGGAAAGGACGAGTACGGGGGATTTCCATCCGGGTACATCCCCGCCGGGGCGTCGTGGTGACAGTCCCCTGGCTGATCCCGTATGCTGCGGGGATTCGCTTCCTGGAAAGCCGACGGGAATGGGTGCTCGGATCCCTTGAGCGCCAAAGGGCCCGTCTTGAGAAGGCTTCCGATGCCGGTCACGTTTTGCGTGTCAAGGATCCCGTCGAAGCCGCCCGGCTCCGGGCCGCAGCCCGCTCGATCCTCCCGACGCGAGTGGCTTTCTACGCTTCCCGGTACGGATTCACCTTTGGCAGAATCTTCCTCAAGGCCAACCGCTCTAACTGGGGCAGTTGCTCCGCCCGCGGCAACCTCAACCTCAACATCGGCCTCGCTGCCCTTCCCGAGCCGCTGCGGGACTACGTCATTCTCCACGAACTCTGCCACCTCCGGCACCGCAACCACGGGCCCGAATTCCACACACTCCTCGACCGCCTCTGCCTCGACGCCCTCTCCACTCCCGCCCGTTCGCTGGAAAAGCAACTGAAGGGCTGGATTCTCTGCTGACGCCTGTCATTCCGAACCGAAGGTATCGGAATCTTCTTGATATTCTCCGATATTTTCCGTAAATTTGCGTCGCTTTGTAAGGCAAAACCTTTAAACTCTTATAAAATTATGCAAATCGTATCAGTTACCGGCAGGGAGATCCTCGATTCGAGAGGCAACCCTACCATTGAAGCAGAAGTTATCCTGGATTCGGGTTTCGTAGGCACGGCAGCCGTTCCGTCCGGTGCATCCACCGGTGAGAATGAGGCCCTCGAACTGCGCGACGGCGATCCCAAGCGCTACGGCGGCAAGGGCGTCCTCAAGGCGGTTGAGAACATCAACGAAAAGATCGCTCCCGCGATCGTCGGCATGGACGCGACCGACCAGCGCCTCATCGACAAGGTGATGATCGACCTCGACGGCACCCCCACCAAATCCAATCTCGGCGCCAACGCCATCCTCGGCGTTTCCCTCGCTGTCGCGAAGGCGGCTGCCGCGGAGCTTCAGATTCCCCTTTACAGATATCTCGG
>JAEEGL011995710.1_pt1 | contig 18375 bp, 19 predicted proteins | sample 9134231 | NCBI WGS metagenome assembly JAEEGL01 (sample SAMN16246548, study PRJNA631951) | gut metagenome | biome: gut microbiome; feature: rumen; material: fiber-attached | host: Bos | place: Iran: Karaj | collected 2018-10 | reverse complement strand
GATGTCGTGCCTTAAGTGTCTGGCCTGTACGGCATAAGGTTTTTTCTTTTCAACATAGACTCTTCTTACGCTCATTTTTCTACCTTCTTTCTTAAAAAAGGCCTCAGAAAAGATTTTCCCCTTCTGAAGCCCCTTTGCTTTGTATTATCGGTTAATTCCCATATTTATGCATCAACCCCGAGTGACTGTAAGATGTAAAGGATCTGTCTGTCAAATGCATCGGGTGAAATACCCAGTGTCAGTGAAGATACCTTCATACCCTCGACCATGTATACGATGTTGTAAGCTGCGGTGAGGGGATCATCACATACGAACTCTCCGCTCTCAACACCTATCTCGATGAGCTTTCCGATCATCTTGATATTGCCGTCGAATTTCTTCTTGTAGATATTATCGGCCTTAGCGGGTCTGAGATCGAAATAGAATTCAAAATAAGCCCTGTTGAGATTGTTCTTCTTCTTGAACAGGTTCTTCTTCTCCTCCTGAAGGAACAGAAGAAGGATATCTGCAGCGGTGGAGTCATCGCTGATAAGAGAAGTGAAATCCTCATCAGCCTCAGCCTGTGCCTTCATTACATCAATGAAAAGCTCGGCAGTGCTCTCGTAGTAAAGATAAAGTCCGCCTCTGGAAATATCGCAGGCATCAACGACATCTTTCATTGTAACGTTCTTGAAGCCTTTTTCCGAAAAAACCTTGGCTGCAACGTCGATAATGTACTGCTTTTTCTGAATTGATTTGTCTCCCATTTTTGTCTCCCGATCAATACGTTTGTTTCACCGTTTTATAAGTTTGAATTACCTTCCCAGAAATCAGTTATCTCCTGCATCTTGCTGACAGTCAGATAAAAGATCTGCTCGCTTATTCCCTCTTTCCAGAGAGCAGCTCTGGTGCGTCCTCCGATAACATACTTGCTTAAGATCCCGCAGAGGACATCCCACTCCTTCCAGGTAGCTCCAATGATGGCCCTTCTCTCGGCATCATGGTTATTCAGCCTTCTTCTGGAATAGGTGTAAGGATAATTCCTGTCCATAAGCCCCGACACGGTGCAGGCCTTGATGAATCCCATAAAATCCGCGGAATACACCGGAAATGTGATGCTTGCTGCAGTGATACCGTCTCCCTTATATTCGCTTACAACGGCATTTTCTGTAGCCTGCTGAAGCCAGGGAAGGTAGTCGGTAAGGGGTTTGATCTTCATTTTGTAATCCTGCATCAATGCGTGCAGGTATTCATATGAATCCTTTTCTGATCCCATATTGCATCTCCCGATCGCATCACATAAGCCAAAGGGGCAAACACCAATATTTTATCATATTTTGAACATTTGTACAGACCCGAAAGGCTACATTTTTTGCGATTTTTTGCTATTTTTCGAAAAAAACGCCACAAGTGTCACCAGGCCAAGCAGCGATATCAGATCGCATATCTTCCAGAGAACGGGGACCATATATTTTACGGTGATGACCGTGTCGGTTCCGGAAGGAACCCGTACCGTTACTTTGCAATCGGCCGACCTGCCATGGATGATCTCTCTGCCATCCCCGTCAAGAACCCGGATGTTGTCCAGGGCAAATACAGGAAGGGTGACTACCGTGTTCATCTCCCCGTTCACCAGCCTGAACTGCTTCACACTGTCCCTGCACGTAAGGACCTCGTAGCCTATAACCGGAGAATCCGCCCCCTCCCCCTTAAGATAATGGGTTATATACTCTCCCCCGGCAGTCTTTGCCCCCGTATCCTGGGACAGATACCGGTTGAGCCCCTCGGGAAAATAAGTCCAGTCGGGTCTTATGGCAGTAAAGTTGTCCCTGGTATTCCACCCGTACTCACTGTTGAGATCCATGTATGAATCGGCATATACCAGCCCTGTAACGGTAAGGGCCACCATTACAATTGCCAGGGAGCCACCAAGTACGGCAGTCCTGATACCGCTCTTTTCAATAAGCACAAGTCCCGATACCGCCGCAAAGCAGGCTAAGGGATCCGCAACTTCCATGAATCTCCAGGGGAACTGCATGGAGGTGAAAAATGACATCACACCGCCGGTTTCTATGATCTTCTCCCAGGGAAAAGCCGCACTTGAGATAAACGCAGCCACGATACAAAGACCAAAACATACCATTCCCGTCTTCAGCACGGTCTTATCCGTATTCTTCCTGCGGATCAGGATAAAAGCTGCCATGGCCGCAAACAGCACCAGACATACAAGCGCCACAGGTCCCGGCGAAAACAGCATATCGTTATAAAGCAGCACGGTCTTGTCCGGTTCCCTGTAAGTAACACAAAAATCCAGTATCCTGGAAATGATCAGTGCCGACTTTTCAGTATCTGCAACAGCCGCTCTTCCGGTACTCATTCCCATTCCCATGAAGGAGGAAAATACCGGCACCAGATAAAACAGGTTGAGTATCAGCAATGCTCCTGCGCTGAACAGAAGTTCCGGAAGCTTTTTTACGGTCTTTTTTATGAACGCCAGGGCAAATATCACGATAAAAAAGATGCACAACAATACCGTAAGTATATGGCTCTGCACCAGACCGAATGCTGCCACCATAAAGGGAATGCAATTTTTAAGATCTCTTTTTTCCGAGGTATAGATCCTGTAGAGGCCGTAGATGACAAGGGGCAGAAATGCCATTGCGGAAAGTTCTCCCGCATCGCTCCTGACATACACATTGCAGAGTCTGTACATGCTGAAGGCATACATATATGCTCCGGTCACTCCCCATTTCGACGATCCGAAGACGCCCTTAAAGGAAATGTAAGCAATGATGACTGTGGCAACACTAATGAAAAACAGAAATGAATTATATGCGGCATACAAAGGAAGTCCCAGCATATAAAGCAATGCAGAGGGAAGCAGGAAGATATTGGCATAGAAAATATCTATGATATACCCGTGGCCATAATAGGCGCCGGGCATGTATCTTACGGGGAACTGCCCGTTTCTTATGCTCTCTCCCAGGGCACCAACCCTGTACATATGAAAACCGACATCATGACCGTGCATTGCGGAACCTGCAAAAAACGGCAGTGATACGATCACCGTAAGGACCGTAAGAAGAACTAAGGTCATGGTCTTCTCTTTTCCCAGGGAAGGAAGATACATGATAAGAAGATCGAACAGAATAAGAAAAACAAATACCACAAGAAATACCAGCAGCCTTGCCGGCATATATTCCGAGACAGTTACGGATTCGATGACCGTATCCCCTGCTCCGTACAGGACGAAGAAGGAATAAAAGGGACCGGCGTTTTTTCCCATATAGATGCGGGAACGGATCTGAGTTACATGATCATAGAGGTATGCATCATCAGAGAACCTGTTAACATCTCCGGTTTCATCGAAGGTTATGATCTTAACCACCGGCTTGTTGTCGACGGAAGTGTCATATGATGCACTGTAGGATATATCGGCTTTATAAATCCCTGCAGGGATATCGGTGCACCACAAGGCCACCTGAAGCCCATCGGGATCCGCATCCGCCGGAACGGACACTTTTAAAAGTCCTGAATCCGTCGCACTCACATAACCGCTTTCAAGCCCCTCTTCCGTGAAAACCAGCATGTCCGGAGTCAGGGTAAAGGAATAAGCTTTTCTGATAACAAGAAAAAAAGCCAGGATGCATAAACCTAAGCATTCGGCAATGAGAATAAATCTGTATTTTATTATCCTATCCTTAAGGGACAAAATCACAGATCCTCCCTGTCGGTACCGGACTCTCCGCTCTCACCGCGGATCTTGGCGAGAACGCCCTCACGTCCGTCATTAACATCAAGCAGAGTTTCAAGACTCTGTAAAAAGAGTCTCTCCCTGTGCCATCTGTTATTCTCTTCCCTGTCCATGTAGGCCTTGAAATGGTCCACCTGCCAGGCGATACAGTCGGATATTGAGATGCCCTCGGGAGTAAATCCACCCCAGAGCTGCCCCCTCTCACACCAGTAGATAAGTTCCATAAAAACTCCGTCACAGGAAATGATCCTGTTCCAGAGTTCCTCACTGCCGCCAAGGGACAGGATATACTGATGGATCTTCTCTTTTGAATCCTCGTCTATCTCTATCTTACTCATCTGATTCTTCTTCCGAAGTCTTTATCACATCGATTATAAAAGGAGGTCTGTTTCTGGAAGCATCAAGTGCTCTCCAGATATATTCCCCGATAAGACCGGTCATGGTCATCATCATTCCGAATCCCAGAAGCACCACGCACATAAGGGATGACCATCCGGCAATGGGAGTACCCACTGTGAAAAACTCAACCAGTACGGAAATAAATATGATCAGTGCAAAGAGATCGAAAATAAATCCCGCATACATCATTAGCCTGAGGGGCGCATAGGAGAAGCTTAAGATAGAATCCATGACGAGCTTGATCTTCTTGCCCATGGTCCATCTGCCCTTGCCCTTTTCTCTCTCGAGTCTGTCAAAATACACTATATCCGTCTGGAATCCAAGCCACATTACCTGAAGGGTAAGGGAGGAATTCTTTTCATTCATTTTGATAAGTTCGTTAATGGCTTTTCTTCCCACAAGATAACAGTCACAGCCGCCCTCGGGCATATTCTTGTTGACCATCTTGCGGATCATCTTGTAATACAATCCCGCAAACAGCACATAGAAAGGATTATCTTTTCTGGATCTTCTGGCAGCAAGAACCACCTCGTTGCCTTTTTTCCAGCTCTCGTACATCTCAAGTATCAGAGTGGAATCTTCCTGAAGATCAGCCTGTTTTGTCACGGCACAGTCACCGGTACATACCGAGAGCCCGGCAAAAAGAGCAGCATGCTCACCGAAATTTCTGGAAAGCTTCACGCATTTTACGTTGGGATCCCCGAGACGGATCTCGTTCATGATCTTCCATGAATCATCACCGGAACCGTCGTCTACGAAAACAATCTCATAATCCCCTATAACGCCCAGAATTTTGGCCTTCATGTCGTTATAGAGATCCTTTAATGTATCCGAGTTAAAGTAAACCGGAACTATGATGGAAATCTTGCTCACAGGTTATTCTCCTTTACGATCTTCACAAATTCATCGAAGTCCCTGATATACTCGCTCTCATTGTAGTGAGTGCTTGCAAGGCAGAGAAGAACTGAATCCGCGCTGAAATCATACATTTCCTTCCATACCATCTTGGGAAGGTAAATGCCTGTCTTTGGTCTGTTGAGGATATAAATGATCTCGTTGCCTTCACCGTCCAGCACCTTGACCTTGCTGGAACCCGCAACGTTGATGAGTACGAACTCAGAATCACGGTTTGCGTGACACCCTCTTACGATATCGGGGTCGGAACCGTAGATATAAAAGACTCTCTGTATGTCAAAAGGAATATCGCTGCCTCCCTCGGCTATGACAAGATTACCTCTCTCATCGCCTCTCTCGGGAAGTTCCAGCATTCTGACCTGATCAATATTATTCATAGATAGTTTTCCTCCAAACAATAGGATTATACCACAAAAAAATGGGGACAGGTTTGAAACCTGTCCCCATTCTCAAAGCAGGGGAAGAGAGGATCGAACTCCCATTAACGGTTTTGGAGACCGCCGCACTACCATTGTACTATTCCCCTATTCGGTTAAAAAACAACCGAAGACGATTATACAACAAAGGTTTTTTACAGGCAAGAAAAATTTATACTATCCTGTCAACTGCTTCCCTGATATTGGAAACACCGATGATCTCTGCCGATGATCCGGCGGCTTTTTTCGCATCTTTTACACCGGATACGGGCACCACGATGGTCTTAAACCCAAGCCTTACAGCCTCAGACACCCTGCCGGCTATCTGGGAAACGGTCCTGACCTCACCGGAAAGTCCCACCTCACCGAAGGCACAGACATCCGGGGAAATACTCTTATTCTGGAAGGATGAAACGATGGCAAGGACTATTCCGAGATCCAGTGCGGGTTCCGTGATCTTCATTCCGCCGGTGAGATTCACATAGGCATCACAGTCTCCCAGATGCATGCCGCACCTTTTCTCCAGCACTGCCATCAGAAGGTTTACCCTGTTGTGGTCCACGCCCAGAGCCTGTCTTCTGGGAATCCCCAGATTAGACCTGCACACAAGTCCCTGGATCTCTATAAGGATGGGTCTTGTGCCCTCCATGCTGCAAGAAACGATACATCCGGATGCATCCGTGGGTCTTCCGTCCAGAAGATACTCGGAAGGATTGGCCACTTCGGCAAGTCCCTCGTTCTTCATCTCAAAAACGCCGATCTCATTGGTGGAGCCGAAACGATTCTTCACACCTCTTAAGATCCTGTAGGAAGCATGTCTGTCGCCCTCAAAATAAAGGACGGTATCCACCATGTGTTCCAGAACCCTGGGGCCCGCAACCATTCCTTCCTTGGTGACATGACCTACGATAAAAATGGAAATACCCAGAACCTTGGCAAGCTGCATCAGCACCTGTGTGGATTCCCTAACCTGGGAAACGGAGCCCGGAGCCGATGAGACCTGCTCGTTATACATGGTCTGGATTGAATCTATGACGCATATTTCGGGTTTTTTCGTACGTATGACTTCGGAAATGGCATCCAGAGAAGTTTCGCAAAACAGATCCATCTCTCCGGAAAACTTTCCTATCCTGTCAGCCCTCATCTTGATCTGGGACTTGGATTCCTCTCCCGATACGTACAGCACCTTAGAGCCCGCAGCAGACATGTTTCTGCACACCTGAAGAAGAAGCGTTGATTTTCCTATGCCGGGATCGCCTCCGATAAGTGTAAGGGACCCCTGCATGACACCGCCGCCAAGGACCCTGTCAAGTTCCGCAATACCGGAACTTACCCTGGTACCCTCGGTGAGCACAACGTCATTTAACTTCGTCACATCTGTACTCGCGATACCTGATGAAGTTCCCTTTGCGGCATTTGCTATCCTGAAGGACGCACTTGATGAATCCCCCTTTACCACGGGCTCTTCCACAAATGTGTTCCATTCATGACAGCCGGGGCACTGCCCCAGCCACTTAGGTGATTCGTATCCGCAGGATGTACAGAAAAAACAGGTTGTCTGTTTGGACTTTGCCATTAATTACGCCTTCTTTACAACAACAAAAGCAGTTCTTTCACCGGAAAGATCAAGAGAAAGATTAAGCTTTCCGCCGAGTCCGGTCTTAACGGCACCGGTCTGGTTTCCATCCTCGGTGATCTCGTAAACGGTATCATCCTGAAGTCCCAGTGTTATGGAAACAGGGCCTTTTCCGCATACGGAAAATTCCATTGCATCCGCGGTCTCAACAAATCCCGTTACGCTTGTTCCGGGTACGGATTCGAAAACAACAAGTCCGTTCTTCTCGAATCTGGTGATATCCGCATAGGTCTTGACCTTAAGGATATCCGCACCGAATGCGAAATCCTCAACCTTAGTCTTTTCCTTGAGGTGATAGTCACCGAATGCAAGTTTTCCTCCGTCCTGTGTGTACAGAATTTCAGCCATTTTTTTAACCTCCGTGATCATTTTTTAGCCGGCTTGTTTACTTTGAAGCTTACATCGTTTCCGGAATACGAGCAGGTTACGCTGTCTCCGGGTTTTACATTTTTCTTAAGGATCTCCTCTGCGAGACGATCCTCAACAACATTCTGAATTGCTCTCTTTAAGGGTCTTGCACCCATCTTCTTATCCGCATATTTTTCGATGAGATGCTTTTTAACGGAAGGTGCAAGCTTAAGGTCGATATCCATCTGCTCCTTGCATCTGGTGGCAAGCTGTGATGAAAGAAGATCCACGATATCCTTAAGATCCTTATCGGTAAGCTGGGAGAATACCACGATATCATCGATCCTGTTGATGAATTCGGGCTTGAACATTCTCTTGACCTCTTCCATCACGCCGGATTTCATTCTTTCGTAATCAGCCTTTTCTCCGCCGCTTGATGCTCCGAATCCGAGATTTTTGGGATCAACGATCCTCTGGGCTCCCGCATTTGATGTCATGATGATGATGGTATTTTTGAAAGATACCTTCCTGCCCTTGGAATCAGTAAGATGTCCGTCATCGAGAACCTGGAGCAGGATATTGAACACATCGGGATGTGCTTTTTCAATCTCATCAAAGAGCACTACGGAGTAAGGATTGTTCCTGATCTTGTCCGTAAGCTGTCCGCCTTCGGAAAAGCCGACGTATCCCGGAGGTGATCCGATCATCTTGGTGGTGGAGAAGCTCTCCATGTACTCGGACATATCGATCCTGATAAGGGAATCCTCGGAACCGAACATTGCCTCGGCTAAAGCCTTTGAAAGCTCAGTTTTTCCCACACCGGTAGGTCCAAGGAACAGGAATGAACCCACGGGTCTCTTGGGATCCTTAAGTCCTACCCTGCCTCTTCTCATGGCTTTGGAGATACCCTCAACCGCTTCGTTCTGTCCCACGACTCTCTTATGGAGAATGGACTCCAGCTTAAGAAGTCTCTCGCTTTCTTTTTCATTGAGTTTGGTAACGGGAATCTTGGTCCACATGGCAACGACCTTTGCGATGTCGTCCTCGCCTATGCTTCCCTTGCGGGCACCCTGCTTATTCTCGCTCTTTTTAAGAGCCTTCTCGTATTTCTTGATGAGTTCGTCCTGCTTTAATTTGATCTCTCTTGCCTGAAGGAATGCTTCCATGCGGATGGAAAGCTCGATCTGTCTGTCCATCTTGTTGATCTCATCAAGCATGGCCTTGTGCTTTTCAGGCACTTCAAGAACACGCAGATGCGCACTGGCAGCCGCTTCATCGATAAGGTCAATGGCTTTGTCGGGAAGATTCCTGTCGTTGATATATCTCGCGGACAGTCTCACCGCAGCTTCGATTGCTTCGGGTGTGATCTCGATATTGTGATGGTCCTCGTATTTGTGCTTGATGCCTTCGAGGATCCTTACGGTCTCTTCCTCAGTGGGTTCTTCCACCATAACGGGCTGGAAACGTCTCTCCAGAGCCGCATCCTTCTCAACGTATTTGTGATACTCGGCGATGGTGGTGGCACCTATGAGCTGAAGTTCTCCTCTTGCAAGCGAGGGCTTCATGATATTGGAAGCATCGATGGAACCTTCGGCTCCGCCGGCCCCGATAAGAGTATGTATCTCATCCAGGAAAAGAATGATATTACCGCTCTCTTCAACTTCGCGGATAACTCTTTTGATCCTCTCCTCGAATTCTCCTCTGTACTTGGAACCCGCAACCATGCCGGGCAGATCAAGTGTAAGAAGTCTCTTGTTCTTAACCGTATCGGGGGCATCACCTGATGCGATGAGCTGGGCAAGGCCCTCTACGACCGCAGTCTTACCTACACCGGGTTCACCTATAAGGCAGGGATTGTTCTTGGTCCTGCGTGAAAGGATCTGGATGATCCTTCTGATCTCATCCTTTCTTCCGATGACGGGATCAAGCTTTCCTTCCTGTGCAAGCTTGGTAAGATCTCTTGAATACTGGCCGAGAATTGACCCCTTATCGTTGGTCTCATTTCCGTGCATCATAAGATCTTCCCTGGCAAGCCTGGGATCCTGACCCATGGCGGAAAGAGTGTCCGCATACACCTTCATGGGATTGACTCCCATGGTGGCAAGAAGTCTTACAGCTACGTTCTCCCCTTCCTTGATAAGGGAAAGAAGTATATGCTCCGTTCCAACAAGTTCCGCTCCGAATCTCTTGGCAAGCTTGGCGGATTCCTCAAGTATCCCGCGGGCTCTGGGTGAGAACTCCTCTCTGGGAACTATGGCAAGCGCGGTATTGAAACTGATCATATCCCTGATCATGTCCGTGAGTTTGGCGGGATCCACACCGTTGGCAGCAAGCACGGTTCCGGCCATACTCTCTGTATTGAGAACGAGTCCGAGAAGGATATGCTCGGAACCCACATAACTCTGGCGGAGTTTTTTCGCCCATTTCATGGCTATGGAAAGGGACTGTTTTGCTTTTTCTGAATAATTGCCTTCCACTTTGATCTCCTGTCGTCAATCTTTATTTTTTCCGGCATCACAGCCGTATTCGTCGAACAGCTGGTCAACCAGTTTGTGAACATCATCCCTGGTGATATTCCTGCAGGTCGCCCGGGCGATATCAACCCTGAGGCTTTCCTTAAGTTCCTTCAGTGCGTTCGCCTTGTCGGCATCCACACTTATGACAGCGCCACGTCTTCTGTCCACCTTGACATATCCCTGCTGTCTTAAGACGGTATACGCTTTATTGACCGTGTGCATATTGATGCCTATATCATCGGCAAGCTGTCTGACCGAAGGAAGAGGATCTCCGTCGCATAATCTTGCGGCGGCAATGCCCATTATTATCTGATCACAGAGCTGACTGTAGATGGCTTCATCACTGTTAAAATCTATCTCAATGTACATCTCTTCCTCCTTTCTCCGGATAAAAAATCTGTTATATATAAGATATAACAAAGGCGGGTTCCGGTCAATAAAAAACGGGCGGAAAAACCAGGTTTTTCCGCCCGAAGATCACTATTTATTTGTCATCGTCATCCCAGTTGAGGAATCCGAATTCGAACTCGTCGTCATCGTCATCGACAATGGGTGCTTTTCTGTGATGCTCCTTGGGAGCGGGCGCGCTCTCAGATTTGGTTCTGTGGGGCTTTCTTTCGGGTTCTGCCTGTGCGGGAGCTGCTGCTCTTTCTTCCTTTACTTCCTCTGCAGGCTGTGCAGCTGCCTTTTCAGCAGGCTCGGAAGGTCTTACGGTGTGTGAGCTCTGTCCCTTCTGAACATCAACAGGTCTTCTCTCGGCTGTTGCGGGTCTTGCTCCTGCAGGTCTCTCGCCCTGAGGTCTTCCGTCGGGTCTTGCACCGTCGGGTCTTCTGCGCTCGCCTGCGGGCTGCTCTCTTCTGACTCCCTCACGTGCGGGACGTGCCTGGCGGTCTCCTGCCTGACCCTGGGGTCTTCTGCCTTCGCCGTGTCCTGCGATACGCTTTGCTCTTTCTCTTTCTGCCTCTGCGAATGCTGCCCTGTCGTCAAGATCCTTCCACTTCATGAAGAAGAATACTGCAGCTGCTACGACAACAACGAGAATGATGACTACGATGATAAGTCCGGTTCTTAAGGACTTAACCTTGCCCTTCAGTTCTTCGATCTGTGCGGCATTGGCCTCTTCCTTTTCGAACATGTTGTCAATGTTGTACTGCTTGCCCTGCTCATAATCGAGAAGGAACCATCCGTCAGCCTGTTCCTGGGTATCCCAGTGCTTCTGCACAGTGGTCTGTACGGTCTCGGTAGTGGTCTGAACGGGATCGGGCTCAGCCTCAGATGAGGGCTCCTTTAATTCTCCGGAAAGATTTACATAGTCGGATCTGATGTAACCGGTAACGCTTACGCCATCCTTGTTGAATGAAAGATAATACCAGGTGTTTCCGTCGGTTCCGGGCTTGGTACCGGTAACGGAAAGGGTAAGTCCGTTGGTAGCCTTTGCAACGATCTCAGCGTTGGTGGAAGCATCTGCTCTTACGTTAACTTCCGCAGTGGTAGTTCCGCTTACGGGCTCAACAACAGTGATTCCGTCGGTATTGACTGTGGGAGTTGATGTTGTGGTGGTAGTTGTGGTTGTTGTGGTGGTATCCCCTGAAGTTGCGGGAGTGGTTCCGTCGGTGATCTCCACAAGGTCTGATCTGATGTAACCTGTGGTGGTTGCATTTACCTGGATCTGATACCATACATATCCGTCGGTTCCGTTGGTCTGGCTCTTGATCTCAACGGTATCGCCCTTGGAAAGGCTTGCAACTGCATCAGAAGTGGTAGTTGCCTGGGATCTTACGTTGGCAGTGGTTGATGTTACCTTCCCGGTACTTGCAAGAACAGTCATTGCAAACTGCTTTGCGAACAGTATCATAAGTGCTGCCGTAACGATCATCGCTGTAAGAGCGATCTGTCTGAGTTTCTCACTGAGTTTAAAGGATTTCATTTTTCCGATTACCTCCGATTCACGCTTCATCTATGGCTTTGCCGATATCGTGTCTCATGTATTTATTCTCAAATGTTACCCATTCGGTAGCTTCGTATGCCTTGCTGCGGGCTTCCTTAAGATCATTTCCCAGAGCCGTGATGCCCAGCACTCTTCCGCCGTTGGTAACTATGCGTCCCGATTCATCGAACTTGGTTCCGGCATGGAAGCAGAATGCATCCTCTTTGCCTTCGAACTTCTCAAGTCCTTCGATGGGGAATCCCTTTTCGTATTTTACGGGATATCCGTCACTTGCAAGAACAACACATACCGCAGCCTTATCGGAGAACTTCAGGTCGATCTCATCAAGCTTGCCGTCTATGCAGGCATCGATGACATCCAGGATATCATTCTCCAGTCTGGGAAGAACAACCTGGGCCTCGGGATCTCCGAATCTTGCGTTGTACTCCAGAACCCTGGGGCCCTTGGGAGTAAGCATAAGTCCGAAGAAGATAACGCCGTGGAAGGGACGTCCTTCAGCTGCCATAGCCTCAACAGTGGGCTTGAAGATCTTCTCCTGGCAGAAGTCATCAACTTCCTTGGTATAGAAGGGGCTGGGTGAGAAGTTACCCATACCGCCGGTATTAAGACCGGTATCTCCATCCCCTGCTCTCTTGTGATCCTGTGCGGAGGACATGATCTTAACGGTCTTGCCGTCAACAAACGAAAGTACGCTGACTTCACGTCCGGTCATAAATTCCTCGATGACCATCCTGTTACCTGCGGAGCCGAACTTCTTGTCCTGCATGATGGTCTTAACGCCTTCTTCCGCATCCGCAAGTGTCTCGCAGATGAGAACTCCCTTTCCGAGAGCAAGGCCGTCAGCCTTAAGCACTATGGGAAATTCTGCCTTGGTCCTTAAATATTCCAGCGCCTTGTCGGCATCATCGAAATTCTCATATGCCGCGGTGGGGATATTGTATTTTTTCATAAGATCCTTGGAGAATGCCTTGCTTCCCTCGATGATGGCCGCATTGGCTCTGGGCCCGAATGCCCTGATGCCTGCCTTCTCAAGTTCATCAACAAGACCTCCCACAAGGGGATCATCCATTCCTACAATTACAAGATCGATCTCTTTTTCCTTGGAAAAACTGACGATCTTGTCGAATTCCATTGCACCGATGGGTACACACTCGGCAAGTGATGCGATTCCCGCATTTCCGGGTGCGCAGTACATCTTCTCACATCTTGAGCTTCTGGATACGGCAAGTGCGATGGCATGCTCTCTTCCGCCGCTTCCGACAATAAGTACTTTCATCTCACACCTTTCTGACGGCGCGTCCGTTCTCCATCACAACGCGGCCGTTCGCAATATCATCTATAGCCCCGGGAAGCAGTATCCATTCCGCTTCTTCCATAACTCTCTTCTGAAGCACCTCGGGGGTATCACCTTCCAGGACATTTACCGCCTTCTGTGCGATGATGGGTCCCTCGTCCATGCCTTCGTTAACGAAATGCACGGTGGCGCCGGTAACCTTCACGCCGCGCTCAAGGGCCTTCTCGTGAACCTTGAGTCCGTAGAATCCCGTTCCGCAAAAAGAAGGGATCAGTGAAGGATGAATGTTGATTATCTTTCCGGGATATGCACTGACCATCTCTTCGGGAATACGTACGAGAAATCCCGCGAGCACTATAAGGTCAGGTTTTAACTCCGACAGCTTATCGAGAAATGCCTTGTGAAAATCATCTCTGACAGCATATTCCTTGGGGCAGATCACAAAGCCGGGAATACCCGCAGCAGCTGCCCTGTCAAGGCTCTTAACACCGTGGTTGTTGCTGATGACACCGACGATCTCGGTATTGGTAACGGTGCCGTTCTTAACACCGTCGATTATTGCCTGGAGATTGGTTCCGCCTCCGCTTACACAGACGACAACTCTCAGCATAAGGTCACTCCCTTTTCACCGGATACGCACCTACCTACTACAGTTGCCTTCTCCCCTGCTGCGTTAAGGATCTCAACAGCCTTGTCGGCATCCGCGGGATCAAGTGCAAGGACCATTCCGAGTCCCATGTTGTAGGTGTTGTACATCATCTTCTCTTCAATTCCGCCGGTCTTTGCGATAAGACCGAAGATGGGAGGAATGTCATAGCTGTTCTTCTCAACGTGAGCATTGATACCGTCGGGAAGCATCCTGGGAATATTCTCATAGAAACCGCCGCCGGTGATGTGGCTGCAGCCCTTGACCTTAATGCCGCCGTTCTTGAGAGCCTTGAGAGCCTTTACATAGATCCTGGTGGGAGTAAGGAGTGCTTCTCCGAGGGTCTCACCAAGTTCGTCGTAATACTTCTTCAGTGACTCTTCGGTCATTTCGAATACTTTTCTGATAAGTGAAAAACCGTTGGAATGGATACCGCTTGAAGCGATACCGACAAGGATGTCACCATCCTTGATCCCTTCGCCGGTTATAAGATCTTTCTTGTCAACAACACCTACGGAAAATCCTGCGATGTCGTACTCTTCATCGGGCATCATTCCGGGATGCTCTGCGGTCTCTCCGCCTACAAGTGAGCACTCTGCCATCTTGCAGCCTTCAGCAACGCCCTTTACGATCTCGGCGATCTTCTCGGGATAGTTCTTACCGCAGGCGATGTAATCAAGGAAAAAGAGAGGCTCGCCTCCCGCACATGCAACATCGTTAACGCACATTGCAACACAGTCGATGCCGATGGTGTCATGCTTGTCCAGGATCATAGCTGCCTTGAGCTTGGTTCCTACTCCGTCTGTTCCGGAGAGGAGGATGGGCTCTTCCATTCCCTTAAATGCCGCTGCGGAAAATGCTCCGGAGAATCCTCCGAGTCCGCCCATAACTTCAGGTCTGTTGGTCTCGCTCACACACTTTTTGATGAGCTCAACGGATCTGTATCCTGCTTCAATGTCAACGCCTGCTGCCTTGTAATCAAGTGCCATTTTTTTCACCCTTTAAATAAATTATTTGTTCTCGAGATATTTCTTGTAACCGATCTCCTGAAGCTTGGCATCCTTGGCCTGAACCTGGGCCTTAAGATCGGCTGAATACTTTTTAAGCTTGCCCAGGAGCTTCTTATCGGAAGTCGCAAGGATCTTCGCCGCAAGAAGTCCGGCATTTGCACCGCCGTTAATGGCAACGGTAGCAACGGGGATGCCCGAAGGCATCTGAACTATGGAATAAAGTGAATCCCTGCCCCCAAGTGAAGTGGTATGCATAGGTATACCGATAACGGGCATGGGGAAGATTGCTGCGCACATACCGGGAAGATGTGCTGCCATTCCCGCACCTGCGATGATGACCTTGAATCCCTTCTTCTCTGCGGTTGACGCATACTCAAAGAAAACATCGGGTTCTCTGTGAGCGGAGATGATGGTCATCTCATATCCTATTCCGAGCTTGTCCAGGATCTCGGCCGCCTTGGCCATAACGGGCATATCGGAATCGCTGCCCATGACTATCCCGACCACAGCCGGATTCTTTTTCTTAGCTGTACTCATTGAAAAATCTCCTCCTTAATATGCAATTAAGCACAAAAAGACATTGTTATTTTACTAAAATATATTTAGGCATGCAATAACCAAAAATCTATATTTAGTCTGTTTTCACACATTATTCACAATATTTGGTGTCAAAATAAAAACCTCCGGCCCCAGCCGGAAGTCTTAAACCGGAATCCACAATAAAAATGCAGCGATCAGAAGGGATACGGAATTAAAGATTATCCCTATGATCCCCGTGAGCCTGAAGGAATCCGGGATCCTTACGGCCATTACCCCCAGAAACCAGCCCACAAGAGAATAAAGGGTTGCCAGAGCACAGGCAACCCCGAACTTCATCGGTACTTCCCCGTTAAGCAGATAACTGCCGGCTATCCCGTATATAAGGGATATAAGGGAAATGACACCCAGTATGGCGGACATGATCCCTATATAGGGGTGCCGCCTGTTTGTGAACATGAAAGATCTGCGCATTTCAGAACATTATCTTGGTTCTTGATGAAAGGAGCTTTGCTCCGCTAACAACAAGCATAATGCCTGCGCCCAGGCCGAGGATGATGGTTCCGATGCCGATGGCAAGATCCCATGCTCCGGTAGCTCTCATGACTTTATAGATCTTTTCTTCTTCCATAGTAACTCCTTTCAAACGGTCTTCCGAAGCGGGACAGCTCCGGAAACAGTGAACTTATTATTTTGCTCCGTACTGAGCGTAATATTCGTCGATAGCCTTCTTCAGCTCATCGTCGATCCATACCTTACCCTGTCTTTCGGTGTTGTACAGATACTCGGTAACTTCCGCCATGGTAACGATGGCTGCGGTATCAAATCCGTAGGTTTCCTTTATCTCGTCAAGGGCACTGCCATCGGAGTGAAGTCCCTTTTCCATGCGGTTTAAGGATACGATGAGTCCCTTGATGGTAACATCGGCCTGAGCCTTGATGATGGGATAGGTCTCTTCGATGGATTTTCCTGAGGTGGTAACATCCTCGATCATGATGACCCTGTCTCCGTCGTTTAATTTGGAGCCCAGAAGGATTCCGGTATCACCGTGATCTTTGACTTCCTTACGGTTCGAGCAATATCTTACGTCGATACCGTAGAGTTTTGAATAAGCGATGGCTGTGGCAACCCCGAGAGGTATACCCTTGTAAGCGGGTCCGAACAAAACATCGAAATCATCGCCGAAATTGTCGTGAATTGCCTTTGCGTAATACTCACCCAGTCTACCCAGCTGAGAACCGGTAACATAGGCTCCCGCATTCATGAAAAAGGGTGATTTTCTTCCGCTCTTAAGTGTGAAATCCCCGAATTTAAGGACCTGGCACTCGATCATGAAATCTATGAATTCCTGCTTGTACTGTTCCATATCTTCCTCACTTTTTTCAAAATCAATTCCTCAAATATAATAGGAGATAACCCGGCATAATTCAACTGTGAAAATAGGGTATTTTGTGGTAAAATATCGTGTATGCCTTACAGGCCAAAACAAGTCGGAGGTTCTTATATGACTAAATCGGAACTTGGCGAGATCAAGAAGCTCTATACGCCCAAAAACTGCTCCGTCACAAGGATCGCGGGATGCTATGTGGACGGTGAGAAAAATAAAAAATCGAAATTCTCCAGGACATTCACTTCCCTCCCGGAGGAAGAGACCTACAAGTACTTTGACATATTCAGAAAAGCTCTTTCCGGAACCGTGGGAAAAAGCGCCATCACTCTGGATATCACCGCTGACGCGGAAAAAGAGGGAGGCCAGCAGGATTTCCTCTTAAAGCTCAGGGAGTCCGGACTTGAGGATGACGATCTTCTGGAAGATTACTACAACAGGATAATCTCCTCCTTCGAATATGTTGGAAATTACCTGATCCTGGTGGTACACGATGTCTACGACATTCCCCAGAAGACCAATGACGGATCCGTTAACGAGGATGCTTCAGAAGATATCTACAAATACATCTTCACCGTCATCTGCCCCGTGGATCTTACGGATGCGGGCCTGGCATACGACCCCAAGACCAACGAATTTCACGACAGGAAAAGGGACTGGATCGTAAAGCTCCCCACTCTCGGATATCTCTTCCCTGCATTCAACGACAGAAATCCGGACGTGCATTCCATAATGTACTACTGCAAGGACTCCGAGAATCTCAATGAGCAGTTCATCGAGCTCATGCTCGGTGCCTACGAACCCATGAGTGCCTGCACCCAGAAGGAAACTTTCGAGCAGATCGTCGAGGAAACCCTCGGTGAAGAGTGCAACTTCGGAAACGTCAAGAGCATCCACGAAGAAATGACCAGGATGATCGCTGACGCAAAAGAGCAGCTGGCACCTCTCACCATGGAAAAAAATGACATCAAGGGCCTGCTGGAAGAGACCGGAGCCAGCAACGAAAGACTTAAGACCTTCGATGACAATTACGAGAAGGTTGCTCCGGAAGCAAAGCCTCTCATGATGAGCAACGTGTTCAACGCAAGAAGCTTCGATGTTAAAACCCCTGATGTGGTCATCAAGGTAAAGCCCGACAGAACAGATCTGTTAAACGAGCAGACCGTGGACGGCAAGGACTGCCTGGTAATAGAGTTAAACGGCGATGTGGTTGTTAACGGCATTAACGTAAGATCTGAAACGGAGGCATGATATGAGCAAAGCAGCACTTTTTCTTGCAGACGGTTTTGAAGAGATCGAAGGACTCACGGTGGTCGATATCTTAAGGCGTGCCGGTGTGGAGGTTGATACCGTTTCCATAAACGGAAGATACGAAGTTACAGGTTCTCATAAGATACAGGTTAAGGCGGACAAGACTCTGGCCGAAATAAAGAAAGACGACTATAACATGCTGGTGCTTCCCGGCGGAAAAGTCGGAACAGAGAATCTTGAAGCATGTGATGAACTCCTGGACATAGTAGGATACTTCTACGGAGCAGGAAAATACATCGCTGCCATCTGTGCTGCACCCAGCATCTTCGCCCATCGCGG